>WNFX01007139.1_pt1 | contig 10507 bp, 10 predicted proteins | sample 5400111 | NCBI WGS metagenome assembly WNFX01 (sample SAMN13153363, study PRJNA577476) | soil metagenome | isolation source: 40 cm soil or saprolite under grassland replicate 1 | place: USA:California | collected 2016-06-15 | reverse complement strand
TGAGACCGTGTGCTCGACGACCAGCCGACCAGTGAGAAAGCGCAGGTCAGACCCGTTCGCATCCTCGCGGCGTCCCGTTGGGGATTCGAACGAGTGCACCAGTCCGGCGCGACCTCCTGAGCTGGCAGCGGCTCGGCCGTCTCACCGCGACCCGCATCGGCCGTCGCCGTACACGATCCTCCGACAGATTGGGCCGGTCGTAGCCAGAATCGATCATTGGAACGGACACACGACGGACACAGACGGCCCGGAACACACCGGGACGACGGCGAACGAGCTGGAAGCACGGCTGGCCGCCTGACCTGCGACGACGGGACGGACAGGGAAGGTGGAAGTGGTTAGCGGAACCGGGCGGGATGGGCCGTGGCTGTCTTGAAAACCGTTAGGGGCCTTGCGCTCCTTGGGTCCCACTTCCCAACGTTGTCGACCAGCAGCTACTGCACGCGCAGAGCTGGCTGCACCAGCTCGCCGGGCTCACCGGCAGCCCGCAGCACCCCAGCCGCTGCGGCAGTTCGGCTCAGCACCGGCCTCACCTCCTGCGGCTCGCCCCCAAAAGCAGCCGATCGACGCGGTTCCGAGCCAGCTCCAGTACAGAATGAACTAGCATGACATCATGACCGGATGTTGAAGAGTGGGGGAGCAGATCCGAGCCCGCTACAGGAACTTGGCCGCGGAGTACGGGTGGTGCGGACCTGGCGGGGCCTGACCCAGGCGCAGCTGGCTGAGCGGGCTGGCACCCATCGGACCACGATCGTGCGGCTCGAATCCGGAACCTGCGGAGGCACGATCGCGACGCTGCTGCGGGTTGCAGCGGCGCTTCAGGTACCGCCGGAAGACCTGCTCGTCTGCCTGGTCAGGTCGGCCGCCGAGCCGGACGGCTGACCGCGCCGCCGTTCGCCTTCGGTAGGAAGTGCATCGATCGCACAGCTCGCTGATGCGATCATGCTTGTGGGAGGTGGGGCCGGGCGCCGACGCCGCGGTTCGTCAGGCTCGCCAGATGATTTCAACCCGCTCGCGCAGTACCCACTGAGTGTGTTCCCGGCGGCGCCGCACGAAGGTCAACTCGTCCTCGCCCTTGCGTCGGGACAGGGTGGTGGCGATGCCGGCCGGGTACGGCTTGATCACGATGTGCTCGATCACAGCCGACAACAGAGTTCGGCGCCAAGCGACGTCACGCTCGTCCCAGAGCTTGCCCGCCACCGCCCCCGACGTGACCCCCGACAGGACGTGCCGGCGGGTCAGCCGGGCGAGCCGGGCCGACGTCTCGGCCATACGCTCCTCAAGCCGCCCGCGCTGCCGGAGGTACGACGGCCGATCGAGCACGCCGTCGTAGTGATCGTCTTCGACCCGCTGCAACGCCGCCTGGTCATCTGTCAGGGTCTTGCGCAGCGCCAGCTCTTCGACCGCGGTCCGCTCCGCATCCAAACCCACCGAGGCCGCCGGCGCATCGAGACGGGCGAAGGCCATCCGGGCGACGAACTCCTCCAGCGCGTCGTTGGCGATACGCAGCTTGCCGCAGCCCCCGTTGCTTGTTGGCGAGCAGATGAAGGTCGCCTGGTCGTTGTACGGCTGTCCGACCAGGCGCCGCCCGCAGCCGTCGCGCCCGCAATTCAGCAGACCACTCAAGGTGTGCTTGCGCACGGCCCCCCGCACACGTTCATAGCGCCTCGGGTCGAGCAGCAGGTCCCGCAGCCGATCCCAGGTCACGCGCTCAAGGATCGGCTCCCAGGAGCTGCCACCCTCGGGGTACAGCCGCCCGGCGTACTCGCGCTTGCCGATGACGGCGGCCGAGATCAGTGCTTGCTTGATCTGCTGACTCCGCCACATCGCCCCGGTCCGGGTCCGTCGACCCTGACGGTTCCAGTCGGTGCACAGGCCATAGAGCGTCTCGCCGGCTAGCAAGCGCTCGGCCGCTTCGCGCAGCCAGGCCGCCTGCTCCGGGTCGATCTGCCAGGCGATCACATGACCGGCCGCGTCCTTGACGTGCGCATAGCCGACAGCCGGTGGACCGCCATGGAAGCCGCCAGTCTCGGCCCGTTGACGGGCGGCCCGTGCAACCCGGCGGGCGGTGTCGCGCGACGACTTGTTGGCCATCGCAACCATTACCCGCGCCATCGTGATGTCCGCGTCATTGTCGAGGCGGAGGCTACCGGTGACCGACTTGATCCGGCCCTGGAGGCCACGGGCCTCGACGACGTCGATCAAGTCCTCAAGATCGCGGGGATCACGCACCACCCGGTCGAGGTCGTAGGCGATCAGACCGTCGACCCGGCCATCATTGAGATCATCGAGCAAGTGGCGAAACTCGGGCCGGATCACGCGCAGCGCACGGCGACCATCCGGCAACGTCACCATATGGCGCTTGAAGGCGCTGGTGTCGTTCTCGATGTAGGGCGGCTCCACCACCGGCCAGTGGAGCGTGGCGGCCAGACCGCGGCAGTCCTCGTCCTGGCGATCGACGCCGAGCGTCCGGCCGTCGCGATCGTCGGAGATCCGTTCGAGCAGCGCTGCTCGCCGCACCGCTACCAACTCCGCGAGCTCCACGCCTGCAGTCTAGCAGGCCGCTGTATGATTTCGAATGTGTGGGGAGGTCGAGACACTCGGCCTGTCTGACCTCGCCGACCACGATCCGCGACGGCCGCATCCGCAGCGCCTCCCGAACCAGCCGGCGCAGCGGTATCTCGCCGGCTCCCTCCAGGTTGGGCTGGCGGGTCTGCATGGAGACCAGATCCGGGTTCGGCAACCTCAGCTCGAAGACCTCCTCGCAGACGATCACCCGTTCCCGTGCCGGGATGGCTGCGCACAGCCCGTTGAGCAGCGTCGTCTTGCCGGCCTGAGTCCCGCCGGAGACGATGATGTTGAGCCCGGCGGCGACCGCAGTCTCGAGGAACTGGGCGGCCTGCGGGGTGACGGTGCCGAGCTCCACCAGCTCAGCGAGGGACTCAGCCGCGACGACGAACTTGCGCACATTGACCGCCATGTGCCGCCGGGTGATCTCCGGGATGACGACGTGCAGGCGGGACCCATCGGGCAGGGCGGCGTCCACGAACGGCTCGGACAAGTCAATGCGTCGGCCGGATGTGCGCAGCATCCGCTCGACCAACTCGTACACCTGGCTTGGCGCAAGGATCGTCGTGGTTAACTCGGTCCGGCCGCGCCTGGCGATGAACACCCTGCCCGGCTCGTTGATCCAGATCTCCTCGACCTCCGGGTCGTCGAACCAGCGCTGCAACGGACCGAAGCCGGCCACCGAATCGAGGACGGAGCGCGCCACCTCGCGTTCGTCGCCGACCGGTGGCAGCGAGGAGGACAGCGCCCGGTCGCCGTACTCCGCGATGACGTCGTCGACGATCAGCCGCACCTGGTCGGGGTCACGCACCGGGTCGACGCCGCGGCGGCGGACCAACTCGCGGACCTCGGACTCGATGACCTCGGTGGCCGCGGTCATGGCGCTTCGAGGTGGTTGATCGTGCCCATCCGAACACCCTCCGTTCGCGTCGCCCGACAGAAATGTCGAGTTGTTGCGACGGAAGCATAGGGCCGTCGATCCGGACAGAGCACGTCCATTCTGCCGAGCTGTGGACAACTCGAAGTTATCCACAGGCGGCAAAACAGTCGTTGACGGACAGCGCAGTGCGGCCCGTACCGTCGAGACGCCCGGCCCCGAGATCGTCAGGTGGACGGCCGCGCCCCGGCAGAGCCCGTCGCCAGCAGTTCGATCGCGTCGTGCAGCACCGCGTCTGCCGACACCGACTCGACGAAGGAGGAGTCATGCTCGCAGCCACGGCCTGCGTGCTCGGCTGGCAACTCCTGCTGCGCGGCACGCGCTCCGCACTGCGGGCAGTTCACCGTCCACGACACATGCGGGCGGTGCCGGCGCCGGGTCAGCGGTCCGGCGTTGAGCAGGTTGCCACACCAGTAGACGGCGACCGTTGCCGTGCCGACCGCGTGCGCGAGATGCCGCGGGCCGGTGTCGTTGGACACGAGCACCGCGCATCGGCGGTAGACAGCGGCAAGCCCGCCGAGCGTGACCGTATCGACCATCTGCCGGGTCGGGGCCCGCATCCGGCTCGCCACCGCGTCGACGACGTCGCGCTCGGCAGCCGATCCGGTGACGATCACCGAGGAGCCCCGCGCGGCGATACCGTCGCCGACCGCGGCGAACCGTTCGGGCGGCCAACGCCGGCGCTTGTCCCGGGCACCGGGGTGGATGGCGACCAGCGGAGTGGCGAGGCCAGCGAGCGCGGCGTCCGCCTCGGAGTCGTCGCGGCCGGTCAGGTCCAGCCGTGGCTCCAGGGCCGTCGGCGGGGCGCCGAGCAACCCGACGAGCTCGAGGAAGCGGATCACCTCCGACTGGTAGAAGGCGTACGGCAGGCTGATGTCCAAGGGCGCTGCGTCCGGTGCCCGCAACCCGGCAGTGAGCCCGGCACCGAGACGACGCAGGAACGGGTTCGAGTACTGACCACCCCCGTGCATCTGGACTGCCAGGTCAAACCGTTCCGCACGTATCGCGGCAAGAAACGCGCCCTGCTCCGCGGCATCCTCGGCCTCGTCGTCCGCTGGCTCTCGTACGCCCGGCGTCGCTGGGACCGGCACGACCCGGTCCACCGGGCCGTGGCGGCCGGCCAGGAACTCTCGATGCCACGGCGCGGCGAGCAGCACGATCTCGCTGGCCGGATACGCGGCGCGCAGGGACAGCAGCGCCGGCACGGCGAAGAGGTAGTCGCCGAGCGCGTTGGCGCGCAACACCGCGATCTTCTCGATCCCGGGCAGCCGCGCTCCGGGCGACAGTGGGGCGATCGTCACGCTACCGCCGTACCCATTGTCATCGCGGGAAAGAGGACTGATCGGTGGCGGCGATGGTCAGGCGTGGCAGCGAGACGCGGGCAGCGCGGCCAGAAGGTAGACCTTCCAGCGCCCGTCGTCCCGCCGCATGTTCACCTGGGAGACCGACAGCCCACCGTGCCAGTGGGCCATCAGCCCGCCGTCCGCGCGGAAGAGCCGCTGGGCGCTGGTGTTGACACAGCTCACCACGATCGCCTGGCTGCCGCGCAGCCCGGCAACCCGCGCGGTGGCCAGGACCCGCCCGCGCCGACTAGTTCCGGCCGTGATGTTGCCGGCGAACGCGCTGCGCAGCAGGCGGAGCTGTGGGTCGAGCGCCACCTGAGCCAACGCGACATCGTCCGGGTCGGGCTCCTCGCCGAGGCGCACCGTGGTGCCGAGGTAGGCCTCGTAGCCGAGCAGCACCGCGTTCCGGTTCCCGTCCCGACCGAGGCGGATCTGCCACACGACCGGCGAGGACGGCGTGCCTCCGGCCGAGAGGGTGACCCGAGCGACGGTGGGGATCGGCTGGCCCGGTCCACTGGACTCCCGACCGCCGGCCGGCGTCCCGGTGGCAGCGGTCGACTGCCCCGGCCCTCGCACGACCATGACCAGTCCGATCGCCAACACGGCGAGGGCTGCCGCGAACGTGATCCGGGCAGCCAGAACGAGCCGGATACGCCGTCCACTGTGGTCGTCCCTGTGCCGAGGCGTCCCCCCAGGACTCATCGGGCACCGACTTGGGGAGCCGTCCCGCTGCGAGCGTCAGGTGGCATGGCCCCGCAGTGTGGCAAATCCCGCCGCCGGTCGAAAGCCGCACGGCCGGTGGGTCGACGACGACAGCGATCAGCCGGGGAGCTTGTAGTCCCGGAGCAGTCCTCGACTGATGATCGTCTTCTGGATCTCGCTGGTGCCCTCTCCGATCAGCAGGAACGGCGCCTCCCGGAACAGTCTCTCGATCTCGTACTCCTTGGAGTACCCATACCCGCCGTGGATGCGGAAGGCCTCGGTGGTCACCTCGAAGCAGTACTCGGAGGCGAGATACTTCGCCATGCCGGCCTCGACGTCATTGCGCTCGCCGGAGTCCTTCAGCCGGGCCGCGTTGACCATCATGAGGTGTGCGGCCTCGATCTTAGTCGCCATCTCGGCCAGCTTGAACGCGATGGCCTGGTGATCGGCGATCTGTCGGCCGAAGGTCCGCCGCTGCTGTGCGTAGCCGATCGCCAGCTCGAACGCTCGGATCATGACCCCACAACCACGCGCCGCGACGTTCACCCGCCCGACCTCGACGCCGTCCATCATCTGGTAGAAGCCCCGCCCCCGGCCGGCTTCGGCGCCGCCCAGGATCGCCGACCCAGGGGCACGGTGGCCGTCCATGATCAGTTCTGTGGTCTCGACGCCCTTGTATCCCATTTTATCCAGTTTGCTGGGCACAGTCAGCCCTGGCGCCACTTCGCCGAAGCCCGGCTCCTTCTCGAGCAGGAACGTCGTCATGTTCTTGTAGACCGACTCGGCGCCCTCGTCGGTACGCACGAGGGTGGCAACCACGCCGGCCCGCGCGCCGTTCGTCAGCCACATCTTCTGTCCGCTGAGCAGGTAGTCCTCGCCATCCTGTACGGCGCGCGAGGTAATGGCCGCCACATCGGAGCCGCACCCTGGCTCGGACATCGAGAACGCCCCGCGGACCTCTCCGGTGGCCATCCGAGGCAGCAGGCGCCGCTTCTGCTCCTCCGTGCCATGCTGGTTGATCATGTATGCGACGATGAAGTGCGTGTTGATCACACCGGAGACGCTCATCCAGCCGCGCGCGACCTCCTCGACCACCAGCGCGTAGGTGAGCAGCGACTCGCCGAGACCGCCGTAGTCCTCGGGAATCATCAGCCCGAACAGGCCCATTTCCCGCATTCCGTCGACGATCGCGTCAGGAAACTCGTCCTTGTGTTCCAGTTCGGTGGCGTGCGGCAGGATCTCCTTCTCGACGAAGGTTCGCACGGTGGCGAGGATCTCCTGCTGCACCTCGGTCAGTCCCGAGGTCTGCGCGAGGCGGGGCATGGGCGCTCCTGTCGGCCGACGTCAGGGGAAAGTATCCGCCGGATCTGGGGACCTGCGCCTCGGACTCGGCCTGTGAAGACGCTCACCGACGGGTCAGGTGGCGCCCTCGGCCGCGCGCCAACGCGGCATCATCTGGACCCGAGGCCATCGCTGCCGCGTCCGATGGGCGACCATGAGCGGGGCGGGACGGAGGGACGGGAGCGAGATGAGCGAGTCGCACGGGTACGGCGAGCACGGGCCGCCCGGTCAGCCCGGAGCCGGCCGACCGGGAGATCCCGGTACCGGCGCACAACCCGGGTTACCGGCGGCGGGTTGGCCGCCGAGCGCACCCGACGCCAGCTCGACGCCCCACCCGGGATCCGGTTACGGCGCACCGGGCTATGGCACGACCGGGCAGGCCCAGCCCGGCTACCCCGCCGGCTACGGTCAGCCGGGTTACCCACCGAGCGGCGCCGGGGCCGCCGGCTACGGTCCCGGCTACGGCTACGGGTACCCGTACGGCGGGCCGCCGGCGCGCGGCACGAACACGATGGCCATCCTCGCGCTCGTGCTGGCGTTCGTGTTCGCGCCGCTCGGACTGATCTTCGGCATCATCGCCCGCCGACAGATCCGGGAGAGCGGCGAGGAGGGCGACGGCTTGGCACTAGCCGGCATCGTGATCGGCGCGATATTCACCGCGATCTTCATTATCGGGATCGTCGTCGCGGTGGTCGCGGTGGTCGCGGTCGGCACGACGCACAGCTAGGTCAGTACGACGGTGACGGCACGGCCGTCGAGCTGGTCCAGCCGTCAGTTCGACGCGGGCGGGGTGAACGTCTTCGTTCGGCGCAGACCGGCGGCCCGGCCCTTCGCCGCGATCACGGTCGCCATCTTCCGGGACGCCTCGTCGATCATCTCGTCGCCGAGCATCACCGCGCCGAGCTTCTGGACCCTTGTGTAGTACTGGTACGCATCGAGGATGAGCTCGGCGTGGTCGTAGTCGTCCTGGTCCGGCGAAAATACCTCGTTGGCCGCCTCGATCTGACCCGGATGCAGGACCCACTTGCCGTCGTAGCCGAGGGCTGCCGATCGGCCGGCCACTCGCCGGAATCCGTCCAGGTCTCGGATCTGCAAGTACGGGCCGTCGATTGCCTGCACCCCGCGGGCGCGGGCGGCCATCAGGATCCGCATGAGGACGTAGTGGTAGGCGTCGCCGACGTCGTAGCCGGGCGGTTGCTCCCCGACGACCAGCGAGCGCATGTTGATGCTGGCCATGAAGTCGGCCGGACCGAAGATGATCGTCTCGATGCGATCCGAGGCGAACGCGATCTCGTCCACGTTGATCAGGCCCTGTGCGTTCTCGATCTGTGCCTCGATGCCGATCCCACCGACCGGATAGCCCATGGTCCTCTCGATCTGGGCCAGTGTGACGTCGAGCCATTGCACCTGGGCAGCCGACTGCACCTTGGGAAGCATGATGCAGTCGAGATGGGCGCCGGCGCCCTCCACGACCGCGACGACGTCGCGATAGGTCCACTGCGTGGTCAGGTCATTGACCCGCACCACTCGGGTCCGGGCCGCCCAATCGCCGCTGGCGAGGACGTCCACGATGTTCTTGCGTGCGCCCTCCTTCGCATCTGGGGCGACGGCGTCCTCGAGATCCAGGAAGATCTGGTCGGCCGGAAGGCCTTGTGCCTTCTCCAGCATCTTCGGCGAGCTGCCGGGCACGGCCAGACACGAGCGGCGGGGTCGGAGTTGGGCGGCCACGGCGTCTCCCTTCGTGGTGATCAGATCGTAGTGAGGGTGGCCGATCGCTCGCTGTTCGGTGCGTCACAGGAGTGCGCTAGCTCATTCGATCGGTCACTCGACCGGCACGGCACGAGCCCCGGCGCGGACGACCAGCCCGACTCCGGCGACGAGCAGGGCCAGCCCTGGCACGGCCGACCACGTCGGCCGCTGGCCAAGCCAGGCCGCAGCGATGAGGCTCGCTCCGGGAACCTCGAAAAGGATGACCAGGCTGACCAGCGTCGGGCTGGCGGACCGGAGCACGACGTTGACCAGCGAATGACCGAGCAGCTGGGCTCCGACGGTCAGCGCAACCAGGCGCAGCCAGGTCGCCGCGTCGTACCCGGCGAGCCGCTGCCTGCCCAGCACACAGCCCAGGAGCAGCAACGCCGAGCAGGCCGTGTAGCAGACGGAGGTGTACGCAGTCGTGCTGACCCGGGCCCGCACGGCGGCACCGGCAGTGACATACGCCGCGGCCAGCGCCCCGCCGACGGTGGCCAACAGGTCGCCAAGAAGCGCACGACCGGACAGCGCGAGGTCGGCCCCGGTGAGCAGGACGGCGCCGACCACCGAGACCAGGATGCCCACCCACGCACCACGCGACACCCGGCGCCCGGCGGCACGGGCCAGCACCGCCGCCCAGATCGGCTGGGTTGCGACCAGCGCGGTCGCCGAGGCCACCGAGGTCAGCCGGACACTGGGGACCCAGGTGGCGAAGTGGCCAGCGAGGAACACGCCGGCCAGCAGGCAAAGCAGCCACTCTCGGTTGGACAGGCGGCGCAGCTCGCTCCGGGACCTGAGCAGCGCGGCCGGCAGCAGCGCGATGCTGGCCATGCCGTTGCGCCAGAACGCGATTGCCAGCGCGGGTGCGGCGGTCGAGGCGATGATCGGAGCCGACGTGGAGACCGCCGAGATCGCGACGGCGAGCAGGGCAAGCTCCCGCGGTGGTGGCAGTGCCACGCTCTCGGCCGCCTGCACGCGTGGCGGCGGTGCATCCTGGCGCCCGGTCGAGCCCTCCACCGCGCCATCCTCGCAGGGGTAGCCGCATCGGTTCGCGGCCGACCGGGCACGACGCGACTAGTGGTCGCGCTGCCAGGCCGGTGGTTCCGGCCGTGGCCGCCGTGGCAAGCTTGGCGCTGTGGTCGACGTCCCACGGCTCGTCGTCGAGGCGACAAAGAAGTCCGGCCTGATCTGGGTCGCGGTGCCGGGCAGGTCCCGCGCGGTCGCGGCCTGGCACCTCTGGCGGGAGGACGCGGCCTACCTGGTGACCGGTCCCGGGGAGCAGGAGGTGCCGGGCCTGACCGAGGCGACCAGCTGTGACGTGACGGTGCGCTCCACGGATAAGGGTGGTCGCGTGGTCACCTGGCGGGCGGCGGTGTCCCGAGTGGAGCCAGGCAGTCCGGGGTGGACCGACGTGGTGCCGGGTCTGCTCGCCTCCCGGCTCAACCTGCCGGACGCCGCCGGTGCCGAGCAGCGCTGGGCCGAGACATGTGCGGTGCTCAAGCTGAGGCCGACCGGAGACCTTCCGGAGGCGGGCCCTACGCTGCCGAGCGGCTCACTGGCGACTGCCCCGCCGCCGTCGCCGGCCCGGACCCCGACGCGGGTGCCGTTCACGGTAGGACGGCGCCGAGGGCGCCGACGGCCCGCCGACCGCTGACCAGCAGTGGCGATGATCATGCCCGGTCGGCGGAGCCGTCATGGGCGGGCCAGCTCGCCGGTTGCCACGTGGGTCACGGCGCCGCCGACGGTGGTCCGGGTGACCGCGCCGGCCGCACGGGTGACGGTGCATTCGAGCCGCGACGGCCGCCCGACTTCGGCGCCCTGGCGGATGGTGTAGGCAGTTGTCTCGTCGTCCGGCACCAGCTCGCCG
>WNFX01018427.1_pt1 | contig 10508 bp, 8 predicted proteins | sample 5400111 | NCBI WGS metagenome assembly WNFX01 (sample SAMN13153363, study PRJNA577476) | soil metagenome | isolation source: 40 cm soil or saprolite under grassland replicate 1 | place: USA:California | collected 2016-06-15 | reverse complement strand
AGCTCCGCGACGCCGACTGTCGAGGCATGTGCCCGGTGAACGGACCCGAACGCATCCTGGACGAACAGGTCGCAGCCGTCGGCGAGCTCGCGCGCGAACCCGGGGTCGTTCTTCGTCTCGCCGGGGTTGAAGCGCGTGTTCTCGAGCACCTCGATCCGCTCGTCGGGCAGTAGCTCGCGCAGGCGCGCCCGCACGGGGTCGATCGCGAAGGCAGGATCCGGCCCTTTCGGACGGCCGAGGTGAGAGCAGACGCGGATGCCCGCGGCGCCGCGCTCGAGCAGCAGCCGCAGCGTCGGCAGCGACGCCACGATCCGCGTCTCGTCCGCGACGCGTCCGTCTTCGAGTGGCACGTTCAGATCGGAGCGCACGAGCACGGGCTTGCCGGCGACGTCCGCGTCGCGAACGGAACGCGGTTGATGCACGCTAGGCGGTCGCCGCGGCCTCGGCCTTGGGCAGCGAGGCGCCCATCTTCGAGACGAGGTCGACGAGCCGGCAGCTGTACCCCCACTCGTTGTCGTACCACCCGAAGACCTTGACCATCCGGCCGTTCACCATCGTCAGGTCGCTGTCGAACGTGCACGAGAGCGGCGAGCCGACGATGTCCTGCGAAACGAGCGGTTCGTCGCTGTACTCGAGCAAGCCTTCCAGGGGTCCCCGCTCCGCGGCGGCGCGAAAGAGTTCATTCACCTCTTCCTCGGTCGTCTCCCGTGAGACCAGAACAACGAGGTCGACGACGGAGCCGTCGGGAACCGGAGCCCGCATCGACATTCCGTCGACCTTGCCCTTGAGCTCGGGCATCACCACGCCGATCGCGCGCGCAGCGCCCGTCGAGGTCGGGATCAGGTTCAGCGCGGCCGCACGGGCGCGACGGAGATCCGAATGCGGCAGGTCCTGCAGGCGTTGGTCCGCCGTGTAGGCGTGGATGGTGGTCATGAATCCTTGCTCGATCGTCAGCGCGTCGTGGAGCACCTTGGCCATCGGCGCCACGCAGTTGGTCGTGCAGGAGGCGTTGGAGATGACCCGGTGCGTCTCGGGGTCGTAGTCGGCGTCGTTGACGCCGAGCACAACTGTCACGTCGGGGTCGGTCGCAGGCGCGGAGATGACCACCTTCGCCGCGCCGGCATCGAGGTGCCCGGAGGCGCCCTCGCGGTCGGTGAAGAGCCCCGTCGACTCGAGAACGATGTCGACGTTCAGGTCCCGCCAGGGAAGATCCTTGGGGTCGCGCTCGGAAAGAAGCAGAAGATCGTTGCCTCCTACGGTGATCTTGCCCTCGCCGACATCGACGTCCTCGTCGAGCCGCCCTAGCACGGAGTCGTGCTTCAGCAGATGGGCCATCGTCTTCGAGTCCCCGAGATCGTTTGCAGCGACGACCTCGAAGTCCCCGCCCCGCTGCAAGTGAGCCCGAAAGAAGTTGCGCCCAATCCGCCCAAACCCGTTGATCCCAACCTTCGCCTTCGCCATTTCGCTCCTCCTCGATATCTCTAAGGAATCTAACGAAGACGCTCAAGCCGGGACCTCTGTACAAGAATGGGCGGGCCGCTAAGGCGCCGCTCGCGGCGCCGACCATAAGAGGCCCGGCGGCTCTGCCGGCGGGCCGCGTTTGCGCCCTCCGGCCCGTCCGCGAAAGCGGGCGGGCCGGAGGGGAAGCTCCGAGGACGACCTCCCCCTCCGCAATTGTCGCGCTCCGGACCTTGGCGACGGACGGGGTCTGAATCCATCACCGGACGAGCGCGAACCCGCCTCTGCGAAGTATTAACGAATCATCGGGGGTCGTTTCAACTGTGCGGAAAGCCATACGAGGACATGTTCCGGCCTAGGTTTCGGCCATCCGGATCAGCTTTTGCAGCCGCCGGTGAACAGCCGCTTTGGTTGCGGCAGGCCGGCACTTGAGCGCGAGCTCGCGCAATGGAAGCGAGGGGTGACGAAGCCGAAGCTCGGCAGCCTCCCGTAAGCGCGGCGGAAGCTCGTCCAGGCTTCGATCTCGCTCGAGCCGACGAAGCGCCTCCAGTTGCGTGTGAGCTGCCCGGCTCGTCCGGACGAGATTTGCGTGATCGGCATTCGCGAGGCGGTTCGCGCGAGCCTTCGTTTCGCCCACCACCGCGCCCTCGTCGAGTGCGAGCGCGGCGTCGCTTGCACCGGCGAGAGCGAGGGCCTCGGCGATCCGGTCCAGGCCCTTCGCGTAGGCGACCGCGTGATCCCGACGCTCGAGCACGCTCAAGGCGACCTCTTCCTGAGCGACGGCTTCCGAGAGAAACTGCGCTGCCTCCCTGGTCTCGGTCCTGACCTCGAGGTGAGGCGACGGGGGCGCCGAGACCGAGCCGGCCGCCAGCAGCGACCCGCGCAGGTAGGCGGCGCGGCAGCAGCCGCGACCGACGATCCGTTTCGGGGGCCGAGCGAGCGGCTGTAGTCGAGTGCCCAGAACGCCGCACTCCTTGAGAACGCCAAGCGCGCGCGGCGTTCCCTCCACGTGCAACTGGTACCGCGTCGCACGGTCGAAGGAGCTGCGCCGGTAGGTCCGGATCTCCGAGTCGACGCCGAACGAGCGAAGCAGGCTGAACGCGCGACGCGCGACCGCCGAGCTCGACAGGTCGAGGTGAACCGACACCTCGCCGCCACGCATGTGCCAGCGGCCCGCGGAGTGGAAGAGTGCCGAGAGCTCGGCCTCGCGATCACATTCGCGCGCAGGCGCGATCGCCGCGAGCTCGTTGCGGACGTCGTCAGAGAGTGACACCTTCGAGCTCCAGCAGCCGGCGCTTGTACCCGACACCGCTGGCGCCGTAGCGACCGATCCCGTTCGCGGCGACCACGCGGTGGCACGGGACGACGAGGGGAAACCGGTTGTGCGCGCAAACCGAGCCGGCGGCGCGCTGCGCGTTCGGGTAGCCGGCGAGCGCCGCCAACTCGCCGTAGGTGACAACCTCGCCCCACGGGACACTCCTAAGCGTCTCGACGACTGCTCGCTGGAACTCGGTCAGCCCGTCGAGCTCGAGCGCGACATCCGCGAACGAGTCGCGCGAGCCTGCGAAGCGCTCGCGCATTCGGTCGGCGAGGAAGTGATGTAGGTGTACACCTACATCTACATCACCCCGCGGCCGGGGCAGCTCGTGCCAAAGCAATGTCTCGCCTTCGAGCCAGAGCTCGCCGACGCCCCAGTCCACGACCTGGTAGCGAACGTTCGCCGCCATGCCCCTAACGTACCCCTAGACTTCCCGAGATGAGCGGTCCCGCAATCGCGCTGCCACCGGAGCCACGCAACGAGCCGGTGAAGGACTACGCGCCGGGCTCGCCGGAGCGTGCCGTGCTGCAGGCGCGGCTGCGCGAGCTCGAGCGAGACCGGATCGAGATCCCGCTCGTGATCGGCGGCAAGGACGTCAAGACGGCCAAAACGTTCGAGGCCGTCATGCCCCACCGCAAGAGCCACGTGCTCGCCGACGTGAACTCGGGCGGACCGGCCGAAGTCGACCAGGCGATCGCCGCCGCCGGGGAGGCGCGCCACGACTGGGCCCGCATGCCCTGGGAGGACCGCGCCGCGATCTTCCTCCGCGCCGCCGAGCTGCTTGCCGGCCCCTGGCGGGCGACGCTCAATGCCGCGACGATGCTCGGCCAGTCGAAGACGGCTCACCAGGCCGAGATCGACGCCGCCTGCGAGCTGACCGATTTCTTCCGCTTCAACGTCGAGTTCATGACGCGCATCTACAAGGAGCAACCGAACTCGGCGCCGGGCACCTGGAACCGCTTGGAATACCGGCCGCTCGAGGGTTTCGTCTTTGCGGTGACGCCGTTCAACTTCACCGCAATCTCGGGCAACCTGCCGAGTGCGCCGGCGCTGATGGGCAACACGGTCGTCTGGAAGCCCGCGTCGACCGCAGCGTTCTCCGCCTACTTCGTGATGCGCCTGCTCCAGGAGGCCGGCCTCCCTGACGGAGTGATCAACCTGGTCTACGGCCCCGGGGCGACGATCGGCGACGCCGCGCTGACGAGCCCCGAGCTCGCCGGAATCCACTTCACGGGCTCGACCGGCGTCTTCAACTCGATGTGGAAGACGGTCGGCTCGAACGTCGGCGAGTACCGCAGCTACCCCCGAATAGTCGGCGAGACCGGCGGCAAGGACTTCATCGTCGCGCACCCCTCCGCTGACGTCGACGCGGTTGCGACCGCGATCGTCCGCGGCTCATTCGAATACCAGGGGCAGAAGTGCTCGGCCGCCTCGCGCGTCTACGCACCCTCGAACCTCTGGCCGGAGCTGCGCGAGCGGCTCGCCGACCAGGTCAAGGAGCTGAAGATGGGCGACGTCAGCGACTTCTCGAATTTCATGGGCGCCGTCATCGATGCGAGTGCGCTGAAGACCCAGCGCCAAGCGATCGAGGAGGCAAAGGCGGCGGCCAAGGCGAACGTGGTCGTCGGCGGCGGCATCGAGGACGAGGAAGGTTTCTTTGTCGAGCCGACGGTGATCGAGACGGAGGACCCGGAGTTCCGCACGATGCGGGAGGAGCTCTTCGGCCCTGTCGTAACCGCCTATGTCTATCCGGCGCCATACGGGCTGACAGGCGCCGTCTTCGCACGCGACCGTTCCGCGATCGAGGACGCGAACGAGAAGCTCGAGTACGCCGCCGGCAACTTCTACGTCAACGACAAGCCCACGGGAGCGGTCGTCGGCCAGCAGCCGTTTGGAGGCGCGCGGGCCTCGGGCACCAACGACAAAGCCGGCTCTATGTGGAACCTGATCCGTTGGGTCTCGCCTCGGACGATCAAGGAGACCTTCGTGCCGCCGAAGGACTACCGCTACCCGTACATGGCGGAGGACGGCGCGAGCACCGACGGCTCCGGGCCGCCCGACCGGCCCTAACGGCCTGAGCCCAGTCTGTGGGCGCGGTTCTTCACGACATCCGCGTCTTCTTCGATCACCTGGCCGACGTCGGCTGGACCGCGCTCGGGGTCGCGCTCGTCTGCCAGTTCGTCAAGGTCGGCTGTGTCAGCCGCGCCTGGAGGAACATCATCGCCGCCTCCTACCCGGGCTCGGTCGTGCGCTGGCGCTCGATCTGGGGCGCGATGCTCGCCCGCGTGGGCGTCAACGCGGTCGTTCCCGCACGTGGGGGCGACGCGGTCGGGCTCTTCATCGTCAAGCGACGAGTCGAAGGCTCGACCTACCCGACCCTCGGCGCAACGCTGATCGCCCTGACGCTGTTCGACTCGGTCGTCGCGCTGTGCTTCATCGTCTACGCCCTCTCGAGCGGCGAGCTCCCCGGCAGCTCCGTGCTCGCCCATCTGAAAGCGTTCGACTACCACTGGTTCTTCGCGCACATCCGGGTGACCCTGATCGCGCTCGGCGCGATCCTGCTTGCCTCGTTGCTGCTGCTCCTGTGGTTCGCGGAGCAGCTCGTCGGCTTCTGGCATCGAGTCGGGCTCGGCTTCAGGGTCTTCTCCGACAAGGCGCGCTACCTTCGCCACGTCGCGGTCTGGCAGGCGGCCGACTGGTGCCTGCGGCTGACAGCGATCTACTTCTTCCTGCGCGCCTTCCATGTGCCCGCGACGCTGCATAACGCGATCCTCGTCCAGGCGACGCAGAGCCTGGCTGTGCTCTTCCCGATCAGCCCGTCGGGAATCGGCACCGAGCAGGCGCTCCTGCTCTACACGTTCGCGGGCAAGGCTGCCAGAACGACGCTCCTCAGCTTCAGCGTCGGCATGCGCGTCACGCTGATCGCCTTCAACGCCCTGCTCGGCTTCGGTGCGATCTTGGTGATGCTGCGAACGCTGCACTGGCGGCAGCAGGTGGCATCGGACCGCGACGCCGTCGCAGAGCAATAGCGGCCGCCCCGGCCAGCGCAACAAGCAAGACCCACGCCGGCCGAAGCGACTCGAGACCCTAAGCGGTGACCTGAAGAGGCGTGCTGTGCTTGATCACCTCGTAGCCCTTGGCGTTCGGAGCGGGCATCCCAGCGTCCTGGATCGCTTGGCGGATCTCCGGATCCTCGGCCATCTGATGGCGGCCTTCCTTGCTGTCCCAGAAATTGATGATCATCACGCCGTCATCGGTCTTGACGATCGTCGAGGAGATGCCGCCGTACTCGGCCGCCTTGCGGCCTGCGACCTCCTCGACGCCTGACATCTTCTGCCCGATCTCCTCCGGACTGCCGGAGAACTCCATGATCGATACGACCACGGGCTCAGCCATTTTGCCCTCCCTCGTAGCGGTTGCGCGAAACCTACCCGCCCTACGCCGCGAAGGGAGAGAGCCGCGACGAGTCGCCCGAGTCGCTTAAGCGCGACCCGCCTTGTGCAGTTGGGCATAAATCGAGCGGGCCGTCTTCGCGGGCACCCCGGGAGCACCCTCCAGCTCCTCTTGCGACGCCGCCAGCACGCGCTCGGCCGACCCGAAATGACGCAGCAGCGCCCGGCGGCGCGCCGGGCCGACGCCCTCGAGCGTGTCGAAGATCGACTCGCGCGCCCGCGCGTCCCGGCGCTGACGGTGGAAGCCGATCGCGAAGCGGTGGGCTTCGTCGCGGATCCGCTGCAGGAGCTGGAGCCCGGGCGAGTGCGGATCGAGCCTGACAGGATCGGGCCGCCCAGGCAGGAAGATCTCCTCGACCCGCTTCGCCAGCGAGATCACTGCCACTCGGGGCAGGTCGAAGCGCTGCATCGCGGCCAGCGCGGCCGAGAGCTGACCCTTCCCGCCGTCGATCACGACCAGGTTCGGCACTGCCGCGAAGCCCTCGTCGTATTCCTCGTCGTCGGGGGCGCTCATCCGCGCAAAACGGCGTTCGATCACCTGCGCCATCGCCGCAAAGTCGTCCTGGCCGTCGAGACCGCGCACAGCGAACTTGCGGTAGTGCGCCTTCTTCGCCGTCGCATCCTGAAAGACGACCATCGAGCCGACCGGCTCGGAGGCCTGGATGTTCGAAATGTCGAAGCACTCGATCCGCAACGGCAGGCTTTCGAGGTTCAGCGCCTCGCGCAGCTCCTCGAGCGCCTCGACCCGCCGCAGCCGCTTCTGCTCGGTCTGGTAGCTCTCCGAGTCGAGGGCGAGCCGCGCGTTCTGCGTCGCCAACTCCTGCAGCCGCCGCTTCTCGCCGCGCTCGGCCGCCCGCACCTCGACCCGGGAGCCCCGGCGCTCGCTCAGGAACTCCTCGAGCGCGGAGATATCGCCCGCGTCCCGAGGCACCACGATCTGCGGCGGCACTGACGGCGCCGAACCGTAGTACTCGAGAGAAAAGGCCTCGAGCAGCGCCGAGGTGTCCTGGCCCTCGACGTTCTCGAGATGGAAGCCGTAACGGTCGATCATCTTGCCGCCGCGGAGCGGAAAGATCTGCACCGCGGCCTTGTCGCCGTCGACGGCGAGCCCGATCACGTCGACATCGCCGACGCTTCGCTTCTCGACCGCCTGCCGCTCGCTGAGCCGGCGGATCGCGAACAGCCGGTTGCGGTAGCGCGCCGCCTCTTCGAAACGCTCGCCCTCGGCTGCGTCCTGCATCTTCTGCTCGAGCTCGCGCTCGATCGTGCGCGTGTCGCCGGAGAGGAAGTTGATCACCCCGTCGATGATCTCGGCGTAGGCCTCCTTCGAGATGTAGTCGACGCAGGGTGCGTGGCAGCGCTCGATGTGGTAATCGAGGCAGGGGATTCCCGAGTGCCGCCCAGGCTTCGGGCCCTCGCAGGGCCGGTACTGGAAGACGCGATTGAGGACATCGAGCGTCTCGCGCACCTTCTTGGCGTTCGCGTACGGCCCGAAGTACGTCACGCCGCGGCGATGCCGCTCGCGCGTGAACATGACCCGCGGGAAGTCGTCCCCGACCGTGACGGCGATATACGGGAAAGACTTGTCGTCGCGAAGCCGGACGTTGAACGGCGGCCGGTGCCGCTTGACCAGGTTCTGCTCCAGATGCAGGGCCTCCACCTCGCTGCCGGTGACGATCACTTCGATGTCGGCGACACGCTCCGGCAGCTGCGCGATCGCGTGCCTGACGTCCGCCGATGCCTGGAAGTAGCTGCGCACTCGCGGGCGCAGCGACTTGGCTTTCCCCACGTAGAGAACCTGGTTGCGGCTATCACGAAAGATGTAGACACCGGGCTTCGCCGGCAGCCGTTTGAGCTGGTCTTCGAGCCGTTCGTCCACGGGTTGCAAGCGTAGATGCAGCTCGCGGCCCCGCCAGACCACTAAGGTGCCCGCCCGTGAGAAGGAAGGGCCCTGTCCTCGCAGCGCTCGGGGCGGCGGCCGCGGTGATTGTGATCTGGTTCTCGCTCTGGGGCGGCACGATCATCGGCACCACCGCGCCGCAGACGCGCTTGGGCCACCCGCTGCTGGTCGCGACCGTCGACGACGCTCTGAAGCAGGCCGACCCGGTCACCGCAGCCTCGCTGATCAAGGTCTCCCACGATGCGGGCTTCGACGCGGTCATGGTCTCGAGCACGTGGGAGCCGGGAGCGAAAGCGCCGTCGGCCGAGGAGCGCCTTGTCCTCGACAACGTCGTCAAAGGCGCGGACGCGGCGGGAATGCGCGTGTTCGTCTTCGTCTGGCACGGCCTGAGCGGCAACACGCCCAGGACTACGGCGGCACGCCGGCAGTTTGCGGCCTACACCGCGGCACTGGCCAGGGCGTTTCCGCAGATCCGCGACATCGTCGTCGGAAACGAGCCGAACCTGAACACGTTCTGGCTGCCACAGTTCGGACCCGGCGGCAGCGACGTCGCGGCCACGGCCTATCTCGACCTGCTCGCCAGGACATACGACGCTCTGAAGGCCGTCTCGCCCCAGATCCAGGTGATCGGCGGTGCGCTGGCCCCGCGCGGTTCGGACCGGCCTGGACTGAAACGAGCCACGCACTCACCCACTCAGTTCATCGAAGACCTCGGCGCCGCGTACAAAAAGAGCGGCCGCTCCAGGCCGATCATGGACGCTTTCTCGATGCACCCGTACATGCGGACCTCGGAGCTCTCGCCGACGGATACCCACACGGCGTCGACGACGATCACGATCGCCGACTACCCAAAACTGGCAGCGTTGTTGACCGACGCCTTCGCAGGCACGAGACAGCGTGGCCGCGGCCTCCCGATTTACTACACCGAGTTCGGTGTCCAGACGCGCATCCCGGCGGAACACCAGCACGCCTATACCGACCTGAATTCGCCGGCCGCCGCCGATGCGGTGGCCGCACAGACGCAGGCGCTCTACTATCGCGAGGCGCTCGAGCTGGCGGCGTGCCAGCCGACGGTGAAAGGCCTCTTCGTCTTCCACACCTTCGACGAGGCCGACCTCGCCGGCTGGCAGTCTGGTCTCTATTACGCCGACCAGAAGCCGAAGGCGAGCCTGCCCGATTTTCGGCTCGCCGCGGCGTCGGCGCGGGCCGCGCGCCTGACGCGCTGCACCGGCAGCAAGGTCTTCGTCCAAAAGGACTAGCCCTTCGGGTGTCGAGAAGCAGAGGGGGGCGGCCGATGCCTCTCGCTGATGGCGCCCATCCGCAGAACCGCCGCCTTAGGCGTCGCGCTCGCCGCGCTCGCCATAGTCGCCCCCTCTCAGGCGTCCACGCGAACGCTCGCCGTCGGCGCTTCCGAATCCGCGAGCCTCGTCCCGGACCCCGTCCTCGCCAAGTCGCGAATGGATCTGGCCCTCCTCGCCGGCTTCAACGAGATCGAGGTGCGGGCGGACTGGACGCGAGGCCAGACCGCGCCGACTCCCGAGGAGCTCGCGCCCTTCCAGGCCAGCGCCCTCGCGGCCCAGCTCGACGCCGTCCGCCTCGTGATCGCCGTCAACACCGCCGGCGGCCGCGAGACGCCTCTCAGCCCCCTCGACCGGATGCAGTTCGCGCAGTACACGGCCTCGCTAGCGCAGTCGCTGCCATACGTGCGTGACTTCATCGTCGGCAACGAGCCGAACCTGAACCGTTTCTGGTGGCCCCAGTTCGACAGGCGTGGACGCGATCTCGCAGCGCCGTCCTATGAGGCACTGCTCGCCCAAACCTACGACGCCCTGAAGGCCGTCTCGCCGGAGATCAACGTGATCGGAGGCGCTGTTTCTCCGCGCGGCGCCGACCGCGCCAACTCGAGCCGCCAGACGCATTCACCCACCACGTTCCTCCGCGACCTCGGCTCCGCCTACCGCAAGAGCCACCGCGGCACGCCGATCATGGACATGCTCGTGATCCACCCCTACGGCGAGACTTCGAGGACGCCACCGACGGCGCTCCATCCGAAGTCGACCAGCATCTCGATCGCCGACTATCCGAAGCTCGTCAAGCTGCTGCGAGACGCTTTCCATGGGACAGCGCAGCGCGGAGCCTCGTTACCAATCCTCTACGGCGAGTACGGCGTCCAGACCCAGATCCCGATCGACAAGCTCGGCTCCTACTCGAACCTGGGCGTCCCAACCGCCTGGGACGCCGTCCCGGAGATGCTCCAGGGCGCGTACTACACGCGTGCGATCCGGCTCGCCTACTGCCAGCCCACGGTCAAGGGTCTGCTCTTCTTCCACGTCAGCGACGAGCCCGACCTCGACCGCTGGCAGTCCGGCCTCTTCTACGC
>WNFX01011610.1_pt1 | contig 10508 bp, 8 predicted proteins | sample 5400111 | NCBI WGS metagenome assembly WNFX01 (sample SAMN13153363, study PRJNA577476) | soil metagenome | isolation source: 40 cm soil or saprolite under grassland replicate 1 | place: USA:California | collected 2016-06-15 | reverse complement strand
CGAGCAGAGCCGCGGAATCGCGGTAGCGCTCATGCACGACACACTCGGAATGGTCGTCGCTGAAGAACCAGTCGTATTGGAGCGTTCCGGAGTCCCTGGTGCGAACTGATTCCATGCACTTGACGGCGAGACGCTTGAACTCCTCGAGCTTGCCATGGTGGATCTTGAGTCTGGCGATGGCATGAAGTTCACTCATCGCTTCTGCCTCTGGGCCGCCTGCGCCACGGAGGCGATACCGCCTCGGAGGTCACAGAGACGGCGGTCGTTGAAGGAGCATTGCAATTGGCGGCCGCCTTGCCGAAGGTCTCGTGACGTTGCAGGCGCCTAACGGATCGCGCTTAAGCTGCGGGCGACCCGCCCGCCGGCGCAAGAGTAGCGGACGACAGTCCGTGCCCGCCAGGGCACAACACTCCGAGTCCTTTAGAGCGATCACCGCCCGTCAGCTTCAAGCGCTTGTTAGGCGCCAGCCCCCGGCACGAATCGACGGGGAATGGCTGGCGCACCGCACTCAGCACAGAACTTGGCTTCCGGGGGCATCTCGTGACCACTTTGGCAGCGCCATTCGATACCTAAGTTCTCACGGCGTATCGCCGCGTACGCGACACCCCACGCGACGCTATAGAACACCATGGCATGCCCGGACGCCATGCGCCAAAAGCCCGAGCCCTCCATTGAGTAAACGCCAAGGAAGCCCAAACCGAAGTTGACGATCGCGTAGACGAAGATCCCCATCAGGAGCGGGTACAACCAGTCGGGTCCCCCCGCCAGCCAGACCTTCCAAGCGGTCCGCCGTTGCATCGTTGAGCCGAAGCGCCGCAGGTAGAACACCGTCGGGAACCACACAACGAAGATCCCGATGAAAAGGACGGTCCCGCCCTGACCAAAGAGGTCGTGATGGAGCAGCAGCCCTAGGTGCCAGGCGGCGCTCAAGAGCAGGCCGACGAAAGCGAGGGGAGCGATGACGCGTTGCAAAGCGGGCTCGGATGAATGTGGGGCTGTGCGCCTAACGCATGTTGAGAGCACGCCCCTTGCCGCCTAACGCATGTTGAGAGCACGCCCCTTGCTGCTACCATGGAGTCGACCAAGACCCGTGGCCCACAGCAAGGAGCGGCTCTCATGAAACGGACCACCAAGTATGTCGCGTTGGACGTCCACCAGGCAACCACGGTGGCGTCGGTGCGGGAGGAAAGCGGGCGGGTGATCGCACGGAGTGTGCTGCCGACCGACGGTGGCGCTCTGACGGAGTTCGTCTGCGGGATGCGCGGGACCCGGCATGTCACCTTCGAGGAGGGCACCCAAGCGCAGTGGCTGTACGACCTGCTGGCGCCGCTCGTCGATCGGGTCGTCGTGTGCGATCGGCGCGGAACGCCGCGCCAGGGCAACAAGGGGGATCAGGTCGATGCCGACCAGCTCTCCGAGCTGCTGCGCCGCGGCGCGCTGCGCGCGGTCTATCACGGGAGCGCCGACCGGGCAACGCTGAAGGAGCTCACGCGGACGTACCGAAACCTGGTCGAGGACGCGACCCGCGTGATGCTCCGGCTCAAGGCGCTGTTCCGGGCCCGCGCCATCACGACCCGGGGAACCCAGGTGTATCAGGCCCGCGCCCGCGGGCAGTGGCTGGCCCAGCTCGCGGATCCGGGGGCCCGGTTCCGGGCCGAGGCGCTCTACGCCGAGCTCGACGTCCTGCGGAAGCTGCGCCCCAAGGCGAAGGCAGCCATGGTCACGGAGGCGCGCCGGGATCCGGCGTGGCCCGTGCTGCGGACCATCCCATTTCTGGGACCGGTCCGCGTGGCCCTGCTCCTGGCCACGATGCAGACGCCCTGGCGGTTTCGGACCAAGCGGAACCTGTGGGCTTTCGCCGGGCTGGCGGTGGTGACTCGGTCCAGCGCCGACTATACGATGGTCGCTGGCCAGGCCGTGCGGCGGCGGCGTTCCCCGATGACCCGCGGGCTGAATCGCAACCACAATCGCGTGCTCAAAGACGTGTTCAAAGGCGCGGCCACGGCCGCCACCGCGCGGCCCGGTCCACTCCAGGAGTTCTACCGCAACCTGATCACTCGAGGACTGCGGCCCGAGCTCGCACGGGTGACGCTTACCTGCAAGCTCGCGGCACTCACGCTCCGGCTCTGGAAGAAAGGAGAGCACTACGATCCGACAAAGCTGACTGGCCCCGAGGCGGCGGTGGGCGTTTCTTCTCGCCGGCGGCTCCCGGTACCAGGACGAGGGTGCGGAGGGCAGTCTCGATAATTCTAGTTCGCCCGGCGAGCAGTCACGCCGAGGCACTCGCCTAACTCTAGGCCCCTTCGCAGAACCCGAAGAAGCGTCAGGCCGGCTCCGTGCCGAGTCTCAGATAGAACCGTGGTTTGCGCGCGCGCGAAACCGTCGTGCTGGCAATTCGTCCAAGTCGGACCGGCAGCTTGAGGGAGGAGACGCATGCGGAAGAAGACTGCTCTGCGAACACCGCAGCAGCGCGAGACTTCGGTACGCAAACCGAGTGGGCTGATTGATCGGGGCGAGAACGCTCAGGACTCAGCGACGGCGAAGTCCACCCTTACCAATCGCTCTCATAGAACTACCATTAGACTGCAACCTTGTCCCCTACCGTGTCCAGGCTGCCGCAGCCCTACTGCTTCGGCTTGAGCAGCTCCTGGAACGGCGGGTAGTCGCGCAGCGAAGCGAACGCGAGATCGATGTGCAGCCCGTGGGCGTGCGGGTACCCCCGGGCGAACGCATCGCGGAGCAGGGCCACGGCAGCGTCCCGCTCGCCGAGCAACGCCTGAATCCGCGCCCGCCACACCGTGTGCCGGCCGAATAGATACGGCCGCTTCACGCGCGCGAGCGCCTGGTCGACGCGCAGCGCCTGGTCGCGGTTCCCCTGGCGCGCCGCGATGGCGCCCAGGTACCCGAGGTAGTCCATCTGGTCCCACCCGTCGCCCATCACGGCGACGGCCGCGAGCGAGTCGCTCCGGCCGGGACCCCCGCGCGCCGCCAGGCGCTCGAATTCGCGCTGCGCGTCGGCGAGCCGGCCCGCCGTGTAGGCGACGAGCCCCACGCGAAACTGGTGCGCCTCGGATCCCGCCTCCGCGGGCGGACGGGCCGCCAGCCAGTCGCGAGCCTGGGCCAGCGTCGTGTCCGCCGCCGCGGCGTGGCCGTGCGCCCGCAGCTCGACGGCGGCCAGCAGCAGCACATCGACCGGCGCCCAGCCCTGCACGGTAGGAAGGTTCACGCTCGCGGCGACCCGGCGCCGCATCTCCTCCACCCGGCCCAGCGCCGCGAGGGCTCGGACCTGTGTGCTCAGGATCTGCGGGTTGTCGGGAAACCGGCGCGTCCCTTCGAGCGCCTGCTTGAGCTCGGCGCGATGGTCGCCCACTAGGTGCAAGGCAGTGGTCAGGTCATACCAGTACACCCACCAGCCGCGGGTGAATCCGCGGTCGGGGCCGAGCGTGATGAGCGCGTCCGCCGCCTCGCGCGGACGATTGAGCGCCATCGCATCCTCGGCGACCAGATACAGAGCCTCGGAGGCGGGCGCGAGACTCACCATCGCGCGCGCGGCGCGGAGCGCTTCGGCTCCATCACCCCGGCAGGTCGCCAGCACCCACGCCAGGTAGGCCCGGTCGAGCGGAGCGAACCGCGCGGCGTGCCGCTCCAAGGCGTGGCCGATGGAATCAGCCGCCGCGAACTCCCCCACGTTCATGTGCGCGTTCGCGGCGAAAATGAGCGGCAGCCGAAACGTCGTGTCCACCGCCGCCGCCCGCTCGAAGTGCGCGATCGCGCCACGCATGTCGAACTGGACGAACCGGTCCAGGCCCGCGATGAACTCCTGGTAGGCCTGGAAGTTGGGCGGCTGGCTCGCGGTGGTGGCCCACCGGCTGAGCCGCGAGTCGAACAGCGTCGCGAGGGCGGCCATGACACGCTGGCGCAGGGCCTCGACCGCGCTGAGCGGCTGCGCCAGCGGCCCGGCCACGGGATCGAGCGCCCGTAGCACCGTGCCGTCGGCCGCCGCCGAGATCTGGATCTGGAACCGGACGCTGTCGCCCTGGCGGTAGTAGGCGCCCCACACAACCGTGCCGGCACCGGTCTCCCGGCCCAAGGCCCGCAGTCCGGCCGCGTCGAGGTGGGCGGGACCATGCTCTCCCGCCGCCATCATCACGGACATCGAGGGGACGACCTCGACGAGACCGGTCTGCGCCAGCCCCTGCGTCACCCAGTCGGCCGCCATGTGACCGAGATTGTCGAACGCGGGGTCGCCCGTGTGGTTTTCGATCACGGCCACGACCACGCGCCGGTCTGTGAGACCGGACGCCGGGCGCCGCAGCAACACGAACGCCCCGGCGGCGGCGCCGGCCACGGCGAGGGCCGCCCCCACCAGCGCGATGCGGCGCCCCCGCCGGCTCGCGAAGATCCCCCGCGTCGGCACACTGGTACGATGGGCGGATCCGCCGAGCGCTGCGGCGAATTCCGCTGCCGTGGCAAACCGATCATCCGGCAGCGGTGCCAGCGCCTTAGAGATCGCGTGCTTGACGGCTCGCACGACCCCGCCCTCCACCCGACGCAGCGCATCGCACGATTCCAGGGCCTCCCAGTTGTGGATCAGCCGCTCGGCGAGGCTCGGGACCGGCGGTTCACCCGCCAGCATTTCGAACAGCACGCACCCGAGGCTGTAGATGTCGGTGCGGGCGTCCAGATCACCGCTGCCCAACGCCTGCTCCGGACTCATGTAGCCGGGCGACCCGATCGACTGTCCGGTCTGCGTGATGGTCAGCGCGCCGGCCGCGCTGATCGCGCGCGCGATACCGAAGTCGGCGACGATCGCGTGGTCGCCCGACAGCAGAATGTTCTCGGGCTTGATGTCGCGGTGGATGATCCCCTGCGCATGCGCGAAGGCGAGGGCGTCGGCGACGTCGCGGGTGATGTGGAGCGCGGCCTCGAGCGGGAGCTTGCGCTCGCGCATCAGGCGGTGCCGCAGCGACTCGCCCTCGACGTACGGCATGACGTAGTAGAACAGCCCGTCGACTTCTCCGGCCGAGAAGATCGGCACGATGTGGGGGTGGCTGAGCTTCGAGGACAGATCCACTTCGCGGATGAACCGCTCGCGCAGCAGGCGGTTGCTCAGCTCGGGATCGATGACCTTGATCGCGACCCGGCGATGCGGATGCTGCTCGACCGCCAGATAGACACGGGCCATGCCGCCGGCGCCGATCTGGCGTTCGACGTCGTAATGGGGTGCGAGTCGTTCCCGCAGCGACTCGAGGGTGTCCAGCATGAGCGGCAACTTAGCGCGTGGCCGGTGGGGAGGCGAGCGAGCGGCGGTCTACTCCCCGAAATACACGAGGCGCACGTCCAACACGTCCGGCGCGCGCCCGAGTTGCTCCAGCACTCCGTTCGTGAGCGGCTGGTCCACGGTGATGGCCGCCAACGCATCCGTCCCGGGCGCCGCTCGCCGGGCCTGATGGTAGCTCCCGATGTTGATTCCCGCCCCTCCGAGCAGCGTGCCCACGCGTCCGATGACGCCGGGTACGTCGCGGTTGCGGATGACGAGCATCCACCCCTCGGGCGCGATGTCCACGTGGTAGTCGTCGATGCGGATCACGCGGCCGTGGCTGTTACCCGCGAGCGCGCCGGTGACGCGCACCCGGCCCCGCGCCGTCACGAGCTTCACGCCCACCGTCGTCTCGAACCCCGGCTCGGGCGTGCCGCTCTTGCGAGCATGCTGGATGCCTCGCTCTTCCGCGATGAGCAGCGCGTTCACGAGGCTCACCGGCTCCACGCGCATGGCGCTCAGCAACCCCTCGACCGCCGCCACCTGGACGGGGCGCGGTGCGGTTTCGTCCTTGCCGCCATAGGCGACCTCGACCGATTGCACCGGCCCGTCCACCAGGGCCAGCGCGAGCCGCCCGAGCCGCCGCGCCAGATCGAGCAGCGGGCCCAGCCGGCGCAGCAGGTCGCCCGAGATGCCGGGGACGTTGATCGCGAACGACAGGTCCCCGGCGACCAGCGCCTCACGCACGGCGCCGCACACCTCGAGGCTCACCCGCTCCTGAGCCTCCGCCGTCGAAGCCGCGAGGTGAGGCGTGAGGATCACCCCGGGCAGCTGTCGCAGCACCGAGTCGGCCGGCAGCGGCTCTACCGCGAACACGTCGATCGCCGCGCCGGCGATGCGCTTCGCCTTGATGGCCTCCGCCACCGCCTGCTCGTCCACCAGCTCGCCGCGGGCGGTGTTGATGAGCACGGCGGTCGGCTTCATCAGCCGGAGCCGCTCGGCGTTGATCAGGTGGTGCGTCTCCTCCGTGTACGCGACGTGCAACGTCACGACGTCGGCCTGCCGCAGCAGCTGGTCGAGCGGCAGGAGCTTCACCTGGAGCTCGGGGGCGCGCCCGGGCGCGAGATAGGGGTCGTGCCCCACCACCTGCATCCCGAACGCCCGGGCGACCTGGGCGACGTGACCGCCGATGCGCCCCAGCCCGACGATCCCGATGGTCTTGCCGCGCAGCTCCGTCCCTTCGAACCGCTTCCGGTCCCACTCCCCGCGCCGCATCGCCTCTGCAGCCCACGGAATGTGCCGCACCAGCGCGAGCAGCAGCCCCATGGCATGCTCGGCCGCACTGACCGTATTCGCACCCGGCGCGTTCATCACGGCGATGCCGCGGCGCGTCGCCGCGGGGACATCGATGTTGTCGACACCCGTGCCCGCCCGGGCGATCACCCGGAGATGCGGCGCTCGCGTGAGCAGGTCCGCGGTGACCCGCGTCTCGCTCCGTACGATCAGCGCATGCGCCCCGGCGAGCGCCCGCTCCAGCTCTTCCCGCGGCTTCCCGGCGAAGCTCGCCACCTCGAGGTCGGGCGTCGCGGCGAGCAGCTGGAGCCCTCCCTCCGCTACACGGTCGGCCACCACGACCCGATGGGTCACGACAGCAACCCCGCGAGCAGTGCCAGCAGCTCCTCGAGCGCGCCCAGCGTATGGTCGCCCATGTGACCGATGCGGATCGTCGTCTCCTTAAGGGACCCGTACCCGGCGCCGATCGTCCAGCCCGCGTCCTTCAGCGCGCCGACGATGGCCTTCGCACCCTTGGCCTCCGGCACCTTGAGGCACGACACGGTCCAGCTGCGTCGCTCCGCCCGCGGCAGGAACGGCACGCCGCGCTCCTCGCTCCACGCCTCCACGCGCGAGCGCATCGCGTCGTGTCGTCGCCAGCGCGCCTCGACGCCGCCCTCGCGCTCGATGCGCCCGAGCTGCGTCTCGAGTGCGTAGAGCAGCGAGATCGCGGGCGTGTTGGTGGGCTGGTGCTTGGCGGTCGCCTCAGTAAAGCTGACGAGATCGAAGTACAGCCCGCGGTTGGGCACCGTCTTGGCGCGCTCCAGCATGCGCTCCGAAGCGACGCCCAGCGCGAGCCCCGGCGGCAAGGCGAGCGCCTTCTGGGACCCGGTGAGGACGAAGTCGAGTCCCCAGCGATCGGTTTCGACGGGCGAGCCCGCGAGCGAGGTCACCGCGTCCACCAGCACCAGCACGTCGGCGAACTCGCGCGCCACCGCGGCGAGGGTCGCGACATCTTGTAACACGCCGGTCGACGTCTCGGAATGGACGAGGGTCACGGCGTCCACCGGGGTGCGGCGCAGCGCGTCGCGCAGCATGTCGGGCTCCACGGCGCACCCGAGCGGCACGTCGAGCCGGATGCACTCCTTGCCGCAAGCGCGGACCAGCTTGGCGAAGCGCTCGCTGAACGCCCCGTTGACGAGCGACAGCGCGCGCTGGCGCACGCCGTTGCGCACCGCCAGCTCCATGAACCCCGTCGCCGAGGTCGTGCCGACGAGCACGGTGCGCGACGTGCGGAACAAGCGGGCGAGCGGCGGCGCCAGCCGCTCGAGCAGCCGCTCCATCGCGCTCGAGCGGTGACCGATCATCGGCCGCTGCATCGCGGCCAGGACTTCGGGGTGGACGTCGGTGGGGCCCGGCAGAAAAAACCGCCCGAACACGGGCGGCGCGGTTGGTGCGGTCATGCGGTGGCGCGAGCGAGCGCCTCGACCAGCCCCTCCTCCACAACCTCTTTCGTCTTTACCAGGCGCACGCCCTCGTCGCCCCACTCCCGCAGCAGGTGCTCGGACGCATCGCGGTCGATGCCACGGATCGCGTCGGTGACCACGAACAGCCGGGTGTGCGGCCGGCGCTGCAGCAAGCCCTCCACCGCGGCTTTGTCGCACACGTCGGTCGCGACGCCGTACAGCACGATGTCCTCGGGATCGAGCACATCCAGCGCTGGCGTCACGTTTTCGTTGCTGAACACGTCGAAGCGATGTTTGTGGAAGAGGATGTCGCCCCTATGGCCGCGGAGGCGGTCGGCGAGCGGTTTTGAGTCGCTCGGCGCGGGCTCGATCACGAGCAGGTCGCGCAGCGCCGTCTCGGGGATCTTCCTCTGACCGGGCGTGCCGCGCATGCAGTGCGCCGGGAACGTGCTCTTCCAGTCCGGCCGGTCCGAGATCTCGGGATCGCTCATCACGTGATCGTCGGCGCTCGCCACGATCCGGATGCCGTGGTCGTGGGCATAGTCGGTGAGCCGCTTGAGGTTCGGAATGATGTGCTCGGCGTCGGGCACGTACAGCTTGCCGTCGGCCTTCATGAAGTCGTACTGGGTATCAACATCCCAGAAAATGACGCGGGGCATGCGTTGCTCCTTGGTGACCGCGCCATGGGAATCTCGGCGGCCGCGAGCCGGAATGTCAACGGCCGGCCGCCGCTGCCCCGCCCTCACGTAGTCTTGTACCGCCACGCGACGACCAGTCGCCGCAGCAGGTTGTAGCCGAACGCCGCCGTGCCGTGGCGGACGATGCCCTCGAGCTCGGCCGGCAGGCCGGCGCCGGCGAGCTGTGCGAGTGCCTCCTTGCGGCCGTCCGCGGGGCCGCCGCGGGTTTCCGGGTCGCTGTACGCCCAGCCGAATGCGACCGCGAGGATGAGCTCGCGGCGGACGGCGAGCGGCAGGGCGTCGTGCCGGGCCCATCCGACGAGCGCCGCGGCGTTGTCCGCGAGCGCGCCCGCGGCCCTGATCTGGCTCAACCCGTGCCGCAGGGCTGCCAGGTTCGAGTCCACCCGCATCAGATAAGCGTCCGCCCGATCGCGCTGCGCGAACCGGCCGGCGTTGTGGTACACGGCCGTGAGCATGTGCACCGCTTCACGCTCGATTCGGGCGCCGAGCACGACGTGTGGCAGCGCGAGGTCGTCCTGCAAGTGGCGGCCGACGGTGATGGCCGCGCGGACGGCGGTGTCGGCGTCCGCCGGCCGGCCGTGCTCCACGTCCCACCGGGCGCGCGCGAGCAGCGCGCGGGCAGCGCTCAATACCGGGATGGGATCGAGGACGGGCAAGAACGGATCGTCGCTCGAGTCCAGGACGGCCAGCACGGCGCTGACCCGGCCCCAGGGCCGGGTCGCTGCCTCGAGCAGAGAATCCGCCTGCGCCCACTGCGCGGTGGCCATCCACTGTCGCCGCTCCGCCGAGCCGAGGGGAGCGGTATCGCCGTAGGGGACCCGCTCGAGTGCAATCTCCGGATCGCGCCACACGCCCACCGCGGCGACCGCGCCGTCGCGCCGGCCGCGGGGGAGAGGCCGAGCGCGCGGGTGGAGCAAATAGCGGTCGTCGTGCCGCAAGCCGTCGAGCGCGGGCAGGGTCTCGGTCCGCAGCGAATCGAGCGCGGCAGCGGCATGGCCCGCTGAGTACCGGGACGGCTTGGCGAGGTTCTCCGAGTCGAAGTGAGGCACGGAGAGCAGGGCGGCCACGACGAAGATCGCGAGCGCGCCTGCGCAGCCAAAGCCGCCGAGGACGATTCGCTTGTGTGTGGAGGACTTCACCACCTGAAAGCTACAGCGTCAGCACCACCGCAATCTCGTCGCAGCAGTTCTGCCGCGGGCAGCGCGCGCAGTCCGCCCACACCTTCAGCGGAAAGTGCTCCTTGGCGGCGAGGACGAAGCCGAGTTTGTGGAAGAACGCCGGCTTGCGCGTCAGCGCCAGCACCTCGGCGATCCCGTTGGCCCGCGCTTCCGCGACCAGCGCCTCCATCAGGGCCCGGCCCACGCCGCCGCCTTGATGATCCGCGCGCACCGCGAGTCCCGCGACCTCCGCCAGATCGCGCGAGTAGATCTTGAGCGACCCGCATCCTACGATGGCAGCGTCGGGCGTAGCGGCGACCATGTACTCCTTCACGTGCCGGCACAGGTCGTAGTTGCTGCGCGGCAAGAGGTCACCGGTCGCGACGTAGGGAGCCATGAGCGTCTCGAGGGCCGGGACGTCCGAGAGCCCCGCACCCCGCACGGAAAGCCCGGGGAGAAGGGAGAAGGGAGATGTTCGCTCCTGAGCACTGACGCCGGCCGGTGCACGAAGCGTACCTCTCCCTTCTCCCTTCTCCCCATAAATCGGCAGTGCGCTCAAGTGAGCACCTCTTCCAGAATTGCCACGCCGCGCTCGAGGTCGTGCGGTGTGATGACGAGGGGCGGCACGAGTCGCAGCACGTTCGCTCCCGCCGTC
>WNFX01007138.1_pt1 | contig 10508 bp, 10 predicted proteins | sample 5400111 | NCBI WGS metagenome assembly WNFX01 (sample SAMN13153363, study PRJNA577476) | soil metagenome | isolation source: 40 cm soil or saprolite under grassland replicate 1 | place: USA:California | collected 2016-06-15 | reverse complement strand
GCCCTGCGGCCAGACAGTGAGCCCCAGGAATTTCACGGCGTGATATGGATGGAACAGCATCCAGATGGCGAGCCACGCCGCGCCATAACCGTGGATGGTGGCGATGACGATAATCGCCAGACTGATTAGGATTTTGAAAGTGAGCGGATTGATGGTGCCTGTTTCCTTGCTCGTAAATTCTATGAGGGAATTCCGTGTCGCGCAATCATCTCCATCACTTCACAAAATCGATCCAGTTCGCCGAGGGTGGTGTAGAGATTCGGCGTGATGCGAATGCCGGTGAATTCTTCATGGACGATCGGGGTCGTGAAGATGTGGTGCTTGTTGAAGAGATAACTGCCGATTGCGCCCTGATCGAGCCCCTCAATTTTCACATTCGCGATCGCGCACGATTGATTCGGATCGAATGAAGTATTAAAGCGAACCTTCGGCACATCTTTCAGCTTGTTCATCCAATACCGCGAAAGATAACGGAGCCGCGCTTCTTTGCGCCTGGGGCCGATGCCGTTGGAAAAAAGCAGCGCTTCGCCGATCGCCAATCTCGGCGCGGCGGAATGGGTGCCGATCTCTTCAAACTTGCGAATGTCGGGCGCCTGCTTTGATTCGGCGGCCATTAGCGGCCAAAGCTTTTCAATCTTTTCGCGTTTCACATACAACAGACCCGTTCCTTTCGGCGCGAACAACCATTTATGCAAGCTGGTGCCGAAGTAATCACAGCCGAGATCTTTTTGTTGGAATTCAAACTGGCCGAACGAATGCGCGCCGTCGACGATCGTTTCAATTCCCTTCGCGCGGGCCATCCCGCAAACGGCCTTTACCGGTGTGATCTGCCCGGTGATGTTTATCTGATGGGCGATCAGGATCAGCTTCGTGCGATTGGTAATCCCATTTGCGAATGCGGCCGTGATTTCATTGAGGTTCTTTGGCGGGATCGGAATCTGGACCAGCTTCAACTTCAAACCTTCGCGCCGCTCGCGCTGGCGCAAAGTCGTTAGCATGCGCGGATAATCCTGGGTGGTGGTGAGAATCTCGTCGCCTGATTTGAAGTCCATACCCATCAGGAGAATCTCCAGCGACTCAGACGCGTTGCGCGTAATGGCGATCTCCTCGCGATCACAGCCGAACATTTCCGCCAGTCCGGTGCGAATCGTTTCCGACTGCGGCTCGAGAATTTGCCACATCGTGTACGCGGTTGCGTCTTCCTGCTGCCAGATGTAACGCACCAGCGCTTCCGTAACCATGCGTGGGCTGGGCGACACGCCGCCGTTATTGAGATTGATGATGCCGCGGGTGACCGTGAAAGCGTTCTGAATCGTCGCCCAGTAGTCTTCATCCATCGCCGCCTGTTCCGGCGTCAGATGGGCGACACTCTTCGTCGCCGCTTCAACTTCTTTCAGCAGCGAAGCGATTGTCGATGAAGTCAGCGCTGCCAGCCCGAGGCCTTTGCCGGCAAGTGCAATAAAATCGCGGCGGTCAAAGCTGTTGAATTTTTCAGTCGTGTGTCGCATGAGTCGTTTCCTATTGTTTCCTATCAGTCATCGTCTTCGCAGCTCGCCCACCAAAGATCGGTAGGCGGCAGCAAAGTGAAGTCGGTTTCGAGGAAAGCCGAGCTCGGCGCGGCTTGATAGACAATCTCGCCATCAATGATGGTCATCAGGCAATGCGTCTTGAGAATATCCATTTCCGGAATCTTCATGACGTCGGCTGACAGAACGGTGAAGTCGGCAAGTTTTCCCACTTCAATACTGCCGCGCAGATTCTCTTCAAACGCGGCGTACGCCGGCCAGATGGTAAGCATTTTCAATCCCTGTTCGCGGGTCAGCGTTTCTTCGGGATGCCAGCCCTCGCCGGAAAATCCCTTGATGTCTTTGCGTGCCACGGCCGCATAGAATTCGATCATTGGTTCGCCACGCTCGACCGGCGCGTCAGAGCCGCCCGGGACGACCACTCCGGTCTTTACAAAACTGTTCCAGGCATAGGCTCCGGCGAGGCGCTTGATTCCCAAACGCGCGGGCGCGAAATGCAGATCACCGATCGCATGCGATGCCTGCATTGAGGGAATGATGCCCAGCTTGGCAAAGCGCGGAATGTCCTCCGGGTTGACGATCTGTGAATGCTCGACGCGCCAACGCGGTTCGGCGATCTTACGTTCGGATTTTGCCACCGCGTTCAAAGCTTTTTCATATTCATCGAGAATAAAGCGATTTGCAGAATCTCCGATCGCGTGCGTTTGAACCTGGATGCCTTTGCGCAATGCTTCCTGGAGCATCGGCAGAAGGTTTTCTTCTTTGACCGTTAGAAAGCCCGATGTTGACGGATCATCCGAGTACGGGGCCAGCAAGGCCGCGCTGCGCGATCCAAGAGAGCCGTCGGCGTAGGCCTTGATTGTCCGGACATTGAATCGATTCCCGAAGGCCTCAAGGATCGGTCCTTCCCGGAGGAGACGGTCCGCTTCTCTGCCCGGACCATGCACCGCTTTGTAGATTCGCAGTTTGATCTTTCCTTCGCTGTACAGCTTTTGATAACGCGCAATGTCTTCATAGCTGCCGCCCGGATCCTGCACCTGGGTCCAACCAAGTCCAAGATCCCGATTCACGCCGAGCACTACCGCGCGTTCGGCATCTGCCGGCGATATCGGCGGAATGTGGCGATCGACAAGTCCGCGCGCCGCGTCGAGCAACATGCCGTTTGGCTCGCCGCTTTGTTTGTCTTTTGAAATCTCACCACCAAAAGGATTCGGAGTGTCTTTGGTAATGCCCGCGATCTTAAGCGCCGCGCTGTTCGCCACTGCGCCATGCCCATCAGCGCGCGTGAGGACTACCGGGTTGTTGGGTGCAACTTTGTCGAGGTCCCAGCGCGTGGGAAACACCGGCGGTTGCCAGAAAGTCTCGATCCATCCGCGCCCGGTCACCCATCGGCCCGGCGGAGCCTGATCGACTCGCGCTTTAACCTTAGCCAGGAAATCCTGAAGGTTGGTGATCCCTTCCAGGTTCAAGGTCATCTCGCGAAAGCCCACGCCCGCCAGGTGCTGATGCGCATCAGTCAGGCCAGGCAGCATCGTGGCGCCGTGAAGATCGATTATTCGGGTCGCAGCGCCTTGATACTTCTTCGCGTCGGCATTCGAACCAACAAAGACAATGCGATCGGCTTTAACGGCAACGGCGTCGGCGTGTGATTGTTTGTCATTCGCCGTGTAGATGTTGCCATTAACAAAGATCAGGTCAGCCGTTTCGGCTTGGGGCAGATGCGGGGACAGACCAAACAGCAGAATACCCAGGACTACCAGAAATACTTTCATGAGATTTCTCTTTGCATAGGATTATTGCTGTAAGAGCGGCAGAGTTATATCACAGTGCGCATATTACGAGCATCATTTGGAAACCGGCTCGGGCCGCCGATTACTCCCACAAGCGTGTAATGAAATATAATCTGCTCAGACAAACTAAATACAAGTTGAAACGTCCGTGACGGGGGAGGCTTTATGAACGTTGAGAGTTTGAATCTGACTACAAGTCAGGGCGCCACCACGGCTTATGTTGCGCGCCCACTTACGGAGGCCACGGCCGGTGTCCTTTTAATTCAGGAATACTGGGGTATCAATGAGCACATTCGAGATCTCTCAGGTCGTTACGCGAGTGAAGGTTATCTTTGTGTGGCCCCCGATCTATTTCGCGGAAGAGTCGCGACTGACGCAAAAGAAGCGGCAGCCATGATGCAGGCCTTACGCACTGAGGACGGGATGGAAATAATCCGCCGTAGCGTGGACGCTGCGGAAAAGACATACGGAGTCAGTCGTTTCGCGATCAATGGATTCTGCATGGGCGGCACGTTTGCGCTCCGCGCCGCGTGCGAGATGCCTGAACTCAAGGCGGCCGCGCCATTCTATGGTGATATCCCGGAAGAAAATATTTTGAAGCAGTTGAAAGTGCCGACGCTGTTCATCGCGGGTAAGCGCGACGCGTGGATCAATCAGGAAAAGGTAAACGGCTTGAAAGAAGTCGCGAAGAAATACAATTTGCCAGTGGAAGTAATTAGTTATGACGCGGATCATGCTTTCTTCAATGATACGCGGCCGCAGGTTTACGACGCCGAAAGTTCCAAAGATGCCTGGCAAAGAGTGCTGGAGCATTTCCGAAAACACCTGACAGAAAGCCGACCGTTAGGGAGGGTGCAGCCCCAGGGATTCTAATTCGCCTGAAATCGCAGAGTAGCTATGGCAATTCAAACATGTTCCAGGTGCGGCGCAAAGAATCGCGTCGATGAAAAAGCGGCGACCGTGAGTCAACCTGTCTGCGGTAGATGCGGCGCAAAGCTGGCAATCGGCGCTGCCCAGGCGGATGGCCGGCCGCAAGTTGTGACTGATGACAGCTTCGTTCGCGAGGTTGTAAACGCTTCCAACGCGCTGCCGGTGCTGGTGGATTGCTGGGCCGAATGGTGTGGGCCCTGTCGAATGATCGCTCCAGTGTTGGATCAGATGGCCGCGGAATCCGCAGGCCGTTTCAAAATTGCAAAGCTAAACGTAGACGAAAACCCGCGCATCTCCGCCCAGTTCGGCATCCGCAGTATTCCCACCTTGCTGATTTTCAAGAACGGTCAGGTCGTTGACCAAATCGTGGGCGCCGTTCCCCGGCAGACAATCGCCGCGCGACTGGGCGCGCACTTGTAGCTATCCCGCCCTTTGCTGCAGTTGGGCCGGCAGCTGCTTGTCGACTTTCACCCGGGCTGACCGGTTGGCGACTTCCCAAAGCGTCAGGTAGATCGTGCGCGTGACTTTTTCCATCTTCTGATAATCGATCTTTTGCGGTTCGTCACCGGGCCGGTGATAGTCTTCGTGCACGCCGTCAAAAAAGAAGACGATGGGAATTCCTTTGCGCGCGTAGTTGAAATGATCGCTGCGAAAGAAAAACCTATTAGGATCGTTAGGATCGTCGTAACGAAAGTCGTATTGAAGGTTGAGAAAAGACTTGTTCACGGCTTCGCTCAGCTCGCCGAGTTCCGTGCTCATCATCTTCGAGCCGATCACGTAAATCTGGTTCGGCCCGGAAAGCTCCCGGTTGCGCGGGTCAGTATCTCCATCTTTTTTGCTGCGACCGATCATATCGATGTTGACTTGGGTCACGATCTGGGTCAGCGGAATTGTCGGGTTATCAGTGAAGTAACGCGAGCCCCATAAACCTTTCTCCTCGCCACAGTGCCACACGAATACAACCGATCGTTTCGGGCGTTGCTTAGCGTGCGAAAGCGCCTCAGCCATCCCCAACAACCCAGTTGTTCCTGAGCCGTCGTCATCCGCGCCATTGCAAATCGGATCGGCGGTCCCAGGCGCACAAATGCCGATGTGATCGTAATGCGCGCCCACGGCGACATATTCGTTCTTCAGAACCGGATCGCCGCCTTCCCAAATCGCCACAACGTTCTGAGTTCCCGGGTGTTCCGTCTTCACGGCAATCGTGATGCTGACATTCTTTGACGGACTGAGGTCAAACGCAGGAGTTTGTTCATCGCTCTGCGCGCGGCTCAAGAGGGTTGCCGCATCGTACTTTTCGCCGGCAAACAGGGCCGTCCCCATTTTCATCGACATTAAGATGTTGGGCACCGGCGGTGTTCCAACTTGAGTAGTGAATTTTTCAACTACCGCCCGACCCGGCTGCAGACTCCGCAGGCGCTGCTGCTCCCAGTTCTGGGTGACGTTTGCATCGGGAATCACCAGCACCCCTTTAGCGCCATGTTGCTGCGCGTACACTGTGGGGCTGCTCCAGTCAACGCCCTGCCGGCCGGCAAGATCCGCGCGCACGATCCCGCGCGGAAAACCCTGGCCGTAAACCACAATGATTTTGTCTTTCACGTCGACGCCTTGATAAGGGTCGAGGTTCTTCGATTTGATCACCCATCCGTTCCCGGCGTAAACCAGGCCGCCGGTCAAAGTTGCGCCAACTGCGTTCGGTAGAAAGTCTTCGCCGAAGAGAAACTTCTGGCCGTTGATCTCAACGGATGAATGCGCGCCATCCAATGCCTCGCGCCGCAGGGCGATGTGCTGAAAGAAAGTGCCGTCATCGCCTGCGGGCTTGAATCCCCAATGGTCAAGATTGAGCGCGATGAACTTAGCAGTCGTATCCAATCCGCGCGAAGGCGTGTCGCGGCCTTCCATCTCGTCCGAGGCGATGAACGAAAGATAATCTCTTAGTTGGGCGGCGGTGATTGTGTTGACGCCGCGGGCGTTGAGAACAGCGGCCGAGGTAGCAGCACGGGATGCGCCTTTGCGTTGCGCGAGCGTGGTCGGAAGAGACTGCGCTAAAGCGAGAGACAGAACTAATGCGGTTATTCTCAGGCCACGTATGGTTTTAGTCATTTGATTCTGCTGCCGAAGTAAAGAAATTAGGCGACGGGCGATAGAGCCTTTTCGACCGCTTGAGGTAGCTCAATATGAAGAAAAAACTTTGCGGGATAGAGATAGTCCTCTCCTGATTCGTCCACGATGCGCAGCAGTCCATCAGCCGCCGCATCCTTGTCTGGGAGCACCTGATAGATTTTCCGAATTTCCAGGTCTTCATATTCATCGTTTTGGATGCAAACGACGAATCCTGGTTCCTTATTCTTGTCCTTCATACCCGTTCCAGATATCGTTTGATTTTCATCTTTTTCTTTCCGATGCCGTGCGCCTCGTACCAGTGTAGTTCAACTTTTCTTATCCTGCCACTTTGAAATCTGACGTCAGCAATTCCTTTCAGCTTCCGCCATCGTCCGGGACCAAACTGCTTTCGAAGACGTTTGATGTCGCGAATCTGTGAACCGACCGCGATGGTTTCTACGTCGGTAATTTCACTGACAACTTCGAAATACATGGGAGGTAAATCAAGTTACGCGTGCTGTACCGCACTGACCAATTTGGTCAGGGTGTCTTTCGCGTCACCATAAAGCATTCCGGTTACGGGCTTGAAGAAGAGCGGGTTCTCGAGGCCTGAAAAACCTTTGCCCTGCCCGCGTTTCAATACGACGACTGATTTTGCCTTATCGACTTCGAGGATGGGCATGCCGGCGATCGGACTGTTCGGATTGTCGCGGGCATCGGGATTAACGACGTCGTTTGCGCCAATGACAACGGCCACGTCCGTCGTCGGAAATTCAGGATTGATCTGCTCGAGTTCGTAAAGCTGCGAGTAAGGCACATTCGCTTCCGCCAAAAGGACATTCATGTGTCCGGGCATGCGGCCGGCCACGGGGTGAATGCCATATTTCACGGTGACGCCGCGATTTTCCAAAACGCTGGCAAGTTCGCGCACGGCGTGTTGCGCCTGCGCCGTCGCGAGACCATAACCCGGCACGAAGATCACTTTGTTCGCATAAGCCAACTGCACGGCGATGTCGTCCAGGCTGACTTCGCGCATCACGCCATGCTGGCCTTCCGCGACGGCGGCCGTCGCCGCGCTGCCGAACGCACCAAACAAAACGTTTGTGATCGATCGATTCATCGCCCGGCACATCAGGATTGAAAGAATGAATCCGGAGAAGCCGTCCAACGTCCCTGCGATAATCAAAACGTTGTTCGAAAGCACAAAGCCGGTTGCCGCCGAGGCCAGGCCCGCATAAGAATTTAAGAGCGACATCACCACCGGCATGTCTGCCGAGCCGATTGGCATTACCAGGAGCACGCCAAACACAAACGCCAGGCCCAGCATCACGTAAAAAGGAATCACGGCGGTGGGCACGAAGATCAGGTAGATGAACAACCCGACCGTCGTCGCCAGTAAGGTCATGTTGAAAATGTTCTGGCCGCGATAAATGAGCGGCTGGCCCGGTACCAGACCCTGCAGTTTTGCAAAAGCAATCAGGCTGCCGGTCGTCGTCAACGAGCCGAGCATAATCTCGAAACCCATTGCGCCCATCTTCAAATGGCCAAGTTCGGCGAGCGGCTTGAAGCCGTGCGTGTAACTGTAATACTCGGCAATGCCGACCAGCGCCGCTGCAAATGCGCCGAAGGCGTGGGACAGCGCAGTCCGTTGCGGCATCGCGGTCATCGGCACCCAGACGCCCATCGCAGCGCCCAACGTCGAGCCGATCAGCAGACCCGCGATAATCCACGTGTAGCTGACGATCTCGAAGTGCATGAGCGTGCCGATGATGGCCATCAGCATTCCGAACTCGGCCAGGTGCATGCCGCGCTTCGCCGTCTCGGGATGGCTCAAGCCCTTCAATCCCAGGATGAAGAGAATTGAGGCGAGCAGGTAACTGAATTCGATGAAGTAGGTTTGCCAGTTCACTTTAGATTTGCGATTTTAGATTTCCGTTTTGCGGTTCCCGGTTTGGAGTAGCGCCTTCAGGCGGAATCAGGAGTCAGTACCACCTGTGTAAGCAGGTGGATCAAAAACTCGACGTCGTAGTTGAGTCTTTGACCCATCCGCTCACGCGGATGGTACTGACTTCATTTCTTCGGCGCTTCTTTCCGCTTGAACATCCTCAGCATGCGATCGGTGATCACAAATCCGCCGACTACGTTAGTCGTTGAGCACACCACGGCAATGAAACCCAGAATCATAGCCACTGTGCTGTGATGTGGTCCCGTGCCGCCGGCAATCACGATCGAGCCAACCAGCGAGATGCCCGAGATCGCATTCGTCGCCGACATCAAAGGCGTGTGCAAGAGCGGCGGCACACGCGAGATAACCTGATAGCCAAGAAACGCCGCCAACGCGAAAACGTAAAGCGCGGCGATTAGAGTCGTGGAGTTCATATCAACCCCCCTTTCAGCTAAGAATTCGCAAAGCGAACGCGAGTCTCCGTTACCACTACGAACCGATTCACTAACGCGCTGCTGTGCTGATCCAATAGCTGACCGAGCACACGAATCTTGTCGGCTGCGCGCTCATTCGCTAAGCGAAGAAAAACGACGCCATGATGTGGGCGTCGTTCGCGAAACACCTTCTCTCCAAAACCTCGATCATTGGTGATCAGAATGCGTCCTTCAACCTGTGCAATCTCGATGACCCTATCGTCGTCAATTCCGCGCACCTGATCGTAAACTGAGAACACGTCATGACCTTGTTGCTCCAGCCAACGCGCGACCGCAGGACCGGTGCACTCATCGACGAGAAGCTTCATCTAGGCATGCTCCGTCGTGAGCGGCAGGAACGACGCGTCTTCGAGGGCTTTGGTGGCAAAAAGAAAACATGCCTGGATGTCTTCTTCTGTCACACCCTCATACTCTTGGGTGATCTCCGCCGCCGTCGCTCCGTGCGCCATCAGGTTGAGAATGTAATCAACTGTCAGTCGCGTACCTCTGATGACGGGCTTGCCAACCATCACCTTGGGATTGATAGCGATTCTCGCGAGCAGTTCTTCATCTTTCATTGAACGATCTCCCTCTAAAGACTCCCGGTGTGCCTACTTTACCACCCCCTGTATCGCCGCGGCCACGTGCTGATTCATCCACTGGCCTTCATGCGTGACACATGATGGCCCGACCACGTCGTCTTTCATGTCGATATGCAGCTCGCCGTCTTTGATTAGCAGATTCAAAAACGATGTGACGTTGCGCGAATAGAGTTGGCTGGCGTGAACTGGAATGGTCGCCGCTAAATTCGTGGGCGCCATGATCGTCACACCGTTCAGCTCGACGACTTCGTCGGCTTTGCTCAACGTGACGTTGCCGCCGGTTGCGCCCGCAAGATCGATTACGACCGCGCCCCGCCGCATTCCGCTTACCGCTGTCTCGTCCATCAACACGGGCGCGCGTCTTCCCGGCACTTGCGCCGTCGTGATGATCACATCTGCAGTCTTCGCGTGCTCGGCAATTAGATCGCGGCCGCGTTTCAATGCTTCGTCCGACAACTCAACGGCGTAACCACCTTTGTCTTCGGTTTGAATCCCGCCGAGATCGACGTCCAGGAAAGTCGCGCCCAGTGAACGCACTTGTTCACCCGCGGCGGCGCGCACGTCGTAAGCTTCGACCACGGCGCCGAGTCGTCGCGCTGTAGCAATCGCCTGCAAGCCGGCTACCCCGGCGCCTAAAATCAAAACGCGCGCGGGTGGAACTGTCCCGGCGGCAGTCATCAATAAGGGAAACATGCGCGGAATGTGATCGGCGCCGAGCAGGACCGCTTTGTAACCGGCAACCGTGGCCATCGAAGAAAGCGCGTCCATCGCCTGCGCGCGCGTGATGCGCGGCACCAGTTCCATCGAGAAAGTCGTCAATCCATTTTCGAGGGCCGGAACTAATTTGGCGGGTTCATCGAGCGGCCGCAGAAATCCCAACACCACTGCGCCCTTCTTCATTTTCTGAAGATCATCTGCCGGCGGCCGATTGACGACGACGAGGACCTCGGCATTAGCGAGCAAGCTGTTGCGATCATTGACGATCGTCGCTCCGGCTGCTTTGTAATCGTCGTCCGTGCGCGCCGCGCCCAACCCCGCATCGCGCTCAATCGACACCGATGCTTTAGCGGCGACAAGTTTTTTCACCGAATCCGGCATGAGCGCCACGCGCGCTTCGCCCGCTCCGGTCTCATTCAGTA
>WNFX01008010.1_pt1 | contig 10513 bp, 14 predicted proteins | sample 5400111 | NCBI WGS metagenome assembly WNFX01 (sample SAMN13153363, study PRJNA577476) | soil metagenome | isolation source: 40 cm soil or saprolite under grassland replicate 1 | place: USA:California | collected 2016-06-15 | reverse complement strand
TTGAAACATCGTGCCCACTACTCGCCGTCAATATCTTTGCTGCTTCATCGCTCGTTATCCATTCTTCTTGCTGCTTGCGTGCCATATCAGACCTCCATTTTATATCCGCTAGTGGATTTTTCTATAGTATACAGTTTAGCGGATAAGAATACAAGTGTTTTGGCACAAAAATATGAGTTTCTGATATCAGGGAATATTGGCCTAAATCAGCCTGAAAAGTGCTTGACAGTATCCGCTAGCAGGTGTATACTGTTATCAGTGAGAGGGAGCAATCCCCGGGGACCTGAACAACTGAATAGCTGATCTGGATAGCCAAGTGAGAGCTTCCGCAGAGAGACAAAAGCGCTGATACAGGAAGCAACGAGATAAGCAGAACGAAGGACCGGCAAGAAAAACAAAAAAGGCCAGCAAACTTGCTGGCACAGTTCACGCCTCAAAACTTCCTACAGTAAAAGGCGTTACATGAAAGGATATCACACTTGAGAAGAATTAACACCTCCCGTCAAGCCATCGCCGCCAAGCAGCGTGTGAGCAACTATCGCCCAACAAACACCATCGCCCAACACGTTCTTGATGCCACAGTCACCGGCCAGGGCCTTACGGCTCAAGTCGTCATTCGGCGAGCAGGCCGAGCGTTCACTTGCGGTGATCTGAACATCCGCCGAGGCGATAGGGTGATCTTAGTAGCTTCGAAGTTCGCCGGTCGCTACTACATTTGCACCGGTGGCCAGTGGAGTACGAAGGACCTGGCAACGATCGCGAAATGCCGCCTGGTCATTTTAAAGGTTGCAGCGTAGTTGAATAGTTGGGTGAGGGCCTTCACCTTCACCCAGGAAGGATTGAAATATGACATACACGGTTTACCTGGAGCGCGGCGCTGAAAGCAAAGTCGTCACCTGCTTGCAGTGCGCAAGCGTAGCACATGCGCTTTACGACATTGAGACGGATTATCCAGGCTGGACAATCGTTCGCATAGAGGAAGGTTGGTAGCACAATGACACAGCACACACCTGAAACCTACGTTGCATCCGACCATTTAGTCCAGATTAAAGCCAAAGATGGCACGCTGAAAGACTACTACCCAGCTGCGTGGCGGCTTTATGAATTGCGGCTGAAATTTCCCCATATCACGATTGAATCTGAAATCATACTGCTTGACGTGGAGCGCAACTTGGTGATCGTCAAGGCGTGGATCTTCGACGGAAAAACGTATGCAGAGTCAGAACGGCGCGCCAGTGGTTACAAACAGGGCTTGCTCTCAGCGCTTGATAAGGTTGAGACTGGTGCGAAGGCCAGAGCGGCCAGGGACTTCGGCATCTCGACAGAGCTTGCCCTGGATATGGATGAGGAAACACCTGCAGGAGGTCAAGATGTTTCTGAGCAGCTGGCCAGCGTCAAGGCTGAAGTCAAAACGCTTAACCTGGCTCGCAACCCACAACAATGGGCGAGCTTCAAAAAGACGGCCCTGGGTCGCGATCTGCCTGATACGAAACTCACCGCCGGTCATATCGCGAAACTGAGCCAGGCCATTGAGCAGGCAAAGAGTCAAGCAGCATAGGTACACAAGGCTATCTGGAGAACTTACCAGATAGCCTTTTTTGTTCCCTTCATATTTCCTATAGTCAAACGTTCCTCACTGGCGATGGATGTTACACAAGCTTTTGTGTTGCTCTGTCCCGTGCTTCGTGTTATTCCCATTTTTAGCAAGTAGTCATAATCTATAGTTATGTACACTTTCCGCCAAAAGAGGCACGATGTTACACAAGAGAAGAAAAGCGGTGAAGTCTTACGTAAGGCAAAAAATCAGCCTGGTATCCACGCTCCGGACGCCAGGCTGATTTTACGATTGGGTACGATTGTGGCACTCCTCTAACTCTTGCTTCAAGGCGTTACGCTCTAACCTCAAATCGGCTATGATCTTGTTGAGCTGTTCTACTTCTCTGGTGGTCTGGAGGTCGGCAAGGATTTTATAGAGGTTCTTAGCGGCCACGACCCCGGCTGCCAGGTGCTCATTGTCAGCCGTTTGACTGAAAGCGTACCATGCATGAGCACCTGGCCGAACATCAACACTTGAAAGAGCTTTATAGCCTATTTCCTCACCGGTGAGCATGAACTGTACAATCATTTTTTGACGATCGCCGAGGTCAACAATTTTACGATACCTGGCTAACTCTTGCTCCAACTCTGCAATACGTTCTTTGGCTTTCCCCTCGGCGATACTGCAATCTATCGCGTACTGCTCAATGCGCTTGATGTTCTGCGCATCAGTGGATTGATAGGACTGGCTTAGCCGTTGCCGTTGAACCTCCACCTGGTGCTCTAGTTTCTCAATTCGGGCTGCGCATGTTGCAAGCTTTTCCTGATACACCGCAATATTCTTTTGGTCGAGTGCCTGCCTATCGTCTTCAGTAGTAACGTCATTAGTAACGCCATGGTGAGTATGCCTATAATCCGTTTGCTTGCAGCGACCGCTACAAAAGACACGTTGGCGGTGCCCTTTGCCGCCTTTCTGTTCGATAGGCTCACCACAGACTTTACAGTTTGTTTGTTCAATGGTGTCAATCATGATATCCCTGCTTTTCAAAAGTAACGTTACTTTTGAATGATACCAGATGTAAGGGAGAATGTCTACCCTTTGCGGTGCGGATTGTTGGGGCATTGCTCGACCAGGTGGGCATAGTGGAGGCCTCCGCAGTAGGGACACTTCACCATGGCAGGCTCTTCTTCTGCCTGATACGCTTGTGGATCCATGATGATATCAGACTGCCATACGTTGTCAGGAAAGCCGCTATGCTGGTCGCATTCCACGATGTACTGCACCGGGATATCCCGGCCAGCAATGCGGGTTGCGGTGGCCACCCACACGATTTTACCAGTACGTGTTTGACCTTCAGCCCGATAGGTGATATGGTCGCCTTTCTTGAAGTCGCTGAAGGGAGCCAGGGGCCCGTACAGGTCCTCAAATTGCTCGTCGAGTGTGGTCATGGTGGTTACTCGCTTTCTTCTTTGCGTTTCCTATCGGCCAGGGCAGAAGCCCGTCTTGCCTGTGAAAGGAATTGATACGCATAGGACCAGGCTAAGCATCCTGGCCTCTCCGTGTTCGGAACTGCAACGGGACAATGCGGCCCGATAAAGACAAATTGCTTGGTATCCTCATGACAGCGCCCACAGACACCACAGAGGACGCTTTCACAGACTCGACAGTAGGGCATTCCTTGCAACTCCACTGGAATGGTTTCCAGATAGCCGTCAACTTGCGTCGCAAAGGTCTGATCGTTACTTCGTTGACCGTTCCATAAATTGCGTGCAAATGCCCGAATCGTTTCATCTTCTGCCATACTGCTACTCGCTTTCTATCGCTTTGCAATCGCGATCGCGCATTCATCCCCTGTCATCGTCAAACGAATGAGCCCTTTATCTGCCAGGTCAAAGAGGGATAAAGGGTCAAGTGGTCCCTGGTGATGTGTGTCGTGTGCTATCTCTTCAATTGTGCCTGCATACGTTGGGTATTCTTTGTTGGGTATTGACTCACACAGTATCACCAGGGCCATATAGAGCCACTTCTGTTCAAACGTTAAATCAGTACGATCAAAAAGCCAATCTGGAATAGTCGTCATGCGGGTTACTCGCTTTCTCTCTGATGAATGATTGCCCTTATCGCTCTGCCACAAAGTACGATCGTGCAAACGAGCACGAGCAGGGTAACAATGATTCCTACTGGCATAGGGTTTACTCCTTTCTGTACTATGCGCCCGTCTCATAACTGCGCTGTATCCACTTGTTTGCGGTTCTGATTGAACACCCGGCCTCGTGTGCTACCTGCTCGGGGGTTGCGCCTGGTGCACGCTGCAAAATGGCTGCAATCGCTTGCTCTTTGGATTGAAAGCGCTCTAAGAATATGGGCTGCTCGTCTTCCTTGCGGTCAATCTCCAGGTCATTTGCAAGGATGTTTTGAGTATCACTTGCAGGCGCGGCAATTTGCAAGGTCTCTGCTTTCTGTTCTGAGATGGTCACTGTCACTCGCTCCATTGTGCGCTCAATGACTGTCTCTATCGTGCTTTGTTGCAGCTTGGCAAACTCTTGCAGCATGTCTTTCCAGTCAAGAGGAGCTGGCGCAACTGGTGCAGGTGTCGAGACTGGCGTGGAGGTCGAATCATGTTCTCTGAGCCAGCCGCTCATGAAGATTAAGACAAGCACCAGGCTAGACCGCTCCCATATGAGCGCAATGGTATTGATTCCCAGTTGCACCGCGGCCAGGTCAATGGTGATATTCTCAGCATTCACCCGCGCTATGATGGATTGCATCTGAATAGAGATAAACGATATGGCCGCGGCAATCACCACAGCAATCGCGATCTCTGCAACCTTACGCTTGTTCGACTTCTGAGCAGCCGTGTACACACGATGCGCACGCACACCCAGCGCCAAAACCTGAAAATCGAGCGTTAACAGTAGAGTGATCGCCCATACCAGGGCGAGCCATGACATTGATTTTAGAATATTGCCGCCGGTCACCAGGTCCACACCAGCGATGATACCACTAATAGCCAGCGCTGGACCGGACAGCACAATAATCCCGTCCTCCAGACGGGCGACGGCCGTTCTGAGTGAAACCTTCTCTTTCATCTATGCCCTCCTTAATTCGCGATCGCGCACGACTTGACTGGCACACCGTTGGTAGCGCCCATAGCTCAGGTGCATCTGGCTTAACACTTCTTTGATGCTTCCACAGGCTTTGTAGCGTCTGATAAACTCGGTCTCCTGCTCAACCGTAAATTGCTTGTCGGGTACTCGGGTACCGCCCTGTTCCGACTGCTTGCCAGGCTGATCGAGTGCGAGTACCGGGGTACCGGCAATCAGTTCTTTTTCTGGTGACTGGCCAGGGAAAAGCACAATGTTGCCGGTACCCGAGAAAGTGTCATCACCTGGCTTCTGTGCTGATTGGAACAGGGTACCGACCGGGTACCGGGGAGCATCAACAACTCTCGGCTTAAAGTAGGGTTGTTGGACCGTTCGGGGTCCATCAGCAAAGCCTACTCCATAGACGTAAGTACGACCAATCGGCCAGGTTTTCATTTCATCCATGACCTGACTATCTCCATTGCAGGCAAGTTTCTTTTCACTCTCCATCAGCATCTGGTGCACAATCACCATAAGCGCAACCTTGCGCAACCATGCCAGCCCGGTCGCCTGCTGGGAAATGAAGATACCGCCCATTTCAAAATTGCGGGCTTCCTGGCCACAGATGCGAGCGATTGTTGGCAGAAGCTTGGCAATCTCTTCTTCCTCTTTGCTCGTGGTATCCATCAATGCATTCACCTCGTCAACGAGCAGGGTTACTTTTTGCCAGGGCTTCGGGATGCGCCCTTCCTTCCTTCCCTTAAACTCATCAAGGAAGAAGGTAAACACGGCGAGCGTTTCTTGTGGCGTTTGTGCGATGGGCATCAGGAAGCTACTCGCATAAGGCAAGAGGGCATTGGTCAGACTATCGGGCTTGAACCAATGCGGGTCAACGCCCAGGAACACATGCTCCTTTTCGTGGCGTTCTTCCACTCGTATCACGGTTGTGCTCGTCTTTCCGGTGCCTGATAAGCCGACAATCCACACACACGCCCCTACTCGCTCCTCTCGTGTGTCAACGCCAGTTTGCCCTACTCCTACTAACACATGGCCGCTCGGGACCTGATAGCGAACGTCTTCATAACGCACGTAGGTCGGTAGTGCTGAGGGCAAGGCGAGCGGTTCATCTGCCGGCGTTACCTTCGAAGTTTCCCGCTTCAAGGAGGGAAGGGCAGCAATGGAGTTGACGTCGGTATTCACAATATAGCGCTCAGCTGGGAGATAGTGCGTCTCAATCCACAACTTTGCAAGGTCAGTTTGTGCCTGGTGTGCAAATTTCGCTCGCTCCAGCTCCAGCTTGCCCAAGGCGAGTTGATGTGCGCGATCGTGTTCAAGCTTCTGTTGATAGACTGGAGAAAGTTCTATCAGCAGGCGCTCTTGTTTCCGTATGGACGCGGCACGAGTGCGACCTCGGCGCAGCCAATAGGGGATAAGAGCACAGGGAATGGCTACCACAATCAGGAAGATAACCAGGATCGTCAGCATACGCATAGTCCTAACTACTATGCTATGCCTTGCCTCTCTGATATCATGAGAGAAGCCCAGCATAGCGGCTTGACGCTTGTTGGGTTAGCATCCGGCTAAGTGGTCGCACACTTGCCGGGTGCGCAAAAATACAATGAAGAAACTACCCCTTATTCCTTATAAAGCTAACTTTTCTTTTCATATCACCTCTAACTATACCATATCCTATCCAAAAAAGTAAGCCTTGCCAGGGAGGTTACTTTTCGTATATGATGTGAGAAAAGATTAGTCAGAAAAGTAAGAATTGAGGGTAGAGACATGCCACGTAAACCCGCGCCGCCAGGCTACTATACCGCTTCTGAAGCTATTGAAAAGCTGCATATCACTGAAGGTATGTTTTATAAATATATCGGTAGTGGCAAGTTGAAGCGTTATATGCCAGAGACGCGCAAACAAGGTTTTTATAAAATCAGTGAAGTTGATAAGCTCGCTGCTATTGATTCAGCTTTCTTTGGCGAGCTGCCACCGCCTGACCTTGACGGCGTGTTCACACAAGCCGCTGCATGGGATATGGACGGGGTAGCGACGTTGGCAAAAAGAGAACTCGATAGCCAGATTGACGCAGATCTCCGCCGCGCCTGGCTCGCCCGAGAGCCACGCTTGAATTATGTGGTGAAACTAGCGGACGGCACAGTGGTCGCTTATCTCTATATGCAGCCTTTGCAGCATGACCGGCTCATCGCCTATCAAAAAGGAGACATCAGAGGCTGGCACATCACTACAGATGATATTGAACCATTTGAGCCTGGCCAGGCAAGGGTGGTCATGATTGGCGGCATTGCTTCAGATAGCCGAGTTGATGAAAAAAGACGATCGGCCTATGTGGCCCTCCTCATTCGTGGCGCAATGCGTGATATGGCTCGCCTGGCCAGAGAAGAAGGCGTTACCATATCGCGATTGTATGCGTACAGCTCCACACTTGAAGGGATTGCCATGTGCCTGGACCTGGAGATGGAGCGCTGGGGCAGGCCCACACGCAACGCAGAAGGAAAACCGCGCTGTACGTTCGCCCTGGATATGACACAATCAGAATCACTCTTTTTCAAGCCCTATAAAGCGTCACTGGCCGAATGGAAACGGAAACATCACCTTGCTACCCACCCACAAAAAACGGCCCTACGGCCAGTACAAGCCCCAAAACAGGCATCAGAGAAAAGCACGATGCCCTCGGGGTTAGTCGGATGGAGAGCGTTTTCGCGATTGCACTCGATTGGAGAGAGCACCACGCAAGCAGCCATCGAAACCGGGCGTCTCGGGGTTGTGCCAGGCACATGGATAGTAGGGCGAGCGTCTGTCAAAGGAGCGCTTGACCAGGCTGGCCGGGCGAAGTTCTATGAACTGTATCACGATAAGCCACAATTCAAGCCGTGCGAGCAGTGCCCTCATATGCTCTAAGCGTTGCTTCATATCGAAATAGAGGCAAAAGTCATGAATGAAATCAACTGTGAGCAGAGATTTGGAATGCTCACAGTTCGGAAACCTCAGATAGATAACGATGGGCAGTTAGTTGTCGTCTGCCTTTGCAGGCTCATTCATCTCAAAATGCTCTCTCAGAACGCGCTCCACGTACGCAATAACGCCGCCCTTTGTCGATGCCTTATCCAGCTTATCAGCCAAATCAAGCGGCAAGAGAATGTGATAATCCCGACGCGGGCCGTACTTGGTAGTTGTGCCAGGCTTGGGGCCTGGCTTACTGTTCGTCTTTGCCATATCAACTAATCCAGGGAGAAACTTCTTCTAATACCACGTCCTTGACAATCGTACCCTTTTCATCGTCAGCAACATTAGCCTCTAGCTGCCGCTTTGCCTCGATCACACTCTCAGCAACTACCGTCATAGTTGTTCTACCCAACTCACGGGGAGGATACGTATTCCCCTGTAAGTCAGTCCATCCACGAGCCATTGGAACATACGAGAACTTGTAAATCTGTGCCATTGCCTTGCTCCTTTATGTCTTTTGTCCGTACCAACTTGGTACACTCTAATTATACATCCAATTGGATATTAAGTCAAGGGGTAAATGGCAATTTTGACCTCCATGATGCCCACAATATAGAATTTCAGCTGGCCGGGCTCGCTTCTATGAACTCTATCACGATAACCCACGCTTCAAGCCGTGCGCTGACTGTCCGCACACCTAAGCCATTGCTCATACTATGAGTATGCTTTCAGCGTTGCTTCATCGTAGCATTAGACGCGCATTTTGTAATTTGATGTGAGAGAAGCTATCACGATCTGGCCCGGATCTCCGCAGGCCTTCAGCTGCAACCGCTATGCTCTCAGCATAACCAGCTAACAGGCATAAAAACACACCTGCTTCTATCCCGAGCAGGTGTGTTTTGCGTGGATCTACGCCGGCGGTTAGATGCTCATCTCATCAAGAACTGATTTGCCTTTTCTGGCCTGTCGAGATTGGATTGTACGCAGGTAGCGCCTGGTAACCTCTACGTCCTCGTGGCCCATGAGCAGGGATAGCTTGAAAAAATCACCTCCATTCAGTAAGTAGTTACAAGCGTACGTGTACCTTAGCGTGTGAGGCGAGCACCGGACGCCTTGAATGTCTGCCCACTTCCCTACACGCTTCATAATCCGCTCAAGGCCTGAAACGGTTAACGGAAGGTCGTTATAGCGGCCTTTAAACAGCGTCTCAAAGGGTGTAGCAGCCTTGCGGTAGGTAGCAAGGTAGTTTTGTATGGCTTGTCTCGATTGCACCCCTAGCCCAACCTCACGCCATTTCTGGCCCTTGCCCAGGATTTTGATATATGGGTCACCTGGATCCAGGTGAACATTGCCAATTTGAAGCGTGCAAAGCTCATTTGCCCTGATGCCAGTGTCCAATAGCACGTACAGGATAGCACGATCGCGGGCCCGCAAGTGCTTATCAAACTCTTGCTCGCAGGCAGCGAATAAGGCTTGCATCTGCTCTTTGCTGAATGTCTCGATGATCGTCTTGACAACCCTCGGCTTCCTAATTTTGCGAACGACGCTGGCCTTTACCACCTGGTCGTACTGCTCTTCTTCCAGGCACCAATTGAGGAAGCAAAGAATACAACGGACATATCCGGCGAGCGTGTGCGTGCTCAGATCGGGCTTGTTCGCGTAGTGGGACCTGTGCGTAGTACGCAAGTGATCTACAAAGCTGTCAACGACTGTGTTTTTCACCTGCTCAAGTTGTACCTGATTGGCTTCACACCACTCACAAAAGACGGTGAGACGGCGTTTATAGCCGTCTCGGGTGAGTGGTCGCAGCCGTTTGATGGATTGTAAGTAATCCTGTACAGCTGGCCGAATGTCCATCCTATGCGCCTCCCCATACCATTCTTGGACCATCAAGAATAGCACTGACCGCTGGATGATTGAGAAAAGCACGCAGCTTCAGAGCTTCATCAATGCTGAGTTCAGCGGAAAATGCTTCATTAGCCCATTCGTCAGCGCGAAGCCCGTCTTCATACTGGTACAATGGCCTGGCACTAATGAGCAGCTGCGTCTTGTCCAGGTCCTGGGAATAAAACGCATCTGAAAGTGCAAAGTCGATACTCAGGCCCAGGCTATCAGCGCCTGGCCGATAAAGGTTGAAACTCACGTCATGTTTCATAACTGTAGGTTCAATGGTTGTGTTATTTTGTTGTTGTGTCATCATAGAAAACTCACTTTCTGTTATAATGGCTACATGCCATTTGTTTGTTGCAAAGCTTGTGGCTTAGATAGGTCCCGGGGTTCGTTGCTTCAATTTTACCCGGGACCTATTGCGCGTCTTGGGCTTCAATCCGCTGATTTAGCCCTTCAATATCTCCAGGTAAAACTGTTCTACCGAACATCATCCACAACATAGGTGCATTCATCCGGGAGCGTTAACTCAGTGCCTATCATTGATGCAGCAACATCTTCAACGGTGCACACAGTCGGGTCAAACGTGGCTGTAGCTTTGATCTCCCGCGTTATGCGTTTGCGTGTTCGATCAATGGATGCCTGCCCTATTTCTTTAGAGTCAATGTCAATTCGCGTATGTATGATGCGACGTTCTTCCATTTACACGGTCCTTCTGGCCTGGTGGAGTCTCACCATACGCGCCTGGTGGTTACCTGCATGCTCAGCTACTTCCTGGCTATCAATGTAAATGTGGTTTTCATTCACCACGTTTACTACTGGAGCTGACATTGCTCCTGGTGAAGAAGGGTACAAGCTCTGAGGGGAGACAGTGTGAGGATACACGTGAGAGCCGCCTGGCAGTTGAACAATTTCTGGCCCTTTCTCACCAACTTTATAGAAACCTGTCTTGGGCACGTCTCCACCTTCGGCAAAACCTTTTCCTGCTACATTTGGTCCACCATGTACGCCAATATTGATACTGCCATCAATCGGATGAGTC
>WNFX01015696.1_pt1 | contig 10515 bp, 8 predicted proteins | sample 5400111 | NCBI WGS metagenome assembly WNFX01 (sample SAMN13153363, study PRJNA577476) | soil metagenome | isolation source: 40 cm soil or saprolite under grassland replicate 1 | place: USA:California | collected 2016-06-15 | reverse complement strand
CGAGCTTGCCCTGCGCATCGAACACATGCGCCTCCGAGGTCGAGAACTGGCCGCCCATGCGCACCACCTTGCCGCGGATGGTGAGATCCCCAGGCATGGCCACGGCATGATAGTCGACGTGCAGATTGATGGTCGGCACGCCGCGGCCGTTCTTTCTGACCATGGCCCAATCGGCGCCGAGATCGACCAGCGTAGCGAGAATGCCGCCGTGGGTGTAGCGCCGGTCCGGATTGACCACCCATTCTTCTCGCCACGTCGCCTGCAGTTCGATGCCGTCGTCGTGGAGCGCAATGACTTTGAGACCCAGCCACTGGTGGTAAGGGCCACGGGTGACGAGCGCCTGCACGCGCTCCAACGTGAGCTCTTCGTTCATGGCGCAACCACGACTTTGCCGATGACCTCGCGATCCTGGATCAGACGCAGTCCCTCGCGCGCCTGGTCGAGCGGCAGCACCTTGTCGATCACGGGACGCATCTTGCCTTCCGCAATGAGCTTCATCAGGGCGCGCAAATCGTCATCATAGAAACTGTTCGAACCGATGATCTTGAGCTCGAAGCTCCACACGTAACGCAAATCCTCCTTTGGATCGTAGCCGGCGGTCGCGCCACAGACCAGAAGCTTGCCGCCGCGCTTGAGGCAGCGCAGCGAAGGGTGCCAGGTATCGCCACCGGTGAAGTTGATCACCACGTCGACACCGCCTTCGTAGCTGCGCCGCTGCGGTTTACCGTAGCGCTCGATCGCCCATTTGGAGAAATCGACTTCTCGGACGTTGATCACCTCGTCGGCGCCGAGCGCCTTGAGCTTTTGCATCTTTTCTTCGCTCGAGGTGCACGCGATCACATCGGCCCCGAGATGCTTGGCGAGGATGATGCAACCGGTACCGACGCCGCCACTGGCGCCGAGAACGAGCACGCGATCGCCATTTTTGACGGTATCGTGGGTGATTTTGACGGTATCGTGGGTGATCAGCATGCGGTGCGCCGTGCCGTAGGCGACCGGCAGGGCGGCCGCCTCCTCGAAGCTCACGCCCGCCGGCATGGCGATGAGCTGGTCGGCAGCGACCAGACAGTATTCCGCCATGCCGCCGTCGAGCATTTCGCCCATCAGACCTTTCGCCTTGTTGAGCGGATTGACCAGCACGCGCTCGCCCACGGTCCAGCCCGTCACGCCGGCGCCGATCTCGGCGATCTCGCCCGCCATGTCGAGGCCGAGCACGACCGGCAACGGCACCTTGATGCCGGGCATGCCGCGCACCGTGAACACGTCGTGGTAGTTGAACGAGGATGCTCGTACGCGGATCACCACGTGGCCGGCGACGGCCGCGGGGACCGGATGGTCGTCCACGACGGAGAGCTCCTCGAGCCCGCCGTGTTTGCGCAGAACGAGCGCTTTCATGGTCTTGTTGCCGCTCACCGTTTCGTTCCTTGCCGGCTGGATTGTGATGAGGCGCCGGTCTAAGTAGCTTAGGCCACGCTCGCCAACAACCTCTCGCCCCTACCGGAGCGCCTCGATGCAGGAAAATTTCCGCCAGTTCCTCGACCGCCTGCGGCAGAGCGGCGAGCTCGTCGACCTGCATCAGCCCGTGGACATCCGCCACATCGCAACGCTGGTCGATCAGGCGGAGACCGCGCTCTATTTCCACAACGTGATCGGTTACGACATCCCGGTGGTCTCCGGTCTCATCCGCACGCGCGAGCGCTCGATGATGGCGCTCGGCTGCGAGACCTACCGCGAAATCGAGGACAAGCTCACGCAGGCGCTCAACCACCCGATCCCGCCGAAATACGTCAAGACCTCGCCGGCGCGCGAGGTGGTTGTCGCCGGCGAGGAGGTCGACCTCTACAAGCTGCCGATCCCCATGTCGTCGATTTTCGACGGCGGCCCGATGATCACCGCCGGCGTGGTGATCGCCCGCGACCCCGAGCTCGGGATCAATAGCGGCATCTACCGCTTCATTGTGAAGGAAAAGAATCTCACCGGCATCGACATCGTCACGCCCAACAACATGCGCCTGTTTGCCCAGCGCGCCTACGAGAACGGCCGTCCTTTGCCGATCTCGATCTCGATCGGCACCCATCCCATCGAAATCACGGGCTCGGGCTATCGCGCGCCGCTCGGCGTCGACGAGATGGCGATCGCGGGCGGATTGCGCGACGCGCCGGTCGAACTGGCGCCGTGCGAGACCATCGACCTGCCCTATGTTGCCGACGCCGAGATCGTGCTCGAGGCCGAGATCCTGCCGACCGGATGGAGCTGGCCGGAGGGACGCTTCGGCGAGTTCACGCGGCTGATGGGCGGCCTGCACTGGAACCCGCTCGTGCGCATCAAGGCGATCGCGATGCGCAAGGACGCGATCTACTACAATCTGCACATGCCATGGGAGAACACCTGGCTCGCCGCGCCCACGCGCTATGCCGCGATCCGTCAGGCGCTACGCACCGCCGGCGTGCAGGTCAAGGACATCAACGTCACGCTCGGCGGCTGCGCGTTCTGGCACGCGGTGATATCGATCAAGAAGCAGCCGGGGGAGGCCAAGAACGCGCTGCTCGCCGCGCTCTCGGTCATGGACCTCAAGCACGTGGTGGTGGTCGACGACGACATCGACGTGTTCGACCCGACCGAGGTTGAGTGGGCGATCGCCACGCGCGTGCAGGGCGACAAGGACGTGATAGTGGTGAGCAATGCGCGCGCCAAGCCGCTCGATCCGAGCCTGCCGCAGGGCTACGGCGTGGTGCCGACCGGCGCCAAGGTCGGCATCGATGCCACCATCCCGGAAGGCATTCCGCGCGAATATTACGAGCGCATTACCTACGCCTACGCCGATCGGGCAAAGATCGGCGACTATATCAACGGCAAGCCGGACGCGGCGGGCCTGGCGGGCGGCGATGCCGAAGTGGCCGCTCTGGCGGGGAAGATCTTGGACGCGATCGGCAAAGAACCGCTCTACTATACCGACATCGCGGAACGCTTCTGCGCCTATGACTTCCGCACGGTGGCGCGCGCGCTTGGCCATCTGCACGCGAGCGAGACGCTGTGGCAGGACCCGCGCGGGCGCATGTGCGTGCGCGGCTCCGAGTTCGCGGCCAAACCGCCAAGGCGATGAATGCGGGCGGCAGCCTGTAGCCCGGATGAGCGCAGCGAAATCCGGGAGGGTAGTGCCAAGGACCAAGCTGTCCCGCATTTCGCTCCGCTCATGGGGGCTACAAATATCACGGCTTCGATGCAACTTCGAATGGAATGCGTTGAATCTCGGCGTTCATCGCATTGCCGTCGACGATGAGCTGCGCGATCAGCGTGAACTGACCCGGCGGCAGCTTGCCGGTGAAATCGAGGGAGAAGGTTGCATCCGCAGAGGGTGCCACTTGGCCCGCGAGTACCGCGCGGCCTTCGCCGTCGGTCACGAGATAGCGGCATTCGGGAGCCGACCGCTTGAGCGCGTCGGCCGCGATCGATGGCAGCGGCCGGCGCACGATGTCGTAGCTGCGCTGATGCTTTTGCACGAGTTCGATGTCCCCGAACAGTCTGATCCGTTCTCCGTCGCGCTCGACCTTGGTGATGAATCCCCGGCGCGGGGTGGCGTAAGCGTCATATGAACCCACACCAAGCGGATAGCTGAGATCGCGGAACGCCTCGAGCGTGACGCTGTCGGCCGACCAGCGCTTGAGCTGATACGGGCCGTTGGTCACCAGGAAGTGCCCGCGCTCTGTGTAGAAGGTTTTGAGCGCGGCCCAACGCTTGCGGGCGTCCTCCGCGCTGACCAGCGTGACCAGCGGATCGGGCCGGTATCCCTCGCGCTCAAACGTATCGAGCAGCCCGAGGAGCCGCTCCTTCATGGATGCGGAGCGCACGAGATCAAGCCAATCGACGCCGCGGCGCTGGGCCTCGGATTGCGAAAACGCAGTCCAGCCTGGGCCTCGGATTGCGAAAACGCAGTCCAGCCGCGCTCGACGGCTTCCTCCATGAGCACAAGGAGATGCCAGGGCAGCGTGCTCCAGGGCGGCGCGACCACCGCGTCTTGCTCCGGATCGATCGGCGCGACCGAGGTATAGACGTCGATCACGAGCAGCTCGCGCACATATTCGAAGTCGCCGAAGCGGAAGGATTTGGAGGTCGTGTCGGTGCCGACGACGCGAACGCCCAGCAGCTGGGAGCGCATGACCGCGGTGGCGGCCGCGACCAGCGGATCGGAGCGAGCATCTTCGCCGTTGGTGCGCGCGCCCCAGCGATAGGCGAAGGCGTAGGCATAAAGCACGTCGGCGGCGGTCATTCGCGTGCCGTCGTGGAAGGCGGAGCCGAGCACGCGGTAGGTCAGCTTCTGCTTGGCGATCGTCCCGGCGCCGACTGCCTGCAATCGACCGCTTCCGGGCTCGGGCAGCACCGCGTCCTCCGGGACCGTGATCTCGGCTGTAATGGGTTGCGCGGGCGCGCGGCGCTCGACGATCGGCTCGGCGAGAATGGAGAGGCTCACGAAGGTGTAGACCACCATGAGCGCGGTCAGCGGAAGCTGGGAGCGCAACGCGAGACGTCGCGTATCGAGGACCTGCATGGCCTTGACATGCGCGAGATAGACCGCCGCGATGTGGCCGATGAGAATCGCGGTCACGGCGGTCCACCAGGCGAAACGCGCATCGACGATCGCGATGTCGACGCGATAGCCCGCGGTCCCGAACAGATTCCAGCCGAAGCCGAAGGGGTCCGACACGAGGGGGATGATGTATTGCCCCTGGATCAGCAGGAACGTGAAATAGTGCGCGATGTGATAGCCGATCGCGATCGGCACCAGCGTGAAGGCAAAGCTGCGCGCGATGACGAGCGGCGGCAAGCGCTGCTCGGTGACCGCGCTCATGACCCCGCAGACCCCGACATAGGCACCACAGAAGATGAGCCAGAAGGCGATGAGCCCGGCCGTTCTGATCGCCACGAGCCTGAAGTCGCCCAAGGCAGAAAGATAAGGAGCAATCGTCCCTTCGAGCTTGCCCCATTCCGGCGTGGCCAAGGCGCCGTCGTAGAGCACGGTCGCGAGCAGCAACAGCACGAAGGCCATCATCGAGATCGACACCGAGCCGCTGTCGAGAAGCCCGGCGCCGAACGGCCGCAGCCACATTTCACGCTGAGGCCCAGTTCGGATCTCGATCGGCGCAAAGCGCGCGAACGTGCCGAACACCGCCGTGAAGACCTCGCCGCGATCCAGCCAGCGCTCGCGGCCGAACATAATCATGCCGGCGAAGGTGAGAACGGTATAGGCGAGGGCGAGCCACGCGATGGTTCGCGGCACCGCCGGATTCGGGTAAACGAGCTCGATCCACGCGAACGCCAGCAGCAGAAGAAACGCGGGCCAGACGCCGAGTGCCTCCGGGTAGGATAGGCGCAAGCCGAATTCGCGTCGCCCGGTGATCCACTGATAGATCGTCTCGATCGACTCAAAGATCGTGCGCCAGGGATTGATCAACGCCCAAATATTTCCCGCGAACGCCGAAACGTAGGCGAAACCGACCCAGGCGATGATCCACACCATGGTGGGCGCGATGTTCCGGTAGGGATTCTGGTCGCCGCGCAACCCCGCGATGATGGTGATGATGAAAGCGGCGAGCGCGAGCAGCTTGAGCGCAAGCGCAAGAGACGGGCTTGCGATCCAGCGACCCAGCGGCGTGGCGATGAGATCGATGCGCGGATAAGCGCGAACGCGCGGCACCTCCCGCACGAACAATCCGACGATGAGGAACGACACCACGACCGCCGCCGCTACTCCGGCGAGGTAGAACGAGAGCGGGATCGGCAGATCGTAGCGTTGGCCGAAGCCGTGTGCGCTCGCCGGCGTTGCCAGACCTGCGACCGCGACGGCAGCCGCGAACGCGCACAGCGCAGCCGCCGCCCGGCGCCTGCCGGCCTGCCTAAGGATAGACCTCGATGGTGACAAGGACGTCCCCGTGCGCATGCCCGCCGGACGGCGTTTTCCCGATGTGGGGCTCAACCGTGAATCGTCCGGTCGCGCGAGCCGTGAAGGTCATCTCCGTGACCGTGCCCGGCTTGAGCTCTTGCTCGATGTCGTAGCCGTGCAGGTGCACGCTTATGGGCTTGTCCGTGCGCCATTCAAGCTTCACGACGTCGTTCTGCTTGACGCGAATGAGCCGCATATTGGCGGGGACGCGGCCGTTCGCAATGGTCAGCGCATAGGTGACCTCCGCAGCGTCGACGGCCAGCATTAGCGCGCTGCTCAAAGACAACGCCAGCATCAATGCTCGCAGCATTCGAAAGGAGGACATGTGTGTACTCATTCATCGCCCCGAAGGTAGATCGGAAATGCGATTGAGCATCCAGCCGGCTTCATAGGGTGACGGCAGCAGGGCCGGGTCGCCGACGGCAAAGCCCATGAGGCGGCCGAACGGATCGGTCATGCCGCCGATCGGATTCCAGGCGGCGGCGGGTTTGCCGTCGATGCCGAGCGCGAGCCATCCGTTCCAGGGGAAGTCCTTGAGCTTCACCGTGCGGATGAACATCGGCGAATGAAGGCCCGTAAGCGAATCGTAGCCGATGTTCTCGATCCCGGCCGAGAACTCGACGTTGACGTATTCGCGCTTGACCGTGTAGCCGGCGACGAGTTTCCGGCAGCCGCTGGTCAACAGCGTGACGAGGTCGCGCTCGAGATTGATGCGCTCCACCAGGGTCGTGAAATTACCGGCCTTGAGCCGTTGCAGATCGGAATCGATGCGCTGTTTGCGGGCGGGCTCACTCGCCGCATCGGCCAGGAGACGCTCGGCGTGGAACCAGCCGGTTCGTACCCACGGCGGCGCGAGCCAACCGTTGACCGTAAACATTGCGGAGGCCACGAGCTCCGCCGCATCGATCTCGGTGACTTCGGCATCCCAGTCCGCCTCGCGCGCGGACCAATCCGGATGGCTTTGCGCCAGACCACCGCGCGCGGCGATCTTGAGATCGCCAGTCGGCGCTGTGGGCTCCGACACGCGCGCCGCGGCGGCCGCCGCGAGGTCGGCATGATGCAGATAGTCGCCGTGGAACGGCGTGACCGGGTAGGGATGCGGAACGAAATCGCTTTGCGCGGCAAGCGCGCGCACCACCGTCCCGACAACACCGCATGCCGCAGCATCGTCCTGCACGCGCGCCGAGCCCGGGTTGGTGCGCACGACGATGAATGAGCCGAGCGATTCAACGGGACGGATGTCGGCCGCCGGCGTCGCTGAAAAGCCCAAGCCGCGGCCGATATAGGCCTGGATCATGCCATCGCGCAGCGGTTGCACCGCGTCCTCGGGAGCGAGCGATCTGATTTCGATCTCGTGCGGATAAAACGAAGGATAGATAGGCAACTCGTGCCCGCCCCGGGCCACGGTGATGATGGCAGCCGCGCCGAGCACGAGGAGCACTGCAGCAAGCCGGTTCATGTCCGGTTCGAATCCTTATCCACCGGCAGGACAGCTTGCAGGCCGACGCAATCTCACCCGCGCAGCGTCCGCATCACGGTGTCGTTCGCCAGCGCTTCCGGTGGCGTGCCGTGGAAGATGATTTCACCGCGATCGATGACGTAGAGCCGGTCGGCGATAGCGGCCGCGCTCGTGAGGTTTGATTCGGCGAGCAAGAGCGAAATGCCCAAGCCCTTGATCATCATGACGGCGTCGCGAAAACGCTTCACCACCACCGGCGCCAGGCCTTCGAACGCCTCGTCCAGGATCATCAGCGATGGCGCAAGCGCCATCGCGCGCGCAATCGATACCATCTTCTTCTGCCCGCCGCTGAGGTTGAGCCCCGGCCGGTTCATGAACTTGGCGACTTCGGGAAAAACGGTGAGCGCCTGCGCCTCGGCATCGATCCCGCCGGTGGCGCCGCGCGCGGTCTTGTCGGACATCCAGCGGCTGATCATGAGGTTCTCGGCGACTGTCAACTCCGGAAAGATGCCGGCGTTCTCGGGCGCATAGCCGATGCCGCGCTTGGCGCGCTTGTGCGGCGGCATCTTGGCGATGTCCTCGCCGCGGAAGCGAATCCGACCCGAGCGCACCGGCAGCAGGCCCATGATGCTTTCGATGATGGTCGTGCGTCCGGCGCCGTTGCGCCCGACCAGCGAGACAACTTCGCCGTCGCCGACGTTGAGCGTCACGCCGCGCAGGATGTGCGCGGGCCCGCGGAAGGTATTTATGGCTTCGACCTCCAGCAGCACTTGCTCGTCCTTCGCCGTCTTAAGCCGAGAGCGGCACGCCGAGAAGGATGTTGGCGACGTCCCTGTTCGCCTTGATCGCTTCCGGCGTTCCGTCGGCGAGGAATCTGCCTTCGTGCATCATCACGATGCGGTCCGAGTAGCGAAACACCACGTCCATATCGTGCTCGATGACGACGGCAGTCACCGCGCCGGCACGCACGACCGAGGATACGGTGTCCATGATTTGCGTCTTGTCGCGCGTGCTCACCCCGCTGGTCGGTTCGTCAAGGAAGAGCAGTTTCGGGCGCAACGCATAGGCGACGGCGACGTCGAGCAGCTTGCGCTCGCCTTGCGCCAGGCCGCCGGCCGGCACCGCGCTCTTGTCGGCAAGCCCGAACTGGCCAAGCACGTCGAAGGTCTCGCGGCGGACGTCCCGGTCGCGGTCCGCAAGCGTCGCGATTTTTGCGATCTTGCGCTCGCGCGAGAAAATCGACAACGCGACGTTGTCAAAAACGGTAAGCGCGTCGAACAGATTGACGATCTGGAAGCTGCGGGCGATGCCCGCCCTGATGCGTTCATAGACCTTGGCGAAGGTGATGTCTTTGCCCTCGAACAGGATGCGGCCGCTGTCCGGCGTAAGGTGGCCGCTGATCAGATTGACCAGCGAGGTCTTGCCGGCGCCGTTCGAGCCGACGAGCGAGAGAAATTCGCCCTTGTTGACGGTGAAATTCACGCGATCGCAGGCGTGGACGTCGCCGAACTGCTTGCTGAGATCGACCGTCTCGAGAAGGATCACGCCGGTTTCTCCTTCCACCGCAGCTTGGTGGCCGCCGCCGAGATCGCGCCCACGATGCCGGTCGGCAACAGCATGACCAGGAGCACGAGGACGACGCCGAGCAAAAGCTGCCAATATTCGGTGGCCGCGACTGCGTACGTCTTGAGGTAGGTGAAGAGTATGCCGCCGACGATCGGACCAGTGAAGTTGCGGAAACCCCCGAGCAGCGTCATGAACACGATCTCGCCCGAGAACGGCCAATACAGAACTTCGGGAGTCGTAAGCCCATTGAGCGGGACCCAGAGAATTCCCGCGAGTCCCGTGAACGTTCCGGAAATCAGGAACGCAACCCAGCGGAACCGTCTGATGCGCAAGCCGAGGAAGGCGGCGCGCGTTTCGTTGTCGCGAATGGCCTGCAGCGCCTTCCCGAAGGGCGAGTGCACGATCACCCACATGATCACCACGCAAATCGCGAACACGGCGAGCACGTAATAATAATATCCGTTGATGAATCGCTGGAACGCATCACGCCCCGTGAAGCTGACCATACCGGCGAGCAATGTCGGCCGCGCCACGCGCAGCCCGTCCGAGCCGCCGGTGACCCAGAAAAACTTGTAGGTGAGGGTCCACAGCACCTGCGACAAGGCGAGCGTCAGGATGCCGAAGAAGATGCGCGTGTGCCGGACGCAGATGTAGCCGAACAGCGCCGACGTGAGCGCCGCGACCGGCAGCCCGATCAAGATGTAGAGCTCCATCGAGCGGATGCCGGCGTCGCGCAGCAGGAACGCGACCGAATAGGCGCCGATGCCGAAGAAGGCGGAATGACCAAACGACAGCAGCCCGGTATAGCCGAGCAACAGATTGAACCCGAGCGCGGCAATGGCGGCGATCAGACCATAGATGAGCAGCTGCGTCTGGTAGAGGCCGATAAAAGGCGGCAGCAACGCGAGCAGGATGAGGACGACGGCCGCGGCGGCGAACAGCAGCAGTTTGGGCTGCACGCTGCTGACGTCGGCTGTCATCACGCGGTCCCGAACAGTCCGGTCGGTTTAACCAGTAGCACCACCGCCGCGATGAGATAGAGCACGGCGAGCTCGACCTCGGGAAAGAACTGGATGCCGGCGGTGCGCACGAAGCTGACGATCAGCGCGCCGACCAGGGCGCCCTGCAGGCTGCCGAGGCCGCCGATGACCACGACCACGAAAGCAAGAATGAGCGCGTCGATGCCCATGCCGAGCACCGCCGTCTGCGTCGGCACGATGATGGCACCGCCGAGGCCGGCCATGAAGCAGCCGATGGCGAAGGCGGAAACGTAGACCAGCCCGACATTGAGGCCCAGCGCCGAGGCCATGCGCCGGTCCTGCGAGGTGGCGCGCAACATGACGCCGAATTTGGTGCGATAGATCACCGCCCATAGGCCGATCGCGCCGGCAACTCCGATCGCGATCACCACGAGGTTGTAGCCGGGATAGATCAGGCCGCCGAACCGGACGCTGGGCAGCACGTCCATGACGGGATCGGCGGACAGCGGCAAGCCGCCCCAAAGGAAGCGAATGACGTCCTCCAGGATCAGCAGCAGGCCGAACGTGACGAG
>WNFX01012693.1_pt1 | contig 10517 bp, 9 predicted proteins | sample 5400111 | NCBI WGS metagenome assembly WNFX01 (sample SAMN13153363, study PRJNA577476) | soil metagenome | isolation source: 40 cm soil or saprolite under grassland replicate 1 | place: USA:California | collected 2016-06-15 | reverse complement strand
CATCACGCTGCCGCCAATTCGCGCCCGCGACAAAGACTATTGGACCCCAAGAAACTACGACGGGAGCTCCGGCAACACCCTGACCTTGCGGCGGGCGATTGAGAACTCGCGCAATCTTGCGACTGTTCGTCTGCTCGACGGCGGCATTGAAAGCAGACCCGAAGCCAGTCTCGGCCGTCTGTGCGATCTTGCGCTGGAAGCGCAGATTTATCGCGAATGTCTGCGCTACTATCCGTTCGTGCTCGGTGCCCAGCCAGTGCGGCCGATCGATCTCGCCGCCTTTTATGCCTCGATTGCGAATGAAGGCGTCCGGCCGACCCCTCATGTTGTGGATTCCATCGAGCGCGACGGGCAAACGATCTATGGCCATGACGAGGCGCCGTCGGTGACGATCAATTCCGTCGACCGCGTCGCGTTCTATCAACTCAAGACCATGCTGCAGGGCGTGTTGGCGCGCGGCACGGCGAGCGCGATCGCCAGTCTCGCCCCCTATGTCGCGGGCAAGACCGGCACTTCCGATGAGGAGAACGACGCCTGGTTCGTGGGCTTCACCAACGACGTCACTGTCGCGATCTGGGTCGGCTACGACAACGCCGACGGCAAGCGCCGTACTCTCGGCGGCGGCGCGACCGGCGGTCACGTCGCGGTGCCGATCTTCGAGCCGGTTATCGAGGCGGTATGGGCCAATGTCGCGCCGAGAACCGCGCTCGGCCCGCCGTCGCCCGAGGCCAAGCGCCAGCTTGCGTGCAAGTCAGTCGACCTCGACTCGGGCGAAATCCAAAGCGGCCGCGGAAAAGCGGTGTCGGAATGCTTCCGGGTAGATGCAAAGGGCAAAATCCTCGACACCCAGTATCGTCTGCTTGCGCGCGAGGGCGCCTATGCCAGGCGCAGTCGCGACGACAGCGCATCTCGCGACAATCGTGATCGCGAACTTAGCGCATCTCGCAACAGAAGCGAGCCCGCATATAGCGGCGAATATGGGTGGTCACGGGATTCCTGGCGGGGAGCGCCGCAATGGAATACACGCGGTGACAACATCCAGCACTGGGACCGGGAACAACGCTGGGATAGCTGGGATAACACACCGCGATGGCGCGATAATCCGCGAGGGAACTGGCAGCGCGCCGATCCGACCTATTTCTGGGGGAGCGGGCGTTACGACTGAGTACGTGCGCCCCTCGCCTACTGCTGCAAGACTACTTCCCGGCGCAAATTGTGTCGTGAGTGCCGGTCAATCGACTGGGCGGACTGCTTTTCGGACTCGGGCTCAGGTGTTATTGCAGCTTTTGGTCGACCGAAGCGACCAAGATATCACGCGTTTTGTGATACTTTAACCGCGCCGACCGGCTGAAGCGTTAGCATGAACTTGGCGCGAAGCCAGCATCCTGCGCGGCGGCTGTGTTCGCGGGCTTCACTGAACAGATCGCGAGGCTCATTCCAAGAGGGTTCGCGAGAAGGGTCGAGGGACGAGGGGCCACAAACTTGGGGGATGAGGAGCGACTCATGAGGCACTTTCTGATACTGGCAATGGCGTACGGCTGCGTAGTCGCCTCACCTGCAGAGGCCGCCCCGAAGAAAAAAGGTCCCCCGCCAGACCCCTTCAAAGCGTGCGATTTGCAAGTGCGCGCAGATCTGCGTGAAGGAGGAACGTGGCTGATCCCGCGGGACATCCACCTGGATGAAGGACGTCTTATGGTGAGCGTGAAATTTTCGCCTGAGAAGTCTATCAGATCGGTACCGAAGGTGCTGTTCGGCAATTCCGATGAGGAAAAACGACGGCAGTTGCGAGGCTACCTCGAGGAGATGAAAGCTGCGGTTGACGCGGCAACGAAAGAAAGCGCTTGGTTCATCGTCGCGTCAAAGAGAACGCTTCCGCCGGATCTCCGCTCGTCTGAAGGCGACGCGAGTCCGTGGTATGGCATTCTTCTCGCTGACATCGGCGGTAAATGCAGGTCCGTCGCAATGTTCCGAAATGTGCAGCCGGATCAACTTCCAGCCGATGCGCAACGTGACCTCGCAGAATAGCCGACCATGCGTCAGACCGCGAAGGCGCTCGACCTCGAAGTGCCACCGCCGCTGCTCGCCCGCGCCGACGAGGTGATCGAATGAAAGAAGGCGCCAGGCCAAGCTGGCGCGATCAGCCGGTGCAAGTCCGGCCCAGGTAAGGCCTAGCAAGCCGCCTGGAAGCGAGTGTTGCGTGAGGCGGCGGTGACGCCGAACACGAAGCGTGCGCCCTGTTGGAACTTTTCGAACGTCTCCTCGATTTCGGCGCTGTAGTCGGTTTCCGACTGGTGATGCCAAATGGTGAAGGCGCTATCCTTGATGAGCACGCAATAGCGCACCTTGAGATCCGACTCGAGCTTGCGCGTTTCTTCACCGAGCGAGCGGAAGTAGGGGCTTGCGGCGTAGCTCGTCAAATAGTCGCGGAAGGCGAGGAAGCCTCGCGACTCCAGCGCTACAGTCGATAGATCGGCTGCGAAGCGCTCGACGGCGTCGCAATAGAGCTCGACGGCGTATAGAAACCAGGCCTCTTTCTGGTATTGGTAGTAGAGCTTGTCTGCCTGAGCCAGATGTGCGCGAACTTCGCGCATGGCTTGTGCAAATGACCGTACGGGCTCGAACAGCGCCGGATTCTCCAGGTCCCGGAATACTTCGTGGCGATAGCGGATGGCATCGATGCGATTCAAAGGAGAGTGAAAGAACGGTTTGAGATTGTAGTCGGCCCAGCCCTCGGTGACCGCGTCGACAATCTGGTCCAGATTCAAATCAAGGAAGCAGGCAGGCGCATGTTGCGCCTCGACGCGATCATCAGGTCTTGCAAAGAGGATGCTCACGAAGGTCATAGGAGAGACCTTACGCGTGCATGCAGATCACGACTGGCTGTGCAGCCTCCCAGGCGAGGTGAGCAGTCCACGCCATGGCGGCCGCACCGGGCGCGGCGTCGCAAGCACCTCAACTCGAAGGATGTCATAAAAAAACTCCCACCAAAGCGGTGCTTCGGTAGGAGTCATCAGCCCTGGGGGCGGTTGCGGCGAACTCCATCGCCAACTTGGGAACCATTTTAGGGCCAAGATGGTTCCCGTCAACACGGCCGCCGCCAGCTGGCATCTCGGCTTGCTCGCCGTGGAATTGTTGCTATGTTTGATCCATGGGGGATGGGGTCCCCCCGTGAAACGCCGAAAGGCTGATGACTCCTACCGCGTGATGTCGGGCGGTGGGAGCTTGGAATTAGCCCCAACTCTCGCCCTCGCCGGACGTTACGCGCTTCGTAGCCATGAGCCACGCAGGAGCGCGCGCGATGATCATTGTCCTTCTTGGATTATGTCGTCGAAGGGATGTGCTCGTCGCTCGTCATGGCTGGTGCGATGACGAGCACCCATTCAATGGGATGCGCTCTGCCGGTTTTGCTGGCACCCAGCTGGCCGCCTTACTGCGTGGTATAGCGGTCAGGAGGCCAGCGCCATGAAAAGCTTTGCTCGCCCGTCCTTCTTTCGATTGTTCGATCTTATGGTCAGTACAACCAATCCCGGTCTGAGGCGATCGCGGTGGATGTTCGATGGCGTGGAGTTCGAACGCGAGAAGCACACCTTCATGGGCCCCAGACATGGCGTTGCAATCGAGATATTCACGTTGACACGCGGAGGACGCCGCGGCTGGACCCTGATGGTGACCAAAGAATATTGGTGGGTGGGCGAAGAGAGCAGGGCATTGAAGAATTTGCGCTGGGCGCGCCCGACTAGCGGCCAACGCAGCGACATTATGGCATGGCTTCGTGCGCAGGAGGCCGCGCTTGAACGCTCCTTGTCGATCGCGGATCCATCGGATCGATCGACGGTGCAAATGACAGCCACGGCCGCTGAGGATGACGATAGCATGGTCGTCGAGGAAACGAGCGAACGAAAATGATGAATGAGCGTGCCCTGAGATGACGCCCCTTAGAGAAAGCTCGATTATGCGGAACGAGAATACCGGGGCGAGATCGACCTTGGCGGCCGCGTTGGATCAGGCCGCGATCATGCTTGGGTCATTCATTCCGGTCGAGTCGGCGCTGCTCGCCCGGCTTCGCGATCTGCGTGAGCGACTTGAACATGAACGTCTGCAGTTGGCCGTTCTAGGCCAATTCAAGCGCGGCAAGAGTACCTTTCTCAATGCGCTCCTTGGTGCTCCGGTCCTGCCGATGGGGGTCGTTCCTCTCACAGCGGTCTCTACCTTCATCGCATGGCATCCGCGGCCGCTCGTGCGCGTTCGATTCAGGGATGGACGGCCGCTTGAGCAGTGCACGGCGCATCAACCTGACGCAATTCGGGATTTTCTCTTCGGTTTCGTTGCCGAGGAAGCCAATCCGAAAAATTGCCTCGGCGTTGACCGAGTCGAGCTCTTCTATCCGGCATCCATTCTTGAGGGCGGCACGGTGTTGATTGACACACCCGGCGTCGGGTCCACGCACAGACATAATACCGACGCGGCCCTCCAGCTTATTCCTGAATGCGATGCAGTGCTCTTCGTCATCTCGGCCGATCCGCCGATCACCGAAGTCGAGGTTGATTATCTGCGACGCTTGCGATCGAAAACCGCCCGTATCTTTTTTATCGTCAACAAGGCGGACTATCTCACACCCGAAGAACAACAAAGCGTTGCTGATTTCCTACGCACAGTCCTGCGTGAGGCGCTGTTGGATGCGACGGCTCCGATATTCTCTGTTTCAGCACGGAATGGGTTGACAGCGAAGCAGACGAATGATCGCAACAAATTGCAAAAGAGCGGTATTGCAGCCGTTGAAAATCATCTGGTGCACTATCTGGCGACGGAAAAGGTCCGCTTGCTCGAGCACGCGGTCAGGAGAAAGACCGCCGACATCCTGTCGCAAGCGATGGCCGAGGCCGATCTGCATATTCAGGCCCTGAAGATGCCGCTCGCAGAACTGGCCTCGAAAGGGCGGGCGTTCGAGCAGGCTCTTCGTTCGATTGAGGAGCAGCGGCGGATCACACGTGATCTGCTCGCGGGAGAGAAGCGGCGCCTGCTTGACAATTTGGAATCTTCCGTCCAAGCGCTACGCAATGAAGCGTCGTCGAAGCTCGCCGGCTGGATCGACGAGCGCTTCGCCGGGATGGCGACGGCGGCGTGGGAAGGAGCGACACAAAGCGCGCTTTCTGCGCGGATGGAAGCGATATTCGAGGCGGCGCGCGATCAGTTGGTGAGCGCGTTCTCTGCCGACGCAAGCACTGCCCTATCCATCTGCCAGCGCCGCATTGATGAGCTCGATCGCCAATAAACCGCAAAACCCAGACGTTGCCAACGCACGACGGTCTCCGGCCTGACGATGGTTATGGCGTCAAGCATGCGAGGACAGCAACGATACAGCCAGATGAACACGGCTCGGTCGGCCCAACGTAAATGCACTCGACCTGGCATGCGCTGCTGCAGGACGCTGAGTTGATGTCGCAGCACCAGGATTTCGGCTTCCAGTCGCCGTCGCGACTTGAAGCAATCGCACAGCATGCCGACGAAAAGGAGGCCGACTGCAATCATGCGGCGATCATGTTCTGATTCGCCGGTGATCGCGAGTCAATTGGACAGGGTTTTCGGAAGCGACAGCGGTCTGCCGCCGCATCATGCTCGCCCGTGGGTCGGCCTCGACAGCGGCCGTGCCGTTGCGGCGACGGCTGAGGACCGATAAAGCCGCCTTACGCGCGCGCTGGTTGCGTCGATCCTCGGAACGATGAAAGGACGGTGACGCGGGCGCGACCTCTCTTCGTGTTTTGCGCCGCTAAACGTTCCTGTATAGTTCAAGCAAATGTCACGAAGGGCGCCGAGGCAGCTGCCGTTGTCTGGTCAGACAGCCCTTGTTACGGGGGCGAGCGCGGGCATCGGCAGGGCGAGCGCGGTCGCGCTGGCGCAAGCGGGGGCGAAGGTGGTCGCCACCGGGCGCCGCAAGGCTGAACTCGACGCGCTGGCAAAGGAATGCGGGAAGAATGCCGTCGAGCCGGTCGCCGGCGACATCAACGATGCGGGCTTCGTCGCCGACCTCGCCCGCAGGGCGGGCGCCGTCGACATCCTGCTCACCAATGCCGGCATTTTGAAATACGCGCCACTGATGGACATGACCGACGAGGAGTGCGAAGCGATGTTCCGCACCAATGTCCTTGCCTCGATCAGGGTCTGCCAGGCGGCGGCACGATCGATGATCGAGCGCCGCCGCGGCCACATCATCGTCATGACATCGATCGCCGCGCGCGAGGTCTACCAGCTCGGCGCCATCTATTGCGCGACCAAGTTCGCCTTGTCGGCGATCGCCCGCAGCCTGCGCATCGAATTGCAGGGCTTCGGCATCAAGGTCACCGAAATCGCGCCCGGGATGGTCGACACCAACATCCGCGCCACCAGCGACCACCCGCGGCTCCTGGAAGCGTTGAAAATGCGAAAATTCGGACCGCTCACGGCCGAGGAAGTGGCGCAGGCGGTGGTGTACGCGGCGACGGCTGGGCCCAATCTCTGCCCGGACTTCATCGAGTTGCGGCCCAAGGGGTCCGCCACGGTTTGATATTTCAGAAAGGATGATACCTATGGCCAAGGCAAAGGCGAAACCAAAGACGAAAGCACCGGCGAGCGCCAAGACCACCACCCACAGAGCATTGCCACGGCGGTCACCGGTCAAGGCGAAGCCGAAGCGCAAGGCGACAACGCGGCTGAAACAGACCTTCGTGGTCAGCCACCACAATGAAGAGGATTTCCAGGAGGGCCTGCGGGCCTACGCCAAATACCGCGACCTCGGCATTAGCAAAGCAACGAATGGCCTGGCCCAGGCCCACGTCATCAGGCTGATCGGCCCCTGCGATCCCAAGGTAGTGTCAAAGCGCCACTACCACGACGTAGATTTCCAGATGATCTACGTGCTCAAGGGCTGGATGAAGGGCGAGTACGACGGCCAGGAGGTCACGGTGCGGGAGGGATCGTGCTGGCTTCAACCCCCACGCATCAAGCACACCGTGCTCGACTATTCCGACGACTGCGAGCTGCTGGAGATCATCCTGCCGGCCGAATTCGACACGGTGGAGCTCTAGCGGGCTTCGGCCGTCGCAACCGGCAGGCAAACAAGGGCGGGCGCAGGCCGTCGACACCACGCCGACAACATCATTGGGAGGAAGTCATGACGACGAAGGAAAGGTACAGGGTCAAGGCCATTTCGCGCCGCACGATGCTCGAAGCGACGCTTGCGGGCGCGACACTGGTCGCCGCGCCGGCATTCCTGCGGCATGCCGCCGAAGCGCAGGCAGGGCCGATCAAGATCGGCATCCCGACGGTAATCACTGGCGGCTATGCCATCCTCGGCGGCCAGGTGATGCGCACCTGCCGGCTGGTCAAGAAAATGACCGATGCCAAGGGCGGCTGCTGCCGAAGCTCGAAGAGTGGAACGCGATTTTCCTGTCGCATGGCAACGGCGACGGGCGCCTCACGGCCGAGCTATTCGTGCCGCGCTTCTTCCGCGCCAACACTTCCGCGCCGATGGGCGCGCGCACGCTCGCCCTCTACCTCAAGGATGCGCCGGAGAAGAAGTTTATCGCGATTGCCTCTGACGCCGCGTGGGGCCGATCCAGCAACGCCGCCTTCGAGGAGCAGATCAAGAACGTTGGCAAGGATCTGGTTGACAAGGTCTTCGCCCCGGTCGCCAACCGCGACTATTCCACCTACATTACCAAGATCCTGCAGTCCGGCGCCCAGGGCTGCTACGTCGCGCTACAGGGCGACGAAGCGCGCGCCTTTTACTCGCAGGCCGCCCAGTACGGTCTTGCGCAGCGTGTGCAGTTCTTTACCGAGATCGTGGCGCAGGCGGACATCAAAGTGCTGGGCAAGGATTCGCTCGGCCTCGTCGGCTCCTCCCGCTATGCGGTCACCTACGACATCGCGGAGAACCACGCATTCCTCTCCGCCTTCATGGCCGAGTACAAGAATGAGATTCCGGACTGGTCGGATGGCGAGATCTATCAGGCACTGATGATTCTGGTCGCCGCGATCGAGAAGGCAAAGTCGGCCGAGCCGATGAAGATCGTCGAGGCCATGGAGGGCCTGGAGGTCACCAGCGTCAAGGGCCCGATCCTGATGCGCAAGTGCGACCACCAGGGCGAGAACCAGGGCTTCGTCGTGAAGGTCGCTAAGAACGAGAAGTTCGCCGAGCCGGTCGGCGAGGTTGTCAAGATCTACCCGCGCGAGATGACGACGCCGGATTGCCGCAGCGCCAGCTACCGCAACCGGTGACGGCCGGCCTTGGGCGGTCCGCATCGAGCGGGCCGCCCATTGTTGCCGGTTCCCGTCCAAGCAAATCTCATGAATTGGCTCGGATTCATTGTCGCGCAATGCCTCAACGCGCTCTCGCTGGCGTCGATCCTGTTCTTCATCGCCTGCGGCCTGACGCTGATCTTTGGCATCATGCGCGTCGTCAATTTCGCCCACGGCGTCATCGTCATGCTTGGCGCCTATGTGGGTTACACCGCGAACGTGGTAACCGGGAGCTTCATTCTGTCACTGCTCATCGCGCCGGTCGTGGTCGGCGCGGTGGGAATGATCTTCGAGCGCACGTTGCTGCGTCACCTGTATCGCCGCAACGACGGCGGCGCCTATCTGCTGCTCACCTTCGGGCTCGCCGTGGTGCTGAGCGAGGTGGTGCGCCTGATCTGGGGAGTGCAGCCACTCGGCACTGGCATCCCCGACTTCTTGCGCGGCATCGTCATCATCCTTGATCAACCCTTCCCGCTCTATCGCGTGTTCCTGATCTTTCTCGGCATCGCCGCCGCCGTGGCGATCTGGCAGTTCCTCGAGCGCACGCGGGCCGGCCTCTTGATCCGCGCGGTGTCGCAAAACTCCGAGATGGTGAATGCGCTGGGCGTTGATGTTGACCTGGTGCGCACGGCCGTATTCGGCCTCGGCTGCGCGCTCGCTGCGGTGGGCGGTGTCCTGTTGACGCCCATGGTCACGGCCTACCTCGCTATGGGCACGAGCGTCGTGATCGATGCCTTCGTCATCGTCATCATCGGCGGCATGGGCTCGTTCCTCGGCTCCATCATCGGCAGCGTGCTGGTGGCATTCGTGCGGGTCATGGGCGACTACTACTTCCAGGATCTCGCATTGGCGCTGATGTACTTCCTCATGCTGGTGGTCCTCGTCATCCGCCCGGGCGGCCTGCTCGGAAAGGAGGACTGATTGAACTGGAAATTCCATTTCGCGCTCACTGGTATCGCCTGCGCGGTGGTGCCGTTCCTGGTGCCGCAGCATTCGCTGACCATCCTGGTCGAGGCGCTGATCTTCGGCCTGTTCGCCATGAGCCTCGACCTGCTGGTGGGCTTTTGCAGGCTCTATTCGTTCGGCCATGCCGCCGCTTATGGCGTCGGCGCCTATTCGTACGCGCTGATCCTGACCCATGCGCACCTGCCGTTGCCCGCCGGCATCCTGCTGGCGGTGGCGGTCACTACCGTAATCGCGGTCCCGATCGCCTGGATCTGCACCCGCTCGACCGGCGTGTCGTTCGCCATGCTTACCCTTGCCTTTGCCCAGCTTGGCTACGCCATGTTGTTCCGATTCCGCGACATCACCGGCGGTTCCGACGGGCTCGTCGGCATCCCGCGTCACCCCGGGCCGCTCGGCATCGACTGGTTCCAGAGTAAGTTCGGCTATTACTACCTCGTGCTCGGCTGCCTGCTCGGCTCGTATCTTCTGTGCCGCGCCATCGTGCGTTCGCCGTTCGGCGCGGTGCTAGCGGGCATCCGCGAGAACGAGGCCAAGACCATCGCGCTCGGCTACAACACCCGCGCCTACAAGATCGCGACGGTAGTTCTCGCCTACGGCTTCGGCGGGCTGGCCGGCGCACTCTATGCCGCCTTTGCCGGCTTCGCCTCGCCCGAGCTCCTTTTCTGGCTCACCTCCGGGCGCGTCCTCATCATGGTGGTCGTGGGCGGGGCCGGCACCCTGATCGGCCCGATCCTCGGCGGGGTCTCGTTCGTCTTCCTCGAACATCACCTGTCGCAGGTGACCGACCTGTGGCCGCTCGTCTTCGGCACCATCTTCATCATCTTCGTCTTGTTCGCGCCGCAAGGCATCTGGGGGATTCTGACCAGCCGCTTCAGGACCAGGCCGCCCGAAGCGCCTAGTACCGGCAGCGCCAGTAGCAGCGGCAGGGAGGCCCCCGGTGCCGCTGCTTGAATGCAAGGGGCTGACGCGCCGATTCGGGGCACTGGTCGCCGTCGACAACGTCGACATGACGGTCGAGCCGGGCGAGATTCGCGCCATCATCGGCCCCAACGGCGCCGGCAAGTCCACCGTCTTCAACTTGATCACCAGCGTGCTCAGGCCTGACGCCGGGGAAGTCGTCTTTGCCGGCGAGAACATTACCGGGATGCCGGTGCATCGGGTGGCGCAGAAGGGCATCGCCCGCACCTTCCAGCTCTGCCACGTCTTTCCCGCTCTGACCGCGCGGGAGAACGTCCGCATCGCCGGCCAGGCGCGGGACGACCGGCGCTGGCTGCTTC
>WNFX01007129.1_pt1 | contig 10518 bp, 13 predicted proteins | sample 5400111 | NCBI WGS metagenome assembly WNFX01 (sample SAMN13153363, study PRJNA577476) | soil metagenome | isolation source: 40 cm soil or saprolite under grassland replicate 1 | place: USA:California | collected 2016-06-15 | reverse complement strand
TAGTGGCAGCTAACGTGCGCAGGTTCGCCCCGGCTGGCAGGTTGGCAAGATAGTATTTCTTCTCTCCCGACGTGCGGTGTTCGCCGATGAGCCAGGCCTCGTCCCCCGGGAGATGCTGCTGACCCTTGTCCCATATCCGGGAGAAAACTCGCCGTCGCCCATAAAATGGGTTAGCCGGCCCGGCGCACCCGCCCCACATCACCATTTTCGAACGAAAAAACCTTCGCTTTTTGAACGTCCATTGCTGCGGCCACCCGATTGAAGACCTGATCGGCAAGGGCGCGTATTGGATCGGCCGTACGCTCAACGTAGCGGCTCGTCATGGCAAGCGTCTTGTGCTCCGCGGACAAGAAAGGCGTTCGCGCCCGACTGGGCCGCAAAGGTCCCGGTCGTGTGCCGGAGCTCGTGCGGCCAGACCAGATCGCCGTCACGCCGACAGAGGAAACGGTAAAGTATCTAAAAAATGCGTCAGCGTGGCGCTCGTCTCTGCCGCGGTCGCCCTCAAGCCCGATGGACCAGCCGGTCACGCCGTCGATACAGGTTTCGATCCACCAGACGATCTCGCGCCGGTCACTGACCGGTCACTCTCAAATGCAGGGGCACACGGCCCTTGTCGGAATCGATGACATAGAGCTGCACCTTGGGCAGGATCCGCTCCATGGCTTCGAGATAGAGCCGGGTGCGGGTGACGTCGGGGACCCTTTCATATTCCTTCTGAAGGGCCAGGAATTGGCTGGTCTCATCGAGAGCTTTGGCGATCCGCTGCTGCTTGTAGGCATCCGCCTCGGCCAGCCGCGTGCGAGCTTCGCCTCGCGCCCTGGGAAGGAGGTTGCTCCGAAACGCCCGGGCTTCGTTGATCAGCTTCTCGCGATCGGCCATGGCGTCGGCGACATCCTGGAAGGCCTTGGCCACCGACTGATCGAGCGTCATCGTCATGATGCTCGCTGACGTGATGGCAATTCCGCTGCGGCGAAGGTCCAGGATCTCCTGGGTCTTGGCCTTCACCCGATCCTGCACCACGACCCGTCCCCTGGTGAGCACCTCGTCGACCGGCATGCCGAGAACCGTTTCGGTTAGCACTCCCTCGGCGATCGCCTCGACGAAGGCCGGGACATCTTCGATATCAAACAGGAATTCCGCCGGATCGCGAGTGACGTATTGCAGCACGAGCGCCACATTAAGAATGTTGGTGTCCCCGGTAAGGAGCTCAATGCCGGCCGGAGTTTCCGAGCCACCTGACGGCAACGCAAACCCGATCCCGACCTTCATCACGCTTGTGGTCTTGACCACGTCCACCCGGTCCACCGGCCAGGGGAGCCGGTAGTGCATGCCGGGCCCGACCTGCGCCGCTACGGCCCCGAACCGTCGCACTACGGCGCGCTCGTCCGCCTCCACCACGTAGAATCCCGACACCAGATACACCGCAACCAAAGCCCCGAGAATGCTAGGGAGCCAGTAACGGCGGCTGCTCCGCAGCAAGCTCGCCAACCCGGAACGCGGCCGGAAACCGGCTTGGCCCGTCGCGGCGTTTCTGGCATCTTCCGCGACGCCTCGCCGTTCGTCGCCGCTAGGATGCTGGTGGGCCGCGAAGGTCATTGCACCCCCTTCTCGGGCTTTCGCTTCAACACCAGATCCGCGTCGGTCGAGACGCCTGGAGTCGCCGCCGACGACGCGGGGGGCGGCTGTGGGTCGAACTGGAGCATGCGAAACACGTCAGCATCGGGGGGAAGGAAGAGCGTCGTCTTATCGTCCAGGACCTTGTCATAGGCTTGCAAGGTGCGCAGGAACTCGTAGAACCTCGGGTCCCGCCCGAAGGCTGCGGCGTAGGTGCGGGAGGCCTCGGCATCGCCTTCGGCCCTGATGCGCTCGGCCTTCCCGGCAGCGTCGGCGTCAATGATGGTCTTCTCGTGCTCCGCCTGGGCGGTGATTTTTTTGGCCTCGAGTTCGCCCCTCGAACGGTTCTCCTTGGCGATCCTTGCCCGTTCCGCCTTCATACGATCGAAAACATGCTCGCGGTTCTGCTCTGGCATTGACAGACGGCGAAGGTCCAGGCCCACCACATCGATGCCGTAGGCCGGCCGGGCGAACTCCGCGACACGACGGCCGATCTGCGACCATATAGCTTGGTACCGGCTTTCCGCCGGATCGGTGGAGATGAGCACGGACGCAGGATAGCGGCCGATCACCGAACCGATCTCTGCCAGGATGACATCGGAAAGGCGCTCCTCGGCCGCCGCCCGCGTCCCAAACGTCGCGAGGAAGCGCTGCGGGTCTGCGATCCGCCAGGTGACGAGGCTTTCGACAACAATATTCTTCTTGTCTGTGGTCAGATATTCGGCGCGCCGGGCGCGAGAACAGGACGCGCTTGTCCAATCGGACAACGCGGTCGAACGGAGCCGTGAGGTAGAGGCCGGGTTCGGCAATAACCCGGACCACCCGCCCGAAGCGCGTAACGAGGCAGGTGAAGGCGCCAGCCCTCGTCTTGATGCAGAAACCAAAATGGCAGTAAGCGAAATCAAGGGCGGCCCCGAAAATTTCGGAATGGCGTTTGGTGTCCCACGTTTGCTCTCGGTCACAATGGTCCTAAGCCCAGGTAGCGAAAGGAAAATCTGTTAGCGAGCAGGCTCCACCCAGGCACTTTCGCGGTGTCCCCAAAATGTGTCCCGGACATGTGCGGGAGGACCGAAATTTGCAGCTAGCTGCAAATCTTACCCGATGTATCGGCCACCTTGCCCGTGGTCGCCGCCAGCAACATCATCTCGGCGGTGCGGTCCTGGACCGGCCGAGCTTGGCGAAATGGTTCCAGGTCCCGGATCAGGATGGCGGCGTCCATCAACGTCACGAGGTGCGAGTGTGGACCGCCCGGTATGCCGCCTCATTCGTGCCGTTCACTCCGATGGTCTTCAGACGCAGCGGCGCTTCAATCTGTTGACGATTATGGGCGGATAGACTGTGACGCATACTTGTTGTATTCCGGAATCCGCCGCACGCGATCAGCTTATGTTAGTCGGCGTGAGTCGCTTCCGTCTTCCCCGGTGACCAACGCCAGCTCACGGGTAGGATGCTGGCCGGCTACGCTCACCGATTCGTCAGCGGGGCTAGTAGTCGGGCGACAATCGACTTCTCTGAGGTGGGACCCGTCTCTTTCGGGCTGAGCGCGATGGCTTGCAGGAGGTGCTTGTTCTCTGATTTTCGCGCTTGGATGAACTCACGCGCTTGCGATTCGCTGAACTTAAGTTGGTCTAGCGTAATCGACTCGCGGAACAGCTCATAAATCAACCAAAGACAATAGGTGTTGAGTACGTCGGTCTCACAATAATGCGCCACCTCCTGGATGCGACCCGCCCTGACCATCTCATCGACTTGGCTGCCGTCAATCCCTTTCGGCTTGCCACTCAGGCCCATGATCTTGCAGATCTCGTCGAGTTTTACACTTCCGCCCGGTCTGTAAGATCCGAACACGTCGCAAAGGTCGAGAGCGTCTTCAGTGTAGCGATGGAAATACTGCCTGGTCTGTAGGCCGCCGCCCGGGATGCGGTTCACCATCGCCCGGTATCGCAGGACAGGCAAATCAAAGCTATGGCCGTTAAATGTTATGAGTTGCGGGCGTAATTGGCCGATTTTGTCGATGAATGAACGAATGAGTTCCGGCTCGGTACGCTCTCCGAGATGCGGAGCGCCAAGAGCCTCAATACCCCAACCTTGGTCCGTCTTCTCCGCAACGAGGGCACCGATACATACGATCTTGTGCAACGGGTGCTTGGGAAACCCGCTGCCTAGAGCTGCCCGCACGTCCTCCTCGGGTGCTGCGAGCATGTCCAGCACTCTCGCCCCAGCGGCCAAGTCTGGAATGGTCTCCAGGTCCCAAACGATGACGTGCTCTGGCATGGTGCGAACCCATTAACCGACAATCCCCAGCTCTACCATGACGAGCAAAGGCAACCCAGATCAAGTCTCGTTGTCCCGGTAAAGCCGCTTGATAGCGTCGGGGGAGAGACCGAGACGCCGGGCGACTTTCTTCCCGATTGCTTCTGCCTCGGTGTGATCTCCGGCAAGAATAGGTTCATGCAGATCGGCATCCTGCCGTTTTCCGTCCCTCATATAGAAGAACTCTCCAGCTTTGTCCTGAGGGGCTGATCCGCCTCCAGCTGGATCGATCTGGCCTAGGATACCCGCTGCTCGTTCCAAGATGCGCGTCAGCAATCCGGATTCGAAGGCCGCCAGGAGCGTTCCTTCGCTGAACCGGTCCTGTCGAATGCAGACGGTGAGTAGTTTAGCGAGTTGGCCCGGCGTGGCCTTTGCCAACGCATCGGGATCATCCCGCAATTGTATCGCCTCCCTGGTGCCCTTCCACTCAGGCCAGTTGAAGGTCTCCCATTGCACCCAACCGAAATGGTAGGCGGCCTGCTCGAACGCACATGCCTCGGCGCTGAAGCTTACATGCGGCCAGATCAAAAATCCCGGTTCTGTAGAAGATCCTTCAATCAAACGTCCGAACTCAAAACCCGGCGCTTGGAAGGGCTCCAGAAACCTGGCTATGCCGCGCAGCCGGTCTGCAAGACTCAAGTGATTTCCACTACGTGGATTTGCCCGATTGCCGGAATCAGAGTCGCTAATTGTCACCTCCCGCATTTGCCTCCGTTACGGAGCGAATAAATTGCTCTATCGCGGACCGCCACATTTCTCGTCTTTCCGGCTTTGCCAAAAATTCCACGACCTCGGGTAGAGTACCGTTCTGCTTTACCAAGTATCCAGGCTGATCGGCTTTTGTCGACTTGATCTTAAGACCCGGCACGATTGCCGACAAATGCTCAAGATAAACCTGCCCTAGGTCCGGCCGTCCAAACTGCTTCGACTGCCCACCCAGCATGTCGGTCCACAGCTTACCGGCGGTGTTGATCGTGCCGAAATTCCATTTTGCATCGCCTCCCGCACGCCAGCGCAGAACCTGCGAAGATTGTCCAAAATCGCTTTCAACATTCAGTGGCTCCAGATCGGCCATGAAACTGCGAAGCCGTTCGGGGAGGTCGGAATCCACCGCTGCCAGGGCTTCGTAGAACTTGTCTTCAGTGATGGTCGTTCGTCGACCAGAACGCGGTAGTTCCCCCGCCTTTTGTAGAGGGGGCTCAACGACAACCTGGCCATCTCTTATACTCACAATTCCACGATCAATATTGACGGTTCTGGCGATAACACGTGGCTGAAGATAGAAGCCTCCCGCCGGAACTTGAAATATTGCTACATCGACCAGCCCCAGCGTGAAGTGCAGGCCAGCGTGCAGCTGAATGTAATCCGACAAGTCCTCCAGAGATTCGTGGATGCCATCCCCGACCACCAAAAGGAGAAAGCGACCGCGTCTTAGGCATCTTGACACCGCGTCGACAAAGTCCCTTTCCTCCAATGCGTCGGGCTCAGATTTCACAAAATCATAGAGGGTCTGCGCCGGGGATTCTTTTTCAGGCAAGTGTTTATACGAGCCCTTTTGAATCGCCGATTGCAGCTCGGTATATGTCCAAGTGGATATTTCCTTTCCATACTCCAAGATTTGCACGATCACCTGCCGCCTGGACTCGTAATTGTGCCAGAGCTTGCATTCGACCAAAACGAGGTCGCCGTTCGGCGTGACGAACAAGTTATCAACCCGCAGGTCTGACCTAGTGGGCAGTTCCATGCAGACCGGAACAATCGGCACTAGAGCCTGCTCGATATCCCCGATTGGGAGCACGGTCGGGTACCTCATTATGAAGCGTTGAAGCCGGAATTCCTGGCTCTCCGGGTCGTCTCCTGGTCTTGAGAGGCGGATTCTCGGCAGAGCCATAGCCGTGTCGTTTTCGCGCAGCCCGCTGACGAAATACGGCCGACCGTATTGGGATTGGCGCATCCGTTTCCCTCCCGCTCTGCCGGTTAGCCGGAGGCGGGTCATCGCTCCGACGGTTTAGTCGGATCGATCCCGGTTGGTCGGTACGACCCCAGTGGAGCCCTGGTACCCCGCGACCAGTTACCGGCACCTGCTTAACCCGGACCTGGGTTAAAATGCAATTGACTGCACTCGGAAGGTAGCCTCGTGTTCCCCGCCCGCGACCCGGATCAAGATTTTGGGCGACCTGAGCGCCGAGCGACGACGCAAGCCCCTCCAGCCGGGCCGCGATGTTCACCGCATCGCCATAAATGTCATCGCCGTCGATCATGATGTCCCCGACGTTGATGCCCACGCGAAAATAGCTCTGACCCGCCCGCACGAGGAACTGCAGTTTTGGCCAGCAACTTAATCGGTCATGAGGCTTGCTCCTGTTCCCCTTCGTCTTCTTCTGGACCTATTTCGGATGGCGGCTCGTGGATAAATCTTTTGCTAGGAATGTCATCGCGGTAAGCCCCTAGAAATGCCTCAAATTCAGACGAAGTGGTCAAAAAAATACGTAACGCCCTGCCATCCGCTACAGGGCCTAGACGAGCTTCCGCACCTAAACGTGAGCGCCAAAACGACTCGTCTCCCTCGAACCGACCCCTTTGCCAGACATACGCATGCCGAGCGCGCGCTGACATCCAGAATCTTCTTCGCCCACTTATGTCAAAAAGGAGTGCGCGACGACGAAGGCGCGACGGCCAGGCTTCGTTAAGCCGCTCCCGATAAAACTGGACGACAGCAGGATTTGAGATTGCCGCCAGTGCACCGTCCCAGTCTGCCCAGCGGGAGGGGCGACGCTCACGTGGTCCACGCCTGGTTCGAGCCGCCTCTGCAAGTTCCGGCGGCGGATAAATGCAGGAAAGTGACAGGTATTCAGCAGTTCCGTCCACCGCAAGCTCTGCCCGCCAGCACGCAATGTCTAGCTTGTACCGTTCAGTCAACCATTTTGCCGTCGCTAGCACCTCAAAATCATATTCCTCCGCGACGAGAATTACCCGTTGATTGGTATTTAGCGTACTTGGATCTTCGTTCAAAAATTCCTCGATCTCCTCTTCTGCATCGTTCTCGTTTCTGTGAGAAAATTGCGCGGTTATAAATCGTGAGGATTCCCAATCGGCTATCAAGGCGGCGTAGGATAGCGCCTGCAGCAGTTGAAGCTTATGCGCTCCCCGCTTCAATTCCACGACAGCGATGGTGCCTTCACGATCTACCGCTAGGAGATCAATACGATCATCGACAATCTCAGAGGGACGGATTTCCTCACCGAGAGGCAACATTTCCTCTCTTAATTCGGAAAAGAATTCGGCGGGAGCATTGCGAATCATCTGCTGCAAGTCACTGCGCTCTAGCATGCCCGCTTCGGCAAACGGTCGTGTCGCCAGCCGAGACAGCCCTCTTCCAGCCCGGTCAATCCGGAGCATGTCTTGCCCCCTGATCTTCCATCGACAGCCTTGTGCGTTAGACCGCGTGCAGCTTAGATACTCGCTGCCGGGTTTACAGCCAAGGGCTTTCCAGCAGGTCGATAGATGGCCCTACGCAGCTCAGCAGTCCTTAGCCTTGTGGTGACCCGAGCACCGGAGGATCGCTCAACAGAATACATTGAGCTTACAGGAAATGCGGCCCCGGAGCGTCGAGCGGGACTTTGCCTTCAAGCGCATGCGTTCCCACACGCGAACCACGCGAGGCCCCTGCTCGCTATCTCCACGAAACTCGCCGGGCTCGAAAAGGAAATACACGCCGCCAAAGGCCAATTCTGAAATTCATTGAGGATCGCGAGGGTTCGTGATTCCCTTAAGAACGTAGAATCTGGTCAGAGCGCCGTTCGCTGGGCCGCTGCAGCTTATTGCCGTTTCGATCTCGGTGAACTCGCGGGCGACCTCCAGCTCGCCCCGCAGCGCAGACCCGGTTGGCTTCACTTCCTCCGGTACAGCCGCTTGATAGCGGCCGGGGTAAGACCCAGACGCCGGGCAACTTCCTGGCCGATACTCTCCGCCTTGCTGTGATCTCCAGAAAGGATGGGATCGTGCAGATCGGCATCCTACCGTTTGCCGTCCCTGATGTAGAAGTAACTCTCCAGCTTTATCCTGAGAGGCTGATCCGCCTCCAGCTGGATCGATCTGGGCGAGGATACCCGCTGCTTGTTCCAAGGTGCGTGTCAGCAATCCGGAGTCGAAAGGAAACGGCGGTGCACAAGGGCATTGTCAAATGGTTCAATCCCACGAAGGGATACGGCTTTATCGCGCGCACTAACGGCGGCAAGGATGTGTTCATCCACATTTCCGCCGTCGAACGCGCCGGGCTGTCGACACTGGCCGAAGGTCAGAACGTTACGTTCGACGTTGTGGTGAATCGCGGCAAGGAAGCAGCCGAAAACCTCAAACTCGGCGGGTAATTTCGCGCGCCGTTTTGCTCCGCCGCTGGACCCGGCGCTCGCTCGGCCTATAATACCTCTACGGCAGTGAAGTACGCGTATCGCCGAGGGAAATCCTCGGCCGCTGTCCGTGCGCAGCCTCGGCCTTTCGCAAGGGTCGGGGCTGTTGCTGTGGGCCGGGCGCCGGGCTCATTCGTGTTCGGTGGTTTCCCGCACTGGGTCGAAGCATCACGCTGTGGCCGCGTTCGGACTGGGTTCCTGGGATCGAGGAAAGACCAGACAAAAGACAATCCATGCCGAAGCGAAGAGCACCAACGATGGCTTCCAGGCGCGCCCCATTAATCTTCTCTCCGGTAGCCCCGCTTATCTGGGGACTCCGCACCCCGTCCCGTTGCATCATCGAGCCATACCGCGTTCAAATGACACCAGAGAATCATCGCTGGCTGAAGAAGGGTCCAACTCAGCAGCATTGATCATAGGAGAGTGGCAGCCATGGCTCAGCGGAAGAAACGCGGCGTTGGGCGAAAAGCAACACTAAAACGCGGCAGAGCGCCTAAACGCGCGGCGAGGACGAAGACGCCGAAGCGCGTTGCTGCCAAGACGACGCCCAAAAAGCGGGTGACCAAGACTAAAGCGAAGCGGGCTGTGACAAAGAAGGCCCTCATCAAGGCGCCCGGGCCGCCGCCGCATATCGTGGACGTGGTCGAGAAGCCGGTCCCCGGCGTCACGGTCGTCACCGAGTTCGAGGCCACGCGGGTGCAGGGTTCAGAAGAGGAATAAGTCTGGACGCCCGGCTTCCTCGGCCCAGCCAAGCGTTGGACGAAAAGGCCGCTCCTGGAAACACGGGTCGGCCATCCCGCGCTGGACCTCGACAGCACAGCGTAGGGCATCCACCACGCGGCGAACTCGACCAGCATGCCGTCCCCGGTGGTCTTCACGATGCGTCCGCGATGCTCGGTGATCTTCGGGTCAATCAGTTCGCGCCTGTGGGCCTTGAGCTGGGCGAGCGTACCCTCCTCGTCAGCGCCCATGAGACGGCTATAGCCAGCCACATCGGCCGCCAGGATGGCTGTGAGCCGCCGCTCTACTCGCTCAGCGGTCAAGGGTGCGCTCCGGGATGGGTCGAGCGCAGTTTGCGCGCACCGCAGGGCAGACCATAGGGTCCTGACGGATAAATTAGCTTACCGACGCCCACAAGAAGATGACCGTCGCAGCGAACCCCAGCGCCGTGCGGGCTGCATGAAGTCGAGCCCAGTGCCCGATCAAGTTGCGGGTTTCGCGCCCTGCGTTCGACAACTCGGTAGCCATGAGCTTTTGGTTTACTGGCATGATGACGAGGAGGGTGTAGGGCCAGTTCGCTATCAGAAGCAAAGCACCGAGTATCCAGAGCCAGTTACCTGTCTGCCACCATGCAAGCAGCCCCAAGAGGAAGCCAATGATGGCGAGGGGGGCCTGCATAGCGAAGCCGCGCTTGTAGCTGGGCTTCCATTCAGTCAGGAGCGCATTGTGGCCGAGGCGTAAACGAGCGGGCTGTTCGACCACGTTGATGTAGAGTGCTGCTCCGGTGAAGATGGCCGCGACCACCAGAGCAAGATGTCCTGCGAGCATAACCTCTCCGCTCCCCGTCAGCGTCCCATCGCGATATCGGCCGCCAGGATGGCTGTGAGCCGTCGTTCTACTCGCTCCGAGGACAACGCTACCCTCCAGCTAACCTCAAGCCGACTTGATACCGTTGCATGCGGCTGTGTGGCAGTGATTTATCGCCAGGTTCCGACCCTCAACATAGCCGGTCTCATTGAGACCTTGGTGGAACGCCGTGATCAGGGACGCAGACTCGGTGGACGACCCTGCTGGTCCAGAAATGCTCCTCACCGCACAGCGGACACCACATCCGAGTCCCGACCTTGGGCAGGCGGTCGATGCCGTCCGTCTCGATCCCCGTGGAAATTTCACGACCCGTGCTCGGGCACCTCACCATCTACCGGCCTGCTTACGTAGTGAGGCGGCGCGCGGAAGCGGGTCGTCAATCGCATCAAGCCAACCCACGTTCCGATCATCAAGAATCGCATCCGACCGGATGAGTTCTTGGACCGGATCGCCGCCGGTTACGGATCACTCTGATCGCAGGAAGCCGCCCCCGATTCCGGAGCGATTCGCCCGCCCATTCCGGGATAATTCCGCCCACCGTATCAATTCACCGCCGTTCGCACCCAGGGTCCAGGCTGTTTTGCAATTGATTGCA
>WNFX01007127.1_pt1 | contig 10519 bp, 8 predicted proteins | sample 5400111 | NCBI WGS metagenome assembly WNFX01 (sample SAMN13153363, study PRJNA577476) | soil metagenome | isolation source: 40 cm soil or saprolite under grassland replicate 1 | place: USA:California | collected 2016-06-15 | reverse complement strand
GGGAGCGTCGGATCAGGACGCCGCCGGTGACCAGAAAGTCGGTCTGCAGCAGCGGGTCGAAGACGTCGATGGCGCCTGCCGATTTCGGCGTGGAAGACGCCTGCGCCTGATAGTCGCAGTAAGCGAAACCGGCGTCGGGATGCTGGTACAGGGCCTGGGCGAGCTCGGCCAGCGCGCTCGGCCGCCAGATGTCATCCGAGTCGAGGAACGTGATGAGCTCCCCCTGAGCTCGCTTCAGGCCCGCATTGCGCACGACCGCGGGATTACCCGAGTGGGCGATACGGATCGACGTCACCGGCTGAGCGGCGAGGAACTCGACGGTGCCGTCCGTCGAACCATCGTCCACGACGATCACCTCACGGTCGGTGAGCGTCTGGGCAAGCACGCTGGCCAACGCGCGGGCCAGCAGCTCGCGCCGTTCATACGTGGTCAGGATGACCGAGATCACCAGTCTGCCTGTTTGTACGCCCCGGGGTTTCTCGATGCTCAGCCGCGGGTCGTTGTAACCCGACTGCGTACCGTCCTGCAGGAAGTCGGTCGTGTTCCAGCCAAGGGGGACAGCTCGATGAAGGTCATTCTGTATAACCCCCAGAGCACCGCTTCGCGAAAGCGTATCCTCCCGCTTTCGTTGCTGGCCCTGGGGGCGGTCATCGAGGGCCGCCACGATTATGTGATCGTCGACGGCAACGTCGAGCCGGATTCGCTCAGCGCGCTGGACGGACGGGTGCGCGACTGGGGCGCGCGGGTGCTCGCGATGACGGTCATGCCCGGTCCACAACTCAGCCAGGCGGTGCCCTTTGCCCGAGAGCTGAAACGGCGGCATCCGGACCTGATCATCGTGTGGGGCGGGTATTTTCCAACGCAGCACTACGACGTCTGCGTCCGCGCACCGTACGTCGACTACGTGGTCCGCGGGCACGGCGAGGCGAGTTTCCTCCAATTGCTGGACCAGCTTGAACGCGGGGGCAAGCCGGCCGATGTGCCCGGCCTCGCGTTTCGCGCGAATGGCGACGGCATCGCCTCGAACCCGATGCCCTCCATCCCGAATCCGCAGGAGCTCCCGGACTTCCCCTACGACCGCGTTCCCGTACGGTCCTACTCGAGAGAGAGCTTCCTCGGCAAACGGACGCTGCCGCACCACTCGAGCTATGGGTGTCCATTCTTCTGCAACTTCTGTGCGGTGGTCAATATGGTCGGCGGCCGCTGGCTGCCTCAGAGCGCGGAACGGACGGCGAGCGTCGCGCGCTACCTGCACGATCGGCACGGCGCCGATGCCGTGGAGTTCTACGACAACAACTTCTTCGTCCACGAGGCGCGCACGGTGGAGTTCGCTGAGCGGATCCGCGACCTGGGGATCGGCTGGTGGGGCGAGTCGCGCATCGACACCTTGCTCCGCTACCGCCCGGCATCGTGGCGGACCATGGCCGAGTCCGGCCTGCGGATGGTCTTCATGGGTGCGGAGTCGGGTTCCGACGACACGCTCAAACGGATGAACAAGGGCGGCACGGCGGCCGCCGAGAAGACGCTCGAGATGGCCGGCCTGATGCGCTCTTACGGAATCGTCCCTGAGTTCTCGTTCGTGCTTGGCAATCCACCGGATCCGGACGAAGACACCAACCAGACGATCGAGTTCATCCGCAAAGTCAAGCGCGTGAACTCGCGCGCCGAGATCGTCATGTACGTCTACACACCCGTACCGCTTTCTGGGGACCTCTACGATGCGGCCGTCGCCGAGGGCTTTCGTTTTCCGCGGACGCTCGAGGAGTGGGTGTCGGCGGACTGGTCGGAATTCTCGCAGCGGCAAGGCGCGAGGCTCCCCTGGGTCCACACGGCCTTGCGGACCCGTGTGCGTCAGTTCGAGCGGGTGCTGAACGCGTATTACCCGACGGTGACCAACGCCCGGCTGCTGCGAGGCCCGGTCTGCTGGATCCTGCGTACCTTCAGTTCCTGGCGCTACCACCTGCGTCTCTACGCCCTCCCGCTCGAGCTGCGGGTGCTGGAGAAGGTGACCGGCTATCAGCGGCCGGAGACGAGAGGGGCATAGATCGCGCGCGGGAGTCTGAGCGGGGCGTACGACGTTGAAGCGGCCGCGTACGACGCGCGGCTGCAAGGAGACGCCTGGATGCGCAACCTTCTCTGGGAACGCTACGCGCGGCTGTTCCGGCCGGGTGATGCCGTGCTCGACATCGGATGCGGGACCGGGATCGATGCGCTATTCCTCGCCCGCAGCGCGGTCCGCGTGGTGGGCATCGACGCGTCCCCGTCGATGATTGCTCAGGCGCGAGCCAGGCTCGAATTCGACCCATCCAAAGAGCTGGTCGAGTTGCGGGTGCTGGACCTCCGTGAAATCGGTTCACTGCCGGCGCCGGGCTTTGATGGGATCATCTCCGCCTTCGCGAGCCTGAGTACGGTCGCCGATCTCGAGGCCTTCGCCCAGCAGGCGGCGAGCCTGCTGCGGCCTCGTGGCGCCATGGTGCTGCATCTGCTGAATCGCTCGAGCCTCTGGGAATGGTTGAGCCTGGTTCGCCACGGTCGTTTTCGCGCCGCGCGCCAGCTCGGCCGTCAGGTTGAGCGGAATTTCGTCATCGGCGGGCGCCCCGTCCGGCACTACCTCTACCACGCGCGCGAGGTGTATGCGCGGTTTTTCGCGGTGCATTTCCGTCTGCGCCGTGCCTATGGACTCGGCATCCTGCGCCCGCCGCACACCCTTCGTCGGGTTCCCCCGGCCGTTGTCACGGTTCTCGATCGACTCGAAAGGCCGGTTCGGGCGACTCGCCCCTTTAACGATTGGGGTCGATTCTTCGTGCTCGAGCTTGAAAGGCGCTAATGGGTGCGGTCGAGCTCGCCAAACGGCAGTTGACGCTCTCGACCCACCGGATCTACGCGCTCCCGCTCGTGGTCCTGATGCCCCACAGCGCCTGCAACTGCCGTTGCGTGATGTGCGACATCTGGATGGCGAATCGCAACAAGCGGGAATTGTCACGCGAGGACCTGTTCCGGCATCTCCCGTCGTTGCGCCGGCTCGGCGCCAAGCACGTCGTGCTATCCGGAGGCGAGGCGTTGATGCACTCGAACCTCTGGACGCTGTGCGACCTATTGCGCGAGGCCGGTGTCGCGCGCATCACGTTGCTCTCAACCGGGCTCCTGCTCGAGCGGCGGGCGGCGGAGGTCGTGCGCTGGTGCGATGAGGTCACGGTCTCGCTCGACGGCGGTCGCGAGGTTCATGATCGTATCCGCAACATCCCCAACGCCTACGATCGCCTCGCCGCGGGGGTGCGCGCACTCCGACGGCTGGCTCCGGGTTTTCGCGTCACCGCGCGATCGGTCATCCAGCAGCAGAACTACAGCGATCTGCCCAATATCATCGAGTCGGCGAAGGCGCTCGGCCTCGACCAGATCTCCTTCCTGGGGGTCGACGTCTCGAGCTCGGCCTTCAACCGGCCCGAGGGCTGGCCGCCGGAACGGGTCGCTGCCGTGGCGCTCACCTCCGCCGATGCCGTGCGCTTCACGCAAATCGTCGAAGAAACGATCGCTCGCTATCCAGATGAATTCGCCAGCGGCTTCGTGGCCGAGCATCCAGATCGGCTTCGCCGGTTACCACGCTACTTCAAGGCGCTCAACGGCGAGGGGGAGTTTCCCGAGAACACCTGCAATGCACCCTGGGTCTCGACGGTGATCGAGGCTGACGGCACGGTGCGTCCCTGCTTCTTCCACCGCAGCCTGGGCAACATCCGGGACCGACCCCTCGACGAGATCCTCAACGGCCGCGAGGCGATGGCATTCCGACGCCGGCTTGACGTTCGGCGCGATCCGATCTGCCAGAAATGCGTCTGCACGCTCTACATGAGTCCGCGAGCGCAGTGATCGGCGAAGCCATTCGCGGGCAGCCGCGCGTTGGGCGCGTCGATGCCGTGCCCACGGGCGGGGCGATTTTCTTTTCCCCGAAGAGATTGCGCTGGCTTTCCCTGCTGCCCACGGTGCTGCTGGCGGTAGCGGCGCTTGTCGTGCTCGCTCTGACCCGTTTCGACGGCCTGTACGGGCAGGATTCGTTCGCCTACTTCCATTACGCGACCGGCCCCCTCCGGCAAGGCCTCTTGCACTTGCAGCCGCCGCCACCGTTCTTCTGGCCGCCTGGGTACCCGCTGCTGGTCGCCACGATGTCGGTCCTGGTTGGAATCATCCCGCTCGCCGGGCAGATCGTGAGTGTCGGTGCCGGTGCGGCGGTGCCGGCCTTCACCGTCCTGCTGGCCGCGGAAATGAGGAAGAGCGACCACCCAACGGGGACCAATCCGCGCTGGCAGTTGGTTCCGCTGGTGGCCGGTCTGATCGTCGCCGTGACCGGACAGCTATTGCAATCAAGTCTTGTGGTGATGGCCGACACGCTCGGCCTCGCCTTAGCGACGGCGGGCGCCTGGGCGTTCGTGAGATATCGACGAACGGGCAAAGCGCGCTGGCTCGGGATCTCCGCCGCCGCGTTTGCCGGGGCGATCATCACGCGCTGGATCTACGGCCTCGTCGCGCTTCCATTCGCGGTCTGGTCGCTGGTCCTGCTGGCTGGCCGTCCGCGCCGAGTGGCGCTCCGGCACGGTGCTGGCGCCGCCGCGGCCGCGGCCGTCATCCTCGGGCCCGTCATGCTTCCGGCTGCTGCCGGTCTCATCGCCGGCGGCAATCTGCCGTTCGCGGGCGATCTGCAAGTCTATTCGTGGAGTCCCGTCAACGCGTTTCGACGCGTGTTCGTGACCGGGGACGGAGAACTGAGTTACAGCCTTCCGAACGGACTCTATTACGCCATCGCCCCCGCCTTCTGGTGGTTCTGGGGTCCCCCACTTGCCGTCCTCGTCCTGCCCGGGCTTCGCGCTGTGCTTCGTCGCGGCGCCATGCCGTCCGCGTATCTTCTCGTGGCCTGGGTGGCAATTGTCTACGCCTTCCACGCCGGCGCACCCTGGCAGAATCCGCGTTTCGCGCTCGCCTATTTACCTCCGCTGGCCATTCTTGCCGCCCTGGGATTTGCGCAACTTCAAGCCGCAGCGCACCAGCAAATCCGGCGGGCGGCCACGATCGTCCTTGTTGGCGGCCTCGCGCTCGCCGCCGCCGGCAGTGTGGTGGTGACGAACGAGTTCATCGAGCGCAAACAGAATGACGTCGCCACGGTGCGCTGGACCGAGCGCCTCGCGCCGGTGAATGCGCGGCTGCTCACCTTCGGGCTGACCGCCACCTTCCAGCAGTATGGCCGGCTCGAGACGCTCGACCTCTCCGAGCTCGGCTCGGCGAAGATGGCGGCACTGCTCTCCGACGGCCGGCCCACGGTGGTCCTGCTCGACGTACCAGGCATCGAGCGGCAGTGGACGGGACTGCCGCCCTGGGTCAACTATCGTTCGCTGCGGGACGGGCCGGGGCTGGTACCGCTCGGAGTTCGCAGCGGCGTCACGCTCTTCGTCGTCAGACGGGGCGCGCCATGAGGATCGGCCTCGTCGTCCCCGGCTTCAGCGCGGATGCGAACGACTGGTGCATACCGGCATTACGCAACCTGGTTCGTCAGCTTGCGAGTGTGGTCGACCTTCATGTCTTCACCCTCCGCTACCCCGGTCGCCCCGCCCGCTACGAGCTGTTCGGCGCGCGCATCACGGCGCTCGGCGGCGGGGAGGCGCGCGGTCTCGGCAGTGCTGGCGTGTGGCGGCGGACCGCATCGGCGCTCGCTGCCGAGCATCGCGCTCACCCGTTTGACGTCCTCCACGCATTCTGGGCTGGGGAGCCGGGGTTCGTGACCGCGCTGATGGGCCGCGTGCTGCACATCCCGACCGTGATCAGTCTCGCCGGCGGCGAGCTGGCGCGGCTGCGCGACATTGACTACGGCGGCCTCCTTCGGCGGGCGGAGCGGATGAAGACACGACTGGCGCTCCGACTCGCCCGCGTGGTGACGGCAGGGTCCGCCCCGACGATCGAGTCGGCCACGTCATGGCTCGGCTCACGGCCCCCGTGGCGGATGCGGCGAATTCCGCTCGGTGTCGACCTCGCGATGTTTGCGCCGGCGGACGTCCGCCCCGGCGACCGCTTGCCGCGACTCTTGAACGTCGCGTCGCTCTCCCGGGTGAAGGATCAAGCGACGCTGCTGCGGGCGGCGACGCTGCTCCGCGAGCGCGGCTACGCGTTCGAGCTCGAGATCACCGGCAGCGGGCCGCTCCAGGGCGAGCTCCGGTCGATGGCTGGTCGCCTCGACCTCGACTCGATTGTCCGGTGGCGCGGGGAGATCGTGCACGACCGGCTGCCGCGCGAATACCAGCGCGCGCAGGTGTTCGTGCTGAGTTCGCGGCACGAAGCCCAGTCGATGGTCGCGTTGGAGGCGGCGGCCTGCGGGCTACCGGTGGTGGGGACCAGGGTCGGGGTCCTGGCCGAACTGGCGCCCGCCGCGGCCCGGGTCGCGCCGGTCGGCGATGCACAAGGCCTTGCCGACGCGATCGCAGGGCTCCTCGATGACGAACCGAGTCGAATCAGGTCAGGACAGACGGCGCGAACGCGTGCCGTGGCGGAATACGGCCTCGAGCTGTGCGCCACCACGTTCCACAACCTCTATCTAGAGGTTGCATCCGGCGATGCCATGACATTGGACGCCAGTTGACCCTTCACCGCGCCCGTCGCGTGGCGCTGGCAATCCTGGTCGGGGTCGCCCTGGCGGGGAGCCTCTGGTTCGGCCTGATCCCATTGATCGTGCGTCTCCATCTGCAGCATCGCCTGCCCACCATCGATTCCAGGCTGGTCGACCTGGGCTCGCTCGTCCTCAACGCGGCGCTCTTCGCCGCATTCGTCACCGTTCACCGATTCAGGAGCCGACCCTCCCGCCCTCACGAGGCATCCCGATGAGGATCTGCGCCGTCACTGCCTATCCCCCCAGTCGGGCCGGGATCGCCGACTACGGGGCCCATCTCGCGCAGCGTCTCGCCCGCGATCCCCGGGTTGAGAGCCTCACCGTGCTCGCTGACCGGGCGCCAGGGGCGAATCCACGCGAACGAGCCGGTCGCGTCGACGTTCATCGAGTCTGGAGGCGGAACAGCCTGGGCACCTGCGCAACCCTGCTGAGCGCCGTCCAGTCGGTACGCCCCGATGTCGTCTGGTTCAACCTGGGGGTCACGATGTTCGGAACGCGTCTATCGGCCGCCGCCGGCGGCCTCGTCGCCCCCCTTTGCACCAGCATGCTCGGATATCGCACCGTCGTGACGCTTCACGAACTGCCTGCTCTGACGAATCTCCCCGCGCTCGGGTTTCGCCCCGGCGCCCTTCGCCTCGGCTTGTCTCTCGCGCCCAGGTTGGTCCTGCGGGCCGATCTGGTGGTGGTCACGCTCGGCCACTATCGCCGTTACCTGATGGAGCGACATGGGGCGGGCAACGTTCGCCATATCGCGCACGGTGCCTATAACGAACCAGAGTGTGCCGACGAACCGGCCCAGGAGACGGTCCTCGTCTTCGGCACCTTCGGCCCACACAAGGATCCCGGCGTCGTTGCGGAGGCGGTGACACGCCTGCGGCGGCGGGGTCGCGCTGTCAGGCTTCTCGTGGCCGGCGCCGACAACCCACGCTATCCCGGATTCATGGCGGCGTGTCGCGAACGCCACGGCTTGAACGGGTCGTGGATCGGCTACGTCCCGGCCGAGCGGCTCGGCGCCCTTTTCGCAAGGTCGACCGTCGTCGTCGTTCCTCCGCTCGCTTCGACGGGATCGTCGGGGGTGATCTATCGCGCGATGAGCCACGGCCGGGCGGTGCTCGCGAGCGACCTGCTCGACTACCGTGCCCTCGCCGAGGACGAAAACCTGGAGCTCGCCTGGTTCGAGCCCGGCAACCCGGCCGCGCTCGCGGAGGCGCTCGAGGCCTTGCTCGACGACCGGCAGCGTCGACAGCGGGTCGTGCGACACAACCTCGAAGCGATGAAGCGGCTCGGTCCCGCGCAGACGGTTGAGGCATACCTCGCGGAATTTGCCAACGGCGGCGCACGGATGTCGGATCCGCACATGCTTCCAGCCCGCGACCCAATCCAGGTACTCGAGCGGGGTGGAGCGCGGTGAGGCTCGGCCGGGGTCCGATGCTGGGCGTTTGGCTGGCGCTCTGCGTGCACGGTCCGCTGGTCGCCGCGGGACTGTATCGGCACAGCGCCGACGTCGCGACCCATATCTTCCTGGCCGACCATTACCGTCGGTCCTGGTTCGGGCTGTGGGAGCCTCGCTGGTTTGGCGGGTTCTCGGTCAGCTCCTACCCGCCACTCGTCCACCAGCTGCTGGCGCTGCTCAGCATTCCGTTCGGCTACGATGGCGCCTTCGCCATCCTGCTCCTGACGACGCTCATTGCGCTCCCGGTGGCTGTCTGGCGATTCGCGAGGATTTTCGTTTCCCCGGCGGCGGCGAGCGCGGCCGCGGTCGTTGCGGTGTTCCTTCCCGGGGTGGCGCTCGCTGGATACGCGTATGGCCAGCTGCCGACGGCCGTGTCCCTGACGATCACGCTGTTCCTGGTTTTCGAGTGCACCCGCTTCGTCGAGCGAGGCGGCGGTTTCGCGCTCGGCCTGATCGCCGGCCTTGCCGGGATGGCGTTCGCCGCCCACCACGCCACGCCGCTATTGTTCATGCCCCCGGCACTGCTGGCGAGCCTCTCGACGGTGCTGCTCGTCGGCGACGACCGCGATACGCGCGGTCTACGCCTTCGGCGCGCCGTCATCGCTGTGGCCACCTGCCTGATCGCGGGTGTCGTCGTCATCGCGCCCTTCTGGTTGTGGGCGGGGGCTGGCTTGCCCCAGGCGATCATCCCGCACAACAGTCGGACGAACTTCCTGGTTGATGCCAGCGCGCAGTCCCTGTTCGTGTGGGGTGAGTACGGCGTGGTCCCGGCGATGGCCGTCTTCGGGCTGTGGCGACGCATCGACCGGCGCACGGTCGCGGTCGCCGTCCTCGCCGGATTCCTTGGCGTGATCGCGCTCGGCGGCACCACCGCGATCCCGGCGTTACTCTTCGGGTCGCAGTGGCAATGGCTTACCTACGATCGGTTCGCGCTGTGGGCGGCCGTCGCGCTCCTGCCCCTCGCCGGTGTCGCTGTCAACCATCTCGTGTCGGTCCGGTTCGCGCTCAGCCGCGCCCTCGGGATTGCGGCCCTGTTTGTCCTGTTCGCCTACTCCGGTGCCAACGCCGTCATGTCATTGAGCTCGTCGGTCGCGAGCCGGGATGTCCGGCCGATCGTCGAGTACCTGAACGCCGGACGCACCCAATGGCGATATCAGACGTTCGGCTTCGGGAATGATTCGACGGCGGTGGCCTACCAGACGCGGGCCACCACCATCGACGGCTCCTACTTCTCAGCCCGACGCCTGCCCGAGCTTACCGGCAGCGGCATCGGCACCCTCGATGCCGCGCTCTGGTGGGACCCTTCTGGCCGGGTGCTGCGCCGCGTCTTAGCTCGCGCCGATTTCTATTCAATCCGATGGGCCTTTAGCCGCGAGCCGGACTATGAACCCTACCTCGCCGAGGCGGGCTTCGCATCACGGGGAATGCTGCCCGGGGGAATCGAGGTGTGGGAAAATCCATCGGCTCCACCGGTTCCGGCTGAGGCGCTCCGTTTCGCGGCCCCTGACGCCGCGGGCATCCTCTGGGGCAGCCTGCCGCTTGCCTTTGCGATCCTGGCGCTGGCATTCGCGTTCGCGACCTATTGGCGCTTGGCGTATCGGCCAATGATCGCCGGGCAGCGGGTCGCCCGCTTTGCGTCGCCCTCGATCCCCAGTCTGGCTCGCGATTAGCGGAGGCGAGACATGGGGAATTTCGGTGCCCGGCTCGGCTGGCTGGCGCTGTGTTGCATCCCGCTCTCTCTCGGCCTTGGTCGTTTCTGGCACATCTACGTTGCCCGTGGCGACGGAGTCCCATACCCCTACCGCAGCATCGCGCTCACCGTCACGGATGCGCTGGTCGGTCTGACGTGCGCCGGGTGGCTTGCGTGGCGCTGGCGATCACGGCCGCGGCCCGGCATGCCCCGAGGAACGGGCTTCGTCCTCCTCGCGCTCGCGCTCCTGGCGGTGGCGGCCGGTGCCAGCATCGTCTCCGCATACGACCGGCGACTGGCGCTCGGTATCACCGCCGAGCTAGCGGTTCTGGTCGTGTTCTTTCTCGCGGCCAGCGAGCTGATGGCGGTCTTCCCGCATCGATGGCTACGGGTCGGCGTTGCCGTCGCGGTCGTCGGTCAGTCCCTGCTCGCCGGATGGCAGGCGGTTGCCCAGACCACCGCCCCGGCGGGGATGCTCTTCAATGGGTGGGGTGGCGAGCTGACGTCCCGCGACCAGGGCGCGAGCGTGGTGATCCTCCCGATCGTCGGTCGCTGGCTGCGCAGCTACGGAAGCTTCCCGCATCCAAACATCCTGGGCGGTTTCCTCGCGCTCAGCCTCGCGGTGCTCGCGGTCCACATGGATCCGCGGAGGCGCCGACTCGGCATGGTAGCCCTGGCAATGGGTTTCGCCGCCCTGCTCCTCGCCTTCTCGAGGGCGGCGTGGCTGGCGATC
>WNFX01017266.1_pt1 | contig 10520 bp, 6 predicted proteins | sample 5400111 | NCBI WGS metagenome assembly WNFX01 (sample SAMN13153363, study PRJNA577476) | soil metagenome | isolation source: 40 cm soil or saprolite under grassland replicate 1 | place: USA:California | collected 2016-06-15 | reverse complement strand
TGAATGTCGCGGCCGACACCGTCGGAAGGCAAGCCCTGGATGCTCAGCTGGTCAATACTCCTGTAGATCTGAATCTCTATCCTGGGTACTTCAGTATCGGTTCTTACGCGTCTGTTGCCTACCAGGCCTCTTCCTTTCAGAACGTGACGGAAGCGGTCAGGGGAATTAATGGTGTGACGGCAGCAGAATCTATCGCAACAGCCTACGCCAACAACGGATCTTATCCATCGATTAGAGCAATTCAGGATTCATCGCTGCTATACCCGCACCTCACTCTTGTCGGAGGACGCAAAACCCTTCTCGCTAACGAGACTCTCATAAACGCAGATTCCAACCAAGCACAGAAGTTTCCGCTCAACACCGTTATCGTACTTGGGATAAACGCGTACTCCAACGGAACAAGGCTGACAACGTACAATGTGACCTTGAAAGTAGTTGGGACAGTTAGCCTCGACACTGTCGCTGAACGCATCCTCAGCATCGGCAATTATCCCTGCGGGAGTTATCCGATCGTATGTTTCCCCGGCTCTATAGGTCTCAAACAACAAAGCGTCCTGATCGTAAGTTGGGAACATACGTTCGCTCCGATCCTTAATTGGATCTATAACCGATATCAAGACCAGTCCGTAAAATACTATTTCTACACTCAGATCAGCCCTTCGGTCAACGTATTCCTTGACAGAAACAGACTCATCAGCGCGTTCGGTGTTGAGAACAGCATCTCTCAGATCCAGCAAGTGGAAGCGAGGGTCTCGATCGCTGCTCAACAGTATGGATTCAGGATTCAGGACAACCTTCTTTCTCAGTTACAGGGATTTTCGCAGGAAATATTCGCGCTACGTCTGCGATTCACTGTCGTCTCGATTCCAGTCTTCTTCCTAGCATGGTATGTGGGGCGGACTGTCTCTCAGTCATCGCTCAACCTTCGCCGCAAGGAAATAGGGCTTCTTTTGACCCGAGGATTCACACGTCGACAACTCTTCAACCAGTTCCTGACCGAGGGGCTGATGATCGGAGTCATCTCAGGGGTTGCAGGCGTTGTGTTGGCATACGTACTCAACCCGACCTTCATCTGGGCTCTGGGGGGAGCACCTGGGCAAGGCGCCTACCTTACGTCTGACACGATCACGGTGACAATAGTGTTCGGGACGATTCTCACATTTGTCTCGATATTTTCGCCTGCTCGTCAAGCAGCCTCGATGGACCCTGCTCAAGCTCTGAAAGAGTATGTCTACCTAGAGGAGACCCGGCCCAGACGGAAGCGGTGGGCGGTAGTAGCCTTCTCTCTCGGCCTATACCAGCTGATTCTCCTCTTTCTCGGAATAAACTATCAGAACATAGGTCGGTACATCTTCGGCGCCAACTTTTTCCTAGCCATAATACTGATTGGAGCAGCAATCCTCAGCATAGTACTAACTTACATTGGTCCTTTCCTCTTCCTCTACGGGGCGGCCCAGCTGTCAACCGGACTGGCACAACGGTTTCATCGAGGATTCGCTTCTCTCGCAAGGAAGATTATCGGCGATGTTTCGGTTCTCGCCTCAAGAAGCGTTTTCAGAAACCCTCGTAGAGTCGCAGCGCTAGTTTTCATCGTCGCTCTTATCGTAGGCTATTCAGTGTGGGTTATCGGCGACCTCGCCAGCCAGCAGGACTACAACTATCGACAAGCAGAGGTCCAGACTGGCTCGGACGTTCGTCTCTCGGGAATAAACGGGATCGCGAACGCGACACAAATAACTGATCAGCTTAACCACTGGAGCAACATAACGGGGGCGACTCCGGAAACGGACTTCTCTGCGTCGAATACTCCGTTCGGAAACCTCCAGATCAAGGCTATCGATCCCATGACATGGAGACAGGGCGCCTACTATGAGCCTGGCTGGTTCAGCGGCGACATCAACGGCATATTCACAACTATGGCCTCAAACAATCAGTCTATAGTGCTCGACGAGGGCGTGGCATCATACTATTCGATCTCCATCGGGAGTAGGTTCACAATTTCCTATTTCCTCTCAACTGGTACGGGCAGTTCTGTCAGCGGAAGTGCGAACGTTACAGTGGTAGGATTCTTCGGACCTGACTATTCTCGATCCTCCGGACCCTTCGGCTACTTCCAGCCAGAGGGATGGTCCTTCGTCTCCCTTCAACTTCTCAACCATAATGTTTCAAAGATTAATGCGCCCAGCTTTGCTCTCGCGCGTGTCGCGTCAGGAGTATCGCTTGATCAGATGGCTCAGTCGTTGCAAAGGAGCTACCCCTCGGTGTCGGTGTCAACTGCTCAAGTGGCTACTGGGGGAGTTCCCGGGATAATAAGTGCTGGGGGCCAGAATGTTCTCCGACTGGGAACAGCTTTCGCCGGTCTTGCTTCCAGCATCGGAGTAGGCACGGTGGCGTATACCGGCTACAGGGAGAGGGAGAAGGAGATTACCATGATAGCGGTTCGTGGATTGTCCTACAGACAGCTCCTAGGGCTTCTGATAACAGAGTTTCTCCCTCTTGTCATCTTCTCCCTGATCCTAGGGACGATGGTCGGGCTGGCAGTTGTCTGGGGAGACGCGCAGGGCCAGAACTCGCTGAACCAAGGATATCTTGCAATCCTCGCGGCCCGGAGAATCATCTTTCCAGAATGGGCACTCTTGAACATTCTCGGGATATTCGCACTTCTTCTTGCCGGAGTTTTCCTGCCGGCAATCTTCGCAGCTAGAAAGGACCTCTCGAAGATGAACAGGACAGTGAGATTCGCGTGACATCTGTACAGGTGACGGTCGACTCCCTGGTCCGGGCTTACAAGCTGGGCTCAATCGAGGTTCAAGCGCTACGGGGATTGAGCCTGAAGGTCGATGCTGGGAAAATGGTTTCAATAATCGGTCCAAGTGGTAGCGGAAAGACGACTCTGCTGAACATTCTCGGTGGACTCGACCGTGCGACTGCTGGCACAGTTGCTGTGGGCGATACGACCGTGACGGCACTGGCCCCCTCTGAGCTAGTCGGTTACAGGCGTCAAGTTGTAGGTCACATATTCCAAGCGCTGAACTTGATCCCGACATTGACTGCCGAAGAGAACGTCGAGCTTCCAATGATGGCTGCAGGTGTTCCTCGGGCGACACGCTCCTCGAGGAGCACTGAGCTTCTCAAAACAGTGGGGCTCTTAGAAAGGAAGGATCACAAGCCTGAAGAGATGAGTGGGGGAGAGCAGCAACGCGTCGCCATAGCAGCGGCTCTCGCCAACGATCCACCTCTTCTCCTCGCCGATGAGCCGACCGGGGAACTTGACAGTGTCAACGCTAAGATGGTAACTGATTTCCTAGTAAAGGTGAACCGGGAATTGGGCAAGACTGTTGTGATGGTGACGCATGATCAGAATGTTGCTAGGGCCGCTGACAGTATAATGAGGATTGAAGACGGAGTGATTAAAGCCTCGTTAACCCCGAGCCAGATATCCGGGTTGGAGAGCTCTACCTCTTACCTAGACCAGCTTAGAAGACGGGTCGTGGAGCTGGAGGACCAGATGAGAAGACTGGACGAGGATTTCAAGACTGGCCGTATTGATGGAGACGAGTATGCTGAGCACAGGCTTCGTCTGAAGCAGATAAGAGAAGGCATTCAGGATGAGCTTCAACGCCAGGGAGTAGTCGGATAGAGCAACTGGTGGGATTGGAACAGGATTCTGACTAGTATTGTTCTGTTCGAGACTGCTTAGACTATTTGCCTATGTGGTCTTTGATCTTTGACTCTATCTGGTATTTCGGGACCGCGCCAATAATCTCGTCGACGGCTTCACCGTTACGAAAGATCAGCAGGGTAGGGATGCTCTGGACTTCGAACTCGTTAGACGTCAACGGGTTCTCGTCCACGTTGAGCTTGCCGAAAGCAACGCGGCCCGCGTATTCCTTGGCCAGTTGTTCTATGATCGGTGCGACCATTCGACAGGGTCCGCACCAGGCTGCCCAGAAGTCTACAACCATCAATGGATATTTTGAGATCTCCGAGGAGAAGCTGGCGTCTGAAAGGAGGATCGGTTTCCCATCGTTCTTGGCAGCGGTTTCGAGCTGAGCGCGAGCTCGCTGCATCATCTCAACCAGCTTCTTTTCCCTTATCGCCTGAATCTCCATATCCTCATTGGACGCGACCATACTAATCCATCCTCGAGAAGAGCTGCTAAGATACTAGTTGGTCTCGCTCTCTCTTAAGCTCCTCGCCACTGCGAACGCATGGTCAAACCCTGACCGCTAGCCACCCGGCCATCTTCTTCTCTGCTTTCGTTCCTAGTGTCCTGATCCTCATTTCGCCAATCCAGAAGATCTTGCTGAGGTTTCGGACTAGGCTGCTTCGAAAGTCCAACCGGTTCCCGTCTGTTCTCTCGGCTCGTAGGCCCATGATCTCCTTTCCGAGAGTTCTCCCATACAATCCTTCTGCGAGGAAGGAGTACAGGAAGAGTAAAAGGCCGAGTGCTCCTCCCCAGAATCCCCACCATCCAGCCCACCATGCCGAGAATGTGGTGGGGGAAGGAATTCCAAACCAGAATAGAAGGGGTACTGCTACGACTGTCGCAATTACGGCCAGTGCGACTGTGATTATGAGAGTCGATTACGATAGCGATCAGTCTGCGGGCCCAATGGTTCTGGACATTCTTGTCATCTCTGAGCAATTCCAAGCCGGTTGGAGACTGGACGCCCATTGTTCCCCGAATCGATGCTCCACATTTTGGACAGAAGCCGGCGTCGGCCTGAAGTTCGCTGCCACATTTCCAGCAATAGACCAATGCTTACGAGCATCAAAGTGTGGATTCCCTTGGCTTAAGCTTATTCAGTCATCCTAAGCGGGGAAGGACCCTCAGTATCGATTCTGTCCCTCGGGGCCAGGGGTGTTCAACACTTTTGGTTTTTCTATGGCTCCGCTGATTTAAGGGGAAGCCTGCACGGCTCTACGGAAAGTCAGGCTTAGTGATCTCGAGGGAATGGCTGGAAATCTATGGGTATGAGACTGTTAGTCGTTTCCAACAGGCTGCCCTTCACTGCGAGATCGGAGAATGGCGAGTTGACTCTCCACGCAAGCTCCGGCGGTCTCGTCTCCGGCCTGACCGCTTATCTGGATTGGGCGAAGAAAAACCAGCCTGGCATCGAGCATTTGTGGATTGGATGGCCTGGAATCGAGGTCGATGAAAAATCTCGTGAGAGACTAAAGTCGGCAGCTGCCAAGCGACAAGCTTGGCCAGTGTTCATCGACGCTATCACGATGGACAAGTTCTATCATGGGTTCTGTAACAGCACTATCTGGCCTCTGTTCCACTATTTTCCAACACTTGCCAAGTTCGACGAACAGTATTGGACGGAGTATGTCAAAGTGAATGAAATCTTCCGGGACTCGATCCTAAAGGCGGTTGAGCCCGGAGACACAGTCTGGGTTCATGACTATCACCTGATGCTTCTTCCAAGACTCTTGAGAGAGAGAATTCCAGATCTCGCCATCGGCTTCTTCCTCCACACCCCTTTTCCCTCCTACGATGTTTTCCGGACACTTCCGACAAGATGGCGTCGACAGATACTCGATGGCATCCTCGGCTCTGATCTAATTGGCTTCCACACAATAGACTATACTCAACACTTCCTCCGCTGCATTCTTCGCATTCAAGGGGTCGACAACAACTTCGGCCAGCTCCTGGTCGACGCAGAGAGAGCAGTGAGGGTTGACACCTTCCCCATGAGTGTGGACTATCATAGAATCCGCGAGACAATCCAGAGCGGTGAGGTTCAGAGTGAAGCCGAGAAACTCAGATCGGCTCTTGGGAACATCAAAACCGTCTTGTCGCTGGATAGGCTTGACTATACGAAAGGAATCAAGAACCGTCTCGAGGCTTTTGCGACCTTTCTCGGCCAGTATCCTGAATGGCAACACAAAGTCGTCTTGCTCCTGTCGGTCGTCCCCTCGAGGCTTGGATCAGAACACTATCAGGAGATGAAGGAGGACATTGACAAGCTGGTCGGCAATATCAACGGCAAACTTGGAACGATCAACTGGACACCCATAGTTTATCGATACCGCTTCCTCCCTCATGATCAACTGTTAGCTCTCTTTGCGGCGAGCGATGTTGCTCTAGTTACCCCTCTGAGGGATGGAATGAACCTGATCGCGAAGGAGTATGTGGCATCCAGACAGAATCAGAAGGGGGTTCTGATTCTCAGCGAGATGGCAGGCGCGGCTAGAGAACTCGGGGAGGCTTTGATCATAAACCCCAACGACCAATCCGAGATCGTCGAGGCTCTCAAGACCGCTCTGGAAATGCCTGAAGAGGAGCAGACTCGTCGCAACCAAGTGATGCAGATTCGGCTGGAACGCTACGATGTTATGCACTGGGGCCAGGACTTTGTCAACGAACTAGACTCTGTCAAAGAACTGCAGAAACAGTTCAATGCGAGACTATTGGACAAGTCGACGAGAGAGAGGCTGATCAAGGAATATGCTGGCTCCGAACATAGAATGCTATTCCTAGATTATGATGGGACACTGTCGCCCTTTAAAGAGCGTCCGGAAACGGCGGTCCCTGGCGCGATAATTCTCGCGATCCTCAACACTCTATCGGAGGATTCGAGGAACGACCTGGTGATCGTGAGCGGTCGTCACAAGGCTCTTCTCGAAAAATGGTTCGGCTCTCTGAACATTGGAATAGTAGCCGAGCATGGGGCCTGGATCAAGGAGAAAGACAAGGACTGGGTCCCAGCAGTAAAAGTCGAGAGCAACTGGAAGGAAAAGGTCCTTCCGATTCTCCAGAGCCATGAAGATCGTCTTCCAGGCTCGTTCACTGAGGAAAAGGAGTTCTCGCTCGTGTGGAATTTCCGGTCTGCTGATCCCGAGCTGGCGTCGATACGTTCGAAAGAGTTGGTCGACGAGCTTTCCTATTTCTCGGAAAACACCGACCTACAGGTCCTGCAGGCCAGCAAGTCGATCGAAGTCAGGAACATTGGAATAGACAAGGGGACAGCGGCGAAACTACTACTTGCAGAGAAGATCTTCGACTTCGTCCTCGCTGTAGGCGATGATCAGGCCGACGAAGACCTATTCAAGGTAATGCCTGAGAAATCCTATTCGATCAAGGTCGGACTCTCAAAGTCATATGCCAAGTTCAACCTTAGAAATCATCGAGAAGTCGTCCAGCTGCTCACAGACCTTACAAAGACGGTAAAGTCACTGTAAGCCCATTCTCCCTCGCAACAACCTCATCGGCTGGTAATCCTGTTAGACAGTGCCTTTGCATAGCGCATCAGCCCGCTCTTTCGGCGCGCCTCTTCAAGACGAACGCTCGCTGTTATCAGGCCCATATGCGTGTAGGCTTGTGGAAAGTTGCCCAGGGCTTCGCCGGTCGCGGGATCTATCTCCTCCGAGTACAGTCCCAGGTGGTTTGCTCGTTTCAAGAGCTGGTTCAGCAATCGCTCGGCTTCGCGCAACTTCCCGAGTCTTGTCAGACAGTCTACCATCCAGAAGCTGCAGACCGTGAAAGCCCCCTCTCGGCCCATTTGACCATCATCAACATTGTACCTGAAAACTAGATCGTCCTTAGTCAACTCCTCACGAATACGCTGAATTGTCGAGGTCATTCGAGGGTCTCTCGCGCTCAAGAAGCCTACCAGCGGCATAAGGAGATTGGCCGCATCAAGCTCGTCTCCCCCCAAGACCATGGTGAACGCCTTCTTCTTCTCCGACCAGCCGCTTGAGAGTATCTCGCTCTTGATCTTCTTCTTGACCGGCTCCCACCTCTGCCAGTCCTCGTCATATCCCATTTCTCGGGCGATCCTGATCGCCCTGTCGAGCGCGACGTAGCACCACATTTTGGATTCTACAAAGGGTCTCTGCTGACGCATCTCCCATATTCCACTGTCAGCGCTCTCCCACTCCTTCATCGCATGGTCAGCAGAATACCTGACCAGGTTCTCGTAGACCTGGGGAGTTGTCCAGTTTAGGGATCGGTGTAGAAAGTAGACGTAGTCTACCAGTATCCCGTAGATGTCGAGCTGTATTTGCCTGGAGGCGGCGTTGCCTATCCGGACGGGGCTCGAGCGCCGATATCCCTCCAAATGGTCTAGGATAGTCTCAGGAATGTCTCTTTCGCCACCGATTCCCATCATGATCTGCAGCTTCTCCTTGGAGTGTCGACGCACGTTTACAAGCCATCTCGCATAGTCCAATGCTTCTCTGGTGGCTCCCGCCTCGCTCAACGCCCAGAGTGAGAGAGCATTGTCCCTGATCCAAGAATACCGATAGTCCCAGTTTCTCAAAGCGCCAACGCTCTCAGGCAACGACGTGGTTACCGCCGCGACCATAGCTCCAGTAGGCGCATACTGGAGCATCTTGAGGACAAGACAGGATCTTACCACGTGTGACCGGTAGGGTCCAGCATACTTTACGTGTCCGACCCAACGCTTCCAGTAGGATAATGTCCGGGCGAGCTTTTTCCCGGTCTCAAATTTGGCGATTGGCATCTGATGGTTCTTTCCCCATTTGAGAACGAGGAGCGTCCTCTGGCCTTTGGACAGGCTGATCAGGCTAGTCGCATTTTCTTTGTCGTTCATCTCGAAGCTGAGGGGCGAGATGAGACCTACATGCTGCCCGTTGTTGGTGGCCAGTAATCCGTCCCGGGTCTTCACCAGGACCGTCTCAGCGCGCGCATAGTTAAGGCGTGGCTGGTAGACTATCCTTACTTCCGCCTCGCCCTCGACACATTCGACGATCCGGTGGAGCTCCTGAAACCCCTTCAGTTTTCCATTTTCCATAAAACAAGGCATGAAATCAGTGAGCTTGACGCGCCCGTGCTCCGATTCGAAAAGAGTCGTCAACACGTTAGTGTCCCCCTCGTAGCTTTGTCGTCTCGTGAATTTTCCGGTAGGAAAGATCTGGAATCGGCCGCCTTTTCTCGCGTCGAGTATCGCTGCGAAGATGCTTGGAGAATCGAATCTTGGAGCGCACTGCCAGTCAATGGAGCCGTCGAGTCCGACGAGGGCAGCGGTGTGCATGTCCCCGATTACGCCATAATCGCTGATGGGCTTGTACTCCGCTGCCACTCCAGGCCCGCCAGAAGAAGACGACTCTTAACCCTCCACGATTAACCCCTTTGCAAACCACCGGCGGCTGAAAAGTGCTTTGGGCCAAACAGCTGCACGAACAATACAAGAGTACATGGTATACGCCCTTGAAGGCGAATCACAAGCACACGTAGAAATCCCGCCCTGCTAATCATGAATACTGTTACTTCAGAAAGCTAGCCGATGTACTCGTATCATGTTCAGGCCTTGCTTGGTAAGGGTCGCGAGTAGAGGAAGATTAGCCAGAATCGTGAGCCTTGCTTCTTTCGTCTGATAAACCCGGAGTCTCGTAGGGTCTCGTCCACGAGTCTCAGGGGGTGTAGGTAGAAGAGTATTCTCCCCCTTCTTTTCTGGAAAAAGTTCACGATATGCACGCCAAGTCGAAAACAGGGCTTGGCGATGCCTTCGTCCCGAGGAACTATGAATCCAATAATTGATCCTCCAGTGGCCATGGCATTCTTCAGAAGCGGTTTCCAGTCGGAAAAGCAACAGAGTATCTTGTCCATGACGACAATGTCTGAAGATGGTATTTCCACGGTTGCAGCGTTTCCAACCTGAAACCTCGCTCGACTCTCGAGCCCACTCGCCTGGGCTAGCTGGCTTGCCGATTGGATCATGTTTGGAGAGAGGTCGAATCCAACCGAGCTCTCAGCACCGTCTTTGAGAAGCTCGATAGAGAATCCGCCCGCGCCGCATCCTAGGTCAGCGACTGACCTACCGTGGACGCCTTCTTCGTGGATGAACTCTAGGAGCTTTTTGCTACTCCGAGATAGTCCGGTGCTCTTGTAACGGTTACAAAAGTCGCAAGCGTCCTCGTCGAATTCCCGAGCTATCTTGTCCTGTTCATCATAATCCTCGGGATCTGGCTCTAGCTTCCGCATTCTGGCGGCCGCTTGGAAGTGAATATTAACCGCCAGATATCCTCTTGTCCGATCAGAGAGTCTGATAAATGAACTATCGTAGACTCGGCGGTTCTGGGCTCAAACTAGGCGAACTGTCACTCGGTGCGTGGGTCACCTATGGCGGCCAGGTCGGCGAGGAGGTGGCGGTCAAGTGCATGTCAAGAGCATACGATGCTGGTGTGAACTTTTTCGACAATGCGGAGGCCTATGCTCACGGTAATGCTGAGACCGTGATGGGCAACGTGATCAAACAGCTCGGTTGGAGGAGAGAGAACATTGTTGTCTCTAGCAAGGTGTTCTGGGGCGGTGACGGACCCAACGATAAGGGACTGTCTAGGAAGCACGTCTACGAGGCTTGCCGAAACTCGTTGAAGAGGTTACAACTTTCATACCTTGACCTATTCTTCTGTCACCGTCCTGATCCGAACACCCCGATCGAGGAGACGGTCCGAGCCATGGACGATCTTGTCCATCAGGGTCTGATCCTGTACTGGGGCACCTCGGAGTGGAGTGCCGCTGACATTATGCGGGCACATGGGATTGC
>WNFX01007124.1_pt1 | contig 10520 bp, 10 predicted proteins | sample 5400111 | NCBI WGS metagenome assembly WNFX01 (sample SAMN13153363, study PRJNA577476) | soil metagenome | isolation source: 40 cm soil or saprolite under grassland replicate 1 | place: USA:California | collected 2016-06-15 | reverse complement strand
CGGCTGCTCCGCCTCCACCGACGTGGGTAAGCAAGCGCTCGTTCCGTACACCGCCGACTACTACTTCTACGCTCCCCAGCGATGATGACCCGGTGTAAGAAGCACCTGGGGTAATCGCTTTCGGGCGACTTCCGGGGGGTGCACAAGTCCTTGAGCGGAACCACACAAAGCCATTATCCAGCTCGGCCTAAACAAATGTTAGGTACCGCAGTGAGGCCGCCAGCCTACGCAACATTGGACAATGCCGCCGACTTCGCGTGGCAGTACGATGACGTATTTGGTCGCATCGCGACGCGATACGACCTCTTGTGCGATGTTTTTAGCCTCGGCATCCACCGACTGTGGAAGCGCCGCGTGGCACAGCTAATCGCGAGTGAACATTGGGCAACGCTGCTGGACGGAGCCACAGGCACAGGGGACATTATCACTCGACTGCTGGCGCACAAAGCTGTCCTAGGTAGAACGGTCGTTGCGTCCGACATTAGCAGAAAGATGCTTGCTATCGCCCAGCGCAAACTGGCCCCGCTCGGCGACGAAGTGCAGCTTAGACAACTTGACGCAGAGAGTATGCCGACCGTTGCAGACAGTAGCGTGGATGCATACTCAATGTCCTTCGGCTTGAAGATCTGCAATCGCGGCAGCGCGCTAAAGGAGGCGTATCGCGTCCTTCGGCCCGGTGGAAGGCTCATCATTCTTGAGACCTCTAACATTCCGTGGTTGCCTTTGCACTGGGCGTATCTGGCTTATACGTCTGTTTGCATGCCAGTTTTTTGCTGGCTAGTTACCGGCGGCGACTCCTCCGCGTACAAGTACCTCCTGCATGGCATTCGCGAGTTCCCATCGGCCGAGGCGCTAGCCGCAGAAATCGGCGATCACGGGTTCCAGGAAGTTACTTATGAAAGGCTATCGCTGGGCATTGTCGCTATACACGCTGCCAGCAAGCCTGGAAGCAATGCGGTGCCTAACAACGCGTTGAACGGCACAGCTGCACCCACAGCGTAGCGCTCGGCTGGCGCGTAAATGAGTATGCGCCCTTAATTGCTACCTGGCCTTCGGCTGAAATTGTTGGGTAAACCTGGGACATCGGGAGATGCGAAGCAGTTGGAGTGTCCTGCAGAGGCATAGCGTGGCAATTCCTGTTCTTTATTGGATGCTTGAATGCACAGGATGCGAAACTAGACGCGTTGTACGCGACTGCTACTTAGTGTTTGTCGGCACCCCGAATGATCCCGATCCCGCGGAAGGTGCCGGCTACAGCGGACCCCCACTTCCGGAGCGCTATAGGTGCACAAAGGGATGTCCGGCGCCAATGCGGGCGGTCGGTTCGATTTTCGAGCCCCGGGACCGTACCATGTGGCTCCATGAACCTCATAGGCCGATTGAGATGGATCAGCACCAAGTCGACGAATGGCTCCGGCTGATTCGGGAAGTCGGCCTTGAGTGATTGAGATTACTCCCGTGTAGACACTCACGGGCTGGGCTCCGGGACTCGGTTCGGATTACGGGCTATCCGGAACTTACGAGGAATTATCAATCCGGCCTGTGCGGTCCTCGCTGGGCCTGGCAGTCATCCTGGGAGGCATTCCATTCTTCTACCGCTGGCGCAAGTCGCCTGGCGCTTCCGCCGCAGCCTGCAGTCATGGTTAACCTAACGAAACTTCTTTTAGCTCCGTCAAACTGCATTTTTAATCTTTTCAGTTTGACACCCGCGAAGTCCCCACTTATCGTTCACAATGTGGCACGAATTTGTCCAAAACAGAGAGCGCGCGCGTTGCTTCCAGCTTGGGTTCCCGCTGTTGTCTGCGGGGCCATATTGCGGCGCTGCCAGACGGCTCAATGAGACCACGCATTCGGCGTTCGAGGTGAAGGGTTATTCGCCGCCGATGGTGTCGCGTTTCCAGAAGAATGTGCCGTTTGTGTGCAGGTTCTCGTTTTAATCACCACGGCAAGTTTGAGACTCGGTTTCTCGTTCACGGAGGAGAATCTTGAACGCGAGCATACGCCCGATTCCTGCTTCACTGGCAATCTGCGCGGTGACGCTCTTTTTTGGAATGACTGCGCTGACGGCCCAGAACCCGAATTTCCATAATGCGCCGACGTCTGCCAAGGAATTGAAAAACCCTTATGAGGGGCAGCGATTGGCCTCTGCCAAGCCGCTCTATCATCTCCGCTGCGCCCGCTGCCACGGAGAGAACGGAGAAGGATCGGGAAACATCCCAGCTTTGGCTGGCGGCCGTGCGCAGTCTGCCAGCGACGGCGAACTCTTCTGGTACGTCACCAAAGGCGATGTAAGCAATGGAATGCCGTCCTGGTCCACTCTGCCGAGACAGCAAAGATGGCAGATCGTAACTTATCTGCGAGTTCTCGGAGGCTCCAGACCTGGTTCTCCCCGCGTGCGCACAACGCCGGCCGAGGCCGTTGCTGCGGGCTTGGGCGCGCCCCCTCCGAAGGCTCCGTTCACCGATTATCGTTTCGAAAAGCCCGGCAAGATTCGAAAGATCACATTGCAGGACCTGCCCGCTCCGTTCGCCACGTCCTCGGCGGGCAACGGCCCGCAACTCGTGCCCCGTCCAGAAAAGGCCTGGCCGCAAGTCCCGGCGGGGTTCAAAGTGGAGCAATACGCGACGGGGCTCAATGATCCCCGGTTGATTCGAACTGCGCCCAACGGGGATTTCTTCGTCGCCGAAAGCCACACGGGCGATATTCGAGTCTTCCGCGGAATAACCGCGGAGGGCAAGCCGGAACAGGCGGAAATTTTCGCCGAGGGCCTGAACCGCCCGTTCGGCATCAACTTCTATCCTCCGGGGCCCGATCCTCAATGGATTTATGTCGGAAATACGGACTCGGTTGTGCGATTCCCGTACCAGAATGGAGATTTGAAGGCGCGCGGCCCTGCGGAACACATCGCGGATGTACCTGCCGGCGAAGATCACTGGACGCGGGACATTCAGTTCACGCCCGACGGCAAGAAAATGTTCGTGTCCGTGGGTTCGGCTTCGAATGTGGACGACCCCGATACGACGCCAGCAGAGAAGAATCGAGCCGATATCCTCGAGTTCAATCCCGATGGGATGCAAATGCGCGTTTATGCCTACGGTATCCGCAACGCCGTGGGGCTGGCCATCAGTCCCACGACGGGCGAGTTATGGTGTTCCGTAAACGAACGCGACGCACTCGGGGACAATCTGGTTCCGGACTATATCACCCATGTCCAGGAATCCGGCTATTACGGCTGGCCCTGGTGGTATATGGGCGGCCACCAGGACCCGCGGCACAAGGGCAAACATCCGGAGCTAAAAGACAAAGTCATCACTCCTGACGTGATACTTCATCCGCACAATGCCTCGCTGGAAATGACTTTTTACAACGGCAAGCAATTCCCGGCGGAATACCAAGGCGATATTTTCGCCTCCGAGCATGGATCCTGGAATCGGTCCGTTCGCGTGGGATATGAAGTGATTCGAGTGCCGCTGCATCAGAGCGGTCACGCGAGCGGGGAATATCAAGATTTCATGACCGGATTCGTCGTGGATAATGGACACGTTTGGGGGCGCCCTGTTGGCGTTGCGGTCGCTCCGGATGGCTCGCTGCTGGTTACCGACGACGGCTCCAAGTCCATTTGGCGGATTAGCTACACTGGACAATAACCTCCTTAGTGGCGGAAACCCGCTGAATCAGTTTCCATTTAACAAAGCGACGAACTCGCGCGACGGGCTCTTTTTTTCCACCGGAAAATTCGTTACAACGCGAGGTCTAACTGTTGAATCTCCCGCCAGATGGCCGGCTCGACGGGGATGCCTTTCGCCAGATTCTCACTTCGGGTTTGGAGCACGCGCTCGCCGGGGTATCGCACGCGCTCACCGCCCGTGACTGAGGATTGAAAATGTTCGACGATTTGGTCCGCAAGACGATCCAAAGTGCCGGCTTGCTCCATAGGGGCCGGATCGAGAGCGATGAACACCTGCGAGAGATTGGTCTCCCGCTCGGACTCGGCAGGAATCTGGTGCGTGGCCAGCCCTCTTGACAGCAATGTTGCCAGCAAATCCAGCATTAACGCCAATCCCGAACCCTTCCAATAACCGATCGGCAAAGCTCTCTTTGACGTCTCGATGGCAGCGGGATCGCGAGTGAACCGACCCGCAGTGTCAAAACCACCGTCAACGGGCAATTGCTCGCCCCTCATGCGATAAGCGGCCAGAGCGCCGTAGGAAAACTGCGACATCGCCATGTCCAGGACCACATGTCCCTTCGGCCGCGGCACGGCGATAATCAGAGGATTGTTGCCGGCGCGGGGATCGCTGGCGCCCCAAGGCGGAAGGTTTGCCAGCGTGTTCGTCCAACAGATCCCGATTACGCCAGCGTCGGCCGCCTGCCAGCCGTAGCTGCCCCCGCGCATCCAATGATTTGTGTTCGCCAAAGCGACACAGCCGATGCCCTGCTGGCGGGAGAGCGCGATGGCCCTGGCCATGCATTGGTAAGCGTTCAGATTGCCGGGGCCGCTCTTACCGTCCCAGCGCTCCAGCGACCCAAACGTTTTCACAATCTCCGGCTCCGCATTGATAACAATGATCCCGCTCTGAATCATGCGAAGGTATTGGGGAAAGCGGTTCAATCCGTGCGAGTAGATTCCGTCGCGACTGGCTTCCGCGAAAAGGCGTGCGGAAAGAGCGGCGCGCTTCTGCTCGAAACCCAGCTTGAGTAATACGCGCAGAAGAACATCGAGAACATCCGTGTAAGGTATTCGGAGCATGATCAATCTTCCCTTCGCTTGGCTGCGCTCGCCCAAGACAGATATCCCCGGCAACGGGGACTTCCTGCTCCCCACCGGGGCGCAAAGAGCGCGCCTCTTCGGATAGCTGCTAACCATAACACCCCCGGGGGGTCTTGGATGTGTGGCAAGCAAAGGACTTGCGAAAAGCGGTTTGGAAGTGTGGCAATGATTGGAGTTAGCAGACGATTTTTCGGACGTGCGGCAAGAAAAGGAGATAGGCGAAGAACGTCCCGTAGCTGCATCTCCGGGGGCGGAAGCCCACGGGACTTCACCGGAGCCCAAAATGCGGACAGGGATGCCCCGTACCCCCACCCCCACCTTTTTGTAAGTGCGGATTCTAAAGAGGTTACGGGAGAATTTTTCGTAAGTGCGGATTCTAAAGGGGTTATAAGTCCTTTGTTTCCCGCAGATCCCAGGGGTGCTTGTAAGTGCGGATTATAAAGGGGTTGCGGGAGGGGAGTCTTGGAAGTGCGGATTGTAAAGGAGTTAGTGGCGAGTGGCGAGTGACGAGGTATCAGGGAAGAACGAAATGACGAGGAGTTTTCACCACGGAGGACACAGAGGGCACAGAGATGGGGAGAAGAGGGAAAGAGGAAAGAGACGCGGTTGAAAGTCGAAAGTTGAAGGTTGAGAGTCAACCCAAGAAAAGAAGAATCCAACGCTCCGAGAAGCTCCGGGCAGGTGCCGGCGCCCGGACCCGGTCCCCAAGATGTTCCCCGACAAAGTCGGAGCAGGCGGGGGTGGCGGGGTAAACGCCGTGCGCAGAGGTTTCGCGGAGAAGAGGAGGCAAGACGATGATCTGAGCCAGGAAACACGAAGGAGAATAGCACAGAAGTAAACGACCTGTCAATTACTTTTTTGGTTAGCGTTCGAATGGAGCGGGAAGGTGTTGAAAAAGCTGGTGGTTGAGGGCTGATATAAGGATGAGTTCTGCAGGGGCACGATTGATGTGAAGAACCCCACTGGTCTTTTGACTCAGGGTCGAGGCAGGGGATGAAGGGAAAGGCCGGTCAAGCGGGCGATGCGGGAAAAATCCTTGTCGCGAGTGAACACGGTGACGCGATGCTGCAGGGCAATCGCGGCGATCAGAGCACCGATGGTCGTTAGACTCACGCCCTTGGCGCGCGCCAGCCGGAAAATGGCGGCCGCTTCGCGGTAGGTTGGGAAGCCAGTCGGCTCGAGCAATTCCCATTGAGAGAGATAGCGCTCGATCCGGCTGACATCGCGAGTGAGTCCTTGGAGGATTTCGGCAACCGCGACGCCGGTTAGCGCGAAGGGTTCTGCCTCGCTAATCATGCGGCGCAACTCATCGCCCGCACAGCCCGGGGCGGAGCTGAAAAAGTCGATCCAAACGGAACTGTCCACCAGGATCATCTGTGGATCAGAGACGGTTCTTCCGCATGGCTTTCAAATCGCCCTTCCAGATGCCCGTTCCATAATGGCGAAGGATGCCCTTGCGGCTCTCCGAGCGCACGAGGAGCTCCAGAGCCGCGTCCACGATCTCTCGCTTCGTTTTAAGGCGGGTCAGCTTGCGCGCTTTGTGGACCAAACTCTCGTCAATTACGATGTTCGTCCTGCCCATAAACGCATTATACACCAAATGTCCAGAATGTGGTGTATGGGGAGGCAAAGGGGAGGGGGGACGACAAGAAGATGGAGGAAAAGTTAAAGCCCCTCCGGGGCACCCGGCGTGGCGGCGGGGACGGTTGCTCAGTATCAAGTAAGATGTCGGCCACATAATAATGGTCCCTGTCGAGGAAAAGGTGGGAATTTTGGAAATGATTGAGGGGGAAGAAGATAGCCTCAGAACGCCTGCCGAATTTCTGACCCTTTGTTTGGGGAAGGTTGGGGCACACGACAATTCCTGCCCCGCGACCCAGAACAAGTCAGTGCGGCAGTTCGGCAGAGAAATATCTCAGTGCGCCAGTCCACCAATTTGCCAGTTCTTCGAGACTGTACGGCTCGTTCTGATGAGGCCCGGGGATCTTGTGTCCGTCCCATGCTAATTGGGCCCATCGTGCCAGCGCTGGAAGATGTATGTCTTGGAGCCAGGAGCAGTCGAGCCGTAGCCCCCTGGGCTCGCTAGAGGCCGTCGTAGCGCCGAACTCTTCCGTCTCAAGCTCCGCATCTGACGCGCTCAAAGCTTCGAGTGAGTGCAGATAATCCGCGGGCCCGATTAATGCCGCCCGATCGATGTGCCAATGCGGATGCCCCGCGTGTTTCCCCTGATAACTTGAAATCCCCTCTGGATCTTCGGTTGGGGCCACCCATTCGAGTCTTAGAATTTGAGTCGCATCCTCGTCAACAGTACCCGCGTAAAGCCGCAGACCGCACTCGCGGAATCTAATTTTGTGCCTGCTTACAGGTATCCATCGCTCGTGCAGCGCGATCCAGAAGCGCGGTCGGTGCACGTCTGGTATGGGAAGTCGCAAAGCAACCTCACTTGACCCAAGATCCGTTAGAACTTTCCTGGATAGCAGCCCATAGTCGAATGTATCCACTACGATCGCCCCTTGGTCCTCTCGGTGCCTGACCAAAGGGCTAGCGCTAGAGGCGTGGCAGACTTCCATAAGCGCTGAATTAATCTTTGTCACGTGATGCGATAAGTCGGTGCGCTTGGCTTCCATCTAATCAGGAAGCTCCAATCCGGAGAGGTTCCAGTCAGACACATCCGTTCCAAAAGCGGCGGCAGCAAATTGATCGAGCTCGGACAATTTAGGTAGGCGGTCCGCATTATGGGTTCGAATGGAACTGGCGAGCACCTGGAGCGCTGGATTTTCTCGGAACTGGACGAAGAGATTCGGCAGAGGAACATGCTCCACGTATTTGTGTTCGAGATCTAACTGTCCACCCGCAACATTGGGACAGTATTCGCGCAAGAGCGCGACCGCTATCCGTGAGTTGAGTAGCCACCAGTAGGCGGTCAACGCTTCGCGAAGAGCATCTTTCCCCGCGCAGCGAACCAAGGTGTCGGTTGGAATCCACGCATTGGCTTGTACTGGAGCAAACTGCACTTTCAGGTCTCGTGCAAATGCCGGATACAGACCAAACCGCTTGGATAACAGGCGAGGAGGTCCCTCAAATTTCCAGCTCCGCGCCCGAGTTAGTCTCCACCAGCGGCCATCTCTCAGGGACTTACGCTTAACTAATACACTTTTATACATCTTTAAATAATTACTGAAGAATGTTGGAACTGCCCTGCGAACTTCTGATTCCGTTTGCCACGTATTGTCGGGCAAAAATAGGAAGTCTTGCGACTTGATTTCTCCATCGACGAAGCTGCCAGTAACGACAGCCTCTTTGAAATAGCATCGCTCTCGTTCAGGGAGACCAGCCACTACGTTTATGGGCTGCAAGAATACCTCGTTTGCACCCGTCCTGATGCCCTGGCGTACCTTGAAAAGGTCCCTTACCTTCGTCATGAAGTTTGATTGAATGGTTTCGAGTAAATTTCCAAGCGCTCCAGCTCCCGGTAACCATGAGGGCCTCTGTTTCCAAAAGTCGAGGCTCGCGACTGCAACGCTCCACCCATCAGCGCCCGCGAGAGGAAGCTGCTCGTCGTGAGGCTTCGACATTGATCGGCGAATGGCACGGATAACGCGGGAGGCCGCTCCGCTTTCTGCTGACGACCACGCCACGTGGAGAGGCGTCTTCAGGGCCGCAGAGCCCGCGTTCGGAATATTTCTCAGAGCGAGTATTCCCACGTTCACAAGGGCATGTTGAAATAGTCCGTGTTCTCCGAGAACAGCCACAAGTGTAGGCGTGGTCGTCTGAATCAGTCCTTCTCTCCATTTGGCTAGTCCGTCGCTCGCCAGGACGCCAGCCGGGATTAGCGTGGCTATTACGCCCGATGGATTGAGAGCCCGAATCCCACGTTCAATGAATCCGACACTTAAGTCTGGGCGACCACGATCGACTGAATGTGTGGACTCACGTACCCAATCACGCTCCGCACCACTCATTTGTTCCCATGACCGAAACGGTGGATTCATAAGCACGATGTCAACTTTCGGCCATGCCTCGGTTAAGGCGTCCGCCTGGTGGATGTCGGCAATAATCTTGATTGCAGACATATCCCGCTGGACGGTTCGGACGGCGACCTTGGCCATAGTGATCGCTTGTGGGCTCTTATCGCGACCAATGAGGCGCACAATTCCGCGAAAACCGCGCTGTTCAAGAGCTCGTAGGGCCTCTGTCAAGAACACTGCAGAACCACACGCGAAGTCTGCAATTGTCAATTCGTTGGGAATCGAAAACCAGCCAATTAATGCCCACTCAGCCAACAAACGAGCGATAGGGACTGGCGTAAAGTAAGCCCCCACAGGCGAGTAGGTTGGGGCCGTGGTAATCGAGGAAGTGCCAAACAGGCCGAGTTGAACCGATTCGAGAACAGCATGCGCCTCCTGAAACAGCCGTCCCGCCGCGTGGCGCAGAACCAACGACGGGAGCAGTCGCAGGCCGAGAGGGGCCCGTGATTGCATTCCTCGGCCTCGTTCAATGGTTGCTTTGTTCAACGCTGCCTCGACCAGAGGGGGATCTTGAATTCCAATGTCCAGCGCTGTCTCTTGGCGCCAAGCTGGATCTTCCAGGATGCCCGGATCGTCTTGACCGGCAGCGCATATAGAAAGGAGAAAGGCAGCGAGCGCAGTCGACCCATGAAGAGAACTGCTTGTGGCCCAGATTTCTCGAAATTCGTCCACGAGAAATGAGACCACATCTGGAAGGGCAGAGCCACGCGAACTATCAAGGAAAGTCAGAAACTCTTCGAGGCGATTCTCTACGGAATCGCGTCGAAATCGGCGTGCTTGCGGATCACGCCCAGACCGCACGTCCACGTGGTTTCGTGTAACGAATACGTGATGGGCAAGGTCAGCCGACCACCGCCAATTCTTGGAGGTGTCAGGTGGGATGTCCAACACTCCAACCGTTGAGCAAGCGAAAGACGCACGTCGACCATCCAGGATCGCGTAGTGCTCTCCGGGCAAATCAATAGGACCAGATGGGAAGAGCGGGTTTACCGCTAAACCCAAGCGATCCGCCCATTGCCGTGCACCGTTCATCGCAGCAACTATATCAAGGCCGATATCGAACCACAATCTGGCTGACGACACCTTTGTCGGGTAATGCAGCGCGTTGGGTTCGGATGCGAAAAGGCAGGTGTCTCACTCAATTCTGTTCTTGCGCTCTTCAGCCCCCAAACAGGGCTATTCCATCTGTTTCAGCAGTTGTAGAACTGCGTCAGGTATATAGTAGCAGCCGCCTTTGCCGTCAGCGAGCCAGTCGACAACAAGAAATTTGTCGTAACCCGTGGGTGGTGCACCCTTTGGGGTTTGGTTTTTCAAAGGGTGCGACTTTTGTATCGAGCGTCAGGCGGGTTGCTGGCAGAGGCCGATCACGTTTCGTGCCGGCGAGTGGCGGGGATATTGCGTTGCAGCGAATCAAGGTACCGCTGCCATTTCTCTCGCACCTGCTCTTCGCTCTGGCCTTGATCGTACGCGGGGGAAATGAGCGGCATGGCTTCGTCGATTTTGACCAGTACAACTGACCTAATGAGGCCTTCTTCAAGATTTCGCTTCGCTCGATAGAAATCCACTATTTGTTCGAACAAGGCTCCCTCAGTGAGGACCGAGGCGACGCCCTTGAAGCGGTAGCCCTTGCGCACCATCGGATCGACCACATTGATCTCCGTCGACGGATTACGTCTTAGATTTGAGACCGTCGCGGGGGAGCGGATATCAGCAAAGACGAT
>WNFX01007122.1_pt1 | contig 10521 bp, 7 predicted proteins | sample 5400111 | NCBI WGS metagenome assembly WNFX01 (sample SAMN13153363, study PRJNA577476) | soil metagenome | isolation source: 40 cm soil or saprolite under grassland replicate 1 | place: USA:California | collected 2016-06-15 | reverse complement strand
CGCGCCCGGCACACTGCCGCGTTTGCGCTTCGGCACCCGTTATCGGATTCGCGCGCGCGTCGTCGATCTGGCCGGCAACAGCATGAGACCGGACGATAACCTAGCCGACGCGCTCGCAGCCATCTTCGCGCTGCCGCGCGACGTGGAAGGTTTTACTTACTTGCGTTACGAACCGGTCGGCGCGCCGCTGATTGTTTTGCGTGATCCATCAGCGGTCACTTCACCCGGCTCGGCGATTGATCGCGTCGTCATTCGGACCTTCAACGACGACATCAGTAAAGATGGAATCGGCGCCGATACAACTGCGGCCGATCGCCACATCGTGCCACCGCGCATGAGCGTCGAGATGGGCGAACGTCTCGGAATTTTCGATGACGCGGATGGCAAATTGAAATCTGATGTTGCGACGTGGGAATTGATTGCGAAACGCGACGCCGGCGAATTCAACCAGGTGGAAATTCAGATCGCGGGGAAACCTCAAGACCCTGCGCATCCCGACAAATACCCAGTTGAACCGGCAGAAAGACTCGATTCGCTTCCGTATCTTCCCGATCCCCTTTCGCGCGGCGCGGCATTGCGCGATTTACCGGGAACGCCCTCGGGCGCGATTGCGACGATTACGCCGAATGGCGCCGCGGCTGCCCCAATCGATTACAATTTGTTGAGCGATCCAAATCCGCGCCCCGGCTCGGCTACATTGATCCAATTCGGCGGAGGTGGCGATTGGCAGAAGACTGTTGGCTTTCGCTTAGCCCTGGAAGAACCGCAAGCAGATGAAAAGGATTTGCGCCCGACGTGGGATCCTGCGGCTCGTTTGCTCACGGCGTTTTTGCCAAAAGGCGAAATGGCGGTTGTCCCGCTGAGTAGCTTTGTCTCGGCGGACGATCTGAAACTGCTGGGCGTATGGCAATGGCTGCGCGAGTACATCCAGCGCATTACGATCACCAATCCGCAGCAGCAATTTTTGCGGCCCGGCTTCCCAATCGATCAGATTGCACATATTCTCCAGCGCGCGGTGGAAGGCGGCCACTGGATGCTGACTCCGCCACGCCTCATCACGCTCGTGCATGCAGTCCAGCAGCCACTCGGCCGGCCAAGCTTCGGCGCGTTGCGCATTGAGCATGAAAACGTCGTTTGGGATCCGACTCCACTGCAAACCGAACCGAGCGCCGGCCGCGCCGATTCGACCGAGCTCGCACCAATCACGAGCTGGCGCAACCGCGGTGCGATCGACGCTTTTCTTATCGGCGCGTTGCGCCTGCACGCTGCGAGCACCGCGAAGATCGATCTCTTCGCCAGTTGGGATGAGCCGATCGATGACGTTACGAGAAAAACGTGGTCGAGTTCGAGCCAGACCGCGCACGTCGACGAATTGCCGCTGCCGCGCGTGAGCGAAGGTTATTTAGCGGCGCCCGGCGCGGATCAACGGCAGGTCGGTTATTATGATCCAGAGCACGAGCAAATTTGTTTCGTGCGCGCGGGCGATTGGATCGGGACGCCAAACAAAAACCAACGATTTCTGAGCGCTGCGGCGCCGCGACATTTGTTCAACGACACAAAACATCGCCGGGTGAATTACACTGCGGTCGCCACGTCGCGTTATCGAGAATATTTCTCCGCTGAAGACAATCTCGATTTCACGCGCACGAGCGAGCCGGTTGTCGTGGATGTGCCGGCCTCTGCGCGCCCGCTCGCACCGAGCGTGGCTTACGTGCTGCCGACTTTCGGATGGGAACGGCAAACGGAGACCAACTTGAAACGCAGCGTCCGTTTCGGCGGTGGACTGCGCATCTATTTGCGTCGGCCATGGTTTTCGTCTGGTGACGGCGAGCTTCTCGGCGCCGCGCTCTGGAGTTATGCGAACGGAGCGCTTGACTCGACCCAGCGCGATAAATTCAAACCATTCATCACGCAATGGGGGATGGACCCGATTTGGCGGACAGAAAATTTATCCGGCGTACCGGCGAATTACAATTTTGCGGATCCTGCTTCGACTGACTTCGGAGTGAGTTTGGAAGAAAAAAGCGCCGCCGATTCCGCGACAGGTCAGCCCGGTCGCGTCGATGTCGTCGGATTTCCGGCACAGTTCGATGCGGAGCGCGGGCTCTGGTTTTCTGACCTAACGATCAACTTACCGACCGAAACGTACATGCCGTTTGTGCGACTCGCACTCGTCCGTTACCAGCCGCACGCGCTCGCCGACGCAAAAATCTCGCGCGTTGTACTGGCCGATTTCGCACAGCTTACGCCCGATCGCTCTGCGATGGTGACATCCGATCCCCATCACGCAAAAACAATTCGAGTCGTTGTTTCAGGAGTTGCTCCGCGCGGGCCGAGTCCGGTCTTTCATGGCGCGCCAGCGGACGAATTCAGCATTCGGCGCCCGACACAAATTCGCCTTCGTGTGCAAGAGCGCATCGAAACCCTCCCAGGTGATCTCGCCTGGCGCGACGTTCCCGCAAGCGATGCGAAAATTACAATGGGCTTCGACGATTTCGCGCCGGGTCAACCAAGCCTGACGCTCTGGGCCGGATCGATTACTTTTACAAAAGTTCCCGAACCGGGTCGCTGCCGTCTGTTAATTGAAGAATTCGAATACGTCTCGGCAAATTTTGTACTTCAGGAAGGCCGCGCTGTGCAGCCGCCTGAGCGTTTGATCTACGCGGAAACATTCGAACTGGATGACGCGTTGATCGGCGAAGCCTGATTGGGACAACATCATTGGCCTCGTCGTATGCGTCACCAAGTCGGTGCCCGAGCGACCGCCGTGCGCCGCAATTCCCCTATCTTACCCGACGCGACAGGCTCGAAGCCGTTCGAAGCCTGTGTTACGATTGCGTGTGAAACATTTCTGGCTGGTGAAACAGGAACCGTCGTCGTATTCGTGGTCAGACTTTGTTGCGGAAGGCCAAACCAGTTGGACTGGTGTGCGCAATTACGCAGCGCGCAACAATCTGCGCAGAATGGAGAAGAACGATGAAGTCCTTTTCTATCACAGCGGCGAGGACAAAGCTGTTGTGGGAATCGCGAAAGTAATTCGCACGGCATATCGAGATTCGACTGCAAAGGAAGGCGACTGGTCCACCGTCGATCTGGCTCCCGTCAAACCACTGCGCCGGCCGGTTACGCTTCGCGAAATCAAAAGCCATTCCCGGCTGAAAGGCATACCGCTGGTCCGCCAGTCGCGTTTGTCGGTTATGCCGTTGGCGGAGTCGGCATTTCGCGAAATTGTGAAGATGGGCGCCAAATGACGAAGCACGAATGACCGAAGCTGCTCAGGTTTCGTCATTAATTCGTCATTTGGATTTCGTCATTCGTGACACGTTTTGCCTTGTTCAAAGCTGTGTCGAGGCCGAAAATTCCCGAATGAGTACGATTGCGGCAACGGAGTTCCTCCCCATCGTCGCGACTGGCGCAGCCACAAGAGATTTTATGGTCGTTTCTCTGCACGACGTCGCTCCTTCCAATCAGCAGATCGCGAACACAATCGTTTCAGAACTGGCTCGACGCGGGGTGAGCGTTTGTTCCCTCCTCGTCGTCCCGGATTATCATCATCAAGGGCTGTCTACGAGAAACCAGGAATTTGTTTCCTGGCTACGAGCCTTGGAAGCGGATGGTCACGAAATCGTTATTCACGGGTATTTTCACGAACGCCCCCGGCGCGCGAAAGAAAGTTTGCACGACAAGTTCCTCACAAGATTTTACACGGAACAGGAAGGCGAGTTCTACGACTTAGGCTACGAAGAAGCCTTATCTCGCATTACGCGGGCGCGAGACGATTTTTGTGCGTCCGGTCTTAAATCGCGAGGTTTTGTGGCTCCGGCATGGCTGCTTAGCAAGGAAGCTGAGCGCGCCGCGCGCGATGCGGGGATGGAATACACCACCCGGTTACACAAAGTGTGCGATCTCCGGGCGGGCGATGAGTTCGCCGCGCGATCGATTGTTTACAGCATTCGAAGGAACTGGCGCCGCGGAATTAGCCGAATCTGCAATGCCACGCTTTTTCGATATCTAGAAGGAAGGCCACTCTTGCGTATTAGCATTCATCCACCCGATTATTCGCATCCGGCGGTTTGGCGGCAGGTCACAGGTATGATCGAGAAGGCAATTGGGTCGCGGACAGCCACGACCTACCAGGATTGGATCGCCCAACAAAGATTAAGGCGGGGAATGTAGATGTGAGCAGGTGTGATCTTCATATTCATTCGCGCAGCAGCGCGCGCTCGGAAGAATGGCTCTTTCGCCGTTTCGATTTCCCCGACAGCTATTCCGACCCGAAACAACTGTATGAAAAATTGCTCGAACGGGGAATGGACTACATCACCATTACCGACCACGATACGATCGATGGCTGCCTGCAAATCAGCGATCGGCCCCGCACCTTTATCAGCGAACAAGTCACCACCTATTTCCCCAACGATCCGTGCAAGCTGCATATTCTCGTTTGGGGAATTTCAGAAAGCCAGCATCGCGAGATCGATGGAATACGCGGCAATATTTTTGAGCTGCAACGCTACCTGCAGGCTGCGCAGATCGCGCATGCGGTAGCGCATCCTCTCTACAGTATCAATGGCAAACTCGATTCGCGGCATCTTGAGTTGCTCATTCTTCTCTTCAAGCATTTCGAGGGCATCAACGGTTTGCGCGATGCCCTTCTAAGCGATCTGGCTCAGACACTGTTCAAACAACTGACGCCGGAAAAAATCGAGGCGCTCGCAAATCGCCATAACCTAGCGCCTACACACACCGAGCCCTGGAGGAAGATTTTTGTCGGCGGGTCAGACGATCACGGCGGGCAATTTGCGGCGTCGGTTTTTACCGAAACTCCGCCGGCGAAATCCGCGGAGAAATTCCTCGAATGCGTCCGCAATGGGGACTGCACCGCGCACGGCCACGGCGGCACCCCGCTGCTCCTTTCCCACGGTTTTTATAATACGGTGGCCTGTTTCATCCAGGATCGCTTCAATGAAAAGCTCGGGCCGGGCGCAGCCCTGTTGGAGAAAATGTTTTCGCGGTTCATGGAAGGCCGCGCCCCGACTGAATTCACTCTCAAAGAAAAAATGGAATTCATCGTGCAGGGCGTTTTGTCGGGAAAAATTTTCGACTTCGTCAAGCCGGCGAACGTGTCGCTGTGGAACGAGCTCTCAGGTTATTTCGCGCGGCCGGAAGTAAAAGCGAAACTGTCCGAGCAATTAAACGGAGTCATCGAACCGGAGCGCCGCACATTTCTCATGGCAAACATGGTGGCGGAGCAGCTGACCTTTCGGTTTTTCCAGAAATTCGTTCAGCAAATTCGTAGCGGCAACATGGTGGAGAGCATGCAAGCTCTCAGCGCAATTGCGCCGATCCTGGTCATTCTTACGCCGTACATCTACGGCTTTCACAGTCAGGCGCCGTCCCGAAAATGGCTGCGGTCTATCTTCCTGGACTTGACCGGCCAAATTCCGGTCGCATTGCAAAACCGCAAACGCGCCTGGTTCACTGACACTCTGGATGATGTCAACGGTGTCGCCACCACGATCCGCAAAATGACCGCAGCCGGCGCTGAAGCCGGAAAGGAACTGGTGGTGGTTGTCTCCGGCAGCGAATTGCACGTCGATAATATTCCGATCAAAAACTTCCCGCCCATCGGCGAATTCGAATTGCCCGAGTATGAGCTGCAAAAATTGAGTTTTCCGCCGGTCCTTCAGATGCTCGACTATATCCAGCGCGAAAAATTTACCGAGATCATCATCAGCACACCCGGGCCAGTCGGGCTTACCGCACTTCTTGCAGCCAAAATGCTCAATTTGCAAACGAGCGGCATTTATCACACCGATTTCCCGCAATACGTCCGGATTCTTACCGAGGACAGCTTCCTGGAAAGCGTGGCATGGCGTTACATGCATTGGTTCTATGGCCAGCTCGACACCGTTTTCGTAAACTCGGAAGAATACCGGCAAAGCTGGATCAAGCGTGGCTTCGATCCCGCGAAACTAAAAATTCTCCCGCGCGGCCTCGATATCGAGCTTTTCACACCAGCGCGACGCGAGCTGGCGTTCTGGGAAAAATTTACTTCTGCCAACGGCCAGATCCGTTTGCTCTATGTCGGCCGCATATCCCGGGAGAAAGATCTCGATGTTTTGGCAGGCGCCTATCGCCGCTTACGCAATGACGGCCTTCCAGTGCAGCTTTTTGTTGTCGGTCATGGTCCGTACTCCAAGAAGTTTGCGCAATCACTGCCAGAGGCAGTTTTTACCGGCTACCTCACAGGAAAGGAATTGGCGACCGCCTACGCTTCGGCGGATATTTTTGTGTTCCCCAGCACCACCGACACCTTCGGCAACGTCATTCTGGAAGCGCAGGCTTGCGGCGTGCCGGTAATTGTTTCCGATTCTGGCGGGCCCAAGGAGTTGGTAGAGGACAGAACGAACGGTTTCATCACTCGATCCCGCGATGTGGATGATTTCACGCGAGCTATTCGTTCGCTGGTTACGGATGCCGCGTTGCGAGAACGCATGGGCGCTGCGGCCAGAAAAAGCGTCGTCGATCGCAGCTGGCCAAACGCATTCCGGAAATTCTGGGCCATGACAGACGTCTAGATGCTTTTGAAATGCCAGACGCGATCAGCCAACCCAATCTTAGCTTTTGAAATTCTTCTGGTCTCTTCAGCGTGTTGCAATCAATCTGCACACATGACGAAACCCAAATTCTTTGCAATCGCCGCACTACTCTTTTCTCTCACTGTCGTTTGCGTCGCGCAACCAAACACCACAAGTGCGAAAGGCAGCAACGCACCTTACAACGAAGGTCCGGTTTGGACTCTGACGATGATAAAGACCAAGACCGGTTTGGCTGATGAATACCTAAAACAGATCACGAAATCGGTAAAGCCGGTTTACGACGAAGAGAAGAAGCAAAAGATCATCCTGGACTACAAAATCCTGAATGGCGAAGCATCCGGCCCACAGGACTTCAATATCCTGATCCTTGTTGAATATCCGAACTGGGCTGCGTTGGATAATCTGCGCGACAAAATGGATCCGATCGTCGAAAAGGTCATGGGCACCGAAGAGCAACGCCTCACCACTGCTACGAAACGACTCGATATCCGGGAAATTCTCGGCACAAAAACCATGCGCGAGATTACTCTTAAGTAAACCTACCTCGGGCGCGGTTCTTCGGTTTAGCGATTCTTACCGGCCATGACCACCATGACCCATACCGCCCATTCCATGCGTGCTATGGAACCCCGTATGGGCAGACCTAAAGCTCGAGCCGTGACTGACACCTCGTTTCGTCGTCATTTTAGTGCTGTGGCCACGGCCGATGTTAGTAGCGCTTTTCCCATGAACACTGCTGCTCTTGCCATGAACAGTCTGAGTATTCTGCGCATGCGACGCGGCCATGCTCGAGCGGTGTGCGTTGCTCACGAGCTTGCCAAGATTCAGACCGTTATCGTGTGCAATCTTGCCCCAGCCATTGCCTGCTCTGAACTGCGTAACGATACTGTCGAAGCTTTGGCCAGTGGCGTTAGCCAGTAAGTGCGCGTTCTCGAGTCCACCCCAGCCAAGCCCAGTCGAGGCCCTCTCTGCTTGCAGCGTCGCGACGGGAACTCCGGTCTGAGTCGAAATCCTATCCACATTTGCTGCGCGAGAAGCAACCGTGCCGAACAGTAGAATGAATGCCGCTGTAATTAAACTCAACGTTTTCATACCTGATTAAACTCCCTCTACGAATACGAGTTTCGATTTTGGTCGGGCTCCTGGTTCCCTCGATTGCGCAAAAACCTAGAATGCGATGCCGACGTTGAACCGCCCGCCGCCCGTTGAGTTCTGGTATCCGACCCACTCGCCTCCTATGTGCATTGCAGCTTGGCCGTATAAACTTCAGGTCGATTCGACGGGCTCCATCGGTGATTGTTGGGAGCAAGAGCCAGAGTATGAGTGGGAGTAAGATACGAATAGGAATACGACCTTTTCGAGCTACATCCACGGCAAAGCGTCGAGATCGACATTACCTCCGGTGAGAATAATGCCGACCCGCTTCTCAGCGACGTCGATCCTCCTTTCCTGAATCGCAGCGTACGGAACAGCCGCTGATGGCTCGACAATGATTTTCATCGTCTCCCAAATCGTGCGCATGGCCGAGATAATTGCTTTCTCACTTACAGTCACAATGTCGTCCACATACCGCTTAATGATGGCAAAGTTTGGCTCCCCAACATTCGTCCGCAGTCCGTCGGCAATGGTGAATTTCTTTTCGCTGTAGATCACTCGTCCCGCGCGAAATGATTGCGCTGCATCGTCTGCATTTTCCGGTTCAGCCGCAATCACTTTGATATTTGGTCGCATCGATTTTGCAGCGACTGCTGTGCCGGCGAGTAATCCTCCGCCGCCGATGGGGCACATCACAAGATCGAGTTCGGGAACGTCTTCCAGTAATTCCACCACCGCCGTCCCCTGCCCGGCTATGACGTCTGGATTTTCGAAAGAGTGAATCAGCGTGGCGCCCGTCTTCGTGATTACATCGGCACATATGGCCTCTCGCGCCTCTTCTGTGGGCTCACAAAATACAACGTGCGCTCCGTAGCTTTCCACTGCGCGAATCTTTACCTTCGCCGAGTTCGACGGCATCACGATGTGCGCGGGAATACCGCGAAGCTTCGCGGCCCGCGCCACCGCAGCTCCATGGTTTCCCGATGAATGCGTGGCCACACCGCGCCGGGCCGTCGCATCGTCGAGCGAAAAAACGGCGTTTGTAGCGCCGCGCGCCTTGAACGCCCCGATCTTCTGAAAATTTTCGCACTTGAAGAAAAGTGAGGCTCCGCCGGTCTCATTCAGACGCGAACTCGTCAGCACAAGTGTTCGATGAATATGCGGTCGAATCCGCTCATGGGCTGCAAGGACAGCCGGGAGATTGAGCGTCATATCTACTTTGACCATCCGAAAAAAGCGTCGATAACGCCAAATGTGTCAATAAATCCGTGAGTCAAAATACAGGCCCAAAGGTTGCACCAGCCAACATGTAAGTTGTTCCCAAAATCAATCCGGCAATTCCGGAATCAATGATTCCTGAAGCTCCTTTATAATAATGGCCGTAGCCAAACAAAACCGACACGAGCACAATCCCCAGCCAGTAAGCTGTTGTCGATCTCCTTCTAATGTCGGCTGCTCGCGTAAGGAGATATCCTCGATATGCAATTTCTTCACCGAACGCGGCAAACGTCCACACAAGCAGCAGAGCAAGGAGCGCGACTTTCACATTTCCAGCGATCTCATTCGCCAAGTGCGGCGCGTTCGGCGGAGGCCAGAACAATCCGGTAGCCGGTTCGATGACGAATTGTCCAAGGAGGATTCGCACGCCGGCCGCTTGAATCCCATTGACGACCACCTGCCATCTCGCAGTCTGATCGACGCCAGGCCGAGCACAAACAAAATAATGACTTCGTTGGGCACAATGCGAAACACATTGTGACCGATAACGATGAATGCGCCGAACAGGAGCTCGAACGCGCTGAGCGCTCGCGAGGCAACTGGATTGGTAGAAGGAAATGGAGTTTTGGTCTCAAGGACGCGACCGAAGATAATGGCATTTTCGTTCTGCCTCTCTGACGCGGCGCGCATCTCGAACGGATTCAAAAATTCCGAAGCCTCCTTTTGTAAGCACGTACGCGCTCTGTTGTCATTCCGAGCGGAGCGAGGAACCTCACCATCGAAGCGGTGGTTACACAGAGTACCCTGTGTGATGCAAGAATCTATGTGTGGTCCTTCGCTTTCGCTCAGGATGACAAAGCTTATCTTGCGGTTGGGCTGTGGAAATGCTCCGGGCGCGGGCCCATGCCGATGAACCGGGCTGGGATTTGGCGCAGAACTGGAAACCATTTCAGCAAACGAAGCACGAACGGAATTGAAGTGCTCTCCTCGCCAGATGCTCGACCGGTCACAACGCGACGATGAATAAAGATCTGCATTCCTTGGATCAGTCGGGTTGGCCATTCCCGGCGCGCCTGCACTTTTCGCAAATCGTCAACGTGGACCGGCCCTTGCTGAAGCTTTTCCGCGAGCAAATTCGCAGTCGCGACTGCGTCCTGAATAGCGAGGTTGATTCCTACACCGCCCGCCGGTGACATGGCGTGCGCAGAGTCACCGATGCAAAGCAATCCTTCGCAACACCACTCACGCAGACGATTCACTTGCACCGTTAGCAATTTGATCTTCGACCAATCGTCCAGCTCGGCCACGCGATCGCCTAAAAACCCGGCGAAGCTGACAATGTCGTTTTGGAATTGCTTTAGCCCGCGGGATTTGATCTCGTCAAACTGACCCTTGGAGATGACGAAGCCGGCTTGCCAATAATCGTCGCGGTCGAGTAACACGAGCAGCCTGCCGTGTTGAAAAAAGCCGAACGTTTGTTTCGGATCCCCCTCTCTCTTAGAAATCCTCATCCAAAGAACGTCAATCGGCACGCCGAACTGCAATTGCTCGAGACCAGCGTGGGTTTGAGTAATCGAATGGCGTCCGTCCGCGCCAATGACAAGGT
>WNFX01008834.1_pt1 | contig 10522 bp, 7 predicted proteins | sample 5400111 | NCBI WGS metagenome assembly WNFX01 (sample SAMN13153363, study PRJNA577476) | soil metagenome | isolation source: 40 cm soil or saprolite under grassland replicate 1 | place: USA:California | collected 2016-06-15 | reverse complement strand
CGGTGAGCTTCCGCTACAAGAAAGAGATTGATCGGACACGCTCGCTTTCTTTTGGCCTTATCGCCGAGGAAGTGGCCGAAATCGATCCAAAGCTTGTGACACCCGACAGGGCTGGCAAACCTGAGACGGTGCGCTACGAAGTCATCAACGCGATGTTGCTCAACGAATTTCTCAAACAGCATCGCAAAGTCGAGGAACAAGGCCGCAAAGCGCAGGCCCAGGACGCGACCATCGCTCAATTAAAGCAGGACTTTCACTCCAAGTTCGCAGAGCAAGAAAAGGATTTTCGGGCAGCGGTTGCACGGCTCACTGCGCGTGTCAAAGAGCAGGCACTGCAAATCCAAACGCTGAACCCGCTGCTCGCCCCTGCGAGTCCGTCCGGTGGCGGACTTGAGGGGAGTAATCCAGTGCCGCAAACGGTCCTCAACAATCAATAAGTGAACAGCGGTCCAATCGCGAAACGATACCAAGCTCAACAACAATTAGAAAACAATATGACAACTCAATCCATAATAACTCCTAGCAACTGCTCGTCCCGCCGCTGGCGGGCACTGGCTTTCTTACTTATAACTTTGCTGTTCGTCTGCTTTGCAGCTTTGCCCAAAATGCATGCAGTTGTTCCGGCACCAGATGGCGGTTATGCCGGAGGCAACACGGCGGAAGGACAGAGCGCTCTCTTTAGCCTCACCAGCGGCGGATACAATACGGCCGCTGGATATTATTCGCTCAGGACCAACGCAGTAGGTAATTTCAACACGGCGATTGGCGCTGGGACGCTCCTTCTCAACACCGGAGAGGAAAACACGGCCACTGGTGCGGTAGCGCTTTTAAGCAACACCACAGGCAACTCCAATACTGCCAACGGCGCACAAACGCTGCTGAACAACACCACAGGCAACTTCAATACGGCCGGTGGTTTTGAATCCCTCTATAGTAACACCACCGGCGATCTCAACACGGCCAACGGTTATGGAGCGCTCTTGGACAACACGACAGGTCACGACAACACGGCTAACGGCGTCGCCGCGCTTCGGAACAATATCAACGGTAACTTCAACACTGCTAATGGTTCTCTAGCGCTCTATAACAACACCACCGGCGCGTCCAATACGGCACACGGCGAAACTGCGCTCTTTGCCAATACCACCGGCGCCTCCAACACCGCCATCGGCAATGCTGCGCTCCCTAACAACACCACTGGAAGCGGTAATATCGTCCTGGGCGCTGCAGCTGGCCTCGACGTTATCACCGCGAGTAACGTTATTGCTATCGGCAATAGTGGTGCGGACGTGAGCAACACTTGCTATATCGGCAACATTTTCGGTGCCCAAGTTCCCGCAGGAAATGCTGCCGTTTTTATCAGTCCAGGCGGCAGACTGGGCACGATCGTCTCCTCTCGGCGGTTTAAAGAAGAAATTAAGCCAATGGAGCGGGCCAGCGAAGGTCTCTACGCGCTCAAGCCTGTCACCTTTCGTTACAAGAAAGAAATCGATCCCCAAGGCATTCCACAGTTTGGGTTGGTGGCCGAGGAAGTAGAAGAGGTCAATCCTGATTTGGTCGTCCGCGATAATGAGGGCAAAGTGAACACCGTGCGCTACGAGCAGATCAACGCGATGTTGCTCAATGAGTTCTTGAAAGAGCACCGCAAGAATGAGGAACAGGAAAAAACAATCGCACAGCTAAAGTCTGGGATGACGGCACTCATTGGAACGGTGAAAGAGCAGGCAGCGCAAATCCAGAAAGTAAGCGCCCAGCTTGAAGTGAACAGACTCGCGCCGCAAACGGTCCTGAACAATCGCTAAAGTTGTGCTGACAGGCGTCTTCAGTCTTGCCTTCCTGTGCAGAATCCGGCATCAACCTTTTCCTTATGAAACGTCTTCTACTATTTTTCATCATGTCTGCAGCCTTTGCGTACGGTCTTTTCGCGAGTGATTCGCTTCCATTCCCCGTAAGTGTTGGTGGTCAGGCGGCAAAGGACGAGACGCCGTTCGCGAAGATCGAAAATCCGGTTGCGGCGGATGCGGAGCTGTCGGTTCAATCCAAAGACGGCATGATCATTGTCAACGTGAATGCGGTCAATGCGAAGAACGAACCGGTTCCAGGCTCAACGCCTGCGGTGATTTTGCTCCAGGGCAAAACCAAAACGAACCTCGACAAAACAATGGATGGAAAGAAGCTCGCTGCCGGAAATTACGTCATGAGCGTGGTAAGCGAAGGCAAGACGGCCAGTATCCTCGTCACCATCAAGTAGCGTTTGCCCGCGAACCGATTTATTTCTCGCGACCCATCCGAAGTGTCTTACGATTGAGACCGCAGGTTTAGGTCGCTTTCTTCACGGGCATGCCGTACCCATTTGGACAAAGCCAGTGAAGCAATTACGGCCACTACTGACGCCAAATTTCTAACGGCTGCCTCTGTTTCCCGCGGTGCCTGTGCCGTCTGTGGTGGGTTTGGATTTGCCCGTAACACCCCCGCCACCCTTTACGTCTTTTATTGGCTGCAGGTCTTGAATCTTAGCTTTCTTAAGTCGGCGCCACACAGAGTGAACTACATTGATATTCGGCGTTTGTTCCTCCATGACCGCTGTAGATCTTAACGGACTGACAGGGTACTCGCAACATTTTATAGTTTACTAATTTTGAAACTCGCCCGCATACGTGGACGTCGCGATCGCGTTGTTTATCAACAATCGCTCCAGCGATTTCTGTTCCCTGAGTCGTTCTCGGGACGGGGGGGACCGACAGGCTCGACTTTCTTGCTAAAATGCGGTAGAAAAGCTGCTCTTCATGTCGAGCACAGAGTCAGTTTCGCCTCACGATGTAATCGTGTGCGCGTGCGGAACTCAGGAGTATACGGCGCGCGACGCTATCGATGCAGCTATTTTCCGGGGCGAGTTGGAGGACAAATGGCAGAAATTTCTCCGCCACGTTGCAGCGGAAGGTCGCGCAGGCGAATTGGAATTAGAGTTGGACGACTCGGCGATTTCAGCAGCGGCAGAAGTGTTTCGTTACCTTCATGATTTAATCACGGCGGAGGAGACGGAAGCATGGCTGGCAAATCGCGGCCTTACATTCGACGACTTCAGCGATTACTTTGCCCGTCAATATTGCGTCGGTGCGGTTGATGAAGGCTTTTCTCCCGAACAAATCGGATATGCCTCCGCAGGTCCAGAGCTGCGCGACTTGTTCGTAGTAGAGTTGATTTTGTCCGGGGCATTAGGGGACATGACCGTTAAACTCAGGTGGCGTCTGGCCGCGCGCTGCGCTGGAAACGAACCTACGCCAGATGCAATTGCCGCCGAAGAGCGGAAATTCTTGCATCGGATTAAGATTGAACCAGCACAACTGGCGAATTGGCTGGAGGAATTGGGCCGCGATTCGCAGTGGTTGAATGAAATGCTCGCGATCGAGGCGGCGTACGGGACGCATTGCGATAGGCTGCTGGTCCCCGAAGCGCGCCAACGCGAGTTGAGGGGTTTGCGACTGCACCTGACACGATTTGAAATCGAACTGATTGAGTTGGAATCGCACGATGCCGCGAAGGAAGCGCTGTTTTGCGTGCGGGAGGACGGGATGTCAATGGAGGAGGTTGCGACTGAAGGGCGGTATCCGTATCGACGTGCGGAGTTTCTTCTGGAAGACCTTCCGGCGGATGCGCAAGCGAAATATTTAAGCGTCTCGCAAGGGGGCGTGTTGGAACCCATACCTCATGGCGACGGATTCGAACTGTGTCGGATCATCAAAAAAGTCGAGCCGCGACTAGAGGACCCATCCGTCAAATCACGCGTCGACCAGCGACTGCTTGACCAGTATTTTTCAGACCTGACGACCAAATATACGTACCCGCGGCTGAGCGTTCCCGTTTCAGTGGAATGAAAATCCAAGACAGCGAAATTCTGCGGCGTTCATCGGTGTTCCGCTTTGTTTCCGATGAACATTTTGACGCGATCGAGCCGCTCCTGCAGGAAGAACATTATGAATTCGGCGACGTGATCGTAAAACAAGGCGATCCGGCCAATTCATTTTATGTTCTGACAAGAGGGCGGGCGCGTGCCCTGAAGATCAAGCCGGGTGGTGAGGAAATCCCATTGGGAGTACTGAAGCCGGGGGACTCTTTCGGGGAGGCTGCGTTAGCCGAGGGCGGAGCACGAAATGCAACCGTGCGCTGCAGCACCGCGGTCGATGTCCTACGGATCGAGCGCGATGACTTTCTTCAACTCGTCCGCCGCGTGCCCGACCTAAAACATTATATCGAGACAACCGGTCGCAACCGCGCTCTCCAAAGTTTTCTTTATCAGTTCAGCAATTTCGGCCGATTGCCGACTCCCGTGTTGCGCGGGATGATCGACAAGCTAACCCCCGTCACATTCGAAAAAGGCAATCTGATCATTCGAGAAGGGGACAACGCCGGGCCGCTTTATGTAATCGAGAAGGGACGGGCGCGCGCGTTCGCTGGCTTGAACGGACGGGAGCGCAATCTCGCCTTCTATCGCGAAGGCGATTTCTTTGGTGAATTGTCGATCTTAAACGACTCGCCCCGCTCGGCGTCGGTAGAAGCATTCACAGACTGTCAATTGCTTTCCCTTGAACCGAAGTCCGTACGAGATCTCCGCCGGCGATTTCCAGAATTCGATAAATTGTTAAGCGAGCGGCTAGCCCTTTATCAGGCAAAAACCGAGGCGCGTGTTCCGCTCGATTTCGCGACCGAACTGCTCCCTGCCGAAACACAGGTACACGATAAAGTGCAGCTCGACAGCCAACAGCCTCCGGAGGAGACCGATGGCCAAGAAGAGCCGTTCGCCGATGAGCGAGGCCTGTTCCGCAAGCGCGGCAAGCGCCTCCGAAAGATCGATCATATCATGCAGATCGACGAGATGGATTGCGGTGCCGCCTGCCTCGGAATGATCTGCCGACACTTTGGTCGCAAGGTAAGCTTGGCACGGATTCGACAGCTCTGTCACACGGCGACTGATGGCACCAGCCTAAAAGCGATTTCTCGTGCCGCGACCGAACTTGGGTTGGCCGCGCGTCCATTGAAAATCTCGTTCCGCAATCTCCCGCTTATGCCGCTTCCAGCAATAGTGCACTGGGAGGGCAACCATTGGATGGTGCTCTACGACGTTGATGAGCAATTTGTGCGCGTCGCCGATCCCGCGTTCGGGCTACGCAAAGTTTCCCGAAGGGAATTTGAGACGAAGTGGACTGGTTACGCAGCACTGTTCGATTACACGCCAGCATTCGAGGAAGCTCCCGAGAGTAAGCCAAAACTCGCCTGGGTTCTTCCGTTTCTTTCGCGGTTTAAGGTGATCTTGCTGCAGGTACTGGGGTTGGCTATCGCCGTCAGTTTCCTGCAATTACTCTTCCCCGTCTTCACCCAAATCGTCGTTGATAAAGTCATCGTCGAAAATGACATCGGCCTGCTGAAAATGATTCTGCTGGGCATGCTCGCAGCGCTCGTTTTCGTCCAGCTCGCCACGCTTGCACAGGAATACTTACTGGCATTAGCGACCGTGCGTCTCGACACGGCAGTTCTCGATTTCTTGAGCCGGAGACTTTTGTCTCTACCGATGAGTTACTTCACAAATCGTCGAACAGGGGACATTCAGCGCCGCCTCGAAGGTGCGAGGCAAGTTCGGCAATTGGTCGTGCAACAGGGAGTTGGCGCGTTACTGGCAGTCGTTTTTCTGTTAGGCGCACTCGTTTTAATGGCGATGTATAGTCCATTACTGACCATCGCGTTTCTGGCAACAACGCCTTTGTATGTGGGGCTAATGATTTTTTCGGTGAAGGTGTTGCGCCCCCTTTATCACCGGGTGGAAGAAAGTCAGGGCAAATACAGTTCGCATCAAATCGATGCGATCAAAGGGATCGAGGCTGTAAAAGCGGCAGCTGCCGAGAGCTCATTTCGTGACGCTATGCTCAACGAGTTTCTCTCGGTCTCGCAAAAACTTTTCAAGGCGACGTTCATCGTGATGTCGTGGGACAGCGTCCTGCAAACTATTGGCCTTTTGTCTACTGCGATTTTCCTGTGGGTCGGTGCCATGCAAGTCATTCACGGCAACTTGAGTGTCGGTGGTTTTGTTGCGTTTAGCTCACTCACCGCAATGGCATATGCGGGGATTTTGCGGGCGCTCGGAGTTTGGGACAACGTTCAGCTCGCTTCTGTCCTGCTGAATCGTCTGAATGACATTTTCGAACAGGAGCCGGAGCAGGGTCATGATCGGTCCCACCTCGTCCCCGTGCGCAGCCTCGAAGGGCGCGTCGAGTTGCGCGGAGTCAGTTTCAAATATGGCGGACCTGAATCACCTGACATCTTAAAGGATATCACGCTCGATCTTTTGCCGGGACGCACGGTGGCAGTCGTTGGCCGCAGCGGAAGCGGCAAGACAACGCTCATCAAATTGATCGCAGGCCTGCTCGAGCCTACGGAGGGAGCGATCTTTTTCGACACCGTCGATTTAAAGACTCTGAATTATCGCGACGTCCGACGGCACATCGGGATCGTTCTTCAGGAAAATCACATGTTTAACGATACAATCGCGCGCAATATTTCATTTGGCGATCCTGAGCCGGACGTCGGTCGCGTTCTTGCTGCTGCCCAAGCTGCCGCCGCCCACGAGTTCATCATGCGCCTGCCGCTCGGGTATGAGACAAAGATTGGAGAATCGGGTCTTTCCCTGTCCGGCGGTCAGAAGCAGCGCATAGCTATCGCACGAGCAATCTACAACAATCCACCGCTGTTGATCTTTGACGAGGCAACGAGCGCACTCGATACAGAGTCCGAACACGCGATCCAGGACAACCTCGCTCGATTACTGGCGGGGCGCACTACAATTGTAATTGCGCATCGTTTGAGCACCATTCGAGAAGCGCATTCCATCGTCGTGCTTGAAAAAGGCAGTGTTGCCGAGATTGGCACCCACGATGAGTTAATGGCGCAGCGTGGTTTGTATTACTACCTTTCGAGCCAGCAACTCGGAATCTAAACAAGATTTCGATGAGCTCACAATTAACTCAACGTGACTCACTCGACACGGAATCCGAGCTCTCACCACAGGAGATTGTCGGTGGCCGGACGCTGATTGAATATGCATTTGAACCGATTCGGCAATTACGAGAGAGCATAAGGCAATAACCACTGATGCAGGCACGGCCATCAAGGTTAAGGCTCGAAGACCTAACTACAAGCAATGACGCCATGGCGCGTTGTCTCCAGTTGGCCACGCTCGCCGCGAGGTCCGACGTCCCAGTTGTACTGCTCGGCGAGACTGGCACTGGCAAAACCTTGCTTGCCCAAGCCATCCATAATTCATCAGCGCGGGCAAATCGGCCATTCATCGCATTTAATGCCTCAGCAATTAGCGACACGTTGCTCGAGAGTCAGTTGTTTGGTCACGAACGCGGAGCATTCACCGGCGCACAACAAACGGTGAAAGGAAAGTTTGAACTCGCCAATGAAGGCACGCTTTTTTTAGATGAAATCTCGGAGATGAGTCCGCTCGCACAGGTAAAAATCCTGCGCGTTCTGGAGTACGGCGAATTTGAGCGCCTCGGCTCCGAACGAATGCTGACTTCCAATGCGCGAATTATCTGCGCGTCCAACTGTTCGCTGCGAGAACGGGTGCGGCTAGGAAAACTTCGAGAAGATCTGTATCAGCGACTAAACGGCCTTACTCTGCTCATTCCTCCGCTTCGAGAACGGTTGGAAGAACTGCCGGCATTAATTGCCGCCCAATTGCAAGTTGCCGGGGCTAAAGAAGGCAAACACATCACAGCCATTCATCCTGAAGCGATGGAGAAGCTGCTTCGTCACGACTGGCCCGGCAATCTGCGCGAGCTGAGTCACACGGTGGGCACCATGACTCTCTTTTGCAACAGTTCCGTGATTCTACCCGAGCATGTCGTTTTCCCTTCCGATCTCAAGCCCGATCTGGCGCCAGCAGGAACTGACAAACCAGCGCCCCTGCTCGTGGGCAATCATCAGGATGCTGACGTTGGTACTGACCTCTCACTCGAACACGCGATGCAAAGGCATGTTCGATTCGTTTATAGTCAAGCAAATCAGAACCAAAGACGCGCGGCACGATTACTCGGTATTTCTCGCTCGACTCTGTCCCGCTATCTCCGCGGCATGCCTCAAAATAAAGCACGATTGGTCTAAATCTGAGGCGAGACGGCATAATAATGAAGCTGGAATTGCCCTTCATAGGTAGTAGCCATTTTGGCGATTGGAGAAATGATTGGCTGCATAAAAGCCACTAGGTTAACAACAAACGTAGCGACCGTCTCTGCTTTTGTCCCAGCCGTCGGAGACTTGGCACGGATGCTGATATCCACAGCGAGCTAAGGTGAATACACCGAAGGACAAAAAGAATGCGCCCGCCGCAGAACCAGGAAATAAGAGGCGGAAGCGCACGAGAGATAAATTGATTCGCCTCGACGATCTGATTCCAGAACAGGACGTTAAGGGCGGGCGTCAATTACCCTTCGGTGTCACTGACACAACACAAACCAACGAAAAAAGAAAATAAAAATGGGTCCGGGACTGAAAAACCGAAAAAAAACCAAGGCGGCTCTTCTCTCCAGACGCCGAGACCCAACCGCATTGTGATCTGACTTCTTGATCAAAAAATGACCGCCCCCCACACCCGAGCAGGTATGAGAGGCGGCTGTTCCCCCCAGAACAATCTTCAAAAACTTCGACGCTATTAAACGAGCTTCGAGCCAATCGCAACAAATTTCGCTTGGTTTCATGGTGGCCGTCGCCGGGGGATCTTTCTTTGAGGTCCCGACGCGTCTGCGGCCTAACGAATCATTGCAGCTGACCTAGTGGCGCGTCTTTACCTGTCGGGCTGCACCGCTCCAAGCTGCCGCTCTTCAGCGAGCGCTGAATTGCCGACAGGTCTTTTGGGCGACTTTGTGGTCACCGTCCTTTCGATCAGCGCTAACTCTTCTGTCGTTTGTATTGCCAGACAGAGTCGCTGCTTTACAAAATGGCAACGATGTCGGATTACGAACCTTCTTCGCGGCGGCCGATTGCGGCGGTGTTCCGGCAAACTGGAGACGCTGCTACGCGGTTCTGTGTGCGTCATGGAATTCATCCCGATGCGACGTAGCGGCGCTGATCGCCGCAATCTGTTTTTGGAAATCGGGAGAGAGACGTTGGCTACTCATCATCGCGCCGCTTTTTTGTTATTTGCGGCTGTGGTTCAACATGCTCGACGGCCTGGTCGCGTTCGCGGCGGGGAAGGCGAGCCGCCGTGGTGAAATCCTGAACGATCTGCCCGATCGCATTTCCGACATCGTGATTTTCGTCGGGGTTGCGCACAGCGGGTTGATGAATCCGTTGATCGGATATTGGGCAGCAATTTTGGCGGTGCTCGCCTCGTACGTCGGTCTGTTTGGACAAGCGCTCGGCGTTCAACGCCAATTTGGCGGCATCATGTCCAAGCCCTGGCGCATGGTCGCGCTCCACGGCGGCGCATGGCTCACGTTTTTTCTCCCGCCACCATCATCCGCGACTCTCACCATTTTTGATTGGACCTGTCTTGTCATCATCGCTGGTTGTGTTGAAACAATCGTTGTTCGCTTGAAACGCATCACCGCCGGGCTGCAAGATAAGCGGTGATGTCGCCGCATATCGCGCTGCAAAATCCTGTTTTTCGTGATTACTTCTGGATCGTTTTGATTTCCCTCGCAATCGCCGGCGCGGTGCTCGGTTTTCTGCGATTCGTTTTGAAAAAGCAAACTGCGTCGATGTTCAAGACGTATCGCTCGTGGATTCTCATCGCCGGAATCGGTTTCATCGTTGTTTTTCTCGGACGCATTCCAACGATCGTCGGCGTCACGTTGCTTGCGATCTATGCTTTCAAGGAATTCGCGCACGCCTCAGGATTGTACCGTGACTCGTGGATGACCGGCGCGGTTTATGCCGGAATCGTTACTGTCGGAACCGCCTCGCTACTTTCGCAGCCGGGTGGCGAAGAACAGGGCACGGGCTGGTACGGATTCTTTGTCGCCGTGCCGGCGTTCGCGATCGCGTTGATCCTGCTCATCCCGATTTTGCGCAATCGCGCTCGCGGCGAGCTGCGACGCATATCGCTCGCCATTATCGGTTTTGTTTACATCGGCTGGATGTTCGGTCACCTCGGATTTATGGCGAACGCTCGCAACGCCTACGGCTTTATTTGCTACATCATTTTCGCGACGGGCTTGGCTGACGTCGCGGCATTTACTTTCGGGAAAATGTTCGGCCGCCACCCGTTGCGTAGCGAAATCAGTCCGAACAAGACATGGGAAGGCGCGCTCGGAGCGCTGGGCGTCGCCATGATTCTGCCCTGGCTACTTCGATTCTCGTTTCCATTCTTTGGCCCGTGGCAACTAGTTCTGACCGGCTTGATCGTTGGAATTGGCGGGCAACTGGGCGATCTTTCGATTAGCGTGATCAAGCGCGACATCGGAACCAAAGACATGGCTGCAACTATTCCCGGTCACGGCGGGCTTCTGGATCGGATCGACAGTTT
>WNFX01007118.1_pt1 | contig 10523 bp, 9 predicted proteins | sample 5400111 | NCBI WGS metagenome assembly WNFX01 (sample SAMN13153363, study PRJNA577476) | soil metagenome | isolation source: 40 cm soil or saprolite under grassland replicate 1 | place: USA:California | collected 2016-06-15 | reverse complement strand
CCAGGTCGTCAGGGACCTGGCCGACAGCGGCCGGCTGCGCCGCATCGTGGTCGTCGGCCTCGGTACCAACGGGACCGTCACCAGTGCCCAGATCAGCCAGCTGCTCGCCGCCGTCGGCCGGCATCGCTGGCTCGTGCTCGTCAACACCTTTGTTCCCCGCCCGTGGCAGGACGAGGTGAACGGCACGCTCGAGGCGGCGGCCCGCCACCACCCGAACGTGGTGATCGCCAACTGGCTCACCGCGATCGAGCATCACACCAGCTTGCTCTGGGATGATGGCGTGCATCCTCGGCCGCCGGGCGGCAGGCTGTACGCCCGGGTGGTGCAGGGCGCGATCCGGGCGCTGGCCAGGCCGCCGGGAAACTCGGTCACGGCACCAGCGGCACGAGCATGGATGTCCGGCGCCGGCCAGCCGGCCGCTGACGGCACGGCCGCGCGGCGCCACGACTAGGGTGGCAGCGTGACGGGACGTGGCGACAGCAAGGGCCCTGCCGGGCCGGCGGCCGGGAAAGCCGGGGACCGGGCCGGGCGGGATCCGGCCGCGCGGGCTGGCGCCCCTGCCAGGGACCGGGCCGGGCGGGATCCGGCCGCGCAGGCTGGCGGCCCTGCTGGCGATGCCGCGCTGGCCGAGCCGCCGGAATTGCCCTACGAGCAGGCTCGTGACCAGCTAACGGAACTGGTCAAGCGCCTTGAGGCCGGCGGCCTGACGCTGGAGCAGTCGCTGGAACTCTGGGAGCGCGGCGAGCGGCTCGCCGACATCTGCGCGGCCTGGCTGGAAGGCGCCCGCGCGCGGCTGGCTACCGCGATGGCGCAGCGCGGTGACGGCTCCGCCGACGCGGCGGCACCATTCTGAGCGCCGGAACGGGCGAGGCCCGACAGCGCGGGCATGCTACCGGGACGGAATCTCGATCCTTGACAGGACCTGGAGCACGCCGTCGACGATCCGGCGTGCGTGCTCGGCATCCGCGCTGAGCGAGATCTCGGCGACCGCCAGCATCAGGGCGCCGGTCATCACGATCGAAACTGCCTCATCCAGCGGCTCGCCGCTGCGGGCGAAGAACTCGGCATTCCGCCCGGACCACTCGACCAGCCGCTGCCGGCGCACCAGGTCGAATCCGGGCGGGCTGTCCCCGCGTACGAACAGCGCGGACAGCTCGCGCTGCGCCGCGCACCCGTCCAGGTAGCCGCGCGCGCCGGCCAGGAAGAGCTGCCTCGGATCCAGCACTCCGGCGTCGCGGGCGCGGCGAACCGCGAGCCGGGTGCGCTCCATCAGGTCCCGGTGGAGTTCCTCGAACAGCGTGAGGTACAGGTCCGCCTTGCCGCTGAAATGGTGATAGAGGCTGCCGACGCTGGCACCGGCCCGGGTGACGATTTCCGTCACGCCTGCCTGCGCGTAGCCGACGGACGTGAAAACCTCACGGGCGGCCGCGAGCAGTCCGCTCCGGGTGGCCGCACCGCGCTCCGACGTCCGCGCGACAGGCGGTGCCTGGTCAGTTGTCATCCGGTTCAGCAGCGCTCCTTATCGTCAGCCACGCTGGGCACCAGGCTACGCCGGCCAGTCGGCTGCATAGGATCGCAGCACGGCCGATAGAGAGGGCGTATCCGTTATGACGGAGCATGAGTCCGCTGCGATTCCGCCGGTGTCCGGGCCGCTTGGCCAGGCAGTGCCCGACCCTAGCCCGCTAGCGGCTGACCTCAGCCAGGTAGCTGCCGAGCCCGGCCAGGCTTCGCCGGAGCCTGCACGGCACGCACCGGACCGGAACCTGGCGCTGGAACTGGCCAGGGTCACCGAGGCCGGCGCGATGGCCGCCGCGCGCTGGGTCGGCCGGGGCGACAAGAACGGCGCGGATGGGGCCGCCGTGCACGCGATGCGGCTGCTGATCAATACGGTGTCGATGAAGGGGACGGTCGTCATCGGCGAGGGCGAAAAGGATCGCGCGCCCATGCTGTACAACGGCGAAGAGGTCGGCGACGGCAGCGGGCCGGCCTGTGACGTGGCGGTGGACCCGATCGACGGCACCCGGCTGGCGGCGAACGGCATGCCGAACGCGATCTCGGTGCTAGCCGTCAGCGCCCGCGGGTCCATGTACGACCCGTCGGCGGTTTTCTACATGTCCAAGCTCGTCACCGGCCCGGCCGCGGCGGACGTCGTCGATATAGCCGCGCCGGCGGCCGACAACATCGCGGCCGTCGCGCGGGCCAAGGGCGGCTCACCGCGTGACGTGACGGTAGTCATCCTGGACCGGCCCCGGCACTCTGGCCTGATCGAGCAGGTCCGGGCGGCGGGCGCCAGGATCAAGCTCATCACCGACGGCGACGTGGCCGGGGCGATCATGGCCGCCAGCGATGGCACCGGGATAGACCTGCTGCTCGGCATCGGGGGCACGCCCGAGGGAATCATCGCCGCCTGCGCGGTCAAGTGCCTGGGCGGCATCATCTTGGGCAAGCTCGAGCCCCGCGACGATACCGAGCGAGGCCGCGCCGTCGATGCCGGCCATGACCTGGACCGGATCCTCAGCACGGACGATCTTGTTGCCTCCGACGACGCGTTCTTCGCTGCCACCGGAATCACCGACGGGGAGCTCATCGCCGGGGTGCGGTACCGGGCCGGCGGGGCCAGCACGCACTCGCTGGTCATGCGCGCGCGCTCGGGCACCATCCGCAATATCCGCAGCGACCACCAGTTGTGGAAGCTCAACGCCTACAGCGCCGTCAACTTCGCCGGTGACGACTAGCAGGCCCACGCGCCCCGCTCCTCCCAGCGCCCCGCCCGCCCCATATCCCCCGCCACCCCACGCGCCCCGGCTGCCGCACGCCACCCCAGGAACCCGATCGATATGGCATTGAGCGGGTTGGGTGCCGCTGAAGTCCATATCCACCGGGTACGCAGCCGACCGGGGCTGGCTCAGGCGGCCACCCCAGGAACCCGATCGATATGGCATTGAGCGGGTGCCGCTGAAATCCACATCCACCGGGTTCGCAGCCGGCCGCGCTGGCTCAGGCGGCCACCCCAGGAACCCGATCGATATGGCATTGAGCGGGTGCCGCTGAAATCCACATCCACCGGATTCGCAGCCGGCCGGGGCTGGCTTAGGTTGGCGGCCGGGGCTGGCTCAGGCCGGCGGCCGCGCTGGCTTAGGCATGCGGCCGGGGCTGGCTAGCGGCTCTGGCCGCCCCGGCGCCGGGCGCCGAACCAGCCGCGGCGCGGCGTCACGACCCGCACCCGGCCGCCGAGCGCCAGCGTCCGGACCTCGATCACCGGCACGCCTGGCCGGGCGGGCGGCGGTTCGCCGCCTGCCCGCCGAGCGAGTACGGCGGTACCGGTCATGACCACGGCGACGCCATCAGGAACGATCAGGTCCAGCCGGCCGCCGACGACGGTCGCGTAGATCGTGACGTGCAGGCTTTGCAGCAGAGCCTCGCGCAGGTCGAGCACGACTTCGCCGAAGATCGCAGTCACCACGAGGTTGTCGGGCACGACCCACCGTCCCGAGCGGCGCTCCCGGCCGAATATGCCCGCTACCGGCCGCCGGCCATCGAGCCGGATCGGCTGGGCGGATGGCGCCGCCAGGTCGGCAGTCAGCCCGGCGAGTTCACCCAGGGTGCGGGCAGAGTAAGCACGCTCGGCCCGTTCCGCGTGTTCTCCGAGGGTTAGCCGGCCGTCGGCCGCAGCCTCCGTGAGCACGGTGACCACGCGCTCCCGGTCAGCGTCGGATGCCCGCAGGTCACGCGGCGGCGGACGGGATGCCACATGCCGAAGATACCGGACCGCGGCGCCGGCGCCCGCTGCCCGCGCGGCCAGGGACCGCAAAGGGTCAGGAGGTCCAGGTGTTGCCGAAATCGCCGGTGCCTATCTCGATGACATCGCCGGCTTCATTCGTGAAGTACAGGTGGCCGTGCCCGTGGCCCCAGGCGATCATCGTCGGCGGGTGCAGCGCCTTCTGCGTGGTGATGTCCTTCCACGGGCCCCAGTCGCCGTTTGCCCAGCGGATGGCCCGGATGAACCCGTCCTTGCCGATCCCGGCGACCACGGTGTCGCCGTTGTCCCAGCGGACGGAGGCTAGCGCGGAGGTATTCGTCCCGCCCAGGTTCTTCAAGTGCGGCACCTTCTCTTTCCCGAGTGCCGCGGCCATTTTGGCCCGGCTGGTGAATTTTGCCACGTCGCGGTCGATTGACCCGGTGATGTTGTACTGATGCAGGGTCCAGGTCTTCCACGGCGACGGCACCCGCGGATGGCCCGGCCTGGACGACGGATCGGCGATCCACAACGGGAGGTGGCCGAGCCGGTTGCAGTTTCCCTCCCTGGCGAAGGACAGGAACGTGTAGACGAGCGGGTGCCGCCCGGTCTGGTGCCGCAGCTCGGCAGTCACCCTGGCGCACCAGGAATCGACCGCCGAAGGGCTGCGACCGTCTGTCACCTCGATGTCCAGCGCAATGCCGTCGTCATCATGCAGGCCGAGCTTACGAATCTCGTGCAGGAAGAACGACACCGTATGCGCGGCGCTGACCGAAGGATGCCCGAACAGGTAGGCGATGCGGACCTTCTGATTCCGGTGCAGAAAGGCCCAGTCAGCGGCGGCGTCGGGGTTGACGTACCTTCTGCCGTTTGGCTCCAGCTCGGTGATCTTCACCGCCGCCCAGGCGATGCGGCCTGCCTCGTGCCGCCATTGTGCGGGCCTTCCCTGGAAGCTGGAGACATCCACGCCGTGCAGCCGCTTCCTGGGCGGGCGATTGACCATGCTTTGCAGCCGGGTCAGCAGAGCGCGGCCATTCAGCATGGCGCGACTTTATCGCGCTTTTGCGCTGGCCGGGCCCTTGAGCGGGGTTCAGCGCCTGGTCCGGGACGCCAGCGACGGGCCCGGTCGCGCATCCTGGCCGGCCCGGCACGCTTTCTGGCAGTTAGCCCGATCTGTTAGTTTGGGGAAAGCAAGTATCAAGCTTCGGCGCGGAGGGGAGATCGCGTAGTGGGCGAGCGCCCGGAGGGCAGCACGCGGCCGGCGGCACCGGCCGCGGGCAGGTTCCGCGGTACCCACTACAAGTGGGTGGCGCTGTCGAACACGACGCTCGGCATGCTGGCGGCCACCGTCAACGGTTCCATAGTGATCATCTCGCTGCCCGCCATCTTCCGCGGGATACGCCTGGATCCGCTCCAGCCGGGCAACGTGAGCTACCTGCTCTGGATGCTGATGGGGTACCTGGTGGTCTCGGCGGTGCTCGTCGTCACCCTGGGCCGGCTCGGCGACATCTACGGCCGGGTCCGGATGTACAACATGGGCTTCGCGATCTTCGGTCTCGGCGCTCTCGCGCTGCCGTTCGACCCCTTCACCGGGCCCGCCGGGGCGCTCTGGCTGATCGGCTGGCGGGTCCTGCAGGCAACCGGCGGCGCCATGCTGATGGCCAACTCCCCGGCGATCCTGACCGACGCGTTCCCGTCTCACCAGCGCGGCACGGCCATGGGAATCAACCAGGTCGCTGGCATCTCCGGTTCGTTCCTCGGCCTGATACTCGGCGGCGTGCTCGCCGCCATCGACTGGCGCCTGGTGTTCATCGTGTCGGTGCCGATCGGTATCGGCGGCACGATCTGGTCCATCCTGAGCCTGCGGGAGACCGGGATACGGACACGGGCACGGATCGACTGGCTGGGCAACATCACCTTCGCCGTCGGCCTGATCGCCCTGCTGACCGGAATCACCTACGGCATCCAGCCCTACGGCGGCCACTCGATGGGCTGGACAAGCCCGGTCGTGCTGACCGGCCTGCTCGGCGGCGTCGTGCTGCTGACCGCGTTCTGCTTCATCGAGCAGCGCGTCGAAGACCCGATGTTCGACCTGAAGCTGCTCCGGATCCGGGCCTTCGCGGCCGGGAACGCCGCGACGCTGCTTGCCTCGATCGCGCGCGGCGGGCTGCAGTTCATGCTGATCATCTGGCTGCAGGGCATCTGGCTGCCGCTGCATAACTACGCCTTCAAGGACACACCGCTGTGGTCCGGCATCTACCTGCTGCCGCTGACCTTCGGCTTCGTCCTTTCCGGCCCGGTCTCCGGCTGGCAGTCGGACAAGCACGGCGCGCGCGCGTTCGCCTCCGGCGGGCTGCTGGTGTCGGCGGTGGCGTTCGGCGGCCTGCTGGTGCTGCCGACCGACTTCCGGTACGCCGAGTTCGCGGTGCTGATCTTCGTGGCCGGCGCCGGGATGGGCCTGTTCTCCGCGCCGAACGCGGCCGGGATCATGAACAGCGTCCCGGCCAGGCAGCGTGGCGCGGCATCCGGGATGCTGGCCACGTTCCAGAACTCTGGCTTCGTGCTGTCGATCGGCGTCTTCTTCTCACTCATGATCGCCGGGCTGGCGAGCGCGCTGCCGACCACGCTCAGCCGGGGCCTCATCGCCCAGGGCGTGCCGGCCGGCACCGCGCACCAGATCGCCGGCCTGCCGCCGGTGGGCAGCCTGTTCGCCGCGTTCCTCGGCATTAACCCGGTCCGTCAGCTGCTGGCCCCGACCGGAGTGCTCGGGCACCTTCCGGCGGCCAACTCCGCGCGGCTGACCGGCAAGCATTTCTTCCCCCAGCTGATCTCCGGACCGTTCCATCACGGGCTGGTGATCGTGTTCAGCATGGCCATCGCGGTGCTCGTCATCGGCGCGGTCACGTCCGCGCTGCGCGGCGGCCGGTATGTGCACGATGAGCATGCCGTGGGCGCGGGCGCAGCGGGCACGGCGGCGGTAGTGGCCCGGCGGGCCGCGGTGGATCCGCGCGGCGAGCCGGACGCAGCAGCCAGCGGGAACGGCACAGCCGGGGGAAACGGGGCCGGCCGCGCTGGCCAAGATGGCACGTCGGCTGTACGCGCTGGCGGGAGCCGTGCTACGCCTGACCCATGACTTTCACAGACACCGCAGGCCGGGAGCGCGCGGCCGGCCTGGATGACGCCGGGCGGGCCGCGCTGAGCAAGGCACGCGGCGATCAGGTCGCGCTGGTGCGGTTCCTCTACGTGGATCACGGCGGGATCGTCCGGGGCAAGTCAAGCTCGCTGGCCAAGCTCCCGGACCGGCTGATGACCGGGATCGGGCACACCCTGGCCATGATGGCCATGTCGATGATGGACACGCTGCAGCCGGTGGACGGCATGGGCCCGGTCGGCGAAGTCCGGCTGGTGCCCGACCCGTCCAGCTACGTCACGCTGCCCTATGCGCCGGGGGCCGGCGCGATGCTGGCCGACCTGGTGCAGCCGGACGGCACGCCGTGGGACGGGTGCGCCCGGACGTTCCTCAAGCAGGCCGTCGCCGCGCTGGCGGCGGAAGGCTACGGGCTCAGTGCGGCATTCGAGCCGGAGTTCACGGTCGGCAGGCGCGAGGCCGACCCGGATGGCGGGCCCGACATCCTGGCCCCGGTCGATGACAGCCTCTGCTACTCGGCCACCGGTTTTCACCAGGCACATGACTTCGTGATGGAGCTGATGCAGGCATTCGAGGCGCAGGACCTGCGTGTCGAGCACTACTATCCGGAACTCGGCGACGGGCAGCACGAGGTCTCGATCCGGCACGCGCCAGCCCTGCGCGCGGCGGACAACCAGGTGCTGTACCGGGAGACGGTGCGGGGCGTCGCGTTCCGCCGCGGGCTGTGGGCCAGCCTGGCGCCGAAGCCGATCGCCGGCCAGGCAGGCAACGGCGCGCACTTGCACGGCTCGCTTTACGAGTTGGGTTCCAGTGGCGCGCTGGGTACCCGTAACCTGTTCCACGACCCCGGCGACCAGTACGGCCTGTCCGAGATCGGCTACCACTTCATCGCCGGGATCCGCGCTCATCTGCCTGCACTCACCGCGCTGACCTGCGGCAGCGTCAACAGCTACCGGCGGCTGACCCCGATGGCCTGGAGCAGCGCCTACACCATCTGGGGAATGGACAATCGCGAGGCGGCGATCAGGATCTGCTCACCGCTGCGCGGTGATCAGTCCAGCACGGTGAACCTTGAGCTGAAGTCGTCGGATTCGACCGGCAACCCGTACCTGGCGCTTGGCGGCTTCATCCAGGCGGGCCTGGACGGGATCCGCGGCAAGCTCGACCCGGGCGAGGCGGTCAACGTGGATCCGGCCACCCTCAGCGAGGCCGAGCGCCAGGCGGTGGGGGCCCGCAGGCTGCCGGCCTCGCTCGGCGAGGCGCTCGACGCCCTGGAGCGAGACGACCTGCTGATGGACGCGCTTGGCCCGCTCCGCCGGACCGCGTATCTCGCGGTAAAAAGAGCGGAGGTCGAGGCATTCGCGGGCCAGGATGCCGCCTACGAATGCTTCCACTACTTCACCAAGATCTGAGCCGTCACCTGGCCCGCGCCTCAGACCGCTCTGGCCGCATCAATCGCGGCCCTGATGGCCGTGACTGACTGCCAGGTCATCCGGCATGACCGCAAGGTACACCGCGACGGACAACTCATGATCTGCTGTTCAGGTGGACCTCAGCGAAACGATCGGCGCGCTGCCGCTGATCGACCATCATGTGCACACGGCGCTCGGCCGGGACGTCGGGCGGCCCGAGTTCGAGCGGCTGATCACCGAGTCTGGCCTGGCCGCCGCGGCGGAGACGACCTGGTTCGACTCCCCGCCGGGCATGGCCATCCGGCGCTGGTGCGCTCCGCTGCTCGGGCTGGATCCGTTCGCCGAGCCCGAGGACTACCTGGCCCGCCGGGCGGAACTCGGCGGCGCCGAGGTGGCTGGCCGGCTGCTGCGGGCAACCGGCATCGCGCGGTTTCTCATCGACACTGGCTACGAGGCACCCGGCTCGCTCAGCCTCGCCGCCATGGCCGAGGCATCCGGCGGGCTGGTGCACGAGATCGTGCGGCTTGAGCCGATAGCGGAGCAGGTGGCGGCCGCGTCCGGCGGCGGGGCCGCGAGCTTCGCCGGGCGGCTGCGGGCCGCGCTGTGGGAGCAGACGGCCGCCGCGGTCGGGCTGAAGAGCATCATCGCCTACCGGTTCGGGCTCGACTTCGACCCGCAGCCGCCGTCGGAGCGTGATGTCGCCGCCGCGGCCGGACGATGGCTGACCGAGATCGAGGAGTCCGGGCGGGCCAGGCTGACCGATCCGGTGCTGCTGCGCCATCTGCTGTGGGCCGGCGCCGACCGGGGCCTGCCGCTGCAACTGCACACCGGCTACGGCGATCGTGACCTGGACCTGCGCCGCTGCGACCCGCTACTGCTGACCGGGTTCCTCAAGGCGGTGGAGCCGCTCGGGGTGCCGGTCATGCTGCTGCATTGCTACCCGTACCACCGCGGCGCCGGCTATCTGGCCGAGATGTTCCGCAACGTCTATCTCGACGTCGGGCTCGCGCTGACCCATGCCGGCGCCCGGGCCGAGGCAATCGTGGCCGAGTCGATGGAGGTCGCGCCGTTTGCCAAGGTCCTCTTCTCCTCCGATGCCTGCGGCCTGCCTGAGCTGCACTACCTGGGCACGCTGCTTTGGCGCCGGGCTACCGCCGGCGTGCTGGGCGGATGGGCGGAACGCGGGGACTGCAGCGGGCCGGAAGCGGTCAGGATCGCGTCGATGATCGGGAGCCAGAACGCGCTTCGCGTCTACCAGCTGGCCGGGCAGGGGTAGCGAGCAGACGCGGGCCGGTCACGCCCGCGCCGCCGCTGGCCGGCCGCTGCCACCGGGAGCGGGCAACTGCCGGGGCCGCTTAGCCGAGCGCGCGCAGCTTGGGCAACAGCGCCGCGGCCGCCTCGACCCGGGGCAGCCCGCCGGAGAATGGCATGAAGAGGATGTCGCAGAACCCGGCCCGGACGTAGCGCTCGGCCGCCCGCATCGTCTCGTCCGCGTCGGCCGGCAGCGGGAACTGCACAGCGCGGCGGATGGTGACAGGATCCCGGCCGATGCTCTCGCAGTGCCGGTCGAGTACCCGGGAGAGTCTTGTCAGCTCACCCAGGTCCTCCGGGTTCATGCTGGCGTTTATCCAGACATCCGCGTGCTCCGCGACGGCGCGCAGTCCGTATCGCTCGCCACTGCTGCCGATCCAGATCGGCGGGCGCGGGCGTTGCAACGGCTTCGGGTCCGAGTGTGCCTGCTCAAGGTGGTAGTGCTTCCCGGTGAAGGTGACGGTTTCCTCGGCCCACAGCAGCTTGAGTATCTGGCATGCCTCAGCCAGCCGCTCGATCCGGTCCCGGGCCGGATAGCCCGGAAGGCCAAGCATCGTGTCCGCATAGTCATCCCCGCCTGCGCCGATCCCCATGATCAGCCGGCCCGCGCTGACATGATCGACGGTAACGGCCATCTTGGCGAGGATGCCAGGGTGACGGTAAATGTTGCCGGTCACCAGCGTGCCGATGCGCACCCGCTGGGTCGCCTGCGCCATCGCGGCCAGCAGGGTCCATGCCTCGAAGATGTCACCGGTCCGGCTGGCACCCATCGGGGCGAAATGATCGAATAGCCAGCAACTGTCGAATCCTCCCTCGTCGGCGACCTGCCAGATCTGCCGGAAGCCGTCTATCGTCGAGCGCTGCTGGGACGCCTTCAAGCCGAACGTCAGTCTTTGTCTGGGCACGGTCCCTCCAG
>WNFX01007117.1_pt1 | contig 10524 bp, 16 predicted proteins | sample 5400111 | NCBI WGS metagenome assembly WNFX01 (sample SAMN13153363, study PRJNA577476) | soil metagenome | isolation source: 40 cm soil or saprolite under grassland replicate 1 | place: USA:California | collected 2016-06-15 | reverse complement strand
TTCGGATGCTATTGAACGCGCGGTACGTTAGCAAAACTGCTTCCCGAGGGTCATCAGTCAGCCGAGAAGCGAAGTTGTAAACGGCGGGATAATGACGAGCGACCAAACTATCAAAACGCCCGAGGTTCGTTTTGATCGATGGGTTTCGCTTTTCGTTCGGTTCTTGCGGGAGGCGGTGCAGCACATGGCTGCTCTGGCTGGGCGGTCCTTTTATTCGTGGGGGGTCCTTTCATTTATCAGTTAGTTCTACGGAATTGCCGAAGCGGAGTTCCCTCGGATAGCGCGCGCGTTCACACCAATGCGTGATTGCAATATGGGCCTTGGTGACAAAAGTTGCCGCGTTGGCTGTGTCGGAGCGGGCCATGGCTGCGAATCCGAATCGATAGTCGTAGGGCGCCGTATGCCAAAACAAAAGTGAAAAGGGTCAAGCAACTCGAACTGAATCCATGGCCGAAACGTCAATAAAAGCCCTCAAGGCGATCTTAGAGACAATCCGCGAACAGGCGGATTTTGCCCTTAAGCAACTTCAAAAATCGGAAGAGGAGCGTTCGATGCGGTGGAAATACAAAGATTGCGGGTACGTTAAACACTTTACTCGGCCAGTTCCATTGGAAGCGGCCGGCCGATGTCCCAGGTGCAAAAGCATTTCGTTCGAGCCTGTCTTTTAAACCTCATTTGCTCGGTGTTTAATGAAGAACTTTGATCCCGCTGACAGGGTGAATCTCTTCACAAGTCGCGCGCCAGATGTTTTTGCCATGCGGATTCGTGTTCGCCGCATTACCTTCATGCATCGAATCGTAAAAGAGCCAGCCGGTGACCATCACGCGCTTGTGTAGAATTTGTTTCTTGAGCGTGGCCGTGGACGGAAAATGATAAAGTCGCCGGGTGCGCGGCGTTACTTCAACGACAACGTGCTTACTTTCGTCATTGGCGTTTGCGAGGTCTGTTACTAGCGCGATGTGCGTATCTTTGTGCGCTGCGTCCGTTGCGCCACAATTGCAGGTTTCTCGGCGACCAGGTTTTACCAGCGCAACGTAACCGACAATTGCCGCGGCTTCGTTGTTATCATATCGGGCGCCGTTCGCGAGTGCTTTCAATGTGATCGTCGGATTGACTGTGCGCGGCGCTTGCGAGCGATTCTTAAAAGGGTTGAGTAGATATTCCCGCGACCTAGGGTTGGCGTTGCCGTGTACTCCGCACGGAGCGGCGTACATCACCGTGGAGAGGAACAGTGAGAGAACTGTAATTCCGGTTTTCATTTTCGCGCATCATTGCGACCGTTCTGGCACTTTGTCCTTGCCCGGTGGAGAGCAAAAATGCAGAATCCCGGCTCGCGTGAAGTACTGGAAAACCGCACTGGCAATTTTGGCGCTGTCCGGGTCACTCGCGCTGGCCGACGACTTCAAAACGATTGACGGCAAAGAATACAAAGATGTTACGGTCAGCCGCGTGGAACCTGACGGCATCGTACTCAAAGCCAAGTCGGGAATTTCAAAGGTTTATTTCATTGAATTGCCTAAAGAGGTTCAGGAACGCTTTCATTACAATCCCGAAAGCGCAGCTGATTCGATGAAACAAGCAGACTCAGCGTTGTGGAACGGTCAGTTTGTTCAAGTCGCAGAATTGCTTAATCGGATTGCATCCGAGTATCCGACTAGCCCACAGGCCAAAACCGTCCGCGACTTACGCTCGTTTCTTCGCGACAAAGGGGCACCGCAGGATGCGCCACTGACTGCGAACGAGACGCAAAGATTGCGTTCGGTCATGGACGCGCTCGCTAGCATTAAGAGAAACTACCGCACTGCCACACCCGAAAAGCGCAAGGCAATGGAAACCCTGTTGGGGATCGAAGTTCTTCGAGATGCGGACAACGGATTAGGTTCGATTGCCCCCGCTGGAACAAAGCTTCGCGACGCAACGGACAAAGTGCGTCAAGGACAGTGAAGCACTGGGAGATCATCGCTGATAATCTCAGCAAAGCCGGTTTTAGTTGGGATACTCACCTACGATCGCGTCCGAGTAGAACGCCCACTCTTTCTGAATCCAGCCGGAACCGTCTCGCCCCGTAGGAACCGCTGCAGAAGTTGTCGAGCCCGTCGTTCGTTGCGTCGTTCCTTCCACCACTGATTCGTGCCTGAAGGATGTGGAAAGATCAAGAAGCGGCGTCCATAAATGCGTATCTCCGCCAGAAAAGGCAAGTCGCGGAGGCCGAAGCAACGCGCGACGTTCTTACCGAGCAGGACGATGCGCTCGACGCGCCAATCCAATAGAACGTCGGCGGCGTTAACGTTGCCTTTCGCGGGGTCGAATGCGTCGCTTTTGCGGCGCTTCCCGCTGTAGTGCGTATTCAGGTGCCTACGACGACACGCGATCAGCTCGTCGTAGCTCATTCCAGCAAGCCGTGCGATCTTCTGGCCGTTCGGGCCGGCGAGTGGTTTGCGCGGGTCGCCGCGTCGCGACGGCGCTTGGCCGACAAGCCCGATCTTGTTCGTCTCGATCTTCTTCTGTTTCATGGCGCCGCCAAGTCACGATAGAGCAGTGCCGGACTTTTGCGAGCCAATCTGTTGTGCGGCCTCCAGAGCTTACACCATGGGCGTCTAGCGAGTTAAGAGCAAGGTTCCCTGCATTGCCGACCGGCATTAAGGCCCGGCCTATAAAGGTGCATTTTTTGCGCGACAAATGGAGATCCCCTAGATTAAATTCTGGTGGTAACAACTGCGAGCACTCACCGGTGCGGAGAGGCGGTTATTGGAGGCCGCGCTGATTCACAAACATCGTGCTTGGGTAAGTCCCCGTGTAATCCTGGCCCCTCGCAGTTTGTTGCACTTTTTCTTCGGGACAAGCGCCGCAGAATTTTTCCAACGATCCGCATTGTTCACCGCCGACCGAATGGCAGCGCATCAGAAATCAGATCGACACCGCATTTATCTTTTGCGCGGGCGAATCTCGTAAACATGCATTTCCATCTCCCGGTGATTTTACGGGCTATTCCCGCCAATGTGCGTGGCGGACATGCGCGGGTTCAATGAAGCGGGCAAAGTGACCGAGACACACGAGCAATAGCGCGATTATATAGAGCAGCGGGGGCCGCTACTGGACCACGCGCAACGCCATCACCGGGTGAATTTCCCATGCAGCGTAGCCAGGAAGATGGCTTCTCCGGTTTGATCTTTGATCTTTAAGAGAATGGCCAACGTCAAAGTACGCTTTGCCAACAACGGTGATGACGGGGGTTTGATTGAGAGTCAGTTTCTTAGCGGAGCTAGTGTGAAAAGGGAATCGCGTCCGCGTCCAACCAAAAACCGTGCTGCGAATCTCGCACCACTGCGGTTTTGCTGGTATTTCAACAACAGCGATGCCCGGTTTGTCTCCCGTCGCATCTTGAAGCGCGATGTGTAGATCACCATCCGCTTCAACTTTGAGAGCAACGACGCGGCCTGTCAGGGCGAACCATTTGTTTTCAATCCCGGTGCGCTTTGAACTTTGAGTCAAAGGTACGTCTGGCCCGGCCCAACTGTAGATGTCGCTAGGTGTGACGGATTGAATCGCGTTTGCATCTGTGGGCGGAAGCGTCGGATCAATCTTCACTGACCAGCGATGTTGGCCGTGGTTGTCGTGACATGAGCAGGGCGAATCAAACGTGACAGGCGACTTTATTGTCGCGGCTGTGCTGCAAAGTAACGTTGTCGCAGCAAGGATGAGAGTTGCGGCCCGCGTCATTGCGCTCCGCTCATATCATTTTCTCATTGCTGTGTGGAGAACAAATAGGCCACAATCCGCCGCGTGAAGCCCTGGGAGATCATCGCTGACAATCTCAAGAAAGGCGCAGCTGGCGCTGCACTTCAGTCGCGGATTCTCACGGGGCAAACAATCTGGATTGCTGAGGCGCACCGCGACGGAAAGCGTTTCGTTGTGCACGCGGATGAAAAGTTGACTGCGTTTGTGGAACTCGAATCGGCAGTTAGGAACAGATGAGCAACAGACGGCTGCTTGGAATTCTTGGCTCAGCGATCCTGTTTATCGGGGTATTTATGCCTATCGTGAAGCTGCCTGTTGTGGGAGAAATGAACTACTTCCACAATGGCAGAGGCGACGGCGTTATCATCTTGGCGTTTGCGGTTACATCATTCGTTTTCGTACTCATTCGGTGGTATCGCCAACTATGGATCACATCCCTCGGCTCGGCAGCTGTCTTGGCTTTCACCTTTTTCAATTTCCAATCGAAGATGAGCCAAGTGACTAGGCAAATGGAAACCGAGCTTAAGGATAACCCATTCCGAGCTCTTGCAGATCTCGCTGTGCAATCGGTTCAATTCCTATGGGGCTGGGCCGTGCTCGTTATCGGGATCGCGTTCCTGATTGTTGTAGCCGCAATGAAAGATACCGATGATGATTGGTCACACTGAGAAAAGTAAACTCACCCACTCTTTGAAATCGCCCGCGTGGTCGTGCGTTTCGATCACGTTGCCAACTTCATCGAAAACGCGAATCATGGCCCGATGTGAGCGACTGTAAAACTTTGCGTAGCCGATTGTGTTGCTGACTGCGTTCGGCTCGCCTTACCACAGCCGACCGAATGGCAGCGCATCGGAAATTAGATCAAAGCCGCGATGATCGCTGCGCGGGCGAATCTCGTAAACCTGTATAGAAATCGTCGGTGTCTTACAGGGCCGCATCAAAGACGGGTTACAGCATCGTCCGAATGGCTGAATCTACCGGGCCTCTTGCGTCTGAGGTCGCGTAAAAAGCGGACAAGGTTGTGTTGCTGTTTATTCGCAGTAAGCCAGCGCGTGAATTGTTGATCGCGAAATTTCTTGAGCCAGATGCTTCGCAGTTTATCGAGTTCCTCCACTGGAATTAATGTTTTCCAGTCGAATGGTTCTGCTGCAGGCACGGGCAACCGTCGAGCGACGCGATAACTTCGGGCATCGGCAACGCATGACTTTCTCGCCTGAAGCCGATGTCCTATTATACGTTGCTCGACAAGTCGCCGCTCCTCGCGACGTCGCTCGCGGATCGTCCGTTCGACAAGAGCGTTAAGTCTATCCTGAACCTGGTTCCGACCAAAATGAAGTTTTTCCCAATTCACTACTTTCTCCCCCGACAGGTACGACGAAAAGTTTCCCTCTTCGATCCCGTCCTACCTGAAATTGCCCCCAAAAACCTATCGCAGCTCTTTCAACATCTGGATGCCTTCACAGCACACCATCACATTACCTGCGTCGCAATCCACCACGTGTTGCCAGCAGGTTGTGCGTAGGGATTCATGCCTTAGCAAACAAACCGACGCTGCTCGTGATCGATCGCTTTGATCTTCCCGACAATCTCGTGTTCGCTCTGGTGATGTCGCGTCCGGTGAAGTCGTATGGGTCAAGCTTGAAAAAGAAGCTGCGGTTTCTTGCGTCGAATCCGTGGCGGTGAAAGAAGTTTTCGACGGTGAAACTGCATGGGAAGGGAAGGTTGAAGTTTTCGATCTTGTTGGTCATCGCCAAGCGAAACGCGCTTACGCGTGGAGTTACCGCGACGGCAATCAAAACAAGACGTTCGCCGTGCTAGAAATCCCGCCAGTCGATTCGCCGGAGAGCGCCGTCAAAGTCGCAATCGCAAGCAAGCCGTGACCGCCCGATTCCGCGCGCGCGCGTGTGTGGAATTGTTCAGCACGGGCGTCGCGTACCCAAAAATCTTTGGCCTCTTCTTTGTCTCCGAGGAGTGGTTTTGCCAATACGTGATCAGCTCGTCACTTTTGACGCGTTTACTGTGCGCCTTTAAAGAAGCAAAATCTGCGTTCCGGTTCGCCGCGAACCATTCCACCAATCGCTGGAGCCAACCGCTGGCCGTCGTAAAATCCACATTTGATTTATGAAGCAGTTCTCGATCTTGCCGGCGTTCAGCAATTCGCGCCGCTCCTTGGAAGCATTACCACTTTTCCAATGGGCTACTTATAGACAGTTTCCGGCTCAGGTTCGGAAAGGAGTTTTTGAAAACCGGGATCGGAACCCTGGGCGGACAATCTGTTTCTGATTGCTATTCCACGCGCGCGTAGGCGGCAACGGAAATAACGGAATGCTGATCCAGCGCAAACGAAGTGGGACAACGTTCTACGATTGCGCGGACCTCAGCGCGGTGAGCCGTAAACCCCCACGCCGACGCGAACCACGCCTGGGCCAGGCCCTCCTGGAACTTCCGGCAGGTCGGAATTCGTGACATACACGCTCCTGCTGTCGCGTCGTTTGCCGAACGCGATGCTCGCGGGCGTGTCGAACTTGGCAGCTTCTGCGGGATCGGTGACCGTCGGAGTGATCACACCGGTCGCGGTATTCACTTGGACGAGCGGCGGCGTACCGAGCACCGCGAACCCAATCAGCACCGCGTGAACGTTGCCGTGCACGTCAACTGCGATCCCGTCCACGGTGAGGAGCGAGAACTGAGGCGTCACAGCCACAACCGGCCCTGCGCTGCCGTCCGGCGCGATGGCGATGCGCAAGAGCATGCTGCGCTCCGTGTTCGCGACGTACAAGGCGGGGGACCGATGGAAGTCGCTGAAGCCGATTCCGTTTGCGCCGGGCAACGGAAACCCAAACGGATCATCGGGAAGGGGCTCGAGCAGGGGATCCTGTGCCCATATGGCGAATGCACCGTTGGCGTAGCGCCAGATCGCGCCCGTGCTGTCCGACACGTAGAGGCGACCTTCGGTATCGAACGCCAGGGCATTGGGCAATGCGATTGCCTCAGAGCCCGCCAGTCGTTCGATGCCACCGCCGTCAGGGCCGATGATATAGACGCCATGGGTCGCGGGATCAAATGAGGCAAGCGCTGCGCACAGGTTACCGGATCGATCAATCGCCAGGCCGAGAAGGCCCGGGCTCTCGGAAGACGTGTCACGAAGAGTGGCGAAGACTGCCGCCACGCCATCGTTGTTCACCGCAAGAATTTGATTGGTGATTGTGGTGCCGTCGAAAATGCGGTTCCCCACGTAAACAGCGCCTCGATGACTGACCGCGATACCCTCAGGCCGGTTCCCGACAGTAAGCACGACAAAGGTCTCGACCTCGCCTCGTTCGAGTTGAGATAAGGCCGCCGTCGGCAACACGAGGATCAGAGTCAGCAGGCTAGCTGCAAGCATTTGGCTTTTGGTAGTTTTTTTGGTTTTTTTCATGGCCAGGTACTAAGATTCGTCGGGTCGGGCGCGCGCACAAGCGACAAGGCGCGCGCACGGCTGCCTACATAGATTGACGCGGCCTTTCCCGTGAAGGGGTGTGAGTATAGGGGTCCCCAGTCATTACTCGCAGGGAGATTGGTCACGGTCACAGCAGAGTCAGTCAATCCCACTCGTGCTTTCACGGGAGTCGTTGCGGTGGACGGCGAGTGACCGAGTTGCCCGCCAATGATCAACATGAGCGCGAAGAAGGCGATGCAGCCAATGATGATTAGCGCACTAGCATTGATTTTTTGCTTGGGTGCGCTGACAGGCGGCGGCGGGGAAACAGAAACTTGCGGCGTTGGTGGTGCAGCACTGCGCGGAATTTCAATCTCGCTTTTGCAGCTAGGGCAATTCACGACTATTCCCGCTCCTCTTTCCTCAACGGCAAGATGCTGCCCACAGCGCGGGCAATCGAATTGGATGTCCATGCTAGAATGTGCGGTTTCTGCGCGGTGAAACTTCGTGAACGTGCACAGGATTCATTGATGTCATCACGGCCAGCGATTCAATCACACAGCGCCGGGATATTGGAAGGGCAATCGGCGATCGCGTTCGCTGATCTTTCGTAGTCAATCGGTGTAAGGAGGCTCGGTGTAGGGAGTCACGGCGGGCGCGGCATCAAGATTCTGGCCGCTAGGATGTGCGCCAATCGGCAGTGAAACAGGTACCGAAAATTGAATGCGGTTTATTGTTTCATTGCTTCGTTCGGATTGACCTTTAGAGCCAAGGCCGAATGCTCCGGTGAACACCGCCTACCGCCTTGTGTTTTAGTGCCTTTCGCGGCTGTGATCGCTACATCAAACGAAATTGATTGGGGAGCAGGTAAACTGTATCTTTGTGTTCGTGGGTTTACGCTAGCCTTTTTGGCTGTCGCGTATTGTTGAGCTGCCGCAACTCCGTCGATCACTTGCTTAATTGTTTCAGCAACAAAGTCGCGTAGCTGTAATGGTTCATCGGTGTTCATGGCGCGATCTAATCATAAAGCGCGTGAGTCGTAAAGCGTGCACAAATGCTCGCTGACACGGCTGCGCCATCAGCCGTCATTCAGCAACCAGAAACCGATTCTGGCGTGATCCCTGACCGCGCTGGAAACCTATTTACATTGCAACTTGATGCCGAAAAAACCGGAGAAGAAGTTAACAGGCATCCCCAAATTCCCCATCCCCATAGGAGTGCCTTGGTTAGCGAGCCAAGCGATTTTTGAGCAGTCGCTTGGCTCCTTTTTTGCTTTTACTTACTCCGCAGCCAATTGACGTTTTTCTTAGCAACCAGTAGGTCAACAGTTGGAGAGCTAAGTGGTTGCCAGACCAAAAGACGTTGCGAGAACTTCGAGCGCAGAAATCCGTATGAAGTTCTTGAATGAGCGATTTGTCCCGGCGCGGTGCTCGACGTGGCAACAGTAAGAGCGACGCAATAACTGGCGGCATGACCGTGTATCCTTGGGACGACAGATGCTCAAAGCTAGTCGGAATCAACATCGTAAAAATCTCGGAAGGGGACTACCGAGACCATCCGGACTTGTGCATGAAAATTGTCGTTGAGGCGCTGCTCTCGCTTCCGTCAGGATCTTATACGGTCGTTAACCATACTGAACCAGTGCCCTGCGTGATGGATTTCCGCCTTGCCGATAAGGGCTGTGGATTACGATTGAGACCGTTCGACAGAGAAACGATCAACAGCATAAAGCAGCCAGCATGTCTGCGCGTCGTGGTTGGGTGAAGAAATACGACGCCAACAAAGCTTCAAAGACGTTCCAGCCCCAGGGGTGCGGTCTGATTTCAATTAGCGTCATTTGCCGCGGCCAGCGGTTGGCTGCATCGCCTAGCTAGGCCTGTCCAGTTGATGGTATCTCGTCTGGCATTGGCTTAGTGCCGATGACATGCGACTCCAGACAGGCCGGCACCGGCCGAAGTGTCGTGAAATACTCACCCGATGAGGTACAGAGCACATAGTTACGCCTGTAGAGATCTGCTTGAGCGCGGTGCTGGGGAGGACGCAGAAGGGTGGATCCAAAGACCATCTGATCAACTGCATGTTGCTCCTTGGCTCTGTTGAAGCTATCACGCCACTTGGCGTCTCCATAATACTTTGCGCCGCGCTTCATAGACCTAACGAGAAAGAGATAAGCCACGGCAGGGTGTCGTGACAAACAAGCTGCGCTCATTTCGCCATGGGGGCGTTGGCTTCATCGATTGGTTAGATTTTCGTGCGCTTCTCCGCGACGAGTTCATCATCAAATTTGCACTCGCAGCATATAACCTGACCGCCGCAAACTGGACATCGTTCTACGTCACAACCGAAGATGTGAACCTCGCCTTTCCTGACGCCGCAGTCGTGACAGGGCTGCCGATCTGCTCCCCAGTCCCTCTTTCTCATCTCCGTAGCGAACGCGGTCGAATTTCTTGCCAGCGATGCTGAAGCTCGTTTGAATCGAGTCGTCTGTCACGGGAGCGTAAATTTAACTAGAATTGGACTGCATCTTGCAATCTATTTCCTGCCCTTCCCAGGAAGAAGCGATTAAAACGCTGCACGGCGCGAATTGTGCCGAATTATTCGGCATTGGGGAAGCGCAATGATTCGGGTGTCACCCTCTCAAGTTCGAGAAACGCCGTCAGCTTTTCGTCCGCTCGCACAACAAAACGCTTCCCGTCATCGCGATGTGCGTCAGCAATCCAGATTGTTCGCCCGTTGGAATCAATCGCGGAGATGCAGCCCCAACTCCATCCGGCTTTGCCGAGATTGTCAGCGATGATCTCCCAGTACTTCACACGCGGCGGATTGTGCCTCTTCTGCTCTTCACACGACAACGACAAAATGATATGAACGTGGCGCGAATGACGCGCGCGACATTCACGATTGCGATTGCTTTTGCTTGCAGTACGTCAGCGGCAACACAGCCGCCCGTAACTTTCGATTCGCCCTGTTCCTGTCATGACAATCATGGCAAGGCCGGTGGACGGCAAAAAATGATGCGTCGCTTACACAAGATTCGGGCCAACTTTGACAAAAAGCGGTGAGTGCAATGCACCAAGATGGCTTTAACTGACCTCAGAAAGGTAAAATATGAATAAATTAATAACATGGAACCCACTCCGGGAGATGGAGGAAGCTCAGAACCGCTTTAGCACATTCTTTGGCGGCTTTCCGACTTTTCCCATTCGTTTCCCGAAGAACGGCGGGAGCGTCAAGCTAGCCGATTGGTCGCCCTTGGTGGACATCACCGAGGATGATCATGAGTATCTGTTCAAGGCTGACCTGCCCGAGATGAAAAAGGATGACGTTAAAGTAACAATCGAAAACGGCATTCTTTACATTTCCGGCGA
>WNFX01009496.1_pt1 | contig 10528 bp, 12 predicted proteins | sample 5400111 | NCBI WGS metagenome assembly WNFX01 (sample SAMN13153363, study PRJNA577476) | soil metagenome | isolation source: 40 cm soil or saprolite under grassland replicate 1 | place: USA:California | collected 2016-06-15 | reverse complement strand
CGACCTTTGTGATAGAATAAAATACAAGAACAATCTCCAGTTGTATAATTGGCAAAACGAACCCAACTTTTCTCAATTCATCCAACGGCTTGACAAATCATGCCTCGCGCGAACCAACCACCCCACGTGAACGTGTTTGGCCACGAAGAGGCGGTTCGAATGATGTCAACGCGACAATGGAACTGGCGCATCCTACCGGGACAGACTCTCTCGCGACTCACACCTCGATGAACACCTTCCCGTCTTCGACGAGGGTCCGATAGGTCTTGATCGGAACCATGCACGGCGGCCCGACAACCGCGCCGGTCCTGATATTGAACTGCCCGCCGTGAAAATTGCACTCGACGACGTCGCCCTCGACGAAGCCCTCCGACAACGAGCCTGGGCCGTGCGTGCAGTGATCGTCGGTCACGAAGAACTCGCCTTCGAGGTTGAACACGGCGAGCGTCAGATCGTCCCTCTCGACCTTGAGCACAGCTCCAACGTCTACGTCGGAAGCGTTGCATAGTTCGATCTTGGTCGGCATCGACTATCCCTGATTGAATGGCAGCGCCATTCGATTACGCCGGCGCCGGCTGCAATCCGAGGCGTTGTTTCGCCTTCGACAGCCGCAGCACCGCTTCGATCATGGCCTTGGGATCGGCCACGCCCTTGCCGGCGATATCATGCGCGCTGCCGTGCGCGACCGAGGAGAACAGGATCGGGCTGCCGATCGTCAGCGCCGCGACGGCATGCTGCGCCAGCAGCTTTGCCGCGATGTGTCCTTGATCGTGCAACATGACGATGAAGGCATCGACGCCTCGCATGCGAAACATGGTGTCGGCGCCGAACGGGCCGGTGACCGTCATGCCTTGGGTGGCCGCGGCGTCGATCGCGGGCTTGATCACTTCGATCTCCTCGCGTCCGAACAAACCGCCTTCGCCCGCGTGCGGATTGAGGCCGCCGACGACGATCTTCGGCGCCGCCGTGCCCATGCGCTTGAGCGCGCGGTCGGTGGCCGCTATGACGCGAGCGATATTTTCGCGCGTGATCATCTCGATCGCCTGCCGCACGCTGCGGTGCAGCGTGGCGTGGACGATCTTCACGCCGTCGAAGCACAGCATCAGGTAAACGTCGTTCTCGTCGGTGCCGGTCGCGCGCGCGACGAAGGAGGGGTAGCCGTCGAACCTGATGCCGGCGAGCGCGATCGATGTCTCGTTCTGCGGCGCTGCAACCACCGCATCCACGCCGCCCGCGCGCGCAAGCTTGATCGCCGTGCCGGCGAAGGCGAGCGCGGCGCGGCCGCTCGCGGCGCTGCTCGTGCCGAAATCGAGCGCGGCGATGTCGGGCTGCGCGCAGCCGAGCACGTTGATAGCGTCGCCGGACCAGTCGGCGTCGGCGGCCCGCGCGACAACGCGCAGCTCAGCCGCGATGCGGCAGGCTGCGGCATGCCGTTTCAGCACGCCGGCATCGCCGACCACGATCGCCTTGCAGGCGTTGCGCACGGCGGGATCGAGCGCAGCCTTGAGGCTGATCTCCGGTCCGATGCCCGCCGGATCGCCCGCCGCGATGGCAATTCGCGTTTTGTCGCGCATGCTGGACACCCGTCTTCTATATCGGTGGCACCGAGCGAATGCGCGAGAGGTCCGTTTACTCCCAATCTGTGGGTCGTGACCTTCTCCAACGGAAAGCGCTTCGAGGCAAGCTGCGCGAGAGCGAGCTCGCACGCCTTGAAGCTATGACCGCGCGCGCTCTTGATGGTGATGAACTTCACCGTGACTTTTTCGAGCGGGAAATTCGGGAATTCCTTCATTTCACCTTGGACCACGATCGTCCCGCCCTTGCGCTTGAGCGCTTCCACGCCGAGCAGGATCGGGATGGTTCCGGCGCCAGCGGTGCAGTCGAGCGCCACGTCCACGCCCTTACCGGCGGTGATCTCCATGATGCGGGCGAGCGGATCCTCCTTCTCGACGTCGATCGTGAAGTCGGCGCCGAGCTCGCGCGCGACCGCCATGCGGGCGCGGTCTTTGGACGTACCGGTGACGATGATGAGCGCGGCGCCCGCCTGCTTGCAGATCACGGTCTGGGACAGCCCCTGCTGGCCGGGGCCCTGAATGAGCACGGTCGAGTTATAGCCCACGCCGCCGTCGAACAGCGACCATTCGACCCCGTTCGCCATCGGCGTCACCAGTCCCGCCAATTCCGGCGTGACGCCTTTGGGGACGTGGTGCACGACGGCGTTCCAGGGAAGGTAGACGTAGTGCGCAAAGCCGCCCCAGAGATGGGGCGCCTTCTCGGCCGAGGTGTAGCCGTAGCGGATGGCGTCGGGGTTACGGCGCCAGTCGGTGTTCTCGCAGTGACGGTACTGGCCGAGGTGACACCACTCGCACTTGCCGCAGGCGACATAGTGCTCCACGAACACCAGGTCGCCCTCCTTGAAACCCTTGCGCCGGGTGAACTCGCGCCCCGCCTTGGCGATGATGCCGATGTTCTCGTGGCCCATGATCACCGGGCTCTTGGTCGGCGGGGTCTTGTAGAGCTTGACATCGGTTCCGCAGATGCCGGCGACCTCCATCTTCATCAAAGCGGCGTCGTCGGGGACATCCGGCATCGGGTATTCGCGGATCTCGGTCTTGCTCGGGCCTACCCTGACCGCCGCCAGCACGCTGTCCACCACCGAGAAACCTCCAATAGATCGATGTCGCGGGCAATCTAGGACCGACGCTCGACCGGTCAAGCGTGATTTTCACGCTGCTTGCGCCCGCCTGCGGCGGGTGCTTGTGATAAGACCCGAGCGCGAAGGAGCCGAGGCGAAGATCGAGAGCAATGGCCGGGTCGTCCAAGATGCTGCGGTCCTTCCACAAGCGTCCCGAATATCTGCAAGCCCTGGACCGGGTGAAGGAATGGACGCGTTCGCGCTTCAAGCTTCCCGAAGACGCCGCGATCCTGGTCACGGAGGTTGCCTGCGCGCTGCCCGGTTGTCCCCCGCTGGAGACCGTGGTCGCGTTCTGGACCGACGCCGACACGCGCCATCACTTCAAGGTGTTCAAGCCGGTCGCGGAGGTCGCCCCCGATGACCTTCCTCCCGCGTGGTTGAAAAATGCGCTCATCGCCATCGAGGGCGACGGTCTCGAATGCTGCTGAGACGATCCCGGCGCGTGCGGTTCAGTTCTGCGACGACGCGCCGAAGCTTGTGCGACAGCCGCGACAGCGCGGGCGACCGGCTTGCCGAGGGCCGCCCGAATGCCTACCCTGAAGCGACTGGAACTGGGTTCCATATAGCGGAACACCGGTCCGGGCCGGGGTCGAGTTGCGCCGATGACCCGAACGATCCACGGATGAACGTCGATGTTGCGGAAAGAACAGAACGACCTGCTGACGCAAACCGGTCCCGGCACCCCGATGGGCCGCATGTTCCGCGCCTACTGGCTCCCGGCCCTGTTGGTCGAGCAGCTGCCGGAGAACGATTGCCCGCCGGTGCGCGTGAAGATGCTGTCGGAGCGGCTGCTCGCCTTCCGCGACAGCGAGGGCAAATACGGGCTGATCGACGAATTCTGCGCCCATCGCGGCGTGTCGCTCTGGTTCGGCCGCAACGAGGAGTGTGGCCTGCGCTGCTCCTATCACGGCTGGAAATACGACGTGACCGGCCAGTGCATCGACGTCCCCTCCGAGCCGCGCGAGAGCGGCTTCTGCCAGAAGATCAAGCTTAAGTCCTACCCGTTGGTGAAGCGCGGGCCGGTGCTGTGGACCTGTATGGGTCCGCCCGACAGGCAGCCGCCGCTGCCAGAATGGGAATTCGCGACGATGCCGGCCGATCAAACCTTCATCTCCAAGCGCCTGCAGGAATGCAACTGGCTGCAAGCCATGGAGGGTGGGATCGATTCGAGCCATGTCTCCTTCCTGCACCGCGGCGATCTCGGCTCCGATCCGTTGTTCAAGGGCGCCAAGGGCAACGAATACAACCTCTCCGACATGCAGCCGTATTTCGAGGTCGTGGAGCAGCCGGGCGGGCTCTATATCGGCGCCCGGCGTAACGCCGAGAACGGCAATTACTACTGGCGCATCACGCCCTGGGTGATGCCCTGCTTCACCATGATCCCGCCGCGCGGCGACCACCCGATCCACGGCCACTTCTGGATCCCGATCGACGACGAGAATTGCTGGGCCTGGAGCTACGACTTTCATCCGGTACGCGCGCTCACCCGGCGCGAGGTCGACGCCATGCGGGACGGCGCGGGCGTGCACTGCAAGTACACCCCCGGCACCTATCGGCCGCTCGCCAACAAGGACAACGACTATCTGATCGACCGCGCGGCGCAGAAAGCCGGCAAGACCTTCAGCGGCGTTGCCGGCTTCGCGATCCAGGACGCCTCGCTGCAGGAGAGCATGGGACCGATCTGCGACCGCACCAAGGAGAACCTCGTTTCCACCGACAACGGAATCATCATGGCGCGCCACCGCCTGATGCGGGCGGCCAAGGCGCTGGTGGAGAAAGGCATCACGCCGCCCGGCGTCGATCCGGCGCACCACAAGGTGCGCTCGGCCTCGGTCGTGCTGCCGCCGGATCAGGCGTTCAAGGACGCCGCCAAAGAGGCGCTCACAACGCGTCCCGGCGTGGCCCAGACGACGGTGTGAAGAAGCCTGATCGAATTTCCGCGACGCTGTAACGCTCGTTGCCGCGATGTCATCCCCGCGGACGCGGGGACCCATATTCCAGAGGCCGGGTGTGTGGCACGATGGGCCCCCGCTTTCGCGGGGGCGACACCCGAGAGTGGGGACGACACCCGAGAGTAAAGACTCGCGATACAGTCATGGCCGAACTCAAGCTCAAAACCGTCACCCGCAGCCAGGGCAACAACCAGGCGCTCAAGGACGGCACCGTCAAGCCGCGCACCTTCGCGTTCGATTTCGAAGAGGTCGATCCCCTCATCGCCGCGTTCCGCCGCATGGTGCGCGGCAACGAATTCGACATCTGCGAGATGGCGATCACCACCTACATCTGCGCCAAGGCCCACGGCAAACCCATGACCGCCGTGCCGGTGTTTCTGGTGCGGGCTTTCCACCACGGCGCCATCCTGGTCAACGCCAAGGCCGGCATCCGCACGCCCAAGGACCTCGAAGGCAGAAAGATCGGAGTCAACCGCGGCTACACGGTCACGACCGGGGTGTGGGCGCGCAGCATCCTGCAGGACGAGCACGGCGTGGACTTGAGCAAGGTCACCTGGGTGCTCTCCGGCGACGAGCATGTGGCGGAGTACCGCGCCCCCGCGAACGTCGTGCCGATCGAGAAGGGCAAGGCGATGGGCGACATGCTGGCGTCCGGCGAGCTCGCCGCCGCCATCGGCGTCGAAGCGAATGCGCCCGACGTGAAGCCGCTCATTCCCAATGCGCTCGAAGCGGGGCTCGCGGCGCTGCGCCAGCGCGGCCACTACCCCATCAACCACACGGTGGTGATCAAAGACGAGCTGATCGCCAAGCATGGCGATCTCGCCGCCGACGTGTTCGACGCCTTCGCCCGCGCCAAGCGCCACTATCTCGAGCGCCTCAAGGCGGCCAAGATCGAGAAGCCGAGCGAGGTCGACGAGGTGCACCGGCGGGTCATGGAGATCACCGGCGAGCCGCTGCCCTACGGCATTGCGCCGAACCGCAACGTCATCGAGGAGCTCATCCGGCACGCGCTGACGCAGGGCATCATCACCAAACCGGTGACGGCGGACGGGCTGTTCGCCCCCAGCACCCGCGCTCTGGTGGGGTGATTTCGACTAGCAGGATTCGCACCATGCCCGATTTCGTTGCCACCCATCGGCTCACCGAGGCGGCGAGCCTCAAGATGCTCGCCGCCGGCGTGGCCAAGGCGAACGAGCTCGGCTGCAAGGTCAGCCTGGCGGTGGTCGACCAGAGCTGCCGCCTCATCGCCTTCCTGATGATGGACGGGGCGCGCCACTTCTCGATCATCACCACGCAGCGCAAGGCCATCACCTCGGCCTCGCAGCGGCAGCCGACCGGCTACGCGCCCGAGGAAACCGCGTTGAGCATGGCGGTGCGCATGGGCGATTTCACCAACGTGCCGGGCGGCTTCCCGATCACGGTCGCAGGCGAGGTCGTCGGCGCGGTTGCCGCGGGCGGCGCCAAGATCGAGCAGGACGTCATCATCGCGAAGGCGGCGTTGGCGGCGTTGGACGCCGCGTAGGTCGGCTCGAGCCCACGCGGTCGATCAACCCCTGATCTGACGGCCGGCGCGCACGTCCGCGATCAGCGCGCTGAACGCGTCGAGGCTGATCTTGGCGACATTGGCGTAGGTCTCGGTCTTGGCGTCGATCCATTTCTCGCCGTAGCCGATGGCGGTGTGCGCCATGCGCATCCTGCCGTCGAGCCACGGGCCGCCGCCGAAGCCGCCAAGCACCGGGATCGCAACCGCGCGCACGACCGCGGCGCCCGCTACCGGTCCGGAATTGGTGAAGTCGATGAGCGCGGCGCCCGCATCCTCCAAAAGCTTCGCCTCCTCCACGAGCTTGGCCGTCATCTCGGGCGGCGCCTGCGCTCCGGGCGCGGACTGCGCGCCGTAGGGGATGCCGTAGCGCAGCGCAGTCTGGGGGGTGATCCCGAACTGCGCGAAGACCGGGATGCCGGCGCGGGTGAGCGCGCGCACGGTCTCGGGGAAATCGGCCGCGCCGTCGAGCTTGACCATGTCGGCGCCACCCTCTTTGACCAGCCGAATGGCGGCGCGCACCGCGCTCTCGCATCCCTCCTGCAACGGACCGTAGGGGAAGTCGCAACTCACCAGCGCGTGCGTCACGCCGCGGCGGACCGCCTTGCAGACCACGAGCATCTCGTCCATCGTGACTTCGAGCGGATTGGAATGACCCCATAAATTGACGCCGACGGAGTCTCCGACGGAGACGATATCGACCCCGGCGCGGTCCGCGATGCGCGCGATCTGGTAATCCCAGGCGACCACTCCCACGCTCTTTCGCCCGTCGCGCTTCATCTGCAACAGCGCGGGAATCGTAACCTTGGCCGTCATGGTCCGCTCTTTGCGCCCGGATGCGACTCGCGCAGAGTTCAAAATTTCTCCACCCACGGCCGCAGCTCGATCTCCCACGCCCAGGCGCTGCGGGGCTGATGGATGAGGTGCATATAGCTCTCGGCGATGGCGTCGGGATCGAGCGTGCTGTCGGGAGTGTCGGCCGGGTCGGACCGGCGCGCGCTCCTGATGCCGCCGTCGACCACGACGTGGGCCACGTGGATGCCCTGCGGCGACAGCTCGCGCGCCATGCTCTGAGCGAGGCCGCGCAGCGCGAACTTGCCCATGGCGAAGGGCGCCGACTGGGGATAGCCCTTAACCCCCGCGGAGGCGCCGGTGAGCAGGATGGCGCCGTGCTTCTTCGGCAGCATGCGCCGCGCGGCCTGCTGGGCGACGAGGAAGCCGCCATAGGCGGTGACCGCGAGCGCCTTCTCCACGTCGAGTGGATCGAGCTCGACGAACGGACCGCGGGTGCGAAAACTCGCGTTGTAGACCACGATGTCGGGCGTGCCGAGGGAGGCGTCGAGATCGGCGAACAGCTTCTCGACCTCACCGCGCTTGGTCGCGTCGCAGGTGAACGCCCGCGCGCCGGTCTCCTTGACGAGCGCATCGAGGTCGCCGGTGGTGCGCGCCGCAAGCGCGACCTTGATCCCATCCTTAGCCAGCGCCCGCGCGAGGGAAGCGGAGAGCCCCGCACCCGCGCCGACGATGAGCGCGGTATTGAATTTGACATCGGTCATGGCGAAATCCGGTTCGTGCCCTTAGATGCGAGGCAAACTAGCACGGCAGGTGGACCGACCGCGATGGCACGCTTTCTGATCGTGCTCGGGCTTGCGATTTTGGTGGTCGGCCTGCTGTGGCCCTATCTCAGCAAGCTTGGGCTCGGCCGCTTGCCCGGCGACATCGTCATCGAACGGGAGAACGGGACGGTCTATGTCCCGCTGGCGACCTGCTTGTTGCTGAGCCTGCTGCTGAGCCTGGTGTTCTGGGTCGCCAACCGATGAAGCCGCGGCGCGGCAGCCGTCAACGATCGCGGCGGGTGCTGGAAGCCTATCCCTTCGGGCTGTGGCAGCCAGCGATCTCGATTATGCGGTCGGACTGCCGGTACTGCTGGATGCGCGTGGTGCGCAGGCCGGCGAGGCCATGCTGGTCGATCGAGTATTGCCAGGAGAGGAATTCCTCGACCGTCAGCGTGTAGCGGCTGCAGGCCTCCTCGAGCGAAAGGAGCCCGCCGCGCACGGCGGCGACGACCTCGGCCTTGCGCCGGATGACCCAGCGCTTGGTGCCTGGTGCCGGCAAATCGGCGATGGTCAGCGGGCTGCCGTCAGGCCCGATGACGTATTTGGCCCGCGGTCGAAGGGGCTCAGTCATCAATGATCTCACGCACTCCACTGCCAAATCACGCGGAATGTAATGGCCGCCACTTAAGATTTGCCTAAGTTCGGGTCGCTGCCAGCCGCATTGCCGCCGCCCACCGCCCCGGCGGCGTCCCAAACGTTGCCAATTCCTTGCCGGCGCACGTCGCGCTGAGCGGAGCCGGCGGGCGTTAGAGCAGGTCCAACCGGGCGCCGATTGTTGCGCCGCAACCAAGCTTGCGCCGACCCATGGCGCAGGCCGCAGGGCGATCGATACGCCGAAGGCCAACGCGGCGTTTTGCCAAAACATCTTTTGATCCAATGGTTTGGTTGGGCACGCCCACATTGTCGGATGCGCGCGGGCGTCCGCCTGGCACGAACGGCCGACGCTCGATCCGCCACGGGACTGCCCGCGCGGCCGTGCGATCGGGGCATCGAGTGCCTATAATAAGATGGCGCGAGGCCCGTCCGCTCGACATCGGCGCTGGGCCGCGCAAAGGTTCGAGCCGGAAACGACCGCAATGCTCAACAGCCTCGACGTCGAAGGCTTTCCGCGGGACACCCGCGTGGTCGTCGCCATGTCGGGTGGCGTCGATTCTTCGGTTACGGCCGCGCTGCTCAAGGCCGAGGGCTATGACGTCGTCGGCGTCACGCTGCAGCTCTACGACCATGGCGCCGCGACCCATCGCAAGGGCGCCTGCTGCGCCGGCCAGGACATCTATGACGCCCGCGCGGTGGCGGAGCGGATCGGCATTCCCCACTACGTGCTCGATTACGAGAGCCGCTTCAAGGAGATGGTGATCGACCGCTTCGCCGAGAGCTATGTGGCGGGCGAGACGCCGGTGCCGTGCATCGAGTGCAACCAGTCGATCAAGTTCCGCGATTTGCTCGCGACCGCGCGCGAGCTGGGCGCCAAGGTGCTGGCGACGGGACATTACGTCGCCTCGCGGCCGCTCGCGGACGGCGGCCGCGCGCTTTATCGCGCGCGCGAGGAGGAGCGCGACCAAAGCTATTTCCTCTTTGCCACCACGCGCGAGCAGCTCGAGGTGCTGCGCTTCCCGCTCGGCGACAAGACCAAGGCGGAGACGCGCGAGCTTGCGCGCCGGTTCGGCCTCTCGGTCGCCGACAAGCACGACAGCCAGGACATCTGTTTCGTGCCGTCGGGCCGCTACACCGAGGTGATCGAGCGGCTCAAGCCCGGCGCAGCCGAGCCGGGCGACATCGTCGATCTTAACGGCCGCGTGCTGGGCCGACATTCCGGCATCATCCATTTCACCGTCGGCCAGCGGCGCGGGCTCGGCATCGCTGCCGGCCATCCGCTCTACGTGGTGCGGCTCGATGCAGCCTCGCGCCGCGTGGTGGTCGGGCCGCGCGAGGCGCTGCGCACCAGCCGGATGCGCCTGCGCGAGGTCAATTGGCTGGGCGAGGACACCATCGACCACGCGCTGTGCGCGGGCTGGCACGAGGTGTTCGTCAAGGTGCGCTCCACGCGGCCGCCGCAGCCGGCATGGTTGAGCCGGGGCGGGGCGGGCGTCGAGGTCGATCTCCTCGACGGCGAGGACGGCGTGTCGCCAGGCCAGGCCTGCGTGTTCTACGACGCCGCCGAGGGGCAGGCGCGCGTGCTCGGCGGCGGCTTCATCCAAAGCGCGGTCGCGGCGACGCACGTTCCGCTGATGCGGGACGCGCGCGTGGCGTCCGGCGCGGAGCGTATATGAATTTTCTTTCTCGCGGCCTCGGGGCACGCGGCGGAATGCGGACTTGAGCGCGGATTTCGCAGGCGTGCTTGATCAGAGCGACCGAGCGTAGCGTGAGTTGACGTGACGGGGGCGATGGCGGGCGAAATCGACATCAACACGGTTGCGAAGGCCTATGCGCGCTGGGCGCCGGTCTACGATTTCGTCTTCGGCGCGGTGTTCGACGCCGGCCGCAAGGCCTCGATCGCGGCGGCCGAGCGCGTTGGCGGGCGCATCCTCGACGTCGGGATCGGCACCGGCATTTCGCTGACCGACTATGCGCCGACGCGCCGCATCGTCGGCGTCGACTACTGCGAGCCGATGCTGCGCAAGGCGCATGAACGGGTCGCCGAGCACAATCTCGCCCACGTCGAGGCGTTGGCGGTGATGGATGCGCAGCATCTCGGCTTCCCCGACGCCTTCTTCGACGCGGTGGT
>WNFX01007111.1_pt1 | contig 10530 bp, 13 predicted proteins | sample 5400111 | NCBI WGS metagenome assembly WNFX01 (sample SAMN13153363, study PRJNA577476) | soil metagenome | isolation source: 40 cm soil or saprolite under grassland replicate 1 | place: USA:California | collected 2016-06-15 | reverse complement strand
ATCGGCCGCTGAGGCTGGTCACGACCTTCGCAGTGCAACGGCCACAGCGTGGTGGACGGCCTTCCCTCCCGGCAAGGCCGTCGTCTTTTCGCTGCGCATCGACCAGGCAGTGTTCATCGAATGGGACACCGGGCACGGCATGATGACGATCCACCGGTGGTCACCGCGGCGCGGGTACTGCCAGACCAGCCGCACCTACCCATAAGCCACAGCGAGACTCATCGCGAAGGACGAGAAAACGCGCTGTCACCGGCAAAGTCGCGAGCCTGGTGCTGGTCGTGACTGCGGGGCGCCGGGTCAGGTGCCTGATGCCATGAAGGCGGCGAGGATGTAGTTGGGGTGGCGGTCGAGGTTCTTGCGGGCTCGGTCATAGCGCATGGTTGTGCGAGGGTCGGCGTGGCGGGCCGCGATCTGGACATCGCGGAGATCCACCCCCGCATCGAGCATGGTCGTAACATAGGTGTGCCTGAGCATGTGGGGTGCATCCGGGTGATCCAGACACCGGCGTGCTCGGCGAGCCGCAGGAGGCGGCGGGTGGCTGTGTGCCGGTCCATCCGGGTGCCGCGGCTGCTGAGCAGGATCGGCCCGCTGGACCGTGCGCCGATGGCGCGGTCGATCGCCCGGCCGACTGCTGGTGGCAGCGGGACCAGGACGACCTTGCGGCCCTTGCCGCAGACCCGCAGCACCCGGTGGCCGTGCTCCTCGCCCAGATCAGCAATTCTGGCACCGGTGGCCTCGAAGATCCGCAGGCCCAGCAGGCCGAGCATGGCCACCAGGGCGAAGTCGTTGTCGTTGGCGGACTAGCGAGCGGCGGCAAGCAGTGCCTCAAACTGCAGGTGCGTGAACCCGAGCATGGGTGACTCGGGCGGCACCGAAGGGCGGCGGACATGCTCCGCTGGGGAGTGGTCCAGCACGCCGTCGATGACACGGGTCCGGTAGAACCCGGCCACCCACGGAGAACCGCCGGGACACCGTGGAGGGCCTGAACCGGCGAATTTCCTGTATCCAACGAATGCACAGCTCCAGGTGCGGGCGCCGGGCGGCCAGCGGGTCTAGGCTCCGGCCCGTGCACCAGGTGAGGTAGCAGCGCAGGTCAGATTTGGTGTGGCCCCGGGAGCTGCCCGTATATCGGGCGAGATAGGCCGCGGCGGCGAGGCGTAGCTGGTCATCAGGACCGGACTGGATGGGGAGTAACTCGCTGAAGTGCGTATGCATCGACACTGCGCCGCTGGGCAGCTAAAGCGAAGCCTGCGACTGCACCAGGCGCGGCATAGACCGGATGTTCAGGCGTTAGGCGGTCAGGTTAACTAGGCGAGTCGTGTCGGGCAGACAGTCGATTGACGGATTATGCCGGAGCGCCAGCTGGCCGCATGCCGAGCGGCCGTTCTGAACGGCAGCGTCTCCTGAGCTGCGAGCGGTGGTGGCGCCCAACGATGGGTCGTCCGGCAGGCTGCGAAGTCTGACCTGCCGCGGTCTACGGAGTTCGCGGCTTCTAGATTGGGAACGGCTGGTTGCAGGCGATGGCTCGCTTTGCCGCCTGCAGTGACTGCCCAAGCGGCAGGCCAGAGAAAGGGAAGTGCAGGGTCACGGGGCTGGCGGCGAATGCCTGCTCGATTACGGCGCGGTAGTCCCGGCCGCCAAGGCCTACCACCTGATCGAACCTTTCGAGTCCCTTGTCGCGGATCTGTTCGCGGAGGACAGCGGGCCGGATTGGCGCCGGTGCGCGGCGTTTGAAGGTGACGTTGTAGGTGCCTTCGACGGTGTCTTCTGGGTTCAGGAAGCCATATTTGGCGCTGAGGATGACCCAGCGATCGCCGAAGTGCTCGGCGTACTCGCGGTTCACTTTGAAAGGCGCCCCGGTATAGGCCAGCCGGGCGGGCACAGGTCCTGCCTGCGGCGACTTGTCCCAGATCTTGGCCCGGCCGCAAGGGACGATGATCAAGGTGCCGGTCTGGCTAGCCACTGGTGACCTGCGCGGCCCGCTCGATGTCCTTGGGGCATACCGTGGTCAGCGGACACCTGACGCAGTCCGGGATGCCTGGGTGGCACCAGCCACGTCCGATTTGCCAGGCAGGCAGGTCCAGCGCACCTGGCCGGGTTGGGTGTAGTCGCCGGGCGACGGCGATCATGTGGTCGCGGTCATCGCGGTCAGCCAGCCGGGTTCGCAAGAACACGCGGCGCAGGTGGACGTCGTAGGCAATGTCGCTTCGTGCCAGGTCTTTGACGGGAATGCCGAGGTCTCTTTCCAGGATTTCCACAGCCATTGCGGCTTTCTTCTGGCCTATGCCGATGAACGCGTCGAAGCGGCGCTGCAGCTCGTCCGCGCTAGGATGATCAGCCCAGATGGCTGTGGCGTCGCCGGCGTAGGCGTCCATCACGCGGCGGGCCGCCAGAACCAGCCATCGCGGCATCTTCTCGACATACCTGTGCAGCTTGGGTTCGGTCTGGATGGCCTCGCGCACGGCAGTTTCTTCGACGGAGATTCGCGCCGGGTCCAGGTGACCAAGACGCTGCCGGAGTGCCAGCGGCGCAAGCCAGGCTCGCTCGGCGGGGACGCCTTGGTCGAACAGGACGCCGGTCAGGAACGCGAAACTGTCGGTGCGCAAGAACTCGTTCGCTTCCGGGCTGGGGGTGAAGTCAATGGCCAGCCCTGGTGTCGCAGCGCGCTGGCGGGTCGCGAACCTCAGCAGGGCCGCGACCATGTCTTCCCGGCACCCCGTGTCGTCTGGCCGAGCGGTTGCGGGGGCCGCCGGCCCGGTACCCGAAAGGGGCGGAAGTGACAAACGCGTGCCGCGCCGCCGCCGGAGCCGACCCGAGGAGGCCGCACGAAGCAGCGCATGCCGCAGCCACCCGTCTACATCATCTTGTCGCAGTTTCACCGCCAGGCTGCGCGGACTATACGGGCCGACCACTTCGTCGGCCATAACTACGATTGGCAATGAGCCGTAGCCTGGCGGGATGTCGTCACCCGGCCGCAGGTGACGCTTGGTTACCTTGATCAAGCTGAGCAGGCACGCGGTGTGGTCAAAGTCGTCGGCTCCGACGCCCTCCACGAGCGGCTCGCCTTCGACCCACGTCACTGAGTGAGCACGAGAGCGGCCGTAGGCCTCGCGACAGTTGATGCCATGCCGCACGTGGAACTCCTGGCCATCAATACTGGCCACAGCGGCCCAGCCGTGCTCGAAGGCTTCCGGGCCATCAGGCCATCGCCACGTGAATCGCCCGAGCGCGTTCATGGCCACCAGGCGGATTGCAGGTTCCGGGCCGTTCACGCACCAAGCGTAAAGACAAAGCAGAAGCTAGTCGTCCCCTTTACGGCGGATGGCGCAGATGATCTAGTACATTGACAGCCCACACGGCGTCCCCAGCCGGTGCAGCGCCCGCACGGCGCTCATCATCGGCGGCACAACAGAGCGCCGGCACACCGCGGTGGCGAGCAGCGGCCAGGTCAGGTTCGCTTGGGATGAGATAGTGGCATCATCGGGAGCCTGATGGCGATGAGCAACCGTGACGTGATCGGCCAGGGGCTGGAGCTATTGGCCAGCGGCCTCGGCCCATTCGTTGACGCGCGCATGACGGCGGCCATACCCGGCCAGGACTGGATCAGCGTACTGGCGGCACGCGACCGATCGCGGCACGGCACCGGCCACCGGAACTCGCTGTCGGATGCCCGGTTCCTGCTCCGGGTGGTGACCGAGCACGGGCGGGCGTTCAGCCATCAGCTTTCTCGTGCCGAGCAGAGCTTCGCCAGCGAGCTGCGGGACAGCGGCAACAGGTGGGCCCACGGCGATGCATTCTCTGCCGACGACACCTACCGAGCGCTGGACACGATGGAGCGCCTGCTCGCCGCCATCGGCGCAGCCGAACACGCCGCCAAGGTCCGCAGCCTGCGGCTTGACCTCGGCACTGCCGTGATCCAGCAGGCACCGCGGCGCGGTGATGCCTACCCGCGCCAGTCCGGCCCGCCGACTAGCAGGCAGCCATCGGAACGCCCAGTAGCGTCCTGGACCGAGGTAACGCGCGAAGACGTCATCCTGGCGATCAGGGAGTATGACAGGCTGGGCCAGGAGCGGTTCCTTGCCGAGCACGGATTCGGCCGCGCGACCGCGTACCTGCTGATCTACGACGGCCGCAGCTACGATTCGAAAGCGATCGCCGGTGTCGCCTACAAGCTCGCGACCGGAGTGCCACTCGGCGCGCAACACTTCAGCGGTGGCATTTACGGCGCTGCCAGGGTGCTGCGCAAGCTCGGCTTCGAGGTCCGCAATGTACGAGACCGGGCCGCGCACAAATGACCAGGTGCCAGCGATACTGGTGGCGCCCGCATGCACTGCCGGCCGCCGCCTTACCGGCCAGCCCCACGCGCAGCAGGACAGTGCTGACGGCATGACCGGATGTTCGGACGGTACATCCACACGGTGGCTGCGCGTTCTGGCGTGGTCCGCCGTTCTGGAACGCGCGGTCCGGTGCACCTGCCCAGTGAAGTCGAAGGTGAGGTGCCGGGCCCGATGCGCTTGGTGACCGGCCTGAGGCAGCGTCCCGCCAGTCCGCGCTGGTGACGCCGGTCCGCGCGGCCGGCGCCGGGCCGGGAGCAGGCACCGGGTACCGGGGACCTCGCGTTCGCCCGCCAGCCGTGCGCTGTACTGCTCCAGGTACCCGCGGCGGACCCCGAACCGGCCGGGATATCCGGCGCCGCGATGAGGAATGTGCCAGTCACGTGTGATCCCGGCGACATCCTGAGGCTGGACCGCGCTGAAGACCGGCAGATCCGGGCGTCAAAGAGGGGCCCTAGAGGTGATGCTCTTGGGCACGAAGCCGTGGTGTGCGTAGAAGCGCTGTGCCGTGTGGTTGGCGGCGTAGGCTGTAACGCTGGCCTGCTGCGCACCGCATTCGCGGGCCCAGGCCAGGAAATGCCGGACGAGCAGGCTGCCTGCGCCGGCGCGGCGCGAGCCGGGGGCGACCCGCATGCTCTCCAGCACGGCTATCCGCTCGGTCTGGATCGAGTTAGGGCCGCTCAGCTTGCCGACCAGGTGCCCGATGACGCGGCCGCCACCGCGGGCCAGCACGAGCAGGCAGTCCTGGTCGTTCACCAGGCTGGCGTAGTATGCTGCGCCTTCGCGCGCCGGCCAGTCGAGGTTCATGGAGGTATCGTGCTGGCCGCCGTCCTCGGCGAAAAGGCCGGCAACTGAGGTGACGAGCGCGTCGATGTCGTCGTGGGTGGCGTTGCGCACGCTGACTGTCGTCATGCCAGCCGACGCTAGCGATCTTGATAAATCATGTAAAGCGGCCTGCCGAAGACACGAAGACCTGCCTGCATGGGTGATAGGCAAGGTCCGCACACACATGTCCGGGTGGGTCGCGTGAAGCTACCCGCTCTCACATCGGCATGACCGAGCGTCGGTCCAGCCTGCCGACCACACGGCTGGAGTGCGCAGAACCGAACCGGCACCTGGCAGCTCAGCCCGGTGCATCCCGGCATGAGTCAGCCAGGTGCTGGTGCGATCACGAGCCCGATGGCGGATCGAACGGGTTGATGACCCGGACGCCGCCGCGGGCGAGGTTCGGCGGTGTTGCGGGTGACCATGGTCCAACCGCGCGCCCTGGCTGACGCCGCGATGAGGCCGTCGAGCACCGGCAGCGACTCTGGGACATTGAGCCGACCCCACTGACCGGCTGTCGCGGTGTCGACGTCGACGATGTGGTCCGCGTAGGTGACCTGCAGGCCGCGGAGCCATTGCTCCAGCAGTTCCGCCTGAGCAGGGTCCTTCCGGCGCAGGCGCTCGATGCCGAGCCGGATCTCGCCGATGGTCAGGGCGCTGATGAACAACTCCGCAGAGGCGACGCCTCCGTACCAGGCCAGCACGCGCGGATCCGGGTCACGCTTGCGGAACTCGGAGACCGCGCTCTGCGGCCTGGAGACCTCGGCGCCGTGTACCCCGGCCCGGTGCGCGGCGATCTCCCGTGCGTCAGCCCTTTCGCCGACAGGGAAATGGCCATGTCCTCGACACCGGTGAGCCGCCCTGCCTTTTAGCGACGATTTTCGGCTCGAAGCTGGAATCCTGGTCCCGCGGCACCGAGAACTCCACCGGCCCGGCCTCGGTCAGCACGGTCTGGCGCGATGGCCGTTACGAGAATTCCCGCCGTAGCGGTCGGCCGGGTCATTCTTCTCGTAGCCAGGTGATCATCCAGCTCGCCCTCCAGCGCGCCCTCGACCACCCCTGAAATTACAGTCTCACCAGTCACTTGCGTGCTAACCACTTAGGCCGCCGCGAGCGCGGATGTGCTATGGCTTGACGGCGAAGTTGCGGGTTGTCCAGCCCGAGCTTGAGGAACTGCCGCCTGATGCGGACAGCATCGAGGTTCCCCACACCTGGCCGGTCGTCCCAGTGGTGGGTGCCGCCGGGTCGGGGCCGGCCCCCGCGTAGTCACCCCACCGGCAGAGGTTGGGGCGGCTGGTGGTCCTGCAGTCGAACCCGGTGTCGGCGGCGGTGGAGGTAGCCACCAGCGTGAGGGCGGAGATGGGGTTCGCGCCGATCTTGGACGCCACCTTGATCGCGACGAGGGCGGACGCCGACGACTGGTTGACATTGATCACCATGTCCCCGCCGAACATCTTGCTGGTGCCGTTGACCCGCCGGTCCGGCGATATGGCCCCGTTGAACGTGTACAGGGATGAGCTGCTGATGGTTCCGTGCTGGATCAGGGAGTGGGCTGCGGGGTTGACCTCATACCAGCGGACTTGGGCGCCGGCCCCGCCGAAGACCGTGTGCTGGGTCCACAGTGCCGTCACCGACCCGTGCGCGGGGTCGATGGCCGATATAGCCTGAGTGGGGCGGGTGTCCAGGGTGTCGAGCCTGAACGAGGTCCCCGGCTGGGGCGCCGAGGCAGGCACCTTATAGGCGGTGACGGGAACCGAGATCCCGGTAGTCGGGATGGTCGCGGTGCCGGTGGCGGACTTGGTGACCTTGAACAGGGTCAGGAAGGTGGCCCCGCCGGAGGGAATGCTGGCCGGCCTGGCGACCGCCCACCCGGTCGAACTGGTGTCGGCCTGGTTGGCTGGCACCGGGGTGAACGCGGGCGTTCCGGCGGCGTTCTTCAGCGTGCCCGTGACACCGGCCTTGAACGTGCTCGGTGCCGGGCAGGTGGATCCGGACGGGGGATTGCTCACCCAGAAGATGGTGGACCCGGCGAAGGAGGACCCGCTGAAATCGTTGGTCCCGATGAGCATGAAGTCCTTGGTATCGCCGAGCTTGGGGTAATCCGGCAGGGTGGACCCGAAGCCCACGCTGTAGCGGCACCAGCTCGACGCCGACAGGGTCGGGGTGGCAGTGGTGCTGAAGCCGAAGGTGAGGAGGTTTCCGCCAGAGGACCCAGACCCCGTATCCATGGTCGTATAGAAAAAGCGGTTCAGGGCTGGATCCCAGATGACCTGCACGTCGAACACGGAGTCGGTGCAGGCCGATGTTGCGCACCCGGTGAGCTGCAGCAGCGGCCCCGAGGCGGTCGGGGTGTTGCTGGTGCGGCTGTAGATGGCAACCTTGGAGTTGACCAGCTCGATGTACCGGCTGGTGCCGATCGCGCCGGTGGAGTCGGACGGCGCCACGGTCGTGTCCCGCTGTCCCGCCCAGTTCCGCACGAGGCTCGGCGCCAGCGCGGGCGTGGTCGAGGCTGATGCCCGCGCAGCCAGATGCGCAGCGGCCGCGTTCGCGGCGGCCTTCTGGGCGGCGTAGGCGCTGGGGCTAGGAACCCTCACCGGCACCGCCCCCACTGGCCGAGCCTTCACGCCGGGGGGAGCCGGGTGGTTAGCTTGCAGCACCAGCGTCGACTTGGGCGGCCCTGCCTGGGGGCGGGCACCGGCGGCGGCGGCGACCGGTGAGGCCACAGCCGCCGGGACGGCCAGCGCGAGCGCCGCCACGAGCAACCTGCTCCGATGTGTGAGCATAGCGATTTCCCATCCTTCGGATTCGTTGCATCTGTCCCTGAGCCCGCCGCCCTGGAACGCTCCTTCCCTCCCCGGAACACCTGGGCAGAGGGTTTCCGGGCTGTCACCGCCCCCGGTAGCCCGCAGTGGCCATGGGTCCCGCACGTATGTGACCAAGGTACCGAATGGGCAAGGCGCGCGCGGAACCGGCCGCTTACCTGGCACGTCAAAAGTGACGTGCAGGCAGTCCGGATTATCATCGTCGTGGGAGTGCTGGCCGCGCTTGCAGGCTGTGGCTCCATTGTGAATGGTGCTCAGCGAGGTACGCAGGGGAACGGCGTGACAATAGGTGGCCCATCTTCGACGCCAGGCCCCTCCGCACCGGACGGGGAAGTCACGGTGACCGAGGCGGACAGCGGCAGGACCGTTCACCTGCACATCGGGCAGCGGGTCCGGGTCGTGCTCGGTGGCCGCGGTGAGCAGTGGCACCGCCCGGCCAGTTCCGGGCCGTCCCTGCGCTTGGCCGCGGCGTCCGGCGGGTACCCCAGCGGCCGCCCCGCCAATGCCGTCTTCATCGCCGTCCGGGCGGGTACGGCATCGGTCACTTCGATAACCGACCACCCCTGCCTGCACGCCCAGCCGCCGTGCATGATCGCCCAGCGGGCCTGGAGCATTCGCGTCCTGGTCGCGGGCGCCGCATGAACCCTGCTGCAAAGTTCGTGCATCAGCGGCCTGACCTGGCTCACCGCAGATTGACCGCCGACATGGTGCCCGTGAGCAGCCGTGATTCATGCTGGTCACCCGTCTGATCGGATACGCCACGGCACGACCTTCAGATCTGTAGGTACCCATGCCGTTTCCGGTCTCGTTCAGGATGTTCGGGGACTTGGTCTGGTCCGGGCAGCTGGTCTGGGTCCGCCCAGACGGTCACGAGGTCGTTCGTTCCGGTGGGCTCCCACGCTGGCTCCCACAGGGCCTCTCGTGTACCGCTGATCACTCAGCGTGGCCGATCGAAGCTAAAGCCTGGCGCACACACGGCCGATTGGGGCGGATCGGCAGGTCTTCCGCCTGCTCAGCTGGTCACGCGCAGATGATTCCTTCTTGGTGCGACGCAGACGCATGACCGCCCCGCAGGCGTAGCGGGTCCGGGTGGCCGCGAAGATCGATCAGCTTGTGGCGTGCTCGGCCGCCGAGGCTGGCGTGCCATGTATGCCAGCTGAAGGCGATCACGTCGCCTGGCCGGGTCTCGGCCGGGCAGCAGGGCAGGCCGGTGATCTTCCGCCGCAGCTACGCCGGCCGCCATGACGCGCCCCGGACCGGCGAGGAGTTGCGGCGTGAGCCATCCCGCTCCCCCGGGCCCGGCCCGGTGCCAGAGGTCGGTGCCCTCAGCCCCGGTTGACGTCGCCGCTGTGACCGCTGAGCGCGGCCGCGCCGTCGCAGCGGCGGATCACCCCGTCGCGGGCGAGGAGGAGTACCGCCTGCACCGGCTTGCTGGCAACGTCGAGCCGGGCCAGCGAGGCGAGCATGAAGCCGCGCGCGGATCCATTGCGGAGTGCTGACCCCGCGTGAGGCTGGACTCATCACTGCCGCGGGAGATCGCTGGCGGCGACTTCGCCGGCCCCGAGCAGCTGGGAGGGGCCGGCCATCAGGGGCTCGAGCATGCGCTGGACGTGTGGCACCAACACCATCTGCCCGGCGCGTGCGTCCTGTTCTGTCTTCCAGAAGTTGACCACGACACGCTGGCCGTCGCCGACGTCGACCTCGATGCTGCCCGCGTAGCCGGCTTGGGCCGCGTGGAGGTCCCGGAATTCGGCTAGCACGCTCCCCGCGTCGGCGAGGTTGCTGGGGTCATAGGTGTTCTTCCTGATGATGGCGTACATCGGGTGATCCTCCTTGACTGCGGGCGAAGGTGGAGCTGAGCAGGAGCCCGAGGTGGTCGCCGGTGCGCGCACCGAGCTGTTCAGCAAGAGCGACTACGTCAGCGCCTGCCCGTACAAAGGCGACGGGCAGCACTGGCATCTGACTGTGGGCGGCACCAGGGTCGAGAACGCCGCGTGGAGCCTGCCCCACCCATTGCCCGAGGGACTGCCGGCCGCCGCGCACCTCTGCTTCTACCCCGACAAGGTCGACGTCGAGGTAGATGGCGCCCGGCGCCAAAGCTGACACCACAAGCAGGCGGAATGAGATCCCCCCAGGTGAAACGCGCGGACGGGGCGGGACCCTCCCCTCGTCGGCGCCGGTGCCGCCCCGTGGTCTGCGGGCCTTGCGCGGCCCTTTCGGCCCGGGCCTGGCCTCGGCGAACAGGTTCAGCCTGCCCCCGCGCAGCAGCATGGCGTGCCGGTCGGCGCAAGCACCCGGCTCATAGGCGGCTCAGAAGTTCCGCACACCGCACTTAGAGGCACCCTTGGTTCCCTGTGTCATGTCCAGGTCGGCGCGGCAGGTCCGCCGACGTTTGCAAGGAGGCACTGACATCACGCCCCCAACGCAATGGATAACTTTTGCTTCGACGTGACGCTGAGTTACCGGCGGCTGGAACGGCCGCGCCGGCCAGAGGGCAGTAAGCGATGAGCGGGCGGGGCTCAGCCTGGGGCGGGATTGTCCCGTGCCCG
>WNFX01007110.1_pt1 | contig 10531 bp, 10 predicted proteins | sample 5400111 | NCBI WGS metagenome assembly WNFX01 (sample SAMN13153363, study PRJNA577476) | soil metagenome | isolation source: 40 cm soil or saprolite under grassland replicate 1 | place: USA:California | collected 2016-06-15 | reverse complement strand
AGCCCGAAATGCTGAAGAACCAGCCGATCGCGGTGACGCCGAACAACGGCTCGGACTTCACCACGCTGAAGATGATGGAAGGGTTCCTTGCGCAGGAGCACGTCAAGAGGACCAACGCCGGGTCGATGCTCAAGCGCCTCGAGGCGGTGCGCGACGGCAAGGTCGCGGCGGCGAGCCTCATGGAGCCCTGGATCAGCGTGGCGCAGAAGTGGGGTCTGCGCGTTCTGATCGAGTCGCACTCGACCCGCAGCGAGGCGGCCGGCGACGACCTCGACGGCCCGACGCTCAAGAAGATGTTCCGCGCGCAGGCGAGGGCGGTCGAGCTCATCGAGAAAGACCCGACGCCCTTCATCCACTATTTCATCCGCGAGACCGGCGGCCTCTTGAAGCCCGAGGAGTTCCAGGCCTGGCGCCTGCTGCACGCCGCGCCGCAGCCCTACACGCGCGAGCGGTTCGACGATACCTACAACTGGACGGTCAAGTGGAACATGACGGTGCCGGGGGCGACCTACGAGAACACCGTCGACAACCGCGCATGGGAGTAGCGCGATCCGCCTGCACCGAATCGTCATCGACTCGAGGAGGAGATCACAATGAAACGCTTGTCTGTCATCACCGCGGGACTGCTGGTCATCGGGCTCGGCGTTTTCGGCTGTTCATACATGCCAGGTCAGTCCGACGCAGGCTGGACCACGCTCATCGACGGTACCGCCGGCCTGGACAACTTCAACCCCATCGGCGAGGCCAACTGGAGAGCGGAGGACGGCGCCATCGTGGCCGACAAGGGCAAGGGCGGCTATCTCGTCTCGAAGAACTCCTACAAGGACTTTCAGATCAGGGCGGAGTTCTGGGCGGATCACACCACCAACAGCGGCGTCTTCATCCGCTGTACCGATCCCAGCAAGGTCACCGCCACAAGCGCCTACGAGGTGAACATCTACGACCAGCGCCCGGAACCGGACTACGGCACCGGCGCGATCGTCAACGTGGCCAAGGTCGCGCCCATGCCGAAAGCCGGCGGCAAATGGAACACCTATGAGATCACGGCCAAAGGCTCGCAGCTGACCGTCGTGCTGAACGGGGTGCAGACCGTCGACGTTCAGGACAGCCAGCACGCGGAGGGACCGTTCGCCCTGCAGTTCGGCAACGGCCCCAAGGACGCCCCCGGCGGCGCCATCAAGTGGCGCAAGGTGCAGATCAGGTCGCTGTAGCCCGCGCCCGATCGGCCGCTCTATCCAGGAACTCCAGCAGCCGCACGGGAGCCGTTTCCTCCGTCTGGCCGTTGGGCATAACGTCCCAATACTCGGCGCGCGGCAGGCATTCTTCCAAATACCTGGCGGCGGAGGTCGCGTGCGAGGCGTCCCGCCCCGGAATAACGAGCGCAGGGATCTCCGAATGCAGCATGTCCTCGGGCTCGGCGCCCGGAGAGGTGTCGCGGTCGAAAAGCGTGCGGCACATTTCGCCGACGAGCTTCTTGTACTTTTCGGCGTCCAGCTTCGCGTAGGCGTCGGCAAACGCGCGGTCGTTCTTGATGACCGAGGCCCATGGCCCGCCTCTGGGCTCGGCGTTGAAGGGCTTCCCTTCCTGCATCACGAGAGACACCACGCCCGCGAGGCCGTGCTGCTCGACGTAGGCGAGGTGGTCGGCGAAGCGCCTGTGCGTGCTGATGCGGTATTTGGCGCCGCCGACGGGCCAGTAGAGGATCATGCTCATCACCATCTCGGGATGGGCGACGCCGAAAGCGACGACCGGACAGCAGCCCATGCAGCCGCCCATGAGATGCGCGCGCTTGATGTTCAGGTGGTCGAGCAGTCCCTTGCCCTGCGCCACGTAGTGCGCCCAAGTGATGGGCTCGACGCGGCCGCCCGACTGACCGGTCTCGCGGCGATCGAAAATGATGCAGGCGTACTTCTTCGGCAGGTGGTCGAGGAGCTTGATCCTGGCGTACACGCCCTGCGTCTTCCACTTGTCCAGGGTCGCATCGAACCCGGCGGGCGAATACATCAAGAGAGGCGCCCCGGAGCCGACCACCTCGTAGCGCGTCGTGATGCCGTCGATGACAGCGGTCGGCATGTCAACCGCCCCTGATTTGCCGGCCCGAACGCACATCGTCGATCAAGGCGCGGAAGGCATCCAGGCTCAGCTTCGCCGCATTACCGTAGGTCTCGCTCTGGGAGTCGATCCACTTCGCCGCATAGCCGATGGCGGTATGCGCCAGGCGCACGCGTCCGTCGAGCCACGGCCCGCCGCCCAAGCCTCCGATGACCGGAATGGAAACCGCGCGTACGACGGCAGGACCGGCCACGGGACCCGAGTGCCTGAAGTCCAGAACCGATGCGCCGGCATCTTGCAATCGCTTTGCCTCCTCCACCAGCTTTTCGGCGGGAAGCTTCTCGCCATGGAACTCGGCAAAGACCGGGACGCCCGCGCGAACGATCGCTTTCACCACGCCGGGATCGCCCAGGACCTTCACCATGTCCGCCCCTCCCTCTTTTGCGAAGCGGACGGCGGCACTGACTGCGGCCTCGGTTCCTGCTTGAGCCGGGCCATTGGGAATATCGCAACTGACCAGGGCGCGCTTCGCGCCGCGGCGCACGGCCTTGCAGCAGATCAGCATCTCTTCCACCGTGACTTCCGTGTTCGTCGCGTGCCCCCAGAGATTCACGCCGACGGAATCGCCCACCGATATCAGATCCACTCCGGCGCGGTCCGCGATTCTCGCCATCTCGGTGTCCCAGGCGACCACGCCGACGATCTTCCTGCCGTCGCGCTTCATCTGCTGAAGCGCCGGAATCGTCACTTTCTCCATGGTCTTCATATCTCGCGCTTGCCGGTCGAAACGCCGGCGAGCCGCCGGATCGCGGAGATGATCGCGCCCGGATCGGCGCGGTTCTTTCCGGCGATGTCGAGCGCGCTGCCGTGCGCCACCGACGAAAACAGCACCGGCGTGCCGATGGTGAGCGCCGCGGTGCCGGCGAAAGCGTGTGTCTTCGCCATGATGTGCCCCTGGTCGTGGACCATGACGACGAAGGCGTCGTAGCCTTTCTTCAGGAACATCGTGTCGGCGCCGAACGGGCCTTCGGCGGCGACGCCGTTCTTCTTTGCGTCCGCGATCGCCGGGCCGATGATCTCCACTTCCTCGTCGCCGAAGAGGCCGCCTTCCCCCGCGTGAGGGTTGAGTCCGGAAACGGCGATGCGCGGGGCGGCGAAACCCATGCGCCGCAGCGCCGAGTCCGCCGAGCGGACCGCGTGCAGCACGCGCTCGCGCGTGAGGAGCTTGATCGCGCGGCGCAGGCTCGCGTGCAGCGTCGCGTGGGCGATGCGCATTTCGGTGCCGCCCGAGTCGAAGCAGATCATGAGGAACGCGTCGTCAGGCGGGACGCCGGTGCAGCGCGCGACGAAGGTGGGGTAGCCGTCGAACTCGATGCCCGCGAGCTTGATCGAGCTCTCGGTCTGCGGGGCGGCGACCACGGCGTCCACTTCGCCGGCGAGCGCGGCGTCGATCGCGGCCTTGGCCGAGTCGAGCGCCGATTCGCCGTGCGGCGCGGCGATCGCGCCGATGTGGAGCTCGCCCGGCTGGAACTGCTTGCGCTCGAGGAGGGCCACCGTGCCGTCCGTCCAGCTCGCCTCCGCGGCGCGCGCGACCGAACGGATGTCCGGCTTCAGACCGCAGGCGGCGGCGTGCGTCTCGAGCACGCCGCGGTCGCCTACGAGGAGCGGGCGGCAGATTTTCCTTACCTGCGGGTCGAGCGCCGCCTTGAGCGCGATCTCCGGGCCGATCCCGGCGGGGTCGCCGGTGGAGACGGCGATGCGCGGCAGTTTCATGGGCGGATGTCCAAGACGCCGTCATTCCCGCGAAAAGCGGGAATCCAGTGTCGTCGCCAAAAATCCCTGGATGCCCGCTTGCGCGGGCATGACGAATGTTTGCATCAATCCGCTTTCACCCGGGCCGATTCGATCACGCTCTTCCAGCGCTCCCCGTCGCGCCGCATGAGCGCGGCCATCTCGGCGGGCGTGCCGCCGATCGGCTCGGCCGACATCGCGGCGAGGCGCTTCGCCACGTCGGGCTGGCGGATCGCCGCGGCTACCGCGGCGGAGAGCTTTTCGGCGATCTGCGCCGGCGTCTTCGGCGGCGCCACGATCCCGAACCACGCCACGGAGCTGAAGCCGGGGAGGATCTCCGACATCGCCGGCACATCGGGAAGCGAGGCGACGCGCTTCTCGCTGCACACGGCGAGCGCCCTGAGCTTGCCGCTTTTCACGTGCTGCAGCGTCACGCCGAGGTTGTCGAACATGAGGTCGATCTCCCCGGCGAGCAGGGCGGCCATCCCCGGCGCCGAGCCCTTGTAGGGGATGTGCGTGATCTTCAAACCCCCGGCCATGGATTTGAAAAGCTCGGCCGTGAGGTGGGAGGTCGTGCCGTTGCCCTGCGAACCGTAGTTGAGCTTTCCCGGGTTCGCTGTTGCGTAGGCGATCAGCTCATCCACCGTTCTTGCCGGCACACCGGGATTGACGAGAAGGACGTTGGGGATCGCGGCCATCACGCTCACCGGCACGAACTGCGACGGGTCGAATGCCAGCTTGCGGAAAAGGTTCTGGTTGACGACGAGCGGCCCCGGAGCCGTCGCGAACAGCGTGTAGCCGTCGGGGTCGGCCTTGTAGACGAACTCGGCGCCGATGTTGCCGCCGGCGCCGGGGCGGTTTTCGACCAGCACCGCTTGCCCCCATTTGGCGCCGAGCTTCTCGGCGAAGATGCGCGGCAGGAGATCGGCGCTGCCTCCCGCGGGATACGGCACGACGATCCGGATCGGCCGCGCCGGGTAATCCTGCGCGTGCGCGGATGCGCAGAGCGCGAGCGCGAACGCGGCGGCGAGCAAAAATCGTCGAGTCATGTTTCCTCCTCGGTCTCGACGGTATTTTACCGGTGCTAGAATCCGCTTGATCACCTAATTGCCTCCAGGAATTCATGTCCGCAGTACCGGAAACCCGCGTCTGGCCCGCCGAAGGCATCACGCGCGTCCCCTACTGGGTGTACCAGGACACGGACGTCTACGCCCGGGAGCAGGAGCGCATCTACCGCGGCGCGGCGTGGAATTTCCTGGGCCTCGAGGCCGAGCTGCCGAACCCGGGCGATTTCAAGACGACTTTCGTCGGCGAGATGCCGGTGGTCGCGACGCGCGACCTGAACGGCACGCTGCGCTGCTTCGAGAACCGCTGCGCGCACCGCGGCGCGCTGCTGTGCCTCGCGAACCGCGGCAACGCGAAGGAGATCGCCTGCGTCTATCACAACTGGACCTACGACCTCGAGGGCAAGCTCACCGGCGTCGCGTTCCGGCGCGGCATCAAGGGGCGGGGTGGCATGCCCGGGGACGCAAGACCGGAGAGCGAGGCGCCGAGAAAGCTGCGCGTCTCGACCTTCTGCGGCCTGATGTTCGCCACGCTCTCGGACGCGACGCCGTCCATCGAGCAGTACGTCGGCCCCGAGGTCGCCGCGAAGATCCGGCGCGTGATGAAGGAACCGGTGAAGGTCCTCGGCGGCTATAGCCAGATCCTGCCCAGCAACTGGAAGCTCTACTTCGAGAACGTCAAGGACACCTATCACGCGAGCCTGCTGCACCTCTTCTTCTCGACCTTCCGTCTCAACCGCCTCGAGCAGAAGGGCGGCGTGATCGTCGGCGGGGACGGCGGCAGCCACGTGAGCTTCACGATGATGAAGACGGACTCGAGCGGCGACGAGTACGAGCGCGCAGGGATGCGCTCGGCCTCGGGCGGCTACCGGCTGGAGGCGCCGCAGATGCTCGAGTCGGTGGACGAGTTCGGCGACGGCGTCACGCTGCAGATACTGACAGTGTTTCCGGGGTTCGTTCTGCAGCAGATCATGAACTGCCTCGCCGTGCGCCAGGTGCTGCCGAAAGGGGTGAATCGGACGGAGCTCGTGTGGACCGCGTTCGGCTATGCGAGCGACGACGAGAAAATGACCGAGCTGCGCATGAAACAAGCCAATCTCATCGGCCCGGCAGGCTATATTTCGCTCGAGGACGGGGCTGCCACCGCGTTCGTGCAGCGCGGCGCGGCGGGCGCATCGGAGCGCGCGTCGTTCATCGAGATGGGTGGGCGCGGCGTCGAGTCGAACGAATCGCGCGTCACCGAGACCTCGGTGCGCGGCCTGTGGCAGCAGTACCGCAAGCACATGGGTTTGTAGCGCGGTGGACGTTGAGCTTCAGCTGATCGTCGAGAATCTCCTCGCGCGCTACGTTCACGCGCTCGACGACGACCGGCTGGAGGAGTGGCCCGAGTTCTTCGTCGAGCAGGGCCGTTACCGCATCACCACCGCGGAGAACTTCGAGCGCAATCTGCCGCTGCCGATCATCTACGCCGACTCGCGCGCGATGCTGCGCGACCGCGTCTCGGCGCTGCGCCACGCCAACATCTACGAGGCGCAGCGCTACCGCCACGCGGTGTCCTCGACGCTGGTGGAAAGGCTCGACCCGCGCACAGCGCGCGCGGCCTCGAACTTCCAGGTCGTGCGCATCATGCACAGCGGCGAGTCGGTGCTGTTCGCGAGCGGCCGCTACCTCGACCGCATCCGGATCGACGGCGAGCACCCGCAGTTCGAGGAAAAAACCGTCGTGCTCGACAGCCGCAGCGTGGATACCCTGCTCGCGATCCCGCTTTAGCGGCGGGTTTTTCTTCCTAACAGGCTGTTGAAACACGCTTCCCTCCGCAACGGGAAGCGTGTTTCAACGGCCCAATTTGGGGGATCGCAAGGGGGCGTAGCCCCCTTTTTACAACTCTCTAGCGCAGCGGGCGCCCGAAGCCGATCGGGCTCAGCACGGCCGGGCCCCTTTCGATCCGGCGCATGCGCGCGAGATCGACGACCTTTCGACCCTCGGGAGCCCCGGATTCCGGCTGCTGTTTGACCCATTCGACGATGGGCATGAATTCCCCGCGCTCGGCGGCTTCCGAGGGGAGCATCTCGAAAATCCCGATTCCCGCCTCCGCGGCCTTGACGTACGCGTCCGAATCGCTGATGCGCGTCAGGAACGGCAGGCTGAGCGAATTGAGGAACCGCTCGAGCGGCTGGTACACCGGCATCGAGCTGCGGACCCGGTTCGCCACCACCGCCAGCCGGATGTTTCGCGCCCGGACCCTGCCCGCGAGGAGCAGGTCCCTGACGAAATTTGCCGTTGCGTGGATATCGATCGCCGAGGGCGCCACCGGGATGATGATGCAGTCGGCCCTGTACAGCATTTCCTGCAGGAGCAGGCCCGACGCTCCGGCCGGCGCATCGATCACGAGCTGTTGCGTGTCCGCCGGCACATACATCTCGACCCCGCGTATGCGGCCGTTTTTCTGGGGCGCGGCGTTGGCCCCGTGAACCCTCGTTCCGGTCTGGGTGCGCAGCCGCAGCCAGTTCATGCTCGACCCTTGCGGGTCGTAGTCCATGACGGTGGTCGGAACGCCGCTCGCCGCAAAGTAACTGGCGAGGTTGGTCGCGATGGTGGTCTTTCCGGACCCTCCCTTCGAATTGATCACCAGCGTGGTGTTCATTCTCATGAGCTTCGCCCCCTTTCCCCACAGAGCGACGGAGAAACGCCAAGGCTATGCCAAAGTCATGGTTTGCGTTATTAATTACTTCACGGGAGACGCGAAAAGCCCCCGGGTTGGGCTCATGGGCTTGCCCGGGGAGCCTACGACCGGAAGACCGGCCGGCGTCCTGTCGGACGACCATTCATCGATGTACGCCATTTTGTTTTCCAGGTCAAGCTCGTTTCAATCCGATTCGCGATTGTGACCTTGACAGGGCGGCATGACTTTGCCGACCATGGGGCGGCCGGGCGCGAAAGCCTTCTTTTGAGGATCAGAGCCTCGGCAGATTGTTCCTCGGGCGGGCGCGCCTTCGTCCATCGATCGGGAGGATATGGACCTGACACGTTTCTGCGCGGAACTCCCCTCCCGCTTCGCATGGTTCGCGGCGGGCCGGTGGCATGAGCTGCGCCTTTGCTGGTACAGGGCAGACAAGGGCCTGTGGGCGCTGGTCCTGACCATCGGCCTGGTCGTCGCGACGCTCGGTTTCGCCCTTCAGGCGGTCTTCGCGCATCAAGACGACAGGCGGAATCTGACCTGCCTTGCCCGGAACGTGTATTTCGAAGCGCGCGGCGAACCTGCAGCGGGCCAATACGCGGTAGCGGAAGTCACGATGAACCGCAAGGCCTCGGGCCGTTACCCCGTTACGGTCTGCGGCGTCGTCTATCAGAAAAACTGGGATCCGCTGCGCAAGCGCTATATCGGCGCCTTTTCGTGGACGGAGCTCGATGCGCTGCCCGCGCCAAGGGGCGAGGAATGGGAACGCGCCTGGAAGGTGGCCGACGCGGTCTACTATCGGCGGGAGGCGCCGGTGCTGGAGGGTGCCCTGCACTTTCATGCGACCCATATCAAGCCCGACTGGGCAAGGAGCAAACAGCCGATTGCCCGGATCGGCAGGCATGTCTTCTATGAGTAGAATGGAAGTCGCTGCGGTCCTTTAGATAGTCCCTTCGAGGGTTGTGGTTCCCGTCCGAGCCCCCATTTGGCAAGGATCAAGCCGCGGGGGATTGTCTCCGGGCAAGCTGTGTCCAAGGGACTTGCATGACCTATCGCGATCCACGGTCGTGGGTGTGGGCCGAAGCGCTGGAGCTGCTCCGAGGGGCGGAGAAGCTGCAGCGCCGGTTTTTCCAGATCGGCGCGGCCGAAGCGCCGGGCTGGGAGCCGCCCGTCGACCTCTACGAGACGGCCGACGGGCTCACGCTCTGCGTCGCGCTTCCCGGCGTCGCGGCGGAGGAGCTCGAGGTCTCCCTCGAAGCCGGGACCGTCGTCGTTCGCGGCGAGCGCGCGTTTCCCGCGGCGTATCAGCGCGCCATCATCTACCGGCTGGAAATTCCCTACGGCCGATTCGAGCGCCGCATCGCGCTGCCCGCCGGCCGGTACCAGCTCATCGACCGGCGCCTGGAAAACGGCTGCGTGACGCTCGACTTGCGCAGACTGGGGTAACGGTATGGACCTGGAACTCGACAGCAGGAATCAGAATCCGGCGGGCGAAAAAGCGAACGCCGCGCCGCGGTCGGCGTCGGAAGGGGCATACGCGCTTCCCGACGACGCGCTCATCATCCTGCCCGTGCGCAAGATGGTGCTCTTCCCCGGCATGATCCTGCCGGTCGCGCTCGGGCGCGAGGGCTCGATCGCCGCCGCCCAAGCGGCCGCGAAGGCGAAGCGCCCGATCGGCATCCTGCTGCAGCGGAACGCGGAGACCGAGAAACCCGGGCCGGACGAGCTGTGCCTCGTCGGCACGGTCGCCACCGTCCTGCGCTACGTCACCACGCCCGACGGCACGCATCACGTCATCTCCCAGGGGCTGCAGCGCTTCCGCGTGGTCGAGTATCTCGAGGGCTACCCGTTCCTGGTGGCGCGCGTCGGGCGCATCGAAGAGCCCGAGGCCGCGGGCAAGGAGATCGAAGCGCGCTTCGTGCAGTTGAAGGAGCGCGCGCTCGAAGTCCTCGGGCTCCTGCCGCAGGCGCCGCAGGAGCTGGTCGCCGGCATCCAGGGTATGTCCTCGCCCGGGGCGCTCGCCGATCTCGTCGCCGGCGTCATGGACATCGAAGTTGCGGAGAAGCAGGCGCTGCTCGAGACGGTGGATCTGCAGAAACGCCTGGACGGCGTGCTCGAGCTGCTCGCGCACCGGCTGCAGGTGCTCAAGCTCTCGCGCGAGATCGACGAGCGCACCAAGGCGAGCCTGGACGAGACGCAGCGCAAGTACCTCCTGCGCGAGCAGATGAAATCGATCCAGAAGGAATTGGGCGAAGGCGGCGAGGGCCAGGCCGCGGAGATCGCGGAGCTCAAGAAATCGATCGCCGAAGCCGGCATGCCCGAGGAAGTCGAGAAGCAGGCGATGAAGGAGTTGAAGCGCCTGGAGCGCATGTCCGACGCCTCGGGCGAGTACTCGATGGTGCGCACCTATCTCGACTGGCTGATCGAGCTGCCGTGGAAGAGCCCCGGGCCCGACGCGATCGACATGGCGGAAGCGCGGCGCATCCTCGACGCGGATCATTTCGGCCTCGAGCAGGTGAAGAAGCGCATCCTCGAATACCTCGCGGTGCGCAAGCTCAACCCGGAAGGCCACGGACCGATCCTGTGCTTCGTCGGCCCGCCCGGGGTCGGCAAGACCTCGCTCGGCCAGAGCGTCGCCAAGGCGCTCGGGCGCAAGTTCGTGCGCGTGTCCCTGGGCGGCGTGCACGACGAGGCCGAGATCCGCGGGCACCGGCGCACCTACATCGGCGCGCTGCCCGGCAATATCATCCAGGCGCTGAAGAAAGCCGGAACGCGCGGCTGCGTCATGATGCTGGATGAGATCGACAAGCTCGGCGCGGGCTTCCACGGGGATCCGTCCTCGGCGCTGCTCGAAGTGCTCGATCCGGCGCAGAACAACACGTTCCGCGACAACTACCTCGCGGTGCCCTACGACCTTTCGCGCGTTCTCTTCATCACCACGGCGAAC
>WNFX01007854.1_pt1 | contig 10532 bp, 6 predicted proteins | sample 5400111 | NCBI WGS metagenome assembly WNFX01 (sample SAMN13153363, study PRJNA577476) | soil metagenome | isolation source: 40 cm soil or saprolite under grassland replicate 1 | place: USA:California | collected 2016-06-15 | reverse complement strand
GCACCCTTGACGGCGATCCTGCTGGTGTCAGTGGTAGGTACGGCCGACCCGTACATGATTGCGCTCATGTGCCTCTCGACAGCCACAGCGATGTTCGTGGGTCTTGGCGTCAAGCGGTTGATGGCGCGGCGCGCTACGGCTAAAGCAGCAGCACTCGCGAAAGAGTAAAAACATACTAATAACCAAATGAGGAACATACCGCACTTTTCGATAACATTCACAGGCTCTGCCCACATTAAGCTGCCAGTTCAGTCTCCACCCCGGCAAAGGATACTGTTCTCTGCACTCCTGTTTTCGCAATTATTGCACCGCTTCATTTAACTTTACATTTACTTAACAATCCCTTAACACGATAGGGGTATATTTCTCACAGGGGGGGACAATTCCTCCGCTACTGGTATGATATCAAATCCTGCTGATTCCTTAGGGAACTGTAGTGGCGGGGCAAGCCCCGCCAGGACCCAAACAGACACTGATGAACAGGATTTGGTATGAATTCCCTACCGACTTTTAAAACAGCAGAGATATTGTGACTTTTTCGTGAGGACTTTGTAAGAATTTTATAAATATTTGACTGAATGATCTGACTTCTTCGACATTTCGTAGAAGAAGTCAGCTAGAGTATTTTTCCTCAACACTCATAACAATAAGATCGTTCCTTGTATGTTGTTCTCTTACCCCTTCTTCCTCGTAGACTGATCTACAATGAGGATGTCTGGTGCCGATAGACGCTCACAATACTGTCCTGCTGAAGACTGTGCGCTATTGTGCGTGAGAAGAAACTGCGTCTTGAAAGCAGACGATACGTAGAGCTATCAGTATGTGATGACATAAGGATTCTACTAATGCAGCGAACAACCCCGAGTGTGGAAGGAGGGCGGTTATACCAAGCGGAGAGAGGTGCCGAACCGATTGTCGTCGGGACCCCCACATGGTACGACTGGCTGGAGCAGCATACCTCTTTTCTCTTCGTCGATCATGGTGAAGGATTTACTGCACACAAGCGCGGGACCGATCCCAGTGACCTGGCCTGGAACGCTTCCCGCACGCGTCAAGGTCAGCTCTACCGCGTCTGGCTGGGACCCTCGCACACGCTCACCCTGGAGCGACTACAGGCCGCTGCACGGTCACTCGCAGGCGAGCACGATTCAGCTGGATTGATCGAGGCCGACGGGTTCCCGGCAGTGCCTGCTGCTTCCCAGCTCCCTTTCCCCAAGACCGCAGTCCCTCTCAGCCCTGCCAGTTCCCTGCTGCGCACCAAACTCTATCGACCACGTACGAATGGTGACGTGATTCCTCGTACCCACCTCATAGAGCGCTTGAACGCAGGGCTGAGCAGTAATGTCACGCTGGTCTCGGCCCCTGCCGGCTTTGGCAAGACAACCCTGCTGGCCGAGTGGTTGCAGAGGAGCGGTCGGCATACGGCCTGGCTTTCCCTCGATGAGAACGACGACGAGCTGCGCGTCTTCGTGCACTTGCTCATTGCTGCTCTGCACACCGTCTTTCCCGATGCCTGCCAAGCCACGGCCAGCCTGCTCACGGCCGCGCAGTTCCCGCCAGCCGAGCGCGTGGTCACCCTGCTCATCAACGATCTGGCCGATGTGCCTGAAGACGTTGTCCTGGTGCTAGACGATTATCATCTCATTCGCACGAGCCAGGTGCATACCTGGCTCGAGCTGCTGATCAAACATCTGCCCCCTCAGTTGCACCTGGTGCTGGCCACGCGTTCTGATCCACCGCTGCCGCTGGCCAGGTGGCGAGCCCAGGGGCAGCTGAACGAACTGCGCAGCGCCGACTTGCGCTTTACGCTCGAGGAGACGGAAGCCTTTCTCGCGCGCATGCTGGGCAAGGAAGTGGCACACAAGACCGCCATGGCGCTCGAAGAACGGACGGATGGCTGGATTGCGGTGGTGCGACTGGCAGCGCTCTCGCTGCGCAGCGCCCCTGACACTGCGGCGTTCCTGGAACGGCTGCGCCACTACCCTGACCGCTCGGTGAGTAGGTACCTGGTGGAGGAAATCCTCAGCCGACAAGCGCCTTTCGTGCAGGAGGTGCTCGAACGGATGTCGATACTAGAGCAGTTCTGCGCCGCGTTGTGTGTCGCGGTCATGAGGCATCATGCCTCTAACGCTCAGGTGCAAGCCACCCTGGACGGGTTAGAGCGCTCACACGCGTTTCTTGTCCCCCTTGACGAGCACCAGGGGTGGTATCGTTTCCACCACCTATTCAAGCCGTTGTTGCAGCAGCGTTTGCAGGAGCACAGCAGCACAGAAGAGCTTGCCGTACTGCACCGGCGCGCGAGTGCGTGGTATGCTGCGCAGGGACTGATCGAGCAGGCGATCGAACACGCGCTTAGGGCAGGAGAGGTGTTGGGTGCGACGAGCCTGGTGGAAGCGCAATTTTTCCGGGCATTCGAGCAAGAGCAATGGGTGCAGATGGAATACTGGCTGAGCCTGGTGCCGGAGGAGCAGATCCAGGCCAGCCCCGTCCTGCTGGTCGCCAGGGCGTGGATTTTACAGGTCCATGGGCAGTTCAAAGACTATCTGCCGGTGTTGCAAGCTGCCGAGCGACTCTTAGGAAGCAGTGACAGCGGTGCGAGTGATGCGCACGACCCGCAGTCCAGGACCCTGCGTGCCCTGATTGCGCTCCTGTGGAGCGAGTTCCAGTATCTTACCGGGCAGGCCCAGGCGAGCCTAGAGAGCGCCCGGTCCGCGCTGCGATGGCTCCCACAAGGTGCGGCGTATCTCGCGAGCTACGCCCACTTCTGGCTGGCCCTCTCCCAGCAGGCCACTGGGCAGGAAGAGGTGGCGCTCGAGACACTGAACCAGGCTTTACGAGAACACTCGGCTCAGCTGAACTCCACCGCTCGTCTACTCCTTGCTCAGGCGTACGTGTATTTTACTGCGGGCAAACTGCACCAGCTGGAACACACGGCACGCCATCTGCTGCGGCTCGCACAGGAGGCCGAGCTGGCCTTGAGCCAATTTTGGGCTCATTGGGCGCTGGGCTATGTGTATTACGAATGGAACAACCTGGATGAAGCGGTGTATCATTTCTCCGTCGTGGTCGCTAACCGGCACCGAGCGCACTTGTGGTCAGTGCAGCGAGCCATGAGCGGCCTCGCCTTAGCCTATCAAGCACAGGGGGTTGGTCCCCAGGCGCAAGAGACCGCCCGCGCCCTGCTCGACTTGGTGCAGGAACAGCACAACCTGCGCAATCTCATGCTGGCTTATGCTTTCCAGGGACTGTTGGCCCTCTTGCAGGACGAGGTGGAGGAGGCCTCGCACTGGGTCGAGCTAGCGGGGGAGCAAGCAGTGCACGGTCCGCCGATGATGTCATTTGAGGACCCACCCCTCACCAAAGCCTGGCTGCTGCTTGCCAAGGGCGATGAGTCGAGTGTGGCACAAGGGCAAGCGCTCCTGGCCGACCTCTTACCGCAGGTCGCATCCTTTCACGAGACACGCAAGACGATCCAGGTGTTAGCCCTGCAAGCGCTGGCCTACGAGTTGCAGGGTCGGGTGACCGAGGCGTTGGCGGCGCTGGAACGCGCTATTGCGCTGGGGCGTCCAGGTGGGTTCCTGCGTACATTTGCCGATGTGCCGCAGCTAGCCAAAGTGCTGCAGGAGCTGCGCAAGCGCAGAAAGACGCACCAAACGGTCGACAGCAAGCTGGATGCCTATGTGCAACGCATCCTGGCAGCGATGAGCCCGCGGGCTTCACAAGCAATTTCAACGGAAGAGCTGATGCGGCAAGAAGGCCTGGAACCGTTGACCGACCGCGAGCTGCACATCCTGCGCTTGCTCGACAAGGACCTGACGAACAAGGAGATTGCGCGCGAACTGGTGGTCACACCTGGTACAGTCAAGGTGCATACGAACAATGTTTATCGCAAGCTCAGTGTGAATAATCGCCGCGCGGCCGTCAGCCTTGCCAAAGCGCTTGGCCTTTTGGCTGCAAGCTAGGACTCATACCAAATCCTGTTCATCAGTCTATGTTTGGGTCCTGGCGGGGGCCGGCACCTCTCCATCTCGCCAACGCCGCTACGCGGCTGAACTTAGCCAGCTTGCCAACGCCGCTACGCGGCTACTGCTTCGCAGTCAGGCAAACTGCAAGGCGTACTGTTCGCAGTCAGGCGAGATGAAAGGAGAAGCCCCGCCACTACCTTTCCCGAAGGAATCAGCAGGATTTGTTATCAAAAGGTCGTCTTATGACCATAACTACTTTCAGGTACTTGCCTGATTCCGGCATAACGCCCAAAACTATACCCTTACTATACCCTGTGGGGAATAGCTTTCGCGCGCGTTTTCGACTATAGTGATTCTCAAGAGGATTTGACTGCGCGTATCGTATCAGCAGCCGCTAGTATCATTAAGGCGTTCGAACTTGCGAAACAGCTTGCTTTAGCACCGACAGAAAGAGGAGGAGTCTTATGACCACTACAAGCAGCCCATCCACTGTGCCAACTGAATGGGATCGGAGTTTGTCAACCCGAGCTGAGCGCTCTGCTGCCGGCAAGGCGCTACGGAGCAAGGTGCCCCGTTCCAGCCATGCAGGATGGACACCAGACCCCGAGCGACCCGACCCGATTAGTCTTTTGGAAGAGTCAAATAAGACGCGGCTGGAGAGCCTGGTGCCCATCCGCTATGGGCGCATGTCGCTGTCCCCCTTCGCGTTCTTGCGCGGATCAGCTGCCGTCATGGCGAGCGACCTGGCGAAGACACCCGTCTCCGGCATCCAGGCGCAGCTCTGCGGTGACGCGCATCTGAGCAACTTCGGCGTCTATGCCTCCCCGGAGCGCCGGCAGGTCTTCGATGTGAACGATTTCGACGAGACGCTTGCGGGTCCCTGGGAATGGGATGTGAAGCGCCTGGCGGCCAGCGTGGTCGTAGCCGGCCGGCAGAATGGCTACACCGCTCAGGAGACGAGACAGGCGGTAGTGAGGTGTGTGCAAAGCTACCGTGAGAATATGCAGCAGTTCGCCCTGATGAACCACCTGGATGTGTGGTACTTCCATCTCGACGTGGAAGGCGTTCTCGCTATGGCTCGTGGCATGTCAGGGCGCAAAGAGCTCGACAAACGCATCGAACGCGCCTCGGAAAGAGCCAGCAAACGCACTCGCATCGAAACCTTTCCGAAGCTGACCGAGGTCGTGAATGAGCAGTACCGCATCAAGGATGAGCCGCCTCTGATCTATCACTACGATCTGCTGGACACCAACCGGGACAATCTGGATACCGCCCAATGGAAAGCGATGGTGAGAGACTACGTGACCAGCTTGCCGGAAGAGCGGCGCCTGCTCGTCATGCGCTACCGCGGGGTTGACATCGCCCAGAAAGTCGTGGGGGTAGGCAGTGTGGGCACGCGCTGTGCCATCGTGTTGTGCTTAGGAGGAGCAGAGGGCGACGACCCGCTGTTCATGCAAATTAAGGAAGCAGGGGCGTCGGTGCTCGAGCCGTACCTGGAGGCGAGTCCCTCTGCCAACCATGGAGAGCGGGTGGTGATCGGCCAGCGCTTGATGCAAGCAGCCAGTGATGTCCTACTGGGGTGGTCGACCTTCAATGGCAGGGACTATTATGCACGACAGTTGCGGGACATGAAGTTCTCGGCGGAAGTCGAGACGATGGACACGGTCCTGTTTATGGCCTACGTCCAGGTATGCGCGGCCACCCTGGCGCGAGCGCACGCGCGCACGAGTGACCCGGCCCAGATCAGCGGCTACCTGGGCAACAAGGATGTGTTCGACCAGGCCATCGCCTCGTTCGCCGAGGCGTATGCGGACCAGACCGAACGCGACCATGCGGCTCTCCTTGCTGCTATCAAAGAAGGACGCGTGCAAGCCCAAACCGGTGTGTGATATCGGTAGGTAATCAGAATGGAACTGCTTCGAAAGAGACTCGTGAAGCGACACGAGTTGCTGTGTCAGATCTGGAGGATTCGATATGTTCTGGAATTGGGCAACTATCACCGCCCTCGTCGGTCTCGTAGGCTGGATTTTGCCGTTTGTGATGCTGTTCATCGTGCCGGTGAACCGCAAGCCGTCGTCAGCTACTGCCTGGCTGTTGCTGATCTTCCTTCTTCCCTATCTGGGACTGGCTCTCTTCCTGTTGTTGGGCAGCCCGAAGCTGTCGAAGCGCCGTCGTGCCGAGCAGCACAAGATGAGCGAACTCATCAGCAAAATTGTAGCGGAGACCAGGATGCATCCGGAGTCGGCGGCTATTCTCAACCCTGAGATCCCCTCACGCTACGAGCCATTTGTGAAACTGAACACGAACCTGGCCGATTTGCCCGCCATTGCGGGCAATGCCGTCGAACTGCTCCCCGAGTACAACAGCGTCTTTGCGCGCATCGCCCAAGACATCGACCACGCCCAGCAGTTCGTCCACATCGAATACTTTGCGACGAGCCGCGACGAGGAGACCGAGGCCATCTTCGCGGCCATGGAACGCGCCGTGAGCCGAGGGGTCAAGGTACGCATGCTCATGGATCACCTCGGTTCGCGTAAATACCCCAACTTCAAGACGATGCGTGAGCGGCTCACGGCTACTGGCATCGAGCACCACCTGACGCTGCCGCTCCACTTCTTCGGGGCGAAGTACACGCGCATCGACCTGCGCAATCACCGCAAGATCGTGGTCATCGATGGACAGATCGGCTATACCGGCTCGCAGAACTTGATCAAGCGCAACTACTTCCGCAAGGATGCCATCTACTATGATGAGCTGGTAGCGCGCATCAGTGGACCTGCGGTGAGTGAACTGGAGGCAGCTTTCGCCACCGATTGGTACTCCGAAAGCGGCATCCTACTGACCCGCCAGAACGCGCCTGAGGTCGCCATCGACCTGAAGGCTGCTGGTGAGGTACTCTGCCAGGTGCTGCCCAGCGGCTCTGGCTTCGAGAACGAGAATAACCTGAAGTTGTTCACCTCGCTGATCCACGCCGCACGGCAGAAGCTGGTGATCACCAATCCCTACTTCGTGCCCGATGACGCCTTGATGACGGCTTTGACGAGCGCAGCCCAGCGGGGAGTGGATGTGACCCTGGTCAATTCGGAGGCCAGCGACCAGTTCCTGGTGAGCCACGCCGAGCGCTCCTACTACGAAGATTTGCTCAAAGCTGGCGTCAAGCTCTACCGGTACAAAGCACCGATCCTGTTGCACTCTAAGCACATCACCATCGACGATGACATCGCCGTGATCGGCTCGAGCAACATGGACATTCGCTCGTTTCTACTCAACCTGGAGGTGACTTTGATCTGCTATGCTCCCAGTGTGGTAGCTGCTCTGCGACCAGTCGAAGCAAGGAATCTGAGCAGGTCCAATGCGGTGAACCTGGAAGAATGGGAAACCCGCTCGACCAGGGAGAAGTTCTACGAGAACATCTCCCGCCTGACTGCTGCATTACAGTAAGACCAGTAGACTGACTACGAAGTGCTAACAACGCGCAGGGATGGAAAACGGCCGGTGCGCACATACCGCCAACAGACATATATGAGGAGCAGTTGTCCCACCGCGAAGATGGCAAAGAGGAGCGTCAGAGACACCGTGGCCACATCAATCAGCAGGAGGAGCCTATCGCGCGCCGTCGCAAGCCGCTCCTGCGTGCGCGTCGCCGTCGCTTGATATGTGGTGACAGTCGCTTGAATCCGCGCCAGCGCTGCGTCTATCCTGGTCGTCACCTTCGTGACCGCCTCTTCGGCTTTTGTCACAATGCCCGCTTTCACGTCTGCCACCGTTGCACGCAAGTCTTGCCCCGCTGTCTGCGCCTCTTGAGCGCGCTCGGACACCGCGCTCAGTTCGCCAGTGAGCGTCGGCACCGTTACGCTCGGCAAGCGGTTGAGCGCCACCAACGTGCTGTTAAAAGAAACAACAGCGTCGTGAATGGCAAAAGCGGTCGTGCGCGCGTTTTCAATACGCGGGGCAAGATCGTTATCAACCAGTTGGCTGAGCGCGGAGACGACTGGACTGTTGGCTTGGACGCGGTTACCCAGTTTCGCTGCCGCATCGTTCACCCGCGTGAGGGTTTGCCGCGCGTCTTGCACCTGGGTATTCACGCGCCCCAGCCCGTTGTTCACGGTCTCAAGAGCGTGCGTCATCGTCGCGGCGACATCGGTTACGGCGCTGCGCGCAGGTGCGCGCACGAACCACACCCCGACCACCCCCGCCACGTTCAGAATGAATCCCATCACTGCGATGAAAATGACCACCGCCACCAGAATCCGCGTGGCGATACCGAGCCAATGCTTGCCTGCTTTGGGTTTTTTTAACGAAACAGCTTCACTCATAAAATTAACCTCCGTCATTGCTACTAGGGTACCTGAAAGGGAATGAAAATACATCCTCAGAATACACTATTTTTCGCCTAGCGGGGCACAGGCTAGTACATGCCTAACTCGAGGTAATATAGTGTATTTGCACTAGTGGAAAAGGTATTTCCTACATGTTGGCTCCTATTGTACCTGGTAGTGCTCTTCAAACAACTTTCTGAGCGCTGCTAATTCTTCTCTTATAGCTGCCAGTTCAGCATCACGGCTGCTAGAATCGTCTTCATCTGTCTCGTTTTCTTCGTCATCATTGTCTTCGTCATTCTCTTTTCCTACTCCTCTTCTTTCTCTTCTCCTTCTCTCAAGTGAGAGAAACGTCGTCGCGAGATAGCTTGATAAAACACCAATGATGCCGATGCCGAAAAACATCAGGATGATTGCCATCGATTGTCCCAGGGTTGTAACGGGAAAGTAATCACCATAACCAACTGTAGTAATGGTGACGAAAGCCCACCAGACGGCTTCATGATACGTTTTGATATTTGCGTGGGGAGCCGCGTGTTCCGCATACAGAACAATCCCGCTGATTGTGAAAACGAGCAGCAGAGCAACGACAAGGGTGAAGAGCAGGGTACTTTGAGCAAGACGCCCTGTAAGCATTTTTCTAAAACCACCGGCTCCTAATGTACGCATAACACGAACTATACGGAACAATCGGGCAACGCGAAAAACGGCGAATCTGCTAAATGGAAGGCTGCCCAGCAGATCAAGCCACCCACCCCCCTTTAAAAAATATGCCCACTTCTTTGGTGCTCTGAAAAGGCTGCGAAAGAAATCGAAGAGAAAAACGATGCACAGGAGGTTTTCTATTGAGTTTAAGGTATCTGCTGTTGACGAGGATAACGGTACGAAAATGAGAATCAACAGGATAATGAGAGAAAAAAGAGCCAGTATCCCTATGGCTAAATCATAGGTTGTAAGCTTCCTGGCGGCAGAGGCTGTTGTTGTATGTTCTGTGGTGCTGTTTGCTGCCATTTTTATGTGCTCCTTTCGAAGTTCTTGACCTTTCTCACTATTGCGTTAGTTTACTGCTAGTTTCAAAGTTCTGCAATTCCTCGTTTAAAGCCTGGATACAGAAGTTGATGGATTTTTCGTAGATTGATGCGTCTTGGGCGAACGCGAGGGTCGCCTCGCAGGAGCCGCCTGCCCTTTCCAAAAACTATACCCTTTCTATACCTAGTGGGGAATAGCTTTCTCGCGCGTCTTCGGCTATAGTGCTTCTTAGACCTAGCATGATTGAAGGGAGCATATTACCAAGGTGAGGTGTAAGGAAGTATGGGCGAGACCAAAGAAGTACAGAAAGAAGATACCACCAAGGAGTCTACTCAGGCATCTGCCGAGCAACAAAAACAACCACTGACCCGCCAGCAGTTCATCGAGCGCTGGTTTGAGATTGTCACAGCGATCATGCTGGGTGTGGTGGCCGTAGCAACAGCCTGGAGCGGCTACCAGGCAGCCCGCTGGGCCGGTGAAGAGTCCACCCTGTACGCTAAAGCTAGCGCTCTGCGGGTTGAATCAACCCGTGACTCGACGCTGGCAGGGCAGTTAAGGCTATACGACCTCGTCCTCGTCAACAATTGGATCAACGCGTATACCCAGGGCAATACCAAACTGGCAAACACCTATGAGAAGCGCTTCAGGGCTGAATTCCGGCCGGTATTCGAGGCCTGGTTGGCGCTTGATCCGTTCAACAACCCAAATGCGCCACCAGGCCCGCTCTTCATGCCACAATACAAGGTCAGCCTGGCCGATAAAGCGGATCAGCTTGAAGCCGAGGCTGCTAAAACCTTCGATGAGGGACAGGCGGCTAAAGAGCAGGGCGACGCATATGTGCTCAATACCGTCTTTCTGGCCATGGTACTGTTCCTCACCGCTATCGCTGAGAATTTCCGGTGGAATACGGTCAGGGCGGTGATCTTGATCGTTGCCCTGGTCATGCTTCTGTTTGGCCTGTACCACCTGATCACGTATCCGATCATTTGAGACAATCAGGCCGATTTCACTACTCCCTCGCCATGACCAGGCGCAACTCGGCTTCCTCGTCCTCGATCAGCTCGCCGCTGACATCTACCGTCACATTGTAGATCTTGCCGGTGAACTTGAATGGCGACGGGTACTCGGGCGTGACGGGCAAACCGGGATTGGCTCCGCAGGTCAGGCCGCCCGGGTTGAAGAGGAGCGGCATAGTGACCGGAATCTCGGCCGCTCCGAC
>WNFX01011314.1_pt1 | contig 10533 bp, 9 predicted proteins | sample 5400111 | NCBI WGS metagenome assembly WNFX01 (sample SAMN13153363, study PRJNA577476) | soil metagenome | isolation source: 40 cm soil or saprolite under grassland replicate 1 | place: USA:California | collected 2016-06-15 | reverse complement strand
GCCTCGAAAGCCTGGAAGAGGCTCACTATCGCGGCATGCGTGTCAGCCTGTCCTGTAAGGGTGCCTAACTTGGCAAGCGAACTCTCAGAATCGCTCAGATGGAGACTGGTCTCGACCGCGATTTCCTGAGCCAGTGCCTGGTCTGAAGCCTGGACATCATTGCGCAGTTTCTGAGCGACCACCGTGTTGACTCCCACGCCTCCGATCAGCACGACGACGACGAAGAGCAGATACACGCTCAGCAATTGTACCAGGAGAGATCGACGCATAAAATGCAGCATAGCCAGTACTCCTCAGAGAGTTCTGTCGTGCGATCCGTGTACGCGTATACCAAAACTCCAAAGATCACCAAATACTTTGGTCCTGACGCACTCATTGAGCGCAACGAAGACAGTGAATGCAATCTCGTCATTGACATATAGCTACCCAGGTCGTAGGTGTACATGCGGTTCTTAAGCCGATACTTCCTCGCCTTCCTGTCGCGACTCCCGAGCAACTATCATCTTGCACGATCAGGCGAGCATCACTGTAGCCGCACACGCATCCAATGTCGCGTACCGACCAGGGCGTCGATATCGGTCTATTATACCACTCTAGCTGCCCAATCACTTCATGTGTAGCAGTGCGAGTCGTTACTCGCGAGCAGAGGGTTTTTGTCGGAATCATAGGCTCTTATCCATCATGGGATGAGTGAGTCAGGCCATGCTCCTGTGATGACTAATATAATCGATAGGACATAAACAATGTATAAACGAGACCTACCCCGGTATAAACAAAACGTAAACATTCAGGCTGTGTTGCAAAAACTCTCGGAGGAATTTCAAGCACTTCTGGATCAGCTCGACATCAGTTCTCTCCACCACTCTTGAGAACAGAACTCGTTTCAAATGAGAATCTCGCGCGAGACGCGTCTCCTTGACAAAGCATCCGGCAGCATGATAAACTTAAACAACTGGTTAAGTTTTATTTTTTTGTAGCAGCTAAAAACTGCATTGAGAAAGGAATGACGATGTCAGATATTGTCCAAGAACTGACGATTGAAGCAACGCCAGAGAACGTCTTTCATGCTCTTACCCTGCCAGATGGGATCACTGGGTGGTGGTCGAATCACGTGACTGTCGAGCTAAAGGTTGGCTCTCTCACCGAAGTTCGCTTTGAGAATGGAGGGGTCTTCAAGATGGAGATTACCGACCTCGAAGTCGGAAAGAAAGTGCATTGGAGAGTGAGGCTTTCCCCACATGATTGGGAGGGGTCCACGATCACCTGGGATCTCACGCCGATCTCGAAGGGGACCAAGCTGCTCTTTGGTCAGCATGATCTCTTCGTGGGTGATACTGGCTATAGCATTGAGGAGACGCGCGCAGGCTGGGAATACTTCCTGGGGAGCCTGAAGTCCTACCTTGAGACAGGGAAAGGCACTCCCTATGTGTATTAGCGGAGAGGAGGTGCCCCTTTCATGAGTCATCTACCCATCTGGTAATTAAGGCGAAGAGCAAGCAGGTTTTAGGGCGAAGAGTGAGCAGTGACAGGGGAATGTCTGGGAAAACCGCTCCAGATTTGGGATACCAGCATTGAACGTTGGAAATACAAACCCTCTTCCGAAGAACTCCCCTGTGACAGCAAGATGGTGAGCAGGTGCGCGTTCCAGGAGTCTGACCTGCTCACCATCTTGCTCATTCTTCCCCTGCGGCACTGGCCTCGGTGTCAGAGCCGGGGGAAGAGGATGGTCTGGAATGATGATCTCAAACCATACGTCATCCATCATGGGTTGAGAGATTGTTGGAAGCGTCTACGCTCTTGCTTCATCGCTTCTCAAGAGATCGGACAAAAGACTTGCAATGGGTGTGGGTGACTCCACCTGTTGTGCGGTCTTTTTGAAGAGACCAACATCCTTCAGCGGTATCTTACTCTGGCCGAAAGGCGCAGCTTTCTCGGCAATCCTCATGCCATAGCTCTGATAGATAGGAGCGGGAAATAACGTGCGTGTCAGCATATCGACCACTGCTTTTGGATCGACTCCGTTTTTCTCGGCCATCGAGAGTGCTTCTCTCAGAGAGTATCCCGCTGAAGAAATCAGGAAGTTTCCCACGAGCTTGACAAGCGTTGCCGCGCCGACCTCTTCGCCAAAATCGAAGAGACTCTGTCCCCCATCGCCGAGAGCAGTGGTCGGACGCGTTCTTTGGCGCTCTGTGGACCGGCAAAGGGAATCCAGAGCTGGTGAGCGGCAGCCGCCTCAGGTCTTCCAAAGATGGGTGCCTCGATATAGATGCTACCATGTTGTGCATGCAGTGCCGCAAGCTTCTTTGCCGTTTCAGGCGACACCGTGCTCATCGAAAGATGGATACCACCTGATCCTAATTGCTCTAAAAAACCATCGCTCATGACGACGCTTTCCAGGGCCGCATCATCCCACACAATGGTCGCGACAATTCCCCCAGTCGTCACTGCGTCAACTGGTCGCGGTGCCAGTTGTGCGCCCTGAGCCACCAGAGATTCCGCTTTACTCGCAGTACGGTTGTACACCCGGAGCGCATATCCGGCATTGAGGAGATTGGTAGCCATTGGCAGACCCAGATGGCCAAGTCCGATAAATCCGATCGTTTCACTCATTTTTTCTCACTCCTTCTGAATACGTTGGCACTCAAACATAACGTTCACGTCATGTTTGGAACAAAAAAAAGCCTAGTGCTGTTCTCTTTCCTCAAGCCAGCGCTCGAAGCGTTCGATATGGGCCTGTAAGTCGGCACGAAATTGCTGGAACCCACCGATCTTCTGGTCGACCAAAGCTCGATGGTGGCGCAGGATGGCGAGAACTTTCTGTTTTAGTTGTACTCCACTCGGATCAGTGAAATAGAGGTCGATGACGTCACGTATTTCATCCAGGCTAAGTCCAAGCTTCTTTAACTGGTCAATTTTCCGCAGACGAGCAAGCGTCTCCTCGGTGTAATAGTGCTGGCCGTGGCCTTCACGCTCACCTGGAGGGATCAGCCCAATGCTTTCGTAGTATCGAACGGTGCGCTGAGTTACCCCAGCTCGTTCCGTCAAATCGCCTATGCGCATGCGGTCATTCATTGCTCACCTCAAACATTACGTTCACGTCATGTTGATAGACTATCATCTGAGCGAAGCATTGTCAAGGGCCTTCAGGTACACGTGAAAAATGAAAGAGAGTCCCTCCTGCTCGATTTGAGGCTCCCATTTCACACTGCCTCTTACATATCAATGATGGATTGAAGAGCTGTCTGAGGGCGAGGGATCTATTCACGAAACAATCTTTTGCACGAGTAGATAGCCGGGCGTGAATGTTTACGTTTTATTTATACCGGGGTGGGTCTCGTTTATGCATTGTTTATGTCCTATCGACTACACTTTCACCAGACGCTCGTAGCACGGTTCACTCATCCTGATTCGGACACACACCCTGCTCGCGAGCAACGACTCGTACTGCTACACGCGAAGTGGTGGCAGAAGACCACCTATGAAAGGAGTACTGTGAACAACCATCTATCTATGCAAGATGAATCAACCAGTACACAAAATGCGTCGAGCCTGGATACCTACTCCATCGAATTACGCGACGTCACCAAGCGGTTTCTGACGCCATCCGGCAAGGTATTTACCGCAATCCGCGACATCAACATGGCGGTCGCCCCTGGTGAGTTCGTCGCTGTGGTTGGACCGACCGGCTCCGGCAAATCTACCACTCTGGGTCTCATCTCCGGCCTGGAGCGACCGAGTGAAGGTTCGGTGCAGGTGATGGGCAAACCCGTGCAGGGCATTGACCCGCGCATTGGCTATGTCTTCCAGGCTGATGCGGTCTTCCCCTGGAAGAATGTGCTCAGCAACGTTGCCACGGGCCCACGCTTCCGCGGCCAGCCAAAAGCCCAGGCGTTGGAGCACGCTCGCGATTGGATCGCGCGTGTGGGGCTGTCCGGTTTTGAGGACCGCTACCCGCACCAACTCTCGGGCGGCATGCGAAAGCGCGTGGCGTTGGCCCAGACCTTTATCAACAAGCCGCAGATCTTGCTGATGGACGAACCGTTCAGCGCTCTCGACGTGCAGACAAGGACCATGATGGAAGACGAACTGCTTCAACTATGGTCCTCCCACTCGGCCTCCGTTGTTTTCGTCACACACGACCTTGAGGAGGCCATCTCCCTGGCCGACCGGGTATGCGTTATCACATCTGGGCCGGGCACTGTCAAGGGGATCTATACCATCGACCTGCCGCGCCCGCGCAACGTGGCGGAAATCCGCTTCGAGCCGCGTTTCGTCCAGCTCTATCAACAAATCTGGGAAGACCTGCGCGACGAGGTGCTTATTAGCTATGAACGTGCGAAACAGCGAAGGGATCAATAGTTATGAACGTAATCAGTAACCAGGCCAATGAGCCGGTCACTGCTCCTGAGAGCGAAGAAGTGTCAGTGGACACGATCCACGCCCGCCGACGCAGGCGCATCCTGGTCAACAGCCTGCGCGTCCTGATCCTGGTCGTGTTCATCGGCGGCTGGCAGTTACTCACCAGTGTCGGCAACCCCCCCCTTATCGACCCTTTCTTTTGGGGGCAACCCTCTGGTATCTGGCAACAGCTCGTAACGTGGGTGACCCATGGGACGGCACAAGGTCCATTGTGGGAGCAAATCGCCATCACGTTAGAAGAGACCATCCTCGGCTTTGCGATTGGCGTAGTGTTCGGAGTCGTCTTTGGCGTGGTGCTTGGACGGAATCGGTTCCTTTCCGACCTCCTAAGCCCCTTCATCAAGGCGGCCAATTCGATCCCACGTATCGTCCTCGGCTCCATTTTCGTCATCGGGTTGGGTCTGGGGACGCAATCCAAGGTCGCGCTTGCGGCCGTGATGGTGTTCTTCATCGTGTTCTTTAACGCCTTTCAGGGGGTGCGCGAGGTCGACCGCAACCTGCTCGCCAATGCACGCATCCTGGGGGCGAGCCCGCGGAGGCTCTCCACCGCGGTGATCATCCCTTCAGCACTGACTTGGATCACCGCCAGCCTGCACACCAGCTTTAGCTTTGCGCTGGTCGGCGCGGTGGTCGGCGAGTTCCTGGGCTCGACCCAGGGCATTGGCCTGATGATCCAGACCGCGCAGGGCACCTTCAACGCCAATGGCATCTTCGCGGCGATGGTGATCCTGGCAGCGATCGCGTTGATTATGGAAGCGCTTATCACCAGCCTGGAAAACCGTCTGATCAGCTGGCGGCCCAATACCGTCACCGACGTGCACGTCTAGAGCAGGGGTGGGCAGAACGAGTTGGCACCTCACATCGCCGCTACGCCACTGGTGGGTTTAGCCTGGGGGTCTAGCAGCGATGCAAGGAGAAGGAGGAAATGGCAAAAAAGGGGAAGAACACCTACAACATGTGTCACTGTAGCAAGAAAACCGCCCGATTAATGGGATCTTTTAGCGGTAACATTTCAACTGGTCACAGAGGTGACCATCTGAAACAGAGAGGAGACAAACTTATGAACACGTGGAATCGACAGGGCCGACTGTTTGGCCTGGTAACCAGCATCATCTTCGTTCTTCTGCTTAGTGCGTGCGGCAGTAGCGGTCCCACTACCACTACCACTACCGCCAATGGTACCACTACCACAATAACACAACTCAAGATCATGGTAGGCGGGCTGAGCAAGCAGATCTATTTGCCGAACATGCTCACCCAGCAGCTCGGATACTTTAAGCAGGAAGGACTCGATGTGACGCTGATCGACGAGGCCTCGGGGCAGTCATCGGAGAATGAAGTGCTGGCGGGCCAGGTAGATGCGGGCTCGGGGTCCTACAACCACACCATCGAGCTGCAAGCGGCTGGCAAGCAAATGGAGGCCGTGGTTTTGTTGAACGTTGCGCCAGGTGAAGCCGAAATCGTTTCTGCCAAAGAGGCCGGCCAGATTCACTCGGTCAAAGACCTCAAAGGCAAGAATCTGGGCGTAACTGAACTCGGCTCAGGCACACAAACCCTGACCACCGCCCTGCTGCACAATGCCGGGATTACGCCAGACCAGGTGCATTTCGTGCCCGTGGGTGCCGGCGATACCTTTATCGCAGCTTTGCAACAGGGGAAAATCGATGCTGGCATGACGACCGAACCGACGATCTCACGTCTCTTGTCGAGCGGTGCCGGCAAAGTTCTGGTCGACTTGCGCTCGCCACAGACGACGCAGGCAGCTCTGGGCGGACCCTACCCGTTCATTAGCCTGTTTATGAACAACAGTTACGTCAACAGCCACAAAGACGTCGTCCAGAAGCTGGTGAACGCCTACGTCAAGACGCTGAAGTGGATACAAACACATACGGCGGCGGAGATCGCGGACAAAATGCCTGCCGACTACTACGCTGGTAATAAAGCCCTCTACGTGACGGCGTTGCAAAACCAGATGGCCATCTTCAGTCCGGACGGGTTAATGCCTGCTGGCGCACCTCAGTCGGTGCTCAACGTTGAGAATGCGAGCAATCTGATCCCGCAGGGCAAGCAGATCGATCTCAGCTTGACCTACACCAACGAGTTTGCGAGCAAGGCGAGCTAATCTGTCAGCCCTGACGGCTCAGGTGCTGGCCTCGCAACTGGCACCCGAGCCGCCATCGCGAATGAGCGCGGCCAAGCTCCAAGAGGACAACGCCCGGCTGGTGCAGCCACAAGAAGGAGAGGAATGTATATGACTTCCACAGTAATCGACTCGACTATCTTCCGCCATATCTTCAGCAGTGAACCGATGCGCCAGGTCTTTTCAGACGAGCATCGGGTGCAATGCTACCTCGATATCGAGGCAGCACTGGCGCGCGTGCAGGCTCGCCTGGGCCTCATCCCAAAGCCTGCCGCCAACGAAATTGCTGCCAAATGCACCCTCGACATCATCGACATGGCGAAGCTCAAGACCCAGACGGAGTTGATCGGCTATCCCGTCCTGGGAGTGGTGCAGCAACTCGTGGCCGCCTGCGCGGATAATCTTGGAGAGTACAGCCACTGGGGAGCGACCACCCAGGACATCACGGATACCGCCACAATCCTGCAGATCCAGGAGGCCCTGGCGCTGGTCGAGGATAATTTGACGGCCATCTCCGGCCACCTGGCCGATCTCGCCCGCCGCTATCGCGATACGCCCATGGCGGGGCGCAGCAATCTGCAACAGGCAGTCCCAATCACCTTTGGCTACAAAGTGGCAACCTGGCTCGCGGCCATCGAGCGGCATCGGCAGCGGTTGCTAGAGCTGCGCCTGCGGGTGCTGGTTGGCGAGTTTGGTGGTGCTGCAGGCACTCTGGCCTCGCTCGGTGCCGACGGCCTGGACGTTCAGGAGGGGCTGATGGCCGAACTGAGGCTCGGTCAACCCGAGATCGCCTGGCACACGGCACGCGACCGGATCGCCGAGGTCAGCTGTTTCCTGGGACTGGTGACGGGCACGCTAGGCAAGATCGCGACCGATGTGAAGCTGTTGATGCAAACGGAGGTCGGCGAGGTGTACGAGCCCTATATCAAAGACCGCGGCTCCAGTAGTACGATGCCCCAGAAGCGCAATCCGATCTCCTGCAATTACATTCACGCCTGCGTAGCAATGGTCAGGCAACACGTGGCTGCTCTCCTCGATGCGATGGTCGAGGATCACGAACGCTCCACCGGCCCCTGGGAAATTGAATGGATCGCCGTCCCTGAGATCTTCCTGTTGACGGCTGGTGCCTTACAGCAGGCACGCACCCTGCTCGCGGGGCTAGAGGTTGATGCCGAACGCATGCGTGCGAACCTGGACATCACCCAGGGCCTGATCTGTCTGTTGGGAGAGAACGAGGAGATCACCGCCTCCCTCGACCGCTCTGACCTGGAGAAACTGGTTGACCCGGCAGCCTATCTCGGCTTGTCTGGTGAGATGGTCGACCGAGTCCTGGCGCGACTTGCGCCGAACGAATCAGGGGTAAAATGAGCGACGCTGTCATAGCCCGCAAAGTAGCTGATGAGCTTTCCTAAAGGAGCAGGTGTTTGTTTCTGTAACATCGCCTCTCTTGTCTTTTCGTTCAACAGAAGCAGCTTCACACCCTTATGATTTCTTTCCGCCGAAATCCTCGTCCTACCTCAGCATATGGCCCTGAAGTGTATTTCTGACGACCAGATACAACGTGCGATATAAGTAGGCCCTAATGAGAGGCAGGCCCAGGATACGTGTCAAATTCTCTCACGAGGGATGTCCCTTGTAAATGCTATCCTAAGAGGCCTATAGCAGCTTGCGTGATACTAGGCCGTTCACGTTGGAAGTCCCATCAGAGCGTAGGAGATGGCATCGTCTTGTGCCAGGGTTGATCCGATTCTCCACTCCTCTGTGAAGGTCAACTCATCCAGTCCAGCACGCGCGGTCATGACGACCTTATCAACGTCTTCCTGTTCTGTCGGGGGCAGTGGGGTCTGTGCCGCGACACGCAGCGCGGCTGCTGCGGCACACAGCCTGGTTGCACGCTCGTAGCGCCCTTCCGCACAGGCTACGGCAGCGATGCCTTCCAGGCACCAGGCGGTATAGGTGGCGTTGCCCAGCCTGTGGTAGAGCGCCAGGCTTTCCCGGTAGCGGACCTTCGCACGCTCGTAGTCCTGCTGTTGGCGGGCCAGGTGCCCCAGCAGGGTGAGGATGTTCGCAATGCCCCAGGTCATGTCGATGGCTCGCACATCGGCGAGGGCTTCTTCTAAGAACTCGGTGGCACGCGCGACATCCCCTCGCTTGCGTGCCAACTCACCGAGATTGAGCAGGGCAAGTGAGATCTGATGGGTATCTCCTGCATCCTTTGCACGTTTGGCCGCGGCGTAACTCTCAGTGAAATAAGCGGCGGCCTCGTCTTCCGCGCCTCCGGCCAGCGCGATGGAACCGAGCAGAGCCAGCGCGTTGCTGATGTCGGACTGGTCTCCCGTCCGCTCGGCTAGCGCTAGTTCCTCTTCAGCTAAGGCGAGGGCGCGGTCTCTCCTGCCCAGGTGCATAGTGAGACTCGATGCGTAATAGAGCGCTCTGCTGCGTACGGCGAGCGAGGCAGCCTGCGCTCCGCGAGCTTCGTCCAGCACCAGCATCCTTTCCAGCCACAGGTTTCCCTCGCTCATCTGGCCTCGTCTGATCCAGAACGATCCAAACCACGTGGCCAGCCGCAGGCCGAGTGTCATCTCGCCACGCTCATAGGCCCAGTGCAGAGCTGCACGTCCATTGGCAGATTCCCGTTCGAGGTGTGCCTCACGGCTCCCCTGGCCTGATCCCATGCGCTCCGCTTCCTCGGCCAGAGCTGCGTAATACTCCGCATGGCGCAGCTGATAGTCTTCCTGCTCCCCTGCTGTTCGCAGTTGTTCGGCTGCATACTCGCGAATCACTTCGAGCATGCTGTAGCGCGGTAGGCCATCTCCCGTGGTCTCCACCTGGACAAGACTGGCATCGACAAGCGCCGCCATGGCCGAGAGACCCTCATCGGAAGCGATGGATTCCTCTCCCCTACAGATGGACTCTGCTGCTGCCAGCGTGCATCCTCCCATGAAGATGCTCAGCGCGCGGAACCAGCGCTGTTGTGTGGGAGGAAGGAGGTGGTAGCTCCAGGCAATCGCTTCCTGCATGGTTCGCTGGCGCTCCGGCAGATCCCGGGCGCCCCCACGCAGGAAGCGGAGCCGGTCCGAGAGACGCTCGAGCAACAAGGAGAGGGAAAGCACCCTGACGTGTGCTGCCGCCAGTTCGATGGCCAGTGGCAGCCGGTCCACCTGGTCGCAAATGGCCACTACAGAGGACTCGGCGGCGTCTAGATTGGGCTGCAACCTCTGCGCTCGCTCGCGAAAGAGGGTCACCGCGGCGGCTTGCGCTAAGGGGGTCAACACCAGTTGCTGTTCCGCACGCAGGTGCAAGGGCGCCCGGCTCGTGACCAGCACCTGCAAGCGCGGACAGCTCACCAGCAGGTCGGCCACGAAGTCTGCTGCGGAGAGGACCTGCTCAAAATTATCGAGGAGCAGCAAGCACTGTTTGTCTTGGAGGAAAGCGCGCACCTGCTGGGAGAAAGGGCGATCAGCCTGTTCACGTAGTCCCAGTGCCTGCGCCACCGTCTGTGGAACGAGCGATGGATCACGCAGAGCTGTCAGGTCAATCCAGGCGAGGCCATCGGCAAAACCTTCGCGCAGGTCGTGGGCCAGCTCGAGCGCGAGCCGAGTCTTGCCTACTCCGCTGGGCCCGGTCACCGTCAGCAGACGCACCCCGCGCTCTCCCACGAGGCCAAGCGCCTGGGCGATCTCCTGCTCCCGCCCAAGCAGAGCCGTAGGAGGAAAGGGAAGCACCTGCAAGGGAGCGGTTTTCGCGTCCTCTCTCGCTAAAGCAGGCCGGGCCGCGGCAAACAGCGCGGCCCGCTGCTCAGCCTCCAGGTTCATAGCCCTCGTCAGCAGCTCGAGCGTGTCATAGCGGGGCGCACGGCTGAGGCCTCGTTCCAGGTCGCTGACTGCGCGAGTACTGAGGCTGGCACGTTCAGCCAGCGCCTCCTGTGTCAACCCCGCTGCCATGCGATAGCGCTTGAGCAGCGCCCCAAAGGT
>WNFX01015460.1_pt1 | contig 10534 bp, 4 predicted proteins | sample 5400111 | NCBI WGS metagenome assembly WNFX01 (sample SAMN13153363, study PRJNA577476) | soil metagenome | isolation source: 40 cm soil or saprolite under grassland replicate 1 | place: USA:California | collected 2016-06-15 | reverse complement strand
AAAGACATGACAAATCAGGAACGAACAAAGATCCTTGAGATGGTCGCCTCTGGAAAGCTGACGATTGATCAAGCTGATCAATTACTGGAAAGACTCGGCGCTCAAAGCACTGCTGATGCGGAGAAGCGGCCAGACCAGAGCCAGCGAGCAGCGGGATTCACCAATTTCACCGGAGAGCAAATGGCTGCTTTGGAGGTCTATGAAGTAGATGCAGACTACATCAGGGCGTTGCAAGAGGTAGGATTAAGGGATCTGACCGTGAAGCAACTCATCTCTTTGAAGAACTATGAGATAGACGCAGATGATATTGTGGCGCTACGAGAAGTAGGCTTCACCGATCTGACCGTGAAGCAACTCATCGCCTTGAAGAACTACGAGGTAGACTCAGATTATGTCAGGGCGCTGCGAGAGGCAGGCTTCACCAATCTGACAGCGGAACAACTCATCTCCTTGAAGAAGCATGGCGAGTAGGTGAGGCCCAGCCATACTCAGGCCGCTCAGCGGCGTAGGTGGGGAACACGAGATCTCACGTTTTTGGCCCATGCGAGACCCCGTGTTCCTCAAACAGACTAGACATTCATGAAAGGGTCAGCGCATCCAAACCTTAGCCTACAGTTTTCAGGTTTGGATGCGCTGACCCCTAATAGGCTCAAACCTTTTGTAGAGACGCTTGAGCAATATAGAGGTTCGTGTACAACATTCGACATGCCGAGAGGAGAACTCGACGTGAGTTGTTCACTGGTGTTCGCCCTTGTCCTTCTTAGGACAACAAATCGAGAGAAGAGGAGATATCTTTGATTGCTTTCATCCGTCACAAGTAGTATTGAGCTTTTGGAGATTTAGTTTGGTTGCGGTTATTCATTTCAGCACCTCCCTTGCTCCGCTGATCAATGGATTGCAGTGATGTTGCTGCCGTTGCTGTACAGAAGTGTAAATAAACACGCCTCAAGCCCCTTGTGGCCTCACTTGAGTTATGATAGTGCGACTTTACTCATTTCTCTGCCGCCTCTAAACCCATAACCTTGCCGCGAAGATCAGCTTTTAAGCACGAGATCAAAAGCGAAAAATGAAAGATTTCTTCACCTTTAACCCTATAAAATTACCGTGAGTTCAAAAAGGAGGCATAAGCTTGCCGTGAGTTATGAATGGTTGCGAAATGAAAAAGGCTGCTCTCACTTCCTATTTTAGGAACGGATGCACCAAGTAGCCATCACAGGTGGCCTCCCGAAGCTGTTGTGCGGTCCAGGCATCAGTAGGACATCGTGTGACGCCGATGTGGATCACTCTGCGAGATTTCATTTCGATAATGAAGAAGGCGAACAGGGAGCGGAAAAGCAGGTCGGTGACTGAGAGACAGTCGCAGGCCCAGATCTGTTCAGCATGAGTGTGTAAGAAGGTGCTCCACTTCTGTCCTCGTGGCCTTGCGGTGCGCACGGGTCTCATGTACTTCTGGATGGTGCGTTTGCAGACGCGAATGCCCAGCTTGAGTAATTCGCCACGAATACGTTCGGCTCCCCAGAGCCGATTGTTGCTTGCCATCTCCTTGATCAACGCCACAGCCTCTGCCGAGATCTTTGGTTTGGCAGAAGCTGCTCTGGACTTGAACTTCCAATACAGCTTGAATCCCTGGCGATGCCACCGCAGGAGCGTCTCTGGCTGAACAATCAACAGCGCGTGTTTCCAGGTCCGAACGGCTCTTGCCAGGAGCACAAGGAGCAGCCGATCCGTTGTGGCAAAGGAGGGTCGTTTCACGTGCCGGCGGAGAATGATGAGTTGCTGACGGAGGAGGGCGTTTTCTGCCATCAGTTCGGACTTGCTTCTGGCAAGGTCTGTCAGCGTCCCTACCATAAGAGAGGTGGTGGCCGGTTTTGTCCAGTGTATAAAACGGTGGTGGAGCGATTGAAAGCTCATGCTTGTCAACCGCTTGATAAAGAGAAGAATCCTATGCACAGTGTAGGTTACCCCTTTTGAAGATGAGTAGATGAAAGCATTTCGATTGTACTCTTCCTCTGGAGAATTGTCAATCTTACGTATTCACTCACGTAAAATGTTACTGAAGGGGGTATAGTTCACTCAAATGAAAATGTTACCGAGCGAGGTGAACAATGCCGACCGAAGACGAAATGAATGTGAGTGAACGACGCAAGTATTTGAAGCGGATGCATGGACGCTATGCAGCGGCCAAGCGAGCGGAACGCGGGAGGCTCTTGACGGAGATGCAGCAGGTGACTGGGCTGCATCGCAAGAGTCTGACGCGCCTGATGCATGCAGCCAGCCTGGAGCGCAAGCCACGCGTGAAGCAGCGTGCCCGTACCTATGGACTGGCCACCGAGCGAGTGATCGTACGGGTGTGGGAAAGTCGCGACTACATTTGCGCCGAACGCTTGACCCCAGGACTGCTCAGCATGGCCCAGCATTTGGCGCGCTTTGAGCCACTGGGCTTGACGAGCCAGGTGCAAGAGCAGTTAGCGACGATCAGCCGTGCCACGGTGGCACGGCTCCTGCGCAAGCATCGTTCGCAGGTGCGGCGCTTGCCGCAGAAAGGAGCCGAGCGAGCCAACGCCGCCACCCAAGGGGTGCCGATGGGACGCATTCCCTGGGAGGTGAGCGAACCAGGACACTTCGAGGTGGACCTGGTCTATCACAGTGGCGAGAGTACGGCAGGACTGCATGGACACACTATCCAACTGATCGATATCGCCACTGGTTGGAGTGAACGGGTGGCGGTGCTCGGACGTGGGCAACAGGCGATGGAAGGCGGCTTTGAGCACATGCTGGGGCGCTTACCTTTCCCGGTCAAGGAACTGCATCCCGATAATGGCAGCGAATTCTTCAATCACCATCTGGTGCGCTATTGGAAGGAGAAGGTCAGCGGGGTGCAACTCTCGCGCAGCCGTCCCTGGCACAAGAACGATAATCGCATGGTCGAGCAAAAGAATGATACCCTGGTGCGTCAGTATCTGGGGGAGTTGCGCCTGGACACGCCTGAGCAGATCGCCGCGCTCAACGCGCTCTATGAGCAGATGTGGCTCTACTACAACCTGTTTCAGCCGGTGCTGCATCTGTGTCAGAAGCAGGTGGTAGGCGACAAAGTCGTGCGCAAGTGGGATGCCGCCAAGACGCCCTATGAGCGCCTGCTGGCCAGTGGTGTGCTGAGTACCGAGCAGCAGACCCGCTTGCAACAGCTCTATGAGCAGACCAATCCGTTGCAGTTGCGCAACACCCTCTATCGCCAGTTGGAGGCCATCTGGCAGAGCGCCATGGCTCCCCCTGGCAGCGCAGCATGAGGGGAGCGGGCGGCAGGCCAGGCGCCTGGCCTGCCGCCCGCTCCCCTGAGCAAGCAAACGAACAGAAAGGAGGTTCGGCTGCAGAAACATTTTCATTTGAGTGAACTGTCACGCTTCGGTAACATTTTCATTTGAGTTGACACGGCTTCGAGAGATATGGGAAGGTGCTCTCAAAGGCCTGATTGAGCGGGCGGATATGACAAGTAGCCAGCACAACACTTTAGGACAAGTCATTTCCTCTCTTTTTCTCGCCAGTTTTTCCTCTGTTTCCCCCCAAAGGTTGCAGACCCCCTACGCTTCCCGAAACACGATCTTGGTCACGTCGACCAGGGCCACGTTGCTGCCGCCGTTCACCCGGCTGTCTTTGGAAGCAATGTAGGCCTTGAAAGTGTCCATGGCGTCCTAGGCGCTCATCCTCTATCCAATCCGCAGCCAGGTGTAAAATGCCGGGATCATGCCATCTCTATGACTGCCGTACATTTGGTGGTAGAAGACTCCCGGCGCATTCAGCGACCAGCCGCCCGAGCTGACGTTGCCGTTGATCGCCGCGTATTTGGCATCCTTTATGTACGCTCATCCATGTCTGGTCCAGGTTGGTGAGGTCCGGGTGGGCAAACAGGGCGTTCAGTAAAGTCACCGGCGCTTCCAGTTGCGTCTGACTGGGGATGTACAGGCAGGTCTTCCCCTGGGGACCGCTCCGGCTGGGATCTTCGGAGATGGCCGGGATTTGCAGAGACGTGATCCCCTCCTTGACCAAACAATCCTGTGGCGCTCGTTCGGCCCCAAAGGGATGGTTCGTAAACTCGATCCCGATGCTGGAAGAGTTGATATCCTGGCCGTGTTCGACCAGCTCGCACACGTCAATAAGCTGGACGATGGTGCCGTCTCATACTGTGCTGTACCCGCATCATTATTCAGTGGCGGCTCGAATATATGCATGTTGACTATATCCGCAAACCCGGCAGTCTCGTGCAGCACGATCTTGTTCAATACGCTCGGAGCGCGGTAGCTGTGAGCGCTCCACCTGCCAATACTGCCGCCAGGATTGCCATTAATGCGAATATACGAAGATGCATAGGTCGAGATACGTCCATGCGAAACCTCCCTATGGAAAATCTCATATTCAGTTGCGATCTCCGTCTATCTCTCTATAATAAAGGAGCGGTCACGGCAGGCGGTTGGATTTAAAGTGACCCATAATATTGGCCTCAAGCCCAATCGATTCCTGCACTTGGATTCAGAATACTATCAAACCATGATTTCGAACCCGGGGTGGGTTTTGGCGGTGGTGCAGGCGGCTCCGGGATAACCAACGGATTTTCCAGCAATTCCTTGATCGCGGCTCGCGTGGATTTTAAATCCTCCTTGGATAAATTCTCGGAGCCGGGTAACATTTCAATGATCGCGCCAATCTGATCTTCTCGCTTGCGCGCCGCCCTTTGCTCTGGCGATTCATCGCTCTCCATGCCAATGACGAACGAGGCGAAAAGTCCTCCTGGCAATCGGGATAGCAGCAAGTCCAGCCCAACCTGTGCGGACGCCTCACCTACAATCTGCTTAAAATCTTCACCAGCCTTCAAAAAGTAATACGCTGTTCCGACTGTTGCTATTACTAGCAGCATTGGCCCTACCGAGACCATACCACGCTTGCCCGTAAGGCGCGCTCCCTTTGTGAGGTTAGGTTTAAGTTTATTAAAAGCAGCTTCCCACTCAGCTTGTACTGAGTACAACTTTTCCATTCGAAGGTCAAAGGCATGCAGACCTTTGGCGAACAAGCCCTTCGTAAAGCGGACCGTATCTCCAGCAAACCCGTTGGAGACCACCAGTTTAATATTCTTCTCTTCAAGTGCGGTCAGGGCAAGCTTAGCTTCGGCCTGGTTTGGCCAAACCTTCTCCAGGAAAATACGCAATCGCGCCTTGTAATCTTCAAACGCTTGACCAGTCAGCGCGTTAGCGTCACTAATTCCTCCAGTTTTCAAGCTGAACTGTGCTTTGTTATCGATGATCCATAAACTCTTGTCTGCGGGATTGTAGCTTACCATATCAAAGCCGGTAGCCGAAACGTGCTTGCGCCAATCAGAGAAAACTATATGGCCTTGGGATTTAAGTGCATTAGTCGTATAAATCTCCCCGATGATGGCTGCGAGTTCGTTTGCCGTATAAGCAGGGGGTACATATGTATCACCTACCTGTTGAAGCATAGGATTGCTATCCACATCGAGTGTTTTTGTGTTGCCATCGCGATCACTTTCTGTGGCAGTCACCTTGCTCCCCATCTGCGCCAGGTCGACCGCCGACTTGATGGCCGAGGTCTCCTTTTGCTTGCTCTCCTGTTCCTGCTGACGGTTCTGAGATTCGCCACCGTCTATCTGCTTTTGCAGGTGGTCCTTCACCAGGTTACTATAGTCGCCCTGGCTGATCGCGCCGCTGTCTTTCGCGGTCTTCAGCGAATCCATAATCTTATCTGAGTGCTGCGTATTGTGATCCTGTACTGCCATGCTCTTCGCCATTTCCGCAAACGCCCTGGCATTCTCTTGATTGGATAAATAAGTGCGGATAACGTTTTGCTGGTTAGCATCTAAACCAGTAATATCCTTAAAAATACCACTTTTCCCTAGCAGCTGAGAAAGCCCTGCCAAACCAACGCCGGGTTCAGGTGCAGCCGGCGCATTTTGAATATTAATAAGTGGGGGTGCGAAATCTTTCCAAGCAGCTTTCCAATCGGTGATTGTAGGCACTGGCGTCACAATCGGAGCGATAGCAGTAGGCTCATCGGTCGTAAATTTTATCCAATCTTGTGAAGACTTTTCTTTCTCTTTTTCACAGGCATCGCAGGCTCCTTGAACAGCCTCAACAAACACGCCTTTTGATGGAACACTTACACGGTATGGTGGAATTGGTGTTAAAGGTTTGTAATGATCAAACAGTGTTACTTGTTCGGCCTCCCCTTCAGCTGTTTTTTCCTGGATATAGGATTGGCTCACTCTATAGCCAGCAGCTACGGGAAATACCAGCGAATTACCTACGATAGTGATTAATTCATTTTTGATAACAGAAACTAGACTTCGCGAACCAGGGACGGGGATACCAAAATCATCATAAATTTGAATATCAAACCCATCTAAGAGCATAAACCTGCGGTCGACATCCAACTTATACCAAAGAATTTTATTGTAATATTCCAGGTTGCTGTTGAGATGTTCGATTAATTTCGTAACGATATATATGTCTTCCAGACGTGGGTTGCGCTTTTCATCGAAATTAAGGGGGGTCTGGAGACTGACTGCGGGCGCGGGGAGAATGGTATCCAATAGGTCATTTCCAACATAACCTGAAAAAATTCTTCCGTTGTAATGCGCAGTTGAATAATTTATGGTTATATTCTCAACATTCAAAGTCATATTGTCTATTAATGTCGTTCTCTCTGGGTCCCCGATGGCCGAATTAAAATTGTAGAGAATGTCAATGTGCAAAATATCTGCTCTCGTTTTTGTAGTAGAGGCGGTAAAATTATAATTTAATAATTGTTCCCTCCCAGAATATTTATTGGTGTTAGTTAAATCTAAATTGCCGATCGGTAAGGGGATAATTGTACTTTCATTAATTAGTTTTTTGATTATTAAGGGCGCGATATTGTCATAAAATATTTTATCCCAATCACTGATCACATTATCAGCAAACATATTCAGTAATTCATATTCATCTTTCATTCCTAAAACGGCTGCATACGCTTTCCACAGCTTTCTATCTTCGGCCTGAGATCCAAAAAAGTCGATGTTTCCCGTAGTAGAGCTATCAGAAAACGGTATTGGGAGAAAATTATGAACTCTTATACATTGTGCCGGAGGAACACTTTCATAGTTTTCATCTAAAGTCATAAACAAATCAAATATTTTCCCTTTTGTTAAAACCTCATGAGTATCGACGCTGTACTTTACACTAGGCCCTCCTCCGAAAAGTAAAGATATTCCTCCCGTTAGCGCACCAACTACTGAATCCTTGATATTATCCCTTATCGTCCCCTGAACATCAACTCCTCCCTGGGTCGTTACCGTTTTTCTAATAATGGGCAATGATAATAATCTGTCAAACCTGGTTTTCGGGCGGGGGATATTTGCACGAATAGTCAATATCCCTGAAATAGAACTTATGTTTTCATCACAAAATCTTCCATCCGGAAAATCGACATTCGCATAATTGGTTTTTATTCTCTCATTCGCATCGAATGCTTTTAGCAAAGGATGCCGATCCACCCGGCCGAAAGGCAGCAAATAGGTATTGGATGGCATGGGTAAGAGATGACTTGCTAAAACATCACTCCACTTGTATATATTTTCCACAGAAAAATTGGTCATTAACAGCGGAACAAATACACACTCTTCTACATTTGCTAATTCTTGATATATCGCGTAATGTCTGAGAACTTCAAAATACAGCATGGTTAAGGCATGGCAGTGATTATGGTTAGCCACTACCTCGGTTGTTACAGCGTATTTTTGATCCTCCTGAACAGTGGTTACTACCGAAGAATTCATTTGTCTGAAATCATTTGCGCTTTGCATAACCGACTGGCGAAGCTTTTCATTAAAATATTGTGAAACATTTCTGGAACTATTCTGTGATGCCGAAGAATTTGCGTTTGACGTCCCTCCCGATACACCCAATGCACCACCGACTATTCCTAAACTGACTCCAATGCCTAATCCTCCGCTAATGCCACTGGTATTGGCTGAACTGCTACCCTGCATAAACTCATTCAGACCACCGCCTAAAATCGTATCAATTCCTCTATCTGCTTCAATAGCAGCAGCCAGACTATCCACTTGATTGGTTTGTTGAGCTTCCGCAGCCTTTAGGGTATGAGAAGAGTCAAATACAACAATTTCCTTTTTCTGGCCGGGCGCCAAAGCCAGAGAATATAGCAGGTTTCCTAATGAATATCCATCTGCCTTAGTTACTGCCTTAAAATGCAAAATATGTCCTGTTGCTATTGTTACGGCTTGATACAACGATAAGTTTTCTTTATTATCCGGTGCGTCCTGCCATAGGATAGGATTGTTCAAACTCACTGGTTTTCGGGTTATGGTTTCTGCTCCGCCTACCAATTCAAACCTTGTTTTGATGGGATTGCTAATTCCAAGATGTATAATTGGCTGAGCAATTCCATGAGACCAGGGAGTTGTTGGGATAGTTATCTTTTTTAACGTATAATTCGCGACAGAAGGGTCCGAGGTACGCACAATTGCTTGATAATTGAATTCGCTCAACGTTCTATTAGGTGTTGATAGATTAACACACGATCCACCAATATCTTGAGTATACTGATCCGAATTGATCAGGTCCGCCTGGTCAGGTAAGCGGCCCGCTTTTTTCGGTGCATCGCATTCACAATCCTGCTCCTTCGTAGATTCTGTACAATCCGGATTGGAAATCAACAAAAACAGAAAGTCATCCGCGATCGTTTCGTTATTATTGGCCAGGTCTATAATCGGAATATCCACCGGACTATCCGGTTTAAGCGAAACAATGGCCTGCGCCTTTATGTATTTGCCGTATGGATAGGCCATGGAAAAATTTCCCGAAGCATCGGTGTTCGTCGCCGCAACGACCCGCCAGAGTTCGTCACCATCTTTTTTTGCCTGAATCACTACGGTCAGGTCTTTCAATTTGCATTGCTTCGTGAGCTCCAATACCTGTCCACGGAGTTTTTTACTGCTGTCCGCTTTCATATTTGGTCCCGTAACCTTCAGAGTTACGGGACGTTGCTGGGACACAACGATCAACACTTCCTTGAGCGCGGGATCGTCTGACTCATAATCTTTGACCCATAAGACCGCGCCATCAAAGGCTTTCACTCTAAGAGTGATTGGTCCGCTGACGCTGCTAATAATTATTAACTCTGTTCCAGAAAATATAAATGGAATTTTATTGGCATTAACGGGATTGTTGTTGTTTTTCCAGTTATAATGCACAACATTTGGCGTCACACGATTATCTGCATCGAGAACAGAATACTCGAGTGACAGATCGAAGAACAGCAGATCGTCTTTTGTAATAGGCGCGTTATCAGATGTTTTGACTTCAAAGACGCCCGCCACAACCAGGCTCTTGATAGCTGGCAAAAGAATCGGGAAATCAAAAAGGTCATTGATAAACTTGTCAATGAACCGTACCACTTCGCTGCGGCGTTCTATATTCTCTTGTTCAAGGATTTTGGTCAAAAGCGCAGAAGTGCTGCCGTTCAGCTTGAATGGTGAAGAGGGATCGATATCGGCTTCTTCCACATATCGCTGAATAATGGATAAGAGAAACCAATCATCATTGCGATTGGTAATATTCTTGAAATCGGGAAGGATATTATAGTACACCTCTTTGTTGATTAAAAAAAGATTATTTTCTAAAAAGTGAACCGCTTCCGAAGGATCTGGTCCGACTTGAGCCCGCACTACCATCCCCATCGCGTCAAAAAGTTTTTGCGTGTTTTTTATAAAATAAACCGCTTGTAAAGTGCTGCTACCGATGACTGATGAAGCGGCAGATAACTGAACGGGGATAGTGAATGAAAGATCACTGATATTTTTCGCTCGAATTGCATTGATGGTGAAAATTAAGAAATTGGTGATCCTATCATTTTTTGTGCCGATGAGATCGGATGTCTGCAGCGAAATATGGTATGTGTTACTCTGAAGCTCATGATCGAATTCCTGGCGGTCCGTTGAAACAAGCATTCTGGAGATATCGTTATTATCGGCTTCTGAGCGGACATAGTCGAACATAGGAAAAAGAACCGAGAGTTTAATTGTTGAAAACGGTGATCGGTTGATCTCGCCCTGATAATTGAATTTCTTTTGTAAAGTAAGCATGTGGTAGCCCTCCATTAAACGGGGGAAGTAGCCAAAGCGATTTTACGGGGTCGTCCTCGCGGTCGCTTTGGCAATGATGGATCGAGGACAGGTCTAGTGCGAGGTCGTCCTCTTGGCCGTTTGGGTACCGTTGGATCAGAAACGCGTGATTTGCGAGAACGTTTCGCTTGGTTCCGTGCTAAAAAGGGAGAATGCACAGATCAGGCCAGACTTCCAGACAGCATCTTCCCCGACCTGCTTGCTTTTTCACCTTTTCACGAAACGTACGCACAATACTTTTGGGGTACGCGGCAAACCCGTCGGTACAGACAAGCAAGGCGTGCATGAATTGGCAACAAGCACGAACGCGCTGGAAGAGACGATCAATGAGCCTGCGATCCCGCT
>WNFX01019798.1_pt1 | contig 10536 bp, 7 predicted proteins | sample 5400111 | NCBI WGS metagenome assembly WNFX01 (sample SAMN13153363, study PRJNA577476) | soil metagenome | isolation source: 40 cm soil or saprolite under grassland replicate 1 | place: USA:California | collected 2016-06-15 | reverse complement strand
AACTCTCTCTGTCGAAGCGTTGCTATTCGAGATCACTTTGTGGGTGCCGGCTCACCCACCGCTGCATCACTTCCCATCTCTTGCGAGCGATCCGTGCAAGCTCATTGCATCGTTCCTCAATCGTGACGACCGGGGTGTTCGATGAAAAGATGAGTGACAATCCACCCTTATCTTCTGTCACCATAACCTCTTTGGCCAACTCATTACGAGCAACCGCCCACGCGCCTCCAAAGCTTAAATCTTTATGCACTACCGCAACTATAATCTCATCCTCGCTCGCGCCAGCAGCGACTCGTCCTATTGTCTCGGCGTTCTCACGTAAGATCCAGGCGGCCTGAAGCGTGCGATAGGGTTTCTCCATGGCTTCGCGTGAAAAGGTGTGCATAACGAGGGACTCCTCCAGTTTGAATGAAAACAACTTCCGTTCTTCATTATATCACCGTCTATCACTGTCAAAATCAGCCGTGGCGCAACCCGACCAGCATATTCACCACTCCCCATCCGGGCGAGCGGCTTAGCGCTAAACCAAGAATGATATGAATTTACAAGCTCCGGTGAGTATTGTGAGAACATTGTGACTGAAAAGTCACACTCTGTGACCTCAATTTGATGAAAATATTACACACTTCTAGAAAGAATGAAACTTCTCGAATACCATGAAAGGAGGCAGCGCCATGGCAAAACTGTTTACTATTGGGATTGAAGAAGAGTTTCAACTGGTAGATCGTCAAACAGGCCAGTTGAGTCCGGGTATTCAAACCATTTTAGCGCGTGGTCGTGCCATCTTTGGAGAACAGATCAAAGCGGAGATGCTCCAGCCAACGGTGGAACTAATCTCTGATATACTGCCTGATATTGCCACTGCTCGCAAGGAAATGCAAGCTTTGAGAAGGAGACTGGCGTGCCTGGTGCAAGAGGAAGGACTGGCACTCATCAGCGCGGGCACCCATCCCACAGCATTGTGGCAGAACCAGTTACGGACTCCCAGTGACCGCTACGCCCAGTTGGAAGAGGAATTACAGGATGTAGCCCGCTCCATCTTGATCTTTGGCCTGCATGTTCACGTCGGTGTTGAAAATCAGGAGATGGCCGTCACCTTAATGAACCAGTTGCGGACGTGGCTTCCTCATTTGCTGGCCCTCTCCTCCAACTCACCTTTCTGGGCCGGGCGCCTCACCGGCCTCAAATCCTATCGTTCCGCGGTGTGGAAGCCCTTCCCGCGCAGCGGAATACCAGAGGTTTTCCCTTCCTGGAGCGATTTTGACTCCTATGTGCAGGCTCTGATCAAAACTGGGAGTATCGACAACGGGAAACGCATCTGGTGGGATATTCGCCCACATCCATTTTTCAGTACCGTCGAATTTCGCATCTTTGATATGCCTGGAACCTTTGACGATATGATTGCTATTGCCGCGCTCTGCCAGGCTCTTGTCGCGAAGTTGACCAAACTGAATAGGGCTGGTCTGTGGACTCCCATGTTGTCATCTCATTTTATTGAGGAGAACAAGTGGCATGCAATGCGCGCCGGCCTGGATGCTGAAGTGATCGATTATGTGCAGGGGCGTCGTCACAGTATGCGTGAGTCCATCAGCGAACTGCTGGATTTCGTCGATGATGTAATAGACGACCTGGGCAGCCGCACTGAAATCAACCACCTGCGCGACGTGCTTGAAGACCCACACGGAACAGGTGCGGATCACCAGGTCGCAGTCTACGAGGAGACTGGAAGTTTATATGACGTGGTCCAGTTTTTGATGCAACAGACGATGAAAGGTATTCCAACCGAAGAAGTTGTGACATCTATGTGAGAAAAAAGCCTCTCTCTGAGAGAATTTAGTGATGTCAACACCTTAAACTACTAGCAAGAGGGAAACCTCTCAGGGAAGTGTCGGGAGAGACTTCAACAAAGTGGGAAGGGGTATACAGGAAGACCTGAAGGCAGATTCACAAAGACAAAGGACTGCGCAGGAACGAAAGAATCCAGCGAGTCACGTCAGGCCACGTTGAGCCGTCTTTGTACCGCCAGTACCGTCGAACCCGTAGCTATGTCTGAAACAATGTGAGGATATATAGAGGAAAAGGAGAAGTCCCTTGGACAGGTAAAAAAAGACTGGTGCAGGTAGGGCACCAGTCTTTCTCTTTACTACAGATAGTACGTTTTTTCAATCAGCAATAGCGTTCTGCGCCAGGATGTATGTAGGCGTAACGCATACAATCAGCTCACACAATACGCCTCGGTCATCTCACTTGCCCTAGGAAGGCTCTCCTCTCAACTCCCGGTAGTACCGAACCAGTGTATTGGTCGAACTATCATGCGCCAGTACGGGTTCGTCTGTGCTTTCAAGCTCAGGAGTAATCCTGTTCGCCAGTACCTTACCCAGTTCGACACCCCATTGGTCAAACGAGTTGATATGCCAGATAGTGCCCTGGACGAAGACCTTGTGCTCATAAAGCGCAATCAGCTTCCCGAGTATCCCCGGAGTCAAGCGCTCAGCGAGAATAGTGTTGGTCGGGTGATTTCCCTCAAAGGTGCGGTGCGGCACCTGGAATGCCGGGACACCGTCAGCTGCGACCTCCTCTGCCGTCTTGCCGAATGCCAGGGCCTCAGTCTGAGCAAAGAAGTTCGCCATCAACAGATCGTGGTGCGGTTTGAGCTTGTTCAGGGGCCGGCAAAAGCCAATAAAATCGCAAGGAATCAGCCTGGTTCCCTGGTGAATGAGCTGGTAGAAGGCATGCTGTCCATTGGTTCCCGGTTGTCCCCAGATAATTGGCCCGGTCTGATAATTCACCTGCCGGCCTTCCAGGTCGACGTGTTTTCCGTTGCTCTCCATATCGAGCTGCTGGAAGTAGGAACTCAGTCGTCCAAGATAATAGTCGTAGGGCAGGATTGCCACAGTCTCCGCGCCAAAGAAATTATTGTACCAGGCGCCAATCCAGCATCTCGTGAAAGTTCTGGGGGCCGATAGCGATCATCAGGGAAAGGCCAATGGCCGAGTCAAAGGAGTAACGGCCGCCAACCCAATCCCAGAACTCGAACATATTTGCCGTGTCAATGCCAAACTTCTCTACCTCCGCGGTGTTTGTAGAGACGGCGGCAAAGTGTTTTGCGACTGCCTCTTCGTTCCCCAGCGCCTGGACGCACCATGCGCGGGCCGAACGTGCGTTGATCAGCGTCTCCTGGGTAGTGAAGGTCTTGGATGATACAATGAAAAGCGTCTCCGCGGGATCGAGATCGCTGGTGGCTTCCACGAACTCGTTGCCATCGACGTTGGAGACGAAACGCAAGGTCAAGCTGCGATCGCTATAGTACTTCAGCGCCTCGTAGGCCATGAACGGACCGAGGTCCGAGCCGCCAATACCAATGTTCACAATAGCGCGCATGCGCTTCCCGGTATATCCCGTCCACGCGCCGCTGCGCACCCGGTTGGCGAAGTCGGCCATCTTATCCAGCACCGCGTGGACCTCTGGCACGACGTTTTGGCCATCAACAAAAATAGACTGCTCCTTTGGTGCGCGCAAGGCCACGTGCAGGACCGCGCGCTGCTCTGTCACGTTGATCTTCTCGCCCTGGAACATCGCGTCAATGCGCTCTCGCAGGCCCGAGGACTCGGCAAGTTCCAGCAGCAAGCGCATCGTCTCGCCGGTAATACGGTTCTTTGAGTAGTCTAAATATAAGCCAACGGCTTCGGTTGCGAAGCGCTCCCCACGACCGGGGTCCTCGGCAAAGAGCGTTCGGAGATGAAGGTTTTGTATCTTCTGGTAGTGTTCCTCGAGCGCCTTCCAGGTAGGACGTTGTGTCAGTGGCGTTATGTTTATGGACATCTTTGTTGTCTGCCTTTCAAAACGAAATTTGTTTAGGAGCGTATCCTATCCGGTTTATATATTATACCACTATCTTCTTTTCAAACCGCCTGAGTCATTTTCGCGGGCAAGCGGTGGTGAAAAACTTCATAGAAATGTAGTGTTTCGGTTCATTGCGCTGTTGCCTCAACCAATGTAGTGTATACTTTTAGGTAGAGCAATACCTGGTTGAAGACAGCGTCTCGTGAAACGAGGAGGTAATATGCTTACAGGACAAATACTACTCCAACTCATCGTCATCTTGATCGTCGTACAAATTTTTGGTTATCTCGGTGGGCGAATTGGTCAACAATGGGTCATAGGTGAAATCCTGGCAGGTCTTGTCCTGGGTCCTTCACTGCTGGGAGCACTCTTCCCTGGTTTCGAGGCACTGTTATTTCCCGCCAGTGTGCTCCCTACCTTGCAGACCCTGGGCGATATTGGCCTCGTTCTCTACATGTTCTCTCTGGGGACACGCCTGGATACTCACTTGATGCTGCGTCAGAGCCGCAATGCTATTGTCGTCTCGCTGAGCGGAACAATCCTGCCACTTATCATGGGTGCCTTGCTCGCGTTCTTCCTCTATCCTGGCCTGGCTGGACCGAAAGCAACCCTTGTCTCATTTATGCTCCTGGTTGGCACTGCCATGGCCATAACAGCTTTTCCGGTGCTCGCGCGCCTCCTGGCCGAGAAGAATATGTTAGGAACAAGGGTTGGGATGCTGGCGCTGACGTGTGCTGCTATCGGTGATGCCCTTGCCTGGTGCATGCTCGCCCTCGTGATTGCCATCATCCATGCAACGGGCCCGACTTCAGCGATACTCACCGTCGGACTGACCTTACTCTTCATTGTTTTCATGTACACAATCGTACGGCCACTCCTCGTCTATGCCGATCAACGCATTCATTCAAAGCAGCTGCTTATCGCTCTCATTCTCATCTTGCTCTTACTCTCAGCATACATAACCAACGCAATTATACCCAGATTGGTCTCATTAGCGCCCCGCTGCTGTGGCTAATCTGCCTGCTTGTGCTGGTGATCGCCTGTGCAGGAAAGATACTTGGCAGTATGCTTCCTGTTCGTTGGATGGGTGAGTCCTGGAAAGAATCGCTGACCCTCGGTATTCTGATGAACACGCGTGGACTCGTTGAGTTGATTGTCCTCAATATCGGCCTGGACCTCGGTGTGCTCTCACCCACCCTCTTTGCGATGCTGGTAATCATGGCCCTGGTGACAACGATGATGGCCTCTCCGCTATTACCCTTGCTGGGATATCGCCAAAGTAACGTGCAACCGGGCAGCGATGCCACAGAGAGCATTGTGCAGGGGGAGATGGTGGAGCAATGAAGCGGCGATATATATCAAGGTATATCTCTATACTCCAACTCAACAAAGCTCAATAACCCCCTTCTTGATAGCCCATTTTATGAAGTTGTGCTATGATACCTGTGTTGCAAGCTCACCCAGCCTGGAATATTATGCTGCGATAAATATGTTACTAAAGAGGCGCGCTCTTGATAGTCTTACATGCAAATTGGGATCATCTTGTACCGGGGAAACTTCATCTCTGGGCGGAATCATCCAGTCCAACAGGCGCCACCATGCGACGTCGGGGCAAGCAAGCTGAGGAACAACAACCTCAACGACATCCCTTTGCACTTCCCCACGATCCACTGCAGGAGGCCATAAGCGAGCTTGTGGGTAGCCTGCTGTCTAAAAGCGTAGGTTCCAGTCGATTAAGATTTTCTCTGCCTTCTACTGCCACGGAGCCACAATCCTCACCTGAACTTATGCTGGAGAAAGAGCCCATTGACCTGAAAGCGACAGGTTTCAAGTCATGGGAGGTAGCTACGCTGACGCTCGAGCCAGGTAATGCGCTTGATTTTCTGCTTGCATTACCCAATGACGCACCTCGCAGCATAGCGTATGGCAGTTCACTGCGTTTCTGGATGGAGGCGGCGAGGTTCGCATTTGAACTGATTGCACGGCAAGCTTATATACCGGCACTTGAAGAAACCCGGCAGGATGGTGTTTCACTCTTTCGCGCGGACTGGCAGGTAGTCCTTGCGGCAGAGGATAATGAGCGTTTCTCTGTACTCTCAAAAGCGATGCCGCCGATTTGCTGGGCATTTTTGCCAACCAGCGAAATGAAACCTTCGGTGCTACAAAGCGTTCTGCTCTCTTTTCTGAATCAAACTCTTGACGCTTTTGTACGAGAAAGTTTGTCTTCGACATCGCTGCTTGCAACTCGCCCTGGTCGTAGTAAGCGCTCCAACAAGATATCTTTGCCGGAGCAGTGGTTGCAAGCGCTTGCTTCAGATGACCCGGTGCTTGTGGCAACCCCCGCGGAACTACAACGTTTTTCTGAGACACTCCATAGCTGGCTCGATCAGATTCGACCCGTCGAAACGAATGCCGCGTTTCGTACCTGCTTCCGACTCGATGCGCCTGGTGAAGACAGCGGAAAAAGCTCAGATTGGCGCATCAGTTTCCAACTCCAGGCCAATGACGATCGAAGTTTGCTTGTGCCAGTGGAAAAGGTCTGGAAAGAGCGTTCGGGCACCCTCACGTTTCTTACACGCAAATTTGAGAATCCGCAGGAACGCTTGCTTGCCGATCTTGGCAAAGCTTCCCGTCTTTTCCCTGCAATCGAGGATAGTTTAAGAACCGCCCGTCCTGTAGGGCTGAAACTGAGTACTGAACAGGCCTACACCTTTCTGCGTGAATCTGCCCCATTGCTTGAGCAGAGCGGTTTTGGTGTGCTTGTTCCGCCCTGGTGGCAAAAACCCTCGGCCCGCCTGGGCGTCAAATTGAAGGTACAATCGAAGGCGGATGCGAAAACAGGCTCAGGACTGATGGGGTTGAGGAATATTGTCGATTACAATTGGACGATCGCGATGGGCGATACAGATCTCTCAACTGAAGAATTTGAGAGTCTGGTCAATCTGAAGGTCCCTCTGATAAAAGTGCGAGGCCAGTGGGTTGAATTGCGTCCGGAGGAGGTTGAGGCTGCTATCGCCTTCTTCGAGAAAAAGCATAGCAACGGGCATATGTCGCTTGGTGAGGCTCTGCGCATCGGCCTGGGACAAGAAGCGTCCGAATTAGGTCTTCCGGTGATGGATATTGAAGGGGATGGCTGGATTAAGGAGGTATTAGATGGGCTGACCGAGAATGCCAAATTGACTCCAATCAAAACGCCTTCTACTTTTCGGGGAAAGCTGCGCCCCTATCAACTCAAGGGGGTTTCCTGGCTGGCTTTTCTCAAACAATTCGGCTTTGGGGCTTGCCTGGCGGACGATATGGGACTGGGGAAATGCTCCAGCGCAGCGGCTCTTATTGTTATGAACGGAATGCTGCAGAAGGCTGAGGATATTTGGAAGCACTACGCTGGGGAAGCCGCGTTTGACGGAGAGGGTTATTGGGCTGAACCTACTGAGCAATTGCTTACTAATTCGATTGATGGAATGACCGGACAGATTGTGCAAGCTTCCATCAAACGACTTTATCGTCAGCATCTCTCTAAGCCTCTACGGACTGTGCGGCTAGAAGATGGGAGTAGTGTAACCATCACATATCCGCACAAGCTACTCACAGACAAGGGTTGGACAAATGACCTTCATCTTGGAGATTACGTCTGCGTACCGGCAAAGCTTATTTGGGATGGCAAACCAGAAGACCCTGATCTCGTCAAATTCCTCGCCTGGCAAATTTCCGAAGGATACGAACCAAAATGCGCAGCGAGGGTCTCCATAACGCAAAAGGACGTCTCAGTGCTTGAAGAATTGCAACATTGTATTCAGCGTTTGAGTAAAAAGTATGGTATCAATATCTATCGCCCTTCTATTCATTCTTATAATGACCGCGCCCCTTATCTAATGGTCTGCAGTGCAGTATATCGGCGGTTCGTTGAAGCCAGGGGTTACGAGTGGGGGAAGCTATCACGTGAGAAGAGCATCCCTGACTTTATTATGCAAGCCGATCTTGAAAGTGTACGGATTTTTCTGAGCAACTTCTTTGAAGCCGAAGCTTCCGTTGTTTCAAGTATGCGAAGCATTGAGATCAGTACAGCTTCGCCTCTGCTTATCCAGCAACTTTCTTACTTGCTCCGACGCTTTGGAATCTGGATGAGGATATCTACCAAACAGAAGCGAGCAACTAATGGTAGCGGAATTTTTCGCCTGTACCAATTTGGTGTTTTAGGTGGGAATGCTGCCAGGAAGTTTTGCCAGGAGATAGGCTTTGCAGGTAGTGAAAAGCAAAGGCGATTAGAGAAAATCTGTGAGCTGGTGAGCAATACCAACGTTGAGGGTATCCCGGCCTCAGAGATTATGGCTCATACTGTTGCTGCTACCAGGCTTCCTGCTCGTCACTTTGGGATTGGTACTGTCTACATCAATGGTTCACAACAATTTTCACCAAACAGTCTACAACAGGTGATCACTGCGTTCGACAACATACTGAGCGGTGAAGCAGAAAGAGAGTATCGGGAGAAGGCTCTATCAAAGTGGACTGTTCAAACACTGGATGCTTATGGGCAGTTAGATAAACAATTGCTGACTACAACAAAAGTAAAGTTGCAACGCTTAATTGACCAGGAAGTCTACTATTGCAGAATCAAGGAGATTGAGGAAGTACAGTATGATGGCTGGGTCTACGATTTTGAGGTTGAAACACATCATAACTATGTTGCTGATAACATTGTGTGTCATAATACCGTGCAACTCATTACGCTATTGCTGCATGATCGCGAAGTACGACAACAAGTGTCAGAACCTGGTCCAGCTTTACTCATCTGCCCAATGTCCATCGTGGGAAACTGGCACAAAGAGCTGCAGAAATTCGCGCCAACTCTCAAGGACATGATCCACCATGGCCACGAACGGCTCTCGGGCGAAGCGTTTGTACAAGAGGCGCTACGGCATGACATTGTAATCACCACCTATTCCCTGGCGCTTCGTGATAAAGAGCATCTTTCCTCTATTGACTGGGATTATGTGGTTGTGGACGAGGCGCAGAATATCAAAAACGATGCGGCCAAGCAGACCCAGGCAATAAAAAAGCTCAACGCCCAGCATAAAATCGCACTCACCGGCACGCCGGTAGAGAACCGGCTCTCCGAACTCTGGTCAATCATGGAATTTCTGAATCCTGGCTATTTAGGTTCCGGCACAGATTTTCGCAAAAATTTTGCTATTCCTATCGAGCGGTACCATGATGCAAACCGCGCGGAATCGCTCAAACGGTTGATTCAGCCATTTGTGCTGCGTCGCTTGAAGACCGACAAGACAATTATCGCAGACCTGCCTGATAAAATGGAGATGAAAGTATTCTGTAACCTCACACAGGAACAGGCAACACTGTATGAGGCCGTGGTGCAGGAAATGCTGGCAAAGATCGAAGAATCGGAGGGTATCGAACGAAAGGGACTGGTGCTTTCTACCCTGCTAAAACTGAAGCAGGTTTGCAACCACCCTGCCCAGTTTGTTGCTGATGGCAGTTCCTTACCTGGCCGCTCAGGAAAACTTGCCCGTCTTGAGGAAATGCTCGAAGAGGCCCTGGCAGAAGGTGACAAGGCTTTGATATTCACGCAATTTGCGGAGATGGGTACACTCCTTCGCCATCAACTACAGGAAACATTGGGACGCGAGGTGCTTTTTCTCCATGGCGGCACGCCTAAAAAGCAGCGCGATGTCATGGTTCAGCGTTTTCAAGAGGAGCGTCGTGGGGCGCCACTTTTCATCCTCTCGCTTAAGGCTGGTGGTGTAGGCCTTAACCTGACAGCGGCCAACCGTGTATTCCATTTTGATCGCTGGTGGAACCCCGCGGTAGAAAATCAAGCGACCGATCGAGCCTTTCGTATCGGGCAAAAAAAGAATGTGCAGGTACACAAGTTCGTCTGTATCGGCACACTGGAAGAGCGTATCGACCAGATGATAGAGCAGAAGAAGGTGCTTGCTGAAAGCATCGTTGGAAGCGGGGAGAACTGGCTTACCGAGATGTCAACAGCACAGCTCAAAGAACTCTTCGCGTTGAGCCGTGAGGCAGTAGGAGAATAAAACATGGGACGATGGAGAGACGGAGGCTACTGGGATTATTACGAGCCGTCGCGGCCAAGACGAGTTGAAGGTGGTATCAAGACCAAAAGCGAGCGCGGCGAGATTGGAGAAACCTGGTGGTCCAAACGCTGGATAAAAGTGTTAGAGTCCTTCAGCATGGGAACGCGGCTGACGCGAGGTCGCTCCTATGCGCGCCAGGGGCAGGTAATCTCGATTGACATTGAACCCGGTCTTGTCAAGGCCAAAGTTCAGGGATCACAGCCCAGGCCGTACAACGTCAAGATACGTTTGGAGCCACTTTCAGACCAGGATTGGGATAAGGTCACAGATGCCATGGCTTCCCAGGCGATATTCGCGGCAAAACTACTGGCGGGTGAGATGCCTAATACTATAGAGGAAGCCTTTGTGTCAGTGCACGTCTCGCTTTTCCCCACTGCTCTCAGGGAATTGAATACTGATTGCTCCTGTCCTGACTGGGCAAATCCTTGCAAGCATATCGCCGCCGTCTATTACCTGTTAGCCGAGCGTTTCGACGAGGATCCATTCCTGATTTTCAAATTGCGCGGACGAACGAAGGAACAAATCATCGCAGTACTGAGAGACAAACGCGCTGCGACATTCCCGGTGGAAGATACTTCAG
>WNFX01007104.1_pt1 | contig 10537 bp, 12 predicted proteins | sample 5400111 | NCBI WGS metagenome assembly WNFX01 (sample SAMN13153363, study PRJNA577476) | soil metagenome | isolation source: 40 cm soil or saprolite under grassland replicate 1 | place: USA:California | collected 2016-06-15 | reverse complement strand
AGCTGATGGCGCTCTCCTCGCCACTTGGCGCATCTGGTAGTGGTTTCGGTGCGTACTTATCGACGATCGCCCGGTGTCGCAGCACCGACCGGGATCGGTTCACGACTTGTGCACGGTATGGGCCATCCGCTGCGGAAGTTTCACCCGGGGCCCAGGGGCCTCATCGCCGCCATCGAGAATTTCATCGACGGCTGGAGCGGCCGATGTCACCTCTTCGCTGGACCAAGACCGTCGAGGAGTTACTCCGACACAGCCGTCCCGGTAAGAGAACTCGGTTCACGCGACACTAGCGAACCTGAGACAGTTAGCACTAGAATCGTGGTTCAGTGCAAACCCTCATCCGATCGCAGTCATGGGGGCAACGTTATGGCGACTGTGGTGGAGATTCTCGTAAAACCCTGGAACTGGGCAAGTCGATGTGACGGTGACTTCTCCTTGCACTAACTGTTGCTTCGCATGCCATTCGATGAATGTTGCGTGCCAAGAGCAAAGGAGTAACCATCACGAGCACATCATCCGATTCAGGTGAGTCACAGCAACCGCAGCCAGCGCCGCGGCCGCCAAAGGCGGGGCGATCCCGGCGACCACGAGGACCTCTCGATCGACGCAGGCCGTGGTTAGCCGGCAAATCGATCTGGAATTGGCTAAATCTGCTTTCGAATCTCGCTATTCCTGTCATCGTGGTAACCATCGGGTTTGGCCTGTGGCAAGCTCATCAGCAACAACAATCCGACCAGCAGCATGCACAGTATCAACATAAATACGACCAGCAGCTCGCACGGGATCAACAACACGCAACAATCCTGCAAAGGTACATAGATAACATGCAAGACCTGCTGCTCAATCATAACCTGAGTAAGTCCAAGCCAGCAGATGAGATACGTCAGGTAGCAAGAGAGCAGACGCTTACCACACTGCGGAGGCTGGATGCAGGCCGTAATAAAATTGTATTGCGGTTCCTGCAGGATACACGCCTAATTGGCTTACATGATGCGGTTATCAATCTGAGCAATGCCGACCTGAGTAACGATTATTTGAGCGGTGCTGACCTGAGCCGCATCGACCTAGCCGGAACCACACTGACTGGTGCCCTCCTGAACGGCGCCGATCTGACCGATGCCACCCTGTACAGTGCCGACCTGAACGGTGCCGACCTAAGCGATGCCAACCTAAACGGTGCTTACCTGTTCGATGCCACCCTGTACCATGCCGACCTGAACGGTGCCCACCTGATCAATGCCACCCTTACCGGTGCCTTCCTGGGCAATACCACAATGAACGGTGCCACTCTGACTGATGCCCACCTGAATGGTGCCGAGCTGAGTGGTGGCCACCTGAACAGTTCCGATCTAAGCGGTGCCAACCTGGACGGTGCCGACCTGAACGATACCGACCTGAGCGGCACCGACCTGAGCTATGCTGACCTGACTGCCCAGCTTCTCACTCAACAACAACTCGATAAAGTCTACTCATGCACACACGCTACCCTACCCACCGGATTGGCATGTCATCATAGCGTTAGCGTCACCTTGACCTATTGGTACACTGAATCAACCGCAGAAGCGCCTGTGATCGGTCGACTGATCGATCAATTCCAGCAGCTAAACCCCAACATCAAGATCAATGCTGTGCCCAAGCCATTCCTCCAGGCGCAGGCCGCATTCATGACTGCTGCCCAGGCCGGCAAAGCTCCTGATGTCTTCCGTTCCGACGTCGGCTGGGTCACCCAGCTTGCCTCGCAGGGGTACCTGCTGAATATTGACTCATATGTCTCTCAAGGCAATCTATCAGACTACCTGAGCGCCCCATTGAGATATGATTACTATAATGGGAATTTTTATGGCCTGCCGCAGGTGACCGACTTCCTGGCAATGTTGTATAACAAGCACGAGCTGGAGAAAGCTGGCATTACCTCCGCTCCCGCCACTATGGCTAATTTTCAAAGAGATGCCGAGAAGGTCGTGCAGAGCAAAGCGGCGAGATACGGGTTTGAAACATATGAATCAGGCTACTACGCGCTGCCGTTCCTCTATGCTTTCGGCGGTGGCATGTTCGACCGGCACAACAACATTCTGGTGAACAGCAGGGGGTCAGTCAATGGTCTGGAATTCCTGCTGAAGTTGCAGAACACCTATAAGGTGATGCCGACGAATATGAACTCCAGCGATGGCGGCAACATGGTCAATGACTTCATGAGCGGCAAAACCGCGATGATTTTTGACGGACCCTGGGACGTATCAAACATCTGGACCGGCAGTGCCTTTACCGGCAAGCACGGCAACCTGGGGATCGCTGGTATTCCAAGGGGCCCCGCTGGACAGACCGGCTCACCGCTCGGTGGGCAGTCGTATGTCATCTCCGCTGGCACAGCGCATCCTTTTGAAGCGTACAAGTTCATCTCATTCATGAACTCGACGGCCAGTCAAGCTGCCATTGCCGAGGCAAATCATACCTTGCCGACACGCCAGTCAGCTTACAAGGATAGGGCCGTCTCTAGTGATCCGATCATCTCGGCATTTGTTTCTATTAAGGCAACGGCCGTTGCCCGCCCGGCCATCCCACAGGCTGCACATTTGTTCGATGCGTTCGATCCGAATATCAAGGCCGCCCTCGATGGCGCGAGCCCAATTGACGCTCTTAATGTGGTCGCCAAAGCCTGGCAGCAACTCCGGGCTGGCTCATAGGGTCACCATACTTTTAGGGAAAGATACCCTAACGAGAGCGTTCATAGCCAAAAAGCATCCTATGACTGCTGGCGTCCTGAGTCGTAGATTCGCCGGCAGTGGATGGGAGGGTGGGGAGATTTCACTGGCGGTGTAGACGGCGGGCTCCGGACCAGGGTTTCCGCGAGTAACTGGATAGGTAACGCTGCCTCGTGACACTTTCGTGGAAATGCGTGCCGCAGCCTTTGCCGCGTTTGGGCGCTGGTTGTGGTTCAGTACGGGCGGTCGGGGTGTGTCTTGTTGTATACGGTGATCGCCTGTCCTGGGATGGCGCCGTCGCTGCCGATCTCGAAGCCGGCGCTGAGCGCCCAGTTCCTGACTTCCCGTGTGCTGGCCTGCCACCGCGAGCCGGTGATCTCGGCGCGTGGCTCGCGTGCCCGGGCCACCCGGATGGCCTCGGCGACGAGCTCGGCGGCGCGCCCGGGTTCGTTTCATGGCCAGTTCGGCGAAGACGGCGCGGGAAAGCTCGTCCACGGTGCGGCCGGGCCGCTCGCGTTCCAGCTTGCGCGCGGTCTCGGCGAGCTCGTCGAGGCTGAAGACGCGGACCGGGTTTCGAACAGGCCCAGCTGGGGGCGGGCTGGACGCGGTGGCATGCGGCCACGGTAACCGCCAGCCGGGCGGCATGATGCCGCTTCGCGGCTGCTGCTGTGCTGGCGGGGTGGCTATGTGGTGCCCCGGATCCAGGGGCTTCCGGCTGCGGCCCGGGTGAGGGCGCCGAGCCGGCCGATGCCTCCTCCACCGCCTGCCGCGGGAACGCCTTCGCCAGCACACCGACCGTGATCCGGTCCCCAAGCCCCGCCCCGGTCACCCTGCGCCTGCTGCCCAGCTCTGGCCACGCAGCGATCTTACACCGATGTAGTCTTAAGTTGAAGGTATTGGGTCCACCCCCCGCGAGAGTGCACTCCGAACAGGCCACCTGCGCAGCTTCCTCGACGATCGCGCCGACGCCACAACACGCGCGTCGGTGGGACGCCGCGGCTTACTATCCCGACGGTAGGACCGACGAGGAACTGTAGCGGCAAGCTTGCAACGACCCTGACTCTTACGCAGCACGAACAGTTCCTGGTTGCTACTCGGGATCTGAGCGCCGTTGGCGAGGATAGTGACGGCACCGTTTGAGGTGCTTCGCAAGAACCGCCATGCTGGCCTTCCACAACGCGGTGGCCCGCTACAGCGCGATCGCGGCAGACCGTGCAGGCAACCTCGCGGCGCATCTCGCCCGCGCGGCCACCCGCGGAAGGCATGGACCTGGTACGCGCGCTCTCCTCCGCGGCGTGCCGCGCCGTGGTCTAGGAGGTTCGGCGTACCGCCTGCCTCGGGCGTCGCCGCGGCGTTCGCCGAACTCGCTGCCGTATGGCGTGGTCGGCGACCAGGTCGCCGGCGGCCTCGCGCTTCCGGCGAGGCGACGACGTTGGTCTTGGAAGTCTTTCGTCGATATCCGGCCGTAAAACGCGAACCGCAACCAATTCGCGGAAGCGTTCATCTGCCGACGTGAACGACTTTGCCCGCGTGCCTCTTGCCAGGAGCGCAGGCGTGGAGCAACGTGAGCGACGAGGTGACGCCGCAGGACAACGCCAGCAGTCCGAGGGGGTTGAGGGACCATGTTCCACGCCGCAAACCTTCCCATTATCGGCGAATTCGCCGACCCGACGTTGCTGGCCGAGCTCGCTGCGGAGGCGGAGCACGCGGGTTGGGACGGGGTGTTCGTCTGGGATACCTTGCTGTTCAATGTCGAAGTCATGCCGCCAGTGCTCGACCCCTGGGCCATGCTTGCCGTGATAGCGACATCAACGACCCACGTGAAAATCGGGCCCATGATCGCGCAACTGGCACGTCGTCGGCCGTGGGAGGTGGCGCGTCAAGTCGTCACGCTCGACCACCTGTCGCATGGCCGATTCATCCTCGGGGCCGGCCTCGGCTACGCGGGCGAGGCGGACTTTGGGAATTTCGGGCTGCCATCGGACGCACGAGTGCGAGCGGACCTGTTGGACGAGAGTTTGGATGTGATTGCCGGACTGTGCTCCGGCGAACTATTCGCATATCGGGGTCGCCACTACACGATCAAGGAGACGGTCTTCCGACCCTCTCCGGTCCAGAGCCATATTCCAGTCTGGATCGGCGGCTATTGGCCCAACAAGAGGCCGATGCGGCGCGCCGCCCGCTGGCATGGAGCGTTCCCAGCACCACAGGTCGTCCCGACCGCCGACGGCTTCGCCGCGATGCCGTTCCCGCCCGAGGAGGTTTCTCGCGTCCGTAGTTATGTCGAACAACACCGGTCGAGCGAGACACCGTTCGATCTCGTGATCAGCCACGCGTTACCACTCGACGACCCTGCGGCAGCCGCCGACGAGGTGCAACGGTATGGGCAAGCCGGGGTGACATGGATCGTCCGTGACTGGCTGCCCTGGGAGAGCGGGCCCGACGAGGTGCGAGCTCAGCTGCGACGTGGGCCGCTGGGAGTTGCGTGAGAAGACTCTGACACCGCCGCCGCGCATTGCCGTGTCGCCCCAGCACGGAAAGGCGTCCGGTGTCCATGAGCACCCGCCTGCGGCCCGCGCGCTTGCGATGGCCGCCTGCTCCAGTGGCGACAGGCCCTAGTCGGTTCCCCAGGGCGCAGCCGCCCCAGGTTGCAGCCCATATCGGCGGATCCAGCGCGCCGCCGCTTAAGACTTCCGTCACGTTCGGTGACAAAGTTGACGGCATTGGCCAGCGGCAGCGGGCGGATCCCGGTGGCTGCCGGAAAGGGCCGCCCGGCGGGGCTCGTTGGAACCGGCGTGGTGGATCGCCCGGGCCGGCGGCGGGGTCAGCGGTGGGCAGCGCCCGGTTGGGCGCGGCGTTCCGCTTCGTCCGGATGCTGGCGAACGAGGCGCGGTCCGCCGTTTCCCAGGCGGGCGCGACCCGGCCGACCCACCATTGCCCGGCTTGCCGAAGTCGGTACCAAGCTCACCGGAGTAGGTGAGGGTGGTCGTGCCGCCGTGCTCGGTGAGGGCGAACTGTTCGGCGAGGTGCGGCACCGGGCGGCGAACGAGCCGGAAACTAACCCGGTGCGGCCGGTCGAACGTGATCGTCTCAAGCGTGGTGGCGGTGAGCCGGCCGCCGTGTTTCGGGCTGCTACGAAGAGCCTTACCCGGCTGACCTGGCAAGTCGCCGGGATCCTTGCGGTCGGCCTGCTATTGATCGCCGGCGGGGTCTTTGTGCCGGGGGTCGCTTGGCAAGTTACCCTCATCGCGCTTGGCGTTCTCGTCGGCTCGCCGCTCGCGATCTTGGTCGTTAGCCGCAGGATCGCGTTTCGCGCCGACCGGGAAGGCCTCACGTTCGGGCCCGCATCCGGTGCTGTACGCGCCGGGAATGCGCTTCTCCTGGGTGTCCGTCCCCTGGAAAGATGTCAAGGAGATCAGACTTGACAAGGAGCCGGTCAGGGGCGAGGGCTCGGGGGGAAAGTTCATCCGAACCGTTCCTCGCCACCGGGGCAAAGCAGCAGCCGAGCAATCTCTATGGCTGGCCTACTGCCGCCTGGACCTTGAGCGCCTTGCAGCTGCCACCGCCGCCCACGCCCCGCGCGTTGCCATAGGCGACACCCGTAACATCGATGCCGATCCGGATGCTGAGTCTCGCAGCCGATGGGGCTTCCTAAAGTGACAGCGCACACAAGCTAATGACCGTCCCTGGCCCTCGATCAACCGGACGGACCGGCAAAGCCTTTTTCCGCATCCCATGCACTCGTAGTAACAGCTTGGTCGGGGCCGAGTCTCCGCTAGCCAGTTGTCAAGGCGCCATCCCGAGAGGATGATCATCAGAAGCGCAGGTTGCAGTTCGCTGCCGTTCGTCCGGGTATCCCTCTGGTGTCGTTGTCCAGTGCGGCAAGAATGGTCTCAGCAGCGCAGCGAGCTGCGCGGCGCGATCACCGCGGGCCCCAGCCGACCGCGGCCCTTTGCCCGGCAGCCCATGTAGCGCGTCAATGCTGTAATCATGTAAGTGAGTCGGCTTGAGGAGTGCGCGGGCATGGCAAAGACGGTCCTGCTTCTTGGCGTGAGGGCAGACCTGCTGGAGGCCGTGACGCGGGAGCTTCAGACGCCGGGTATCGAGTTTCTGGGCGGCACCGGTGTATCGGATGCGGAGTCGGCGTTCCGCCAGGCCGACATCGACCATGTGATCATTGGCGGGGGCCTGGACTTGGAGGCCCGGGCCGCCATGGTCCGGGCGGTCTTCCAGTCCAGCGATCGGGCCACCGCGCACATGAACGACCAGATGTCAGGGCCGGAGGGGTTCCTCCCGTTTGTGAGGGCCGTGCTTGCCGGGCTCGGCGGCTATGAGCCTCGCGAATCGCCCAACGCGATCCTGCGGGCGGGGCGCCCGGGCTCAGGCGCTGGATAACCGCGTGTCCGCTGGCGGGGCCTCACAGGTTCGCATCCAGCCGTTCTCGGTGGCCGTGGATGCGGCGGTGATCGGTGACATGCGGGCACGGATCCGTGGCACTCGGCTGCCGGCGGCGGCGCCCGGTAAGCGGTGGGCGCAGGGCACCGACCGGGACTGGTTGGAAGGGCTGCTTGGCTACTGGGCCGACGGGTTCGACTGGCGGGCTGCCGAGCGGGAGCTGAACCGTTTCGCCCACTACCGGGCGCAGATCGGCGACGCCGCGGTTCATTTCGTGCACGAGCGGGCCCGCCACGGCAGGGGGATCCCGCTGGTCCTGGGCCATGGCTGGCCGAGCTGCTTCACCGAGCTGCTGCCCCTGGTCCCGCTGCTCACCGACCCCGGCCGGCACGGGATCGATGGGCCGGCCTTCGACGTGGTCATTCCCTCGCTGCCCGGGTACGGGTTCTCCTCGCGGCCCGCCGCCGGCAGGGTCACCTACCGGTCTGTCGCTACGCTGTGGCACCGGTTGATGCGTAGCCTCGGCTACGACCGGTACGGCGCGGGCGGCGGTGACTTCGGTGCCGGGATCGCCACATTCATGGCCCTGGTCGATCCCGGGCCGCTGATCGGGCTGCACCTGACCAACCTGGAGCTCACCCCCTACACCGGGCCCGGCTCCCGCGCGCTCTCCCCGCCTGAGCAGGAATATCTGGGGCAGGCCCGGCTGTGGGGCCAGGCCGAGCACGGTTACTACGCGATCCAGTCCACCAAGCCGCAAACCCTCGGGTATGCGCTGAACGACTCCCCGGCCGGGCTGGCCGCCTGGATCCTGGAGAAGTGGCGATCCTGGAGCGACTGCCGCGGCGACCTCGAATCGCGCTTCTCCCGGGATTTCCTGCTCACCGTAGTCACCTTGTATTGGGTCACCGGCACCATCACCTCCTCGATGCGCGACTACTACGACAACCGCCGCTGGCAGGGCGAGCCGCAGCTCGGCCCCGGCGACTTCGCCCGGGTGCCGACCGCCGTGGCGGTCTTCCCCCACATGCTCATCCCCGAAGGCCAGCCGCCCCGGGAATGGGCCGAACGCCTGTATGACATCCGCCACTGGGCCGTAATGCCCTCCGGCGGCCACTTCGCCCCCGCCGAGGAACCCGAACTCCTCGCCCGCGACATCGCCGCGTTCTTCGCCACCGTGGACCGGTAACAGCAGCAACCGCCGATGAGCCAAGCCAGCCCGCCGACGCAGAACATCCAAATCAGCGCCCAGCATGAATGCCGCTATCGCCACCACCGAGCGGCGCTGGATTACTACTTAGTCCTCACTGGACCACCATCAGCGGCGGTGTCCTCGCGCGGCACGACCCGGCCATGGTGCATCGAAGCCGTGTTCTTGTTTGACGCGCGGCAGCTACGGTCCGAGCAGATCGCCCGCGGAGTGATGCGGGGCGTTGCCTCCAGCGTCACCAAGCAGCAGTGGGCGGCCGCCGAGATCTACCCGTCCGCCACCAATCCCCGGCTAAACATCAGCCCGCAGCAGGCCGAGCAGCTCAGACAATTCGGTCTCTGAGGGGCGCAGTCGGTCAGCGGCAGAAGAGGATGTTGGCGGGTCGTTGAAAGGGTCTGGTATCGGCACGAGTGCGTTCGAGGTCCCAATACTGTTTGCGCCGACACACGTCCAGGCTTCGCCACGCTGACATATTCCAGCCTGGATGGCGAAACCCTCACCAGCACTCACTTTGCCGGCCCGAAGCCCGTCGGCTAGCAGATTAACGGCATGGCTGGGCAAGACCGCATCTGTGGCGGCTCGCTGCTGTAACTGGTGATTGGACCGGCAGCCACTCGGTGGTCTCGCCGATCAAGCTATACTCATTGGCTCAATTGCGGGTATTGACATAGCGCTCTCCAGCCGCGAAGCAATTTTCGCGAGAGACTCGATGAGTTGGTCTAGATCCCGCTCCGGACTCAAGCGCTGGAGCGACGCCCTCGTCGGCCCAAGCAGCCGATCGAGCCCAAACGAAGGATCTTCGTAGCGTCGGCGCCATTCGGTGTACATCAACAGTCTGTACCCCTCGGGCCGCCACTCAAGCAACGACTCGGCCAATGCCAGTCGATGGTAACGAAAGAGCTGATGAAAACCGGCCTGCAAGGCTTCGTCGACGCTTGAGCTGCTCAGTAGTTCTGCTCGCCCTGAGAACTGCTGGTCGATTGTCGCGTAGACACCCTCAAGAGAAAGGATGCGCTCAGCTGCAAGAGCCCGCCCGAGAGCGTAGAGGGCAGGTGACATCCCAGTAGCCTGGATCGACGGACTCCGACCATGCCTGACCTCCACGCCGGCCCAGTTGCCCAGCCGCCGTTGCAGCGATACCACCGCATCCTGAAGCTGGAACAGATAGCGTCGCACGAGTTCTCGCCGCGCCCGCTCCTGGTCGTTCTCCCGAGCTTCCCGGCGTCGCTCGGCATCCGCTCGGCTTGCGAGCGTGGTCTGTACAACCATGGCCACGACCGTGGCGATAGCACCGATTGTCGCGCCGATGAGCGCGGTGATTGCACCAGACATGACACCCCCGGCACCGATCTCTGCGGGATCGTGCGATCGTAACGCTATCGATTTGCGGGGCGCGCGGGGCCAGGCTAAGAGTCTTCCACGTCGGCTGCACGAGCCCAACCGGTTTGGTGCGCGATGAGCCTGTTCACCGCAGCAACGTTCAGCGGACACTTCTCCGCGCCGTGATGCGCTCCTGGGCGCCAGCATCGTGCAGGTAGAACACAAGCTGATCAAGTCCCGGTGCCGGGTGCCGCGTGATGCTTGCCGCCGCCTTCTTCCTCTGCCGCGCCACCGCACCTCCAGCCTGCAAGACATCCATCCCGGCCCAGCCCACCCCAGCGCTGGCCCCGAAAACCGGCCTGAGTACAAGGAGTAAGTCCCCCGTCAGCGCTCCCGCAGCGGCAGGAGTGCTGCCATCAGCGCACTCGAGACCGTCGCCCGCCGTGCGCCGGGTTGGGTCCCGGTGCAGGCCAGATTGCCCGGCGCTGACCGCGGTGAGAAGATCCAAGATGCGATGCCGACCGACCTGACAGTGATTCTCGAGCACCGGCCCGGTGAGCTTGCCCGGCTGGCCGAGATTACTGGTGAAGCCAACGTCAGTATCCATGGCCTTGCGGCGTTCACCGGTGAGGGCAGGGGTGTCGTCCATGTGCTGCTGGACGACCAGGCCGTCGCCCGGTGCAGGGCGGCGCTCGAACGCGCCGGATTGGGGATCGCCGATGCGCGCGAAGTCTTGGTGGTTGAGCTCGAGGATCGCCCCGCCGCACTGGGCGAACTCACCCGGCAACTCGCCGACGCTAACGTCAACGTCGATCTCGCCTACACCACCTCCGGCGGCGTGAAGATCGTGATTGCCACCGATGACATGGAAAGTGCGCGCCGGGCGCTCCAATAGACTCGGCCGCCGCGC
>WNFX01009515.1_pt1 | contig 10538 bp, 10 predicted proteins | sample 5400111 | NCBI WGS metagenome assembly WNFX01 (sample SAMN13153363, study PRJNA577476) | soil metagenome | isolation source: 40 cm soil or saprolite under grassland replicate 1 | place: USA:California | collected 2016-06-15 | reverse complement strand
GTCACCTCCACATCCCGCGTCTCCTACGGTCTGTCCCGCAACGGCTACGTGCCCGAAGTCTTCGAGAGCACTGACCGGCGCGGTGTGCCCTGGTTAGGGCTGCTCTTCACCTTCGTCATGAGCCTGATCCTCTTCCTGCCCTTCCCGAGCTGGCACCAGCTAGTCGGCTTCATCACCTCGGCCACCGTGCTGATGTACGCCGGGGCACCGCTGGCGCTCGGCGCGCTGCGGAAGCAGGTTCCGGAGGCGCGGCGCCCGTTCCGGCTGGCCGGCGCCGGCTTCTGGGCGCCGCTCGCGTTCGTTCTCGCGAGTTTCATCATCTACTGGAGCGGCTGGAACGTGATCTGGCGGCTCGGCGTGGCCCTCGCGATCGGCTACCTCCTGATCGGGCTGAATGCCGCGTTCAAGCTCAACAAGCGGCTGCCCAACTTCGACCGGGCGCAGTGGAAGGCCGCGTCGTGGCTGCCGGCCTACCTGATCGGGTTGGGCATCATCTCCTGGCAGGGCACCTTTCCGCGAATTACGACTCCGGGTACGCTGCCCTATTCCGCGTACAACCTGCCGCTGTGGTGGGATCTTCTGGCCATCACGATCTTCGGCCTGGTGATCTACTACTGGGCGCAGGCGGTCCGGCTCCCCGCGCAAGAGACCAAGGAACTCATCAGCCTGCAGGCCATCCCGGTCGAAGGCGCTGCTAGCGAGGCCTGACACTGTCTGCCCACGAACAGCCGCAACGCGGCATGCCGGAGGCCCCGTCCCTCAAGCTGGAGCGGGGCCTCCGGCCGCTACTTGGCCTGGCACTACGGGTGGCTACTGAGGCGTTTACCCGGCACTCCACCGCAGCGGCCAGTAGCGCAGCAGCACCCGGCCCTCGATCAACCCCGCGGGCACCGCACCGAAGGCGCGGCTGTCCACCGCTCCGGCGCCCGGGTTGTCGGATTCCAGCCACCAGCCGTCAGGGACGCGCCTTGCCGCCCGCTTCACGAGAAGCATGCCCGGCCGCGATGGATGGCCTGCCACGACGAGCTGCCCGGGACGGATCCGCCTGGTCCTGAGCACCAGCAGCCAGTCACCCGGCGCCAGCGCGGGCTCCATGGACCGTTCGGCCACCGCCACGCGCCACAACGGCCAGCGCATGTTCCCTCCGGGCGCATCGCAGAATGAGGCGCTGAGGGCGGCCGCCGCTGGGCTGCCCCCTGGGATCAGAGCACCTTGGACAGAAACGCCTGGGTCCGCTCGTGCTGGGGATTGCTGAGCACGTCCCGCGGCGGGCCCTTCTCGACGATCACCCCTTGGTCCATGAGCACGAGGGTGTCGCCCACCTCGCGGGCGAACCCCATCTCGTGGGTTACCACGACCATTGTCATGCCGCTCTTGGCCAGGTCGCGCATCACGTCGAGCACCTCACCCACAAGCTCCGGGTCCAGGGCACTGGTCGGCTCGTCGAACAGCATCAGTTTGGGTTGCATGGCGAGCGCGCGCGCGATGGCGACACGCTGCTGCTGGCCGCCGGACAACTGGTTCGGGTATGCGTGCACCTTGTCTTTCAGGCCCGCGCGTTCAAGCAGTTGCATGGCCAGCTCGGATGCCGCCGCCCGCGGCACTCCCGTGACACGGATCGGTGCCTCGATCACGTTGTCAAGCGCGGTCATGTGCGGGAACAGGTTGAACCGCTGGAAGACCATGCCGATCTCAGCACGTTTCGCGCAGACTTCCTTGTCGCGCAGCTCGTACAGCTTGCCACCCTGCTGCCGGTAGCCCACCAGCTCGCCGTCGACCGACAGGCGGCCAGCGTCGATCTTTTCCAGGTGGTTGATGCAGCGCAGGAGCGTGGACTTGCCCCCGCCGGAGGGGCCGATGATGCACATCACCTCGCCGCGCGCGACCTCCAGGTCGATGCCGCACAGCACCTCGAGCCGGCCGAAGTTCTTGCATACGCCCTCCGCGAGCACCATCGGTGTGCCGCCCTCCCCCGGGACAGGCGGCTGGCCTTCGGCCAGGCTGCTCACCGTCCCTCCCGGTGCGGCATCTGGGCCGGGAGCGTGGCCATCCCGTCGTGGAACGTGAACAGGCGCTTGCGGATCCGATGCCACGGCGTCGGCGGCAGCTCACGCACCGAACCGCGGGCGTAGTACCGCTCGATGTAGTACTGGCCCACCGTGAGCACCGAGGTTGCGATGAGATACCACAAGCTGGCCACGATCAGGAGCGGGATCGTCTTGAAGTTCACCGAGTAGATGAGCTGGACCGCGTAGAGGAGCTCCGTGACCGTGATCACGCTCGCCAGTGACGACGTCTTGAGCATCGAGATGGTCTCGTTGCCGGTCGGCGGGATGATCACGCGCATCGCCTGCGGCAGGATGATCCGGCGCATCGTGAGCGCCCGGGTCATGCCCAGCGCCTGCGCGGCCTCGACCTGACCGTGTTCGACGGACAGGATGCCGGCGCGCACGATCTCTGCCATGTACGCGCCCTCGTTCAGCCCGAGCCCGAGGATCGCCGCCGTGAGCGCGGTGATGAGGCTGTTGGCGTTCGCGTGCACGAACGACGGCCCGAAGAACGGCACCCCGAGCGACATACGGGGGTAGAGGGCCCCCAGGTTGTACCAGAACAGCAGCTGGACGAGGACCGGGGTGCCGCGGAAGAACCAGATGTACACCCAGCTCGCGCCGGACAGCAGCGGGTTGGCGGACAGCCGCATCACCGCCAGCAGCACGCCGAGCACGATCCCGATCGCCATGCAGACCACGGTGAGGAGGATGGTGATCTCCAGGCCCTCGAGCACCCGGCGCGACAGGAAGTACTGCCCGATGACGCCCCATTCGAACCGGGGGTTCGTCACGAGGGAGTGCACGAACATAGCGATGAGGACGAGCACGACGACCGCGGCCACCCACCTTCCAGGGTGGCGGACCGGGACGGCCTTGATCTCTTCTGGCCGCCCGGTCCACTCCGGGACCTCCGTCGTTCGCGGTGTCGTCATTCTCTAATTTCTACTCCGGCTGTGCATGCTGGCTCGGCCGGGTACGTGCGACGCGGTCAGCTGGTCCCCCCGTTGACGGCCGGGGTTGAGATGGCGCCGGCCTGCACGCCCCACTTCTGAAGGATCTTCGTGTAGGTGCCGTCCGATATGAGTTGCGTCAGGGCGTCCAGGATCGGCTTGCTCATCCCGTTGTTCTTCGGGATCGCGATCCCGTACGGCGCGGTGCCATAGGCCGGGCCGGACAGCTTGAACACACCATTCGACAGCTTGACCTGGTAAGCAGCCGGAGGTGAGTCGGCCATTGACACGTCCGCGCGGCCCGAGGACAGCGCCAGGTTGGCGGCGTTCTGGTCGTTGAAGATCTCGACCGTCACGGTCGGCTTGCCCGCCGACTTGCACTTGGTGGCCTGCGCCTCCGCGTCGGACTGTTGGGTCGTCCCCTTCTCCACGGAGACCTTATGCCCGCACAGGTCAGAAAGAGACGTGATGTTCGGCCCGCCGCTCGATTTGACGAAGAACGCCGTGCCGGCCTGGTAGTAATCGACGAAGTCGACGGTCTTCTGCCGCTCCTTGGTGTCGGTGAACGACGACATCCCGAGGTCGTACTTGCCTGAGGCGAGGCCGGGGATGATTGTGTCGAAGGTCGCGTTGACCATGCTTATCTTGAGGCCGAGCACCTGTCCGAGGGCCTTCGCCAGGTCGGCGTCCCAGCCGATCACCGTATGCCCGTCGGACGCGATGAACTCGTTGGGCGCGTACGTGGCGTCCGCGGCCACGGTTAGCGCCCCTTTTGACTTGACAGCGGCGGGCACTTCGGCCGCGATTGAACTGGCCGGGCTGGCCGCTGAGGTGGTCGCTGAAGGTGTCGCGCTGCCGCCTCCGCTGCTGCCGCAGCCGGTGGTGACAAGCGCGGTGACCGCAAGCACCGCGCCGACGGCGGCGAGCGGGTTCAGGGTTCTGTGGGCACTCACGAGAAGCTCCGTGCTGGTGATAGGCAGATAGATAGATTCAACGATGGTAGTCGCTTAGCAGGTCACGTTGATCGCGCTGGTGTAACGCGGTGGTTCCGGGTGAGCGTTGATCTTGCCGGGGCAACCGAGGACACTCGCCGGCCGGCCCGTCACGCCATCCGAGCTGTCCTCATTTTGAGCTGCCGTGGCCGACCCCGGCCGACCGCCATCCCTGCCCGGATTCCTTCACGCCAGACGGGGTAATGTCAGGACCCGGGACCGATGATCCGACACGAGGAAGGGAATCGATGAGGCTGCTCGCACGTCTCCTCGAGCCGAAGGCCACTGCCTACGCCCACTGCGACCTGCCGTGCGGCGTGTATGACCCGGCACAGGCCCGCATCGAGGCTGAGTCCGTCAAGGCGATCTCCGAAAAGTACCACCAGAACAGCGACCCCGAGTTCCGCACGCGCGCCCTGGTGATCAAGGAGCAGCGCTCGGAGCTCGTCAAGCACCACCTCTGGGTGCTGTGGACCGACTACTTCAAACCACCTCATTTCGACAAGTACCCGCAGCTACATCAGCTGTTCAACGAAGCGACCAAGCTGGCCGGCGCGGCCGGCACCAAGGGCAGCGCGGACGTGGCCAAGGCCGACGAACTGCTCGCCAAGATCGACGAGATTTCGAAGATCTTCTGGGAGACCAAGAGCTGACCCGCCCACCCGGGGCCACGCCACGGGCCCGCCCGCGCGGGCCAGGGCGCCGATTTCATGATCGTGGTTGCTCGTCCGCATAATAGAGCGGACGAGCAACCACGATCATGAAAGAGGTGCCGCTCCGGCGTCGTGCCGCCGCGCCCGCGATTCCATAGGCGATTTATCGTCGGCTGGCCATGGCGAAGACGGCGACATAACTCCCTCCAGCCGCCCATTTCCGCCATTCGCACAGGTGAACGCCTGCGGGCTGCCACCGATAGTATGGATTTCCCGCACCGATAACCTCGCGCGGCGTATCCGCCCAGTGCCAGCCGGGCGGTAGGTTGCAACCAGAACGCGGCGACTCAGCTGACGCCGGAGGAGGGCCGTGACCGAACAGACCGCAGCCTGGCCTGCCACCCCGCCTGTCCAGGAAGCCGGTGAGCACGTGCCGAAGGACGTTGTGACCGTCCGCATGCCAGCGGAGGGAGCGTACCTGTCGGTGCTGCGTACCGCGACGGCGGGCCTGGCCGCACGGCTGGATTTCACGCTCGACGAGATCGAGGATCTGCGCATCGCGGTCGACGAGGCCTGCGCCATGCTGCTGCCCCAAGCGGTGCCGGGCACCAGCCTGGAGTGCGGGTTCGAGCTGAGCGCGGACTCGATGATCGTCTCGGTCTCCGTGCTCGCGGCAAAGGGGCGGCCGCCCTCGCGTGACACTTTCGCCTGGACAGTACTCGCCGCCCTGGCGGGCAAGGTCGATGCTTACGTGGGACCGGACGAAAGGGTCACCATCGTCTTGCAGAAGAGCCGTGACGCGTCGAGGAACGGTTAGGGCGGAGAGTTCTGCCGTGACGGCGAAGACCGAGCAGGCGGTTCCGGACCGGGTGCGGGCCCGCGAGCTTTTCGAACGGCTCGCTGCCCTGCCCGCCGACGACGCCGAGCGCCAGCGCGTACGCGGCCAGCTTGTGGAACTTCACCTGCCGCTGGTGGAGTACCTCGCCCGCAGGTTCAGGAACCGGGGTGAATGGCTCGACGACCTCACACAGGTTGCGACGATCGGACTGATCAAGTCGATCGACCGGTTCGACCTCGAACGAGGTGTGGAGTTCTCCACCTACGCGACGCCCACGATCGTGGGCGAGATCAAGCGCCACTTCCGCGACAAGGGCTGGGCGGTGCGCGTGCCCCGCCGCCTCCAGGAACTCAAGCTCGCGCTCACCAAGGCCATTGGCGATCTCGCCCAGCGCGAGGGCCGTGCGCCGACCGTGAGCGAGCTCGCCACCCACCTGAAGATGAGCGAAGAGGATGTGCTCGAGGGGCTGGAGTCAGCCAACGCGTACTCGACCGTGTCGCTTGACGCGCCGGACTCCGGTGACGATGACGCCCCGGCCGTCGCCGACTCGCTGGGGATCATGGATGACGCGCTGGAGGGCGTGGAATACCGCGAGTCCCTCAAGCCGCTGCTCGAACGGCTGCCACCGCGCGAGAAGAAGATCCTGCTGCTGCGGTTCTTCGGCAACATGACCCAGTCGCAGATCGCGGCCGAGCTCGGCATCTCGCAGATGCACGTGTCGCGGCTGCTCGCCCGCACCCTGGCACACCTGCGCCAGGGCCTCACCGCGGAAGAGTGAACAGATTTTCAGCCAAACGGCTGCGCGGCGATGTCACTGCGGTTAAACGGCCCGAGCCCGGTGGTGCGCACTCCTGACGGCTCTGTCGCCAGCGCCAACCCGTACGCGCTCGCCGCCTCACCTTCCGGCCTGTGGCTGGCCGGCGACGACGCGAAGTGATCTTGGGTGACCCGCGAGGTTCAGGGTGTGTCCGAGCTGTGCGGGCCGCCGACCAGGGCCCGCATAGTCGTGGGTGCGAAGAGCGCGACGAAACCCGCCACCGCGAGCACGATCAGCGGCACGCCCCAGCCGAAGCGGCTGCCCTCGATCAGGTAGATCGCCACAATCACGCAGAACAATTGCGTCAGCACCGCGGGTGTCCGGCTCCAGCGCCGCGCATGCGCCAGGCCGGCCGCGACGGCAGCCAGCGCGGCCGCGGTGGCCAAGCCGATGAGAGTCAGCGCCACCCCGCTGCTGAACTGGTAGGAACGGCCCGCGATTGTGTCGATCGCGGCGATCACCGTGGCCGCAAGCACGCCAAGTGACTCGGCGCCTTCAACCACAGCGGCGCCTATCAAGGTCGCTGGACGTTCCCGCATGCTCTTCCGTTCTTCCGGCATAGCTACCCTAAGCGCGTGCGAGCTCTCCTGATCGTCAATCCCAACGCCACCTCCACGACGGCGCCTCGCCGCGACGTTATCGCGCGGGCGCTGGCGTCATCGGTGGATCTCGACGTCGTGCACACACGCTATCGGGGCCACGCGGCCCGACTCGCAGGCGATGCTGCGGCGGACAGCCTCGAGATCCTCTTCATCCTCGGCGGTGACGGCACGATCAACGAGGCGGTGAACGGGTTGCTTGGCACGTGCCCTGGCACTGCGGCTGGCACCGCGGCCGATGTCGCGACCGGCACCGCGGCCCGCACGGACCGGACCGATGACCGTCCCGCCGCGGCGGACCTGCCTGTGCTCGCGCCAATCCCCGGCGGGAGCGCGAACGTGTTCGTGCGGGCCCTCGGAATGCCCGCCGACCCGATCGACGCGACCGCCGCCATCCTTGCGGCGATAAGCAACGGAAGTGAACGCCGCATCGGCCTCGGGCAGGCCGGGGACAGATACTTCACCTGCAGTGGCGGGATGGGCCTGGACGCCGAGGTAATCCGTGCGGTGGAATGCCATCGCGCCGACGGCCGCCCGGCATCCACGGCGCTATATGTGCTGTCCGCAGTCCGGCAGTTCTACGGCGTGACCGACCGCCACCAGCCCGCGCTCACGCTGGAGCGCCCCGGCCAGTCACCGATTGGCCCGCTATTCATCGGCATTGTGTCCAACACCTCGCCGTGGACTTATCTCGGCAACCGCCGGGTGAATCCTAATCCTCGCGCGGGATTCGGCACCGGGCTCGATCTGTTCGCCCTCCGGAGGCTGCGCACTCCGGGGACGCTGAACGCGCTGCGCCAGATGCTGCTCGGCCACGGCAAGACGCCACGGGGGCGGCACATCGTGAGCCTGCATGACGAGGCGAAGATCACCCTGCGCTCACGACGGCCGATCGCGTGTCAGGTTGATGGCGAGTACGTTGGCGAAAGCGAAAGCATCACATTCCGTTCCGTACCTGACGCGCTGCGAGTGGTAGCGTGAGCCGATCCGCGTGAGGCCGTCGGGTCCGGAGGGGCCGGCCGGGTCGGCATATCGAGGTGGCCACGCGGTATCGACCATGTTCCAGCATATGGGTGATTTCGTTTCGCTATCTGATATTGTGAACACAATGCCAGGCTGGCAACGGTACACGTTCCATCGCAGTGTGATCCATCTGACATCGAAAACAACCTGAACCTTTGCTGAAACCTCTTGCGCTTGATCGGAAGCGTTTGAGAGGCTCGAACCGATGCAAGGCACGGGGTGTCGTAGCTTCGCCGTTGAGTTCAAACACTGAGCGTCGTTGCCGGGCACAGGTCGCGCGGCCGCACAACTTGACCGCATACGGCCGCGCCTTTGCTTGAGGCATCGCGACTCCGCGAACAAGCGAGGGCGCGGATGATTGTGCAGTGCTTCGTGAAATGATTCACAAGCACGGAGCACCACGGAGCCGCTGGCGGCTCCACAGTCGTGTAGAGGAGTGGAGTGGACCGCATGGACTGGCGCCACCACGCCGCCTGCCGTGACGTGGACCCTGAGCTGTTTTTTCCGATCGGCAATACCGGACCGGCGCTGCTGCAGATCGAAGAGGCCAAGCAGGTCTGCCGCCGCTGTACCGTGTGTGGACCTTGCCTGCGATGGGCACTGGAGAGCGGCCAGGATGCCGGCGTCTGGGGCGGAACTAGTGAAGACGAACGGCGCGCTCTCAAGCGTCGTACCGCCTACGTTCAGGCCCGTGCCCACGTCTGAGTTCACGCCCCCCGGCCCCCCCGTCCTGGGCCGCGGGCCAGGTCGAACCCACCTCGGCCGGCGCGGACGGCGTCTCCATCGGCAGATCGAGTAGCGCCTCCGTACCGCCTCGCCGGCGGCGGAAGAGACGATCAGCCGATCCGGCCCTCGCCGCGCCGTCACTTCGATCGTGCCGGGACGTTGCATGAGCCCGTGCTGCAGCGCGTTCTGCATCAGTTCGGTCAGCACCATCGCGAGCGGGGTCGCGACCGCTGATGGCAACGCGCCGAACCGGCCGACCAGCCGTGGTGTTACCCGTGCCTCGGGCGCCGCGACCTCGGCGGCCATCATGGCGACACGGCCGGCGATGTCGTCGAAGTCGACGATCTCCTCCGGCGTGTGAGACAGCGTCTCGTGCACGATCGCGATCGATCCCACGCGGCGCACAGCCTCCTCCAACGCGGCACGGCCCTCGGGCACCGCGATGCGGCGCGCTTGAAGTCTCAGCAGGGCGGCAACAGTTTGAAGATTGTTCTTGACCCGGTGGTGGATCTCCCGGATGGTGGCGTCCTTGGTCAGCAGTTCGCGCTCTCTGCGGCGCAGCTCGGTCACGTCCCTGACCAGCACGAGGGCACCGGTGCGGCCCGCATCGACGATCAGCGGGATCGCCCGCAGCTGGACGACGGCGCCCTTGCCTTCGACCTCGCTCTCGCGTGGCACACGTCCGCTCGCCACCACGACGAGCGAGTCGTCCACCGGCTTGCCGGGTTCGCAGAGCGCAGCGGTCGCCGGGCCAAGTTCCACCCCCACCAGGTCCGCGGCGAGGCCGAGCCGCCGGTAGGCGGAAAGGGCGTTCGGGCTCGCATACATCACCCGCCCGGAACGATCGAGGCGCAGCAGCCCGTCGCCAACACGGGGAGAGCGGACCAGCGTCGGCTCCTCCCCGGCGAACGGGAACCTGCCTTCCGCCACCATCTGAGCGAGATCGTCCGCGCCTTGCAGGTACGTCAGCTCCAGGCGGCTCGGGGTGCGCGCCGAACTCAGGTTCGTACTCCGCTGGATCACCGCGATGATCTGCCCAGCCCGGCGCACAGGGATGGTCTCCTCCCGCACCGGTACGCCGGTCGTCCAGTCCGGGTCGCCCTCGCGGCAAATCCTGCCCTCGCGGCGGGCGGTATCGAGGAGCGGACGCTGGTCCGGCAGCACGATGGTGCCCACGATGTCATCGTGGAACGCGGTCGGACCGGTGGTCGGGCGCATCTGGGCAACGGCGATCCAGCCGCCACCCATACGCCGGCCCGCGTACAGCGTGAGGTCGGCAAACGACAGATCCGCAAGCAGCTGCCAGTCCGACACCAACGCATGCAGCCAATCAAGGTCAGCATCGGAAAGCGAAGTGTAGCCGCGGATCAGGTCACTCAACGTGGGCACGCTAGGAGGTTACTTGGCGGCGCGGGCCATAGCCCAGCGCGGGCGCACGACCCCCGCGGAGGGCCGCGCTCGCCCAGGCTGGAAAGATTCGCACATGGGCGAGGATTGCGGCCGCGTCGGTGATGCCGCCGCACCAAATGCGCGCGGCCCGCTGCCGCGCCGGCGTGACACCGCGGCAGATCCGCGCGGCCCGCTGCCGCGCTTGCGCGCCGCCGCGGCGCATCGCCGCGCCGCCGGCCTGGCGCGGAGCCTGCACGCCCGCGACCCGGACCATGACGGCCTTCTTGACCTTGCGTCCAATGACTATCTCGGCCTGAGCAGGGACCCGCGGCTTATCACCGGCGCGATCCGCGCCGCGCGGATATGGGGCACGGGTGCCACCGGATCCCGGCTCGTCACGGGCACGACAACGCTGCACGTCGCGCTGGAGGCCGCCCTGGCGGGCTTCGCGGGTGCACCGGCTGCGCTCGTTTTCTCATCCGGATACCTAGCCAACCTGG
>WNFX01023886.1_pt1 | contig 10540 bp, 9 predicted proteins | sample 5400111 | NCBI WGS metagenome assembly WNFX01 (sample SAMN13153363, study PRJNA577476) | soil metagenome | isolation source: 40 cm soil or saprolite under grassland replicate 1 | place: USA:California | collected 2016-06-15 | reverse complement strand
GTCGGGCACGCTATAGAGAGGCGTGCCACTCCTAGGCGAGGCTGTAACACTCGCTGGACCCATTAAGGGGGTGACGCTCGATGTTGCAACTGCTCGCAGTGCTGTTCACGGCAGTGGCGAAGTTGTTTTTCGCAGATGGAATTTCACAGGTCTAGCGATGGCGTGGGGTCCCTCTCCCTTTTTCGTGATGCGCGGCGTCCGAGCGAGGAATTAGATCGTGCTTGAGAAGCAGCCGCAGTTTGATCGAACTAGTTTTCGCATCCTTCTACTGTTGGTCGCTACGGCGGCGGCCGGGCTGTTGGCCGCAGCTGAATGGTACGTACCTTCCCTTTCGGATCGATCGTTCTGGAATGCTCTTGTCGCTTTCACAGTCTTGGGCATTGCGAGCGATTCCTCGTTCATACCTTCACCGCGCATTTCGAATGCTGGCATAGGGTCCTCTGTAGTGTTCGTTCCTTTCTTAGCAGCAGTGCTCCTGTTTCAGCCGCCCTGGCCGGTAGTCATCGCTTGCCTCACGGGGCTGATATCGCAATTAATCGTGCGACGGAAGACACTAATTCGCGCCTCATTCAATACTGCCCAGTACATGCTGTTTGTTGGTCTGGGAGCCCTCGTTTATAGCAAGTTGGGAGGTCACGTAGGATTTGACAGAGTCCACGTGAATTTCGTTGCTTTCGCGGCCCTCGTCGTAGTGTTCTTCATTGTGAATCAAATAGCAGTTTCGCTCGCTTTGTTTCTGACAGCGGACATTCCGCTCCGCGAGGCGCGAAACAAGATTGCGGGTGATTCGCTTGTTTATGACTTAGTTTCAAGCACTCTCGCAATCGTTCTGGCGTTTCTCTATATCCAATTCCAGATCGTGGGACTAGCTGTTCTGGTTCTGCCTTTGTTCTTCATTCGCCACATGTATCAGATGAATCTGCAGGTGGAACGGGCGAACAGGGAATTGCTCGAGCTGATGGTGAAGTCAATCGAAGCTAGAGATCCGTATACGTCTGGGCATTCTTTGAGGGTCTCTGAGTACGCGCGACAAATCGCCCGGGAAATGGGATTGACCCCTAGGCAGGTTGACCAGATCGGAACAGCAGCGCTGCTACATGATGTAGGCAAGATATATGAGGAGTTTGCACCACTACTTCGGAAGGAAGGACGGCTGACGCCTGAGGAGCGGATGCTAATGCAGGTTCACCCCGTCAGGAGTGCGGAGCTCGCAGGAACGATTGCCGAGTTTCGCGGCAAGGTTCAAACCGATATCCGTAATCACCATGAGAATTATGATGGTACAGGTTATCCGGACGGTTTAGCAGCCGACGAAATTCCAATCGGTTCTCGCATCATTATGGTGGCAGACACACTTGATGCAATGACCACTGATCGGCCATATAGGAAAGCACTAAGCCTGCAAAGAGCGCTTGAAGAGCTTGTAAAACTTGCTGGTCAGCAGTTCGATCCAAAACTTGTAGGAATCGTCTGCAAATCCCCAGGACTTCGGCGGCTGCTGGGACCACAGACGACCACCGAAAGCGTCTCGCTACTCAGTATGGAAACCAGCGGGCGGAGTCGACGAGCCAGCGTTCGCGTCACTTAGCGACAAATCTGCACGGTCTGGACGCGACCTTAAGGTAATGGGACTCTGAGCCCTATCTAAAGGCTGGAGAAATCCTTGAAGCACGAGTAGCTGCCTTTTCCCAATCGCTCCAAGTCGTTCGAAAACCTCGAGCTCTTTGGCTGTTTCGTGCCTCACAGTTCCTTCTTGGAGTCCTTCAAGCCAGGCCTTCGTCGCAACTATGTCGAGGTACGAAAAGACCATGCTATTCTTCCAGTGAGCTGCCAACGACGAGACGGTTCTTTGTGCCTCTTCCATTTGGCCCAACTTTGCCATCCTGAAACTCTTTAGCTTCCAATAGGTGCCTGTCATCGGTATCGCTATTTCTCGCTCTCGAGATACTCCTTCCAGTTGACCGATCAGCTCCATAGCCAGTCCGATGTTCCTTTGCATAAGGGCGAATGAAGCGGCCTCAGCGAGGAATTGTAGTCTGAGCCTCCAGCGACGCTCCGGCCCAATCCACTTTGTGGCCTTCTCGAGGCAATCCATTGCCGCCGCCTCCTGACCCAGCAGCATGTACGGATCGATGAGATTTGTATAAGCAACCAACAAATAACTGGAGGAACATGATTCGCCGTGCTTGACGCCGAGCTGTCCGTAACGCACGGCATCGTCATAGTCACCGCGGTTCATCAGAACTGCACAGAGGTTTGCAGCAATTGTGCAGAGGCGGGCATCGTCGCCGACTCTTCGTGTCAATTCCAAAGCTGTTGAATACTCGTGGTAAGCGTCCTCGAAATGACCGAGGAAGTAATTGCTGATCCCCAACCCTGAATGGATGAGCGCGAGTTGGGCCGCATTCGCTCTGGGTTGACTAAGATGAAGCACGCTTCTAAGCCGTTTTCTGGCCTCTCCAGGGTCCCCGAGCAGAAGGCGACAGTAGGCTTTCGTAAGCATTGCCATGGGGACTTTTTCCAGTTCAGGCCTTCCCAGGAGTTCGTCGGCACCATGTTCGGCGATTTTGAATAGATCAGACGCCCCGTCTTCCGCTGCCGCTCTCGCACACTCGAATAAGGCTTCGGCGACTAGTTGTGCGTCTTCCGTTCGCGTGGCCGCTTCAAGCGCCGTCTTGGCAGCTTCGCAGGATCTAGACCCGAGGCCCCTGCTAAGAAGGAATTCCGCAGACGCTCGCATCATTGCTACTTCGGCTTGCTCGTGCAGTGACAGCGCGCTTTCAAGAGCGAGTTTCTCGATTATTGGAAGCGCCGGTTCTGCCTTGGATTGGCCAATTAGCGCCTTCGCGAGCAACAACTGCAGCTTATTGGACATCCCGAGCTCTGGGTCCAAGCTCCGGACCGCAGTGAGAATCTCTTCAGCACCGTGAGGCGCCCCAACCGCAATTACGGCTTCCGCCCCCTCGATGGCGAAGGGGTATGCGCGATCAACTTGTCCTCCTCGAAGGTGATGCCAGGCGATTTCAAGCCAGATCGCCTTGTCGTTAGCGTGACTCTTCTCGAGTATGTCTGCGACGCGCCGATGGAGATGCTGACGGGTCGTACCGGCTACTGCGTAATACGCCTGGGCTCGTATGAGTTCATTCCGGAACTCGAGTTCTCCACTTATCTCTCTCAGGTAGCCTTCATCCTTTAACCGCGACAACGCCTCAGCGGCCTGCCCAGGGGACAGGTCGATTGCTGCGTAAAGGACAACTTCGTTAAGACGACGCCCAAGGACTGCGGCGAGGTCAAGCGCCGCTCTAATGTCGGCTCCGAGGCGTCGGGTCTGACGCTCAAACACCACGCCAATCGCTCGTGGAATCCCAATACTTGGCGCCGGCTGCGTGTCGAGGGCCTCGAGGTCGCACAGCAACGACGCTGCCCCATGCTCCGCCCACTCTCGAGTGAGTAGTTCGATTGCGAGTGGGTTTCCTCCAGCCGCTTTCAGAATCCGCTCCATCGGAGGATCACTACGCGGCGCAAAGGAGGCGAGCTTCCCCACGAGTTGCTTGGCGAAGTCGGGAGAAAGGACTTCCAGGTCAAGCTGCCGCATGCTTTCAATGCGACCGTCCGACGTGAGAGCCCATGGCGCGCCAGACAGACGCAGTTCACTCGGACGGCCGGCAAGAACGAGCAGAACGCGCGTATCATTCAATTTTCTCGCCACCGAGTGTAGGATCGCTGTACTCGCATTCCGGCGCCCACTCTACCGGCTTCGGCACTCCCGGAAATTGGCGCAGAATCTCCGAGGTGATTCTCGTCAGCTCACTGAGTGCTTCGGGATCGGCTCCCCCAATCGCGCGCTGCGAAGCCAATTGCTTCACGAGCTCACCCAGCACCGCAAACGGCAGTTCCCGCTCGGCGTCATACGCCTGCGCCCGCGCGACGACCGCGCCATCCATCTGGCAGCTCGACGCAAACGCGTTGACGAGCGTGGTCTTGCCGACGCCGGGATCACTCGTAACGACCACGATGCGTGGAGACTTGCGGCGAGCCTCGAGCCAGGCGTCGAACAACACACTGAACTCGCGCTCGCGGCCGATGAGCGTCTCGGGCTCGAACCGGCGATCGGCGCGCTCCGGCGGATAACCGGGGACGCTGGCCCGCCCGGGCGAACGGCGGCCGTCGCGCAGCAGGTCCGCCATGCGAACCAGGTCGGGCCCAGGCTTCGCCCCCAGCTCCTCGGCGAGCCGCGTCTCATAGCGCGCAAACGCCTTGAGCGCATTGCTGCGGTCGCTGGCCCAGGCCCGCGCCTCCATGATGCCGCGGATGCCTTCTTCGGCGAGCGGATCGAGGTCCTGCAACCGGGAAGCATGCTTCTCGACAGTCGGGAAATCGCCGATGCGTCGCGCCGCGTCCATCTGGCGTACCAGGCAATCCCGCATCTGGGGGGTGAGGCGCGCGCGGAATTCATCCTTCCACTCTTCGAACGGCCGCGCGGCCGGGATCTCGAAACCGTCGAGGAAGGGACCGTCGATGCACACGTCGCTGGCGCCCAGATGGTTGACGTCAACGTCGATCCAGCCCGCGGCGAGACCGACCGTGGCACGCTGAATCACGACGGCCTGGCGCGCGACCTTTGCCTTGATGACCGAGAGACCCTGGGCCAGCGAATGATTGGCGAGCTGCGGCGCGGCCTCCGGCCACAACAGGTCGGCGAGATAGTCACGCGTGAATTGCTTGCCCGGTTCCAGGGCGAGACGAACGAGGAGGGCGAGGTGCTTGCGCGTACGGAACCGCACTGGTTCGCCGGCAACGGTGAACAAGGCGGGACCACCCAGGCTGTGCAATACGAAGGTGTGATTCACATACCAGCACGCGTTTTATTGATTCACCCAGAAACATTAGGTCGATGAATCAACGACCTGTCAACACGTTGAATTACTGGGTCTTGGGCGCTGTTTGGCGGGCTGCGATAAGCGAGTGTCAACAGGCCGGTTATGGTCGCCAACCAAGTGCGGTGCCCCCCCATCTAACTCTGCATGATCACGAAAAATCTCGCCGTACTGCTCTCGGTGGCCATCGCTCGGCCATGTGCGTCGCAAACTTCGCAGACTCGCTTGTGGGACGCCTCGATCTCCGGTGATACGATCGTCCTGGCCGCGGCGCTCCAGGACGGAGCGCGCATCGACTCACTCGATCGCCGCACCTCGCAAAACGGCCGCCGCGCGCTGAACTGGGCCGCCATCAACAATCGCGCGGATGCGATTCGATTTCTTCTGGCGCACGGCGCATCCATCGAGGCGACGAACCTCACTGGCTTCACGGCGCTGCATCACGCTGCCGAGTATGGATCGGTCGACGCCGCGCGCGTGCTCCTCGCCGCCGGCGCAGATCCGAAACACACGAATCTCGAAGGAGTGACGCCGCTGGCGCGGGCGCGGCAGGAAGGCCATCTCGATGTGGCGGAGCTGCTTGAGGCCGCCGAGCGCGGAGTACGGCCGAAAGGTCCTTAAGTCTTCTTGAGCGAAGCGCGCGACAGCGCGCGCAGCGAAGGACGTGCTTTAGGAGGCTGCCCTCCGCAGAGCGCGAAACGCCGCGGTCAACTCCGGCATCTGATGATTGGCATTCAGCCCGCTCGGCTGCGGTAACAACCACAGCCCCGCCGCGCCGATGCGCTCACGCTGCGGTCCGATCACCGCCTTCGGCCGCCCGAACGCCGCGCGATACGCCCCAATCCCCACTACCGCCACCCATTCCGGCCGATTGCGCTTCACCTTCCGCTCGAGCCGCCGCGCCCCGGCCCGGAACTCCTCCTGGTCCAACTCGGCCGCTGTCGCCGTCGCCCGCGCCACGAGATTCGTGATCCCATAGCCCCAGTCGAGCAGCTCGCGCTCTTCCCACGGAGCCACAGTGCGCGGCGTAAACCCGGCACGATGCAGCACCGGCCAAAACCGGTTGCCGGGCCGCGCGAAATGATGACCCGTCGCGCCGGAATAGAGACCTGGATTGATCCCGCAGAAGAGCACCCGCAGTCCCGGCGCAATCACGTCCGGCACGGTCTTCCCGACGGCCGCCAATACCTCGGCGCGCGTCGGGCGCGGGGGAGGAGCGGTCAGGATCTGCTGCTAATGCCCGACCGCGATAGTGATGTTGCGATACTCGATCGGCCCGTGATCGCCTTGAAGGAAAATCGGCCCCGGCGCGCCTTCATTGCTGTCGAGCGCACCGCCCGTCGGCCCTGGAATGTTCTGGCGAGCAATCACCTCGTGCCCGTTCAGCGCGACCGTGAGCAGCCGCCCCACCAACGTGATGTCGTAGATGTTCCATTCACCGGCAGGCTTCGCAGCAGCTTCGTTCGGCGCGATGAAGCCGTAGATCGCGCCCAGCCCCTCCGTCGCGACGACCCCCAGGCTGGGATCCTCGATCTGCACTTCGTAGCGCCCGCGCAAATAGACGCCGCTGTTGCCGCCCGCCGGGAAGCGAAACTCCACGTGCAACTTGAAATCGCCGTAGCTGGCGTCCGTCTGCAAATTGGCGCCGCCCTTGGCGTTCGCGAGCACGCCGCCCACGACCTTCCATTGATTCTCGCCACCGACCGGATGCCACCCGGTGAGATCCGCCCCATTGAAGAGCGTGAGGGGGCGGCCCCAATGCACGACACCCGCGCGGTGCAGGGCAGGGGCGCGAACACCGGTCAGCGGCAGCCGAGTCCCATCTGGCATGGTGACCGTCCCCGACAGACCGTCTCCCACTAGCGCCGCATCGAACCGCAGCTCGTCGGTTCCCGCTTCCCACTGCGACGGAATCGAGAATCGCAGCGTGTCGTGCGACCAATCGAGCCGCGCGATGGGACGCGCGCTCCCGACGACGCTGACATAGCGCCCCACCAGCACGTGGTTGCCCGAGACCTGCACTTCGAGCCACGACGGCAGCTTCCGGCCGTCACTCGCGGTGAGCGTCAAATCCCAGCGGCCTACGACCGGCGGCCGGTAAGGCTCCTGCGCCGAAACCAGCGGGACGAAGATGCAAGCTGACGTGCTTAGCCAGACGCTTCGATTCATTTTTCGCTACGCGCCATCGGAAAGCCACGCCGGCAAATCGGGCACGCCTGCATCAGCGGCTCTTTGCCGAAGCTGAGCTGCACTGGGCCAAGCGTGAAAGTGGTGTCGGTGAGCGTGACGGTCAGCGTCATGTTGTTGCCCATGATCCGGCCGCTGAACTGCGCCGGATGAAAGATCCCGGCATCGACCGGATGCGCGGTGATGTTCTGCTCGCCCGGCACGACGAATCGTCCGTCGGCATCCGGCACAATGAGCTGATGGACGTTGCCGTACGTGCAGCCGATGTGGACGTGCGCGCTGCTGTCGTCGGCGATTAGCGCGGCGTTCTCGCCGCCCCACAGGCCGAGGATACCTTTCGGCGGCCGGAGCGGACTCGACGGATCGCACGGGCCAAGTACGGCTGCAGCGGCTGTGAAGGCCAAGGCGGCTTTGGTGAGCATAGGAACCTCCTTACCAATCTACCCTCTGCAATCCACCTTTGGTCACTATGCGCACCCTAAGTCTACTGGTGGTCCTCACATGCCTCGGCCCGGCCCCGGCCGGTGCCCAACAGCGGCCCCCCCTCCTGGCCGGCCTCGATGCCTACGTCGCCCGGGCGATGACCGACTGGCGCGTCCCGGGCCTCGCCATCGTGGTCGTCAAAGACGACTCGGTCTTACTTCTCAAGGGCTACGGCGTCCGCGAGCTGGGCAAACCCGATCCCGTCACCGTACACACGCGCTTCGGCAACATGTCCACCACCAAGGCGTTCACCGCCATGCTCGTCGCCATGCTCGCCGACAGCGGCCGGCTGGCGTTCGACGATCCAGTGCAGAAATACCTGCCGCAGCTGCAACTCGCCGACCCCTACGTGACGCGCGAGCTGACCGTGCGGGACCTGCTCACCCACCGCGTCGGCTTCGGTGATCCGGACTATCTGTGGAGCAATAGCGGACTCGATTTCGCGACGATCGTGCACCGCCTGCGCCTCGTCCCCGCGACCACCAGCTTCCGGTCCAAGTTCCAGTACAACAACGTCACCTACTCCCTCGCGGGGGACGTCGCAGCACACGCCGCAGGCACGACTTGGCAATCGTTGCTGCGCGCCCGCATCTACGGACCGCTCGGCATGACGGAGAGCTACGCCGATGCGAGCGAGCTGCAGGCGGCCGGTGTCACGGATCTGTCGTCGCCGCACGGCATCGTGCGCGATACCGTCCGCGTCCTGCCGGCGCCGCTCAACGGCATCGACGGCATCGCCCCCGCGGGCTCGGCGTTCACAACCGCGACCGACATGGCCAAGTGGCTGCGCTTCTTGCTCGACTCCGGCAGAGTCGCCGGCCGGCGGCTCGTCAGTCCCCAGAACTTCGCCGAGCTGTTCAAGCCGCAGCAGACCCTCGCTCGACCCTTCTTTCCGACCGCGTCCCTCGTGCATCCGCATTTCCAGGCGTACGGGCTGGGATGGCGCCTGGCCGACAGCACGGCGGCGGTGCGGCGCGCGCAGGAGAGCAAGCGTGTCCCGAATACGCATCCCACGCTGCCGCTCGATCGCTACACAGGCACTTACGCGGACAGTCTGTTTGGGACGGCGACGGTGGGAATGGGCGACGGGCGCTTGACGCTGCAGGCGGGCACCGCGAAGGGCCAGCTGGAGCATTGGCAGTACGACGTCTTTCGCGTGACGTGGCAGGATCCGTTTTGGGATCCGTCGTACCTTGCTTTTGTAATCGATCCCGACGGAACGGTGGGACAGGTTCGTGTGGTGGACGGCGACCAGGTCTATCGGAGGGTGAAATAGCATGACGACTGCCGAGACACTTCTTCCCGAGTTCGATCAGGAAATGGCGATCACGCGCCGCGTGTTGGAGCGCGTTCCCAGCGACAAAGCGCAGTGGAAGCCCCACCCCAAATCGTTCGCCCTCGGCCACCTCGCCCAGCTCGTCTCCTGGATGCCCGGCTGGATCGCCAACACGCTGACCGAGAAGGAGCTCGACCTGGCCAAGAGCAGTGGCTATTCGACGGAGAAGACCGAGACGCTGCTCGAGGGGTTCGACAAGAACGTCGCCGACGCGCGCGCCGCGATCAAAGTGGCGAAAGACAGCGATTTCGCCGTCAATTGGTCATTGAAGCGGGGCGGGCACACGATTTTCACTCAGGCGCGCGGCCCGGTGGTCCGCAACCATCTGAGTCATCTCGCCCATCATCGCGGGCAGTTGACCGTGTATCTGCGGCTGCTCGATATCCCAGTGCCGTCCATCTACGGGCCGAGCGCGGATGAGCGGGTCTGGAGCTGAAACTCCTCTCCTACTTGGGCTGCCAGCGCGCTTCCTTGAGTAACTGAGCGATGATATCGGCGGCGGTCCGGCCGGCCGCCTCCGCTGCAAAATTGATCACGAGGCGGTGTGTGAGCACCGTCGGCGCGACGGCGCGCAGGTCGTCCTCGTCCGCCATCGGCCGGCCGTCGAGCGCGGCCCGCGCTTTGGCGCCGAGCACGAGGTACTGGGACGCCCGGGGGCCCGCGCCCCAGGAGATGTACTCTTTAATGAAGGGGAGAGCGTCTGCTTCGGGCGGCCTAGTCATCCGCACCAGCGTCACCGCCGCCTTCACGAGCGCCTGCGACACCGGAATGCGCCGCACCAGGTGCTGCATCGCGAGCACGTCGTCGGCGGTGAGGACAGGCCGCACGTCGGCGGTGACGTCGCCCGTCGTCGCCGCCACGATCGCCTCTTCCTCTTCCTGCGACGGGTAGTCCACCCGCAGCTCGAACATGAAGCGATCCAATTGCGCTTCCGGGAGCGGATAGGTCCCCTCCTGCTCGATCGGATTCTGCGTGGCGAGCACGAAAAACGGTGATGGCAAATGATGGGTCTGCCCCGCCGCGCTCACCTGATGTTCCTGCATTGCCTGGAGCAGCGCCGCCTGCGTCTTCGGGGGCGTGCGGTTCACCTCGTCGGCCAGCACGATGTTGGCGAACACGGGCCCGCGCACGAAGCGAAAGCCGCGCTTGCCGGTGTTGAGGTCCTCCTCGATGATCTCGGTGCCGGTGATGTCGGACGGCATGAGGTCGGGGGTGAACTGGATGCGTGTGAAGCCGAGGTCGAGCGTCTCCGCCAGCGTCTGCACCATCAGCGTTTTGGCGAGTCCCGGCACGCCCACGAGGAGCGCGTGACCGCCGGAGAAGATCGCGGTGAGGATCCCGTCCAACACGTCGCGCTGCCCCACGATGCGCTGCCCGACTTGCTCCAGCAGGTCACGGCGCGCGCCGGCGAGGCGCTCGAGCAATTCGACGTCGCCGGAAACCGGGGAAGAGGGACGGGGGACGCGGGAAGGGTTTGACGCCATTGCAGCGAAGGTAATCAGTCCCTACCCTCAAACGCCACATAGCGTTGCATGTCTGACGATTTGCTTGCGAAAAATTTCACAAGCGTCTAGGTTTCCGGGCGCAACATGACTCCCGCACAAAAAGACGAAGGCTCTGGCTACGAGTACTTCGGCATGTCGCTCAACTTTGCGAT
>WNFX01011554.1_pt1 | contig 10540 bp, 7 predicted proteins | sample 5400111 | NCBI WGS metagenome assembly WNFX01 (sample SAMN13153363, study PRJNA577476) | soil metagenome | isolation source: 40 cm soil or saprolite under grassland replicate 1 | place: USA:California | collected 2016-06-15 | reverse complement strand
CAGGTCCGCCTCCTCCAGGTGCGCGCCGGGCAGGTCCGCCCCCTCCAGGTGCGCGCTGCCCAGGCGCGTCCCCTCCAGGTGCGCGTCGTACAGGTCCGCCTCCTCCAGGTGCGCGCCGGGCAGGTCCGCCCCCTCCAGGTGCGCGCTGCCCAGGCGCGTCCCCTCCAGGTGCGCGTCGTACAGGTCCGCCTCCTCCAGGTGCGCGTCGCGCAGGTCCGCCGCTTCCAGGTGCGCGTCGCGCAGGTCCGCCCCCTCCAGGTGCGCGCCGCGCAGGTCCGCCCGCCGCAGGTCGGTGCGGGTGAGGTCGCGGGGAACTGGGTTGGAGGCGGCACGAGCGCGGCCGCGGCGACCAGCCCGGCTGGAGTGACCGTCCGGGAGGCGGCCAAGCACGGTCAGCACGGCCTGCAGGTCAGGAGCGCGCGTCTGCAGGTCCGGCAGGCCGGCCACCTGGTCGGGGGTGAGGTCCGCGCGGCCCTGACCGGGCAAGCGGGGCGGCCAGGGGGTGTACTCGCGGACGTGGGCGCACAGCACCTCCACCACGGTGGACAGGTCGTCGGGGGAGTCGCAGGCGATGCGCTCCAGCGCGTAGATGCCGCCCAGGCGCACGTCAAGCCGGTCGCGGGGGCGGTCGCCGCGCTGGCCGAGTTGGTCGACGGCGCGGGTGAACCGCTCGGTGACCTGCCCGGAGCGGTTGAGGTCCAGGGTGCGGGCGGTAAAGATCAGCCCAGTGGCCACCAGGCCACCGGCGAGGACCTGGACCAGGGTGGCGCGCACGTCGCTGCGGGCCTTGTACAGCTCCTGGTCGTTGGCGATCGCCCTGGCCGGCACCAGCAGCACGGGCAGCACGACCAGCACGGCCCCCAGCGTCAGCAGGGCCGCGGCCGTGACGGCGAGGCCAACTACGACCGGTCGTGGCCGCTGGGAAGGCCGCCCAGGCGTCTTCCGAGCAAGGTCGGGTTGGAACCAGCCGGCTGTGTGGGCTCGCCGCCGGATCTGCCAGCCGATGACGCCGGCGGCGACCAGCAGGGGCCAGGCGATGACCAGGATGGGCCAGGCGAGCCGGCCGACGGTCGCGATGGCGGCACCCAGAGGCGCCAAGCCGACCTGGTGGATGCCTTGTTGGGCAGCGATGACGGCCAGCGCAGCCGGGAGGGCCCACCATAAGGAGCGGGCGGCCCACAGGGCGTGAAGGCGACGAGACATGCCACGATCTTCGCATTCCACGCGGCTCCCATGCGGTCGCGTGGTCATTGGCCTGACGGTTGCGGCTGAGACCGGCGCGTCATCTACCGATCCCGGCTCGCGGACAAAGGCGGGGCCAGAATTTCTGAATACCATTCTCGGCCTGGAAGCGGTGGGGCCACCGCTCGTGCGCAGATGGAGCCAACGACTACGGACAAGGCCATGGGGCACAGTTTCCGCCTCCGGGTCTGCTCGTCGCGCTGGGTGCTGACAGGCCGACGCGGTCGCCCTGTCAGGCAGGCTGACTGGGCCAGTGACAAGGCGAGCGTCGGCTTGCTGGTTGAGCCGGCCGGCGGCGGCCGCCACTGCTCTCACCGTGGACACCGCGCCGGCCCTCGGGCCCGGAGCTCACCGCCGAGCTACTCGCCGCGCACTTCCCGCCGGCGACTGCGCCGTAGCATCGACGGCACTCACCAGGTGCTCGCCGGCGTTCCCTCGTCGGCTAGGGTGACAGCGTCGTCAGTGGCGCCGGGCCGGGTCGCGCTCGGCCTCCCAGCGCTGGAGCGCCTCGACGCCGGGGCGGGCGTAGCGGGCGAGGCTGCTGATCGACTGGTGGCGGCTCTTGGTCATCAGCATGGGCGCGGAGGCGCCGTCCTCGGCCATGTGGGTGAGTGCCGAGTGGCGGAGCTGGTGGAGGGTGGCTCCGGCATGTGCCTTGAACAGCTCCTCCGCGCGCCGGTACGACAGCCGCGCGGTGCCGTCCGGTGCCCGGTCGAGCACGGCGGGCGTGGTGCGGGACGGCCGGCGGGTGGTGAACACCGGGCCGGAGCGGCGGCCCTTCAGCAAGCGGGGGAGAAGCGTCGCCGTCCCGGTGCTCCAGGTGATCCATTCGACTTGACCGCCCTTGCCGGTCACGCGGGCCCGGCGGTTGGTCAGGTCGAGGTCGGTGACGTCGAGCGCCAGGACCTCGCCGGCGCGGGCGGCCGACTCGTACAGCAGCCGCCACAGGGTCTTGTCCCGCAGCGGCGCCGGCGCCTCCAGGATCCTGGCGACGTCGGCGCGCGACAGGGCCCGGGTGGTGTCGGGCCGGATGCGCCGGTGCCCGAGCGCGGGCAGCTCGAGGGTGGCGCCGTGGGCCTGGAGGTGGCGGACGAAGGCGCGGACGATGACCCGGTCGCGGTTCCAGGTGGCCGGCATGTGGGCGTCGCGGGTGCGCTGGAACCAGCCGGCGAGCTGATCGGCGTCCAGCTCGGCGACCGAGCGTCCGGGCCCGAGTTCGCGGGCCATGCCCTGCAGGACGCGGGCGTAGGTGGTGCGGCTGGAGGGGGTGAAGTCGCCGGCGTCGAGGTAGCCGGTGACCGCCTGGCCGATCGTGTCGCAGGGAATCTCCATGGGTGGAGCCTAGCTGGCGGGCCTGACAGCCCAGGTCGGAGCGATCGGGGTCAACTGCGGCGTCCAGGCCCCGTCCAGCGCGCTGTGCCTTGGCCTCCGCAGTCACGGGCGGGCCGCTCGCGTTGCAAGGTTGCATGGCGACGGGAGAATCCGTCAGCCGATTACTTCTTCGGACACCTCGACGCCCGCCCCCGAGGCCCAAGTCATCAGCTCCGGTCTGCCGTGCCTCCAGTAGTTGATGCGGATGGCGCCGCCGCTGGTCATCTGGAGTGCTTCAGGATATCCAAACTCCTGAAACAAGCCGGTGGCGAGGGTATAGGTCGCGGAGACGAGTGGCGGGCCATCTTCGGCCAGGTCGTCGATGTTGAACACGCCCACGGACACGGGCGGGCTGGTCGGCGTGTGCCGACCGAGCACTTCCCGTATCCCGTGAAAGCGGCTGTGCATGAGACGGGCAGGGAGCTGCTCGGAGACCGGCCAGACGGTCGCCCGCGCGACGGCGCTCCCTCCGGCGGCTGCTCGGTCGCGGGCGTGCCGGGCGAGGAACCGCAGGCCGCTCCACACGACGTTGACCACAGCCTCCTCGTGGAGTTCGCTGGCCGTCGCGTCGTCCCGGCGCCGATCCACGGCGGCGGCGAAGGACCCTGCCCCGCTCTCGTGCAGCTCGCACGCCAGCCACCGCGCCCCAGCGTCGTCGTTGCTGGTGCCGTCGGCGACCAGCCGACGGCCACCAACGAAGGCACGTGTCCACAAGAGAGCCCCGTTCAAGATCAGTGGCTGGTGTCCGACAATCTCTTGCTGGAAGTCGCGCATGGCCTTCATGTCGATCGTAAAGTGGCCGCCGAGGTCCGGCACGAGCGTCACCACGACATACGTCTGCTCCGACGTGTCCAGCCGGGCGATCAGGTTGCGCTCGTACTGGCCGAGGTCATCGAACCGGTTCTGGATTCCGGCGAGGCGGGTTCGGTAGGCGTCGGCGACCTCAGGCTCGGACAGGTATGTCGTCGTCGTCCCGTTGCGCCTGGGGAAGCGCAACGCTTCGTTCACTAGGACCGCATGGGGTCCCATCGGGCTTCGCGGCACCGCGATGAGCACGAACCCGCGCCCGGGCTGCCGCGGATCTTCGGCCCGCAGAACGTCGAAGGTGGGCAGTGGCGAGACCTGCGAGGCCACGATCTGCCGGATGCGGCCGACCTCGGCGTCGCTGAGGAGGACGCTGGTCACCGAGGCGGCACGCGCCTGGTCGTCTTCAGCGATGCCGAGCACGATCACCCCGCCGGCGGTGTTCGCCAGCGCGGCGACATCGCCGGCGAGGTCCCGCCGCTCCTTGTCGCTCTTACCGTATAGCGTGGCCTTGAAGTCGAGGTCGTACGCCTCGGCCACGGTGTTCGTGACCAGATCAGCGACCTGCGCATAGCCGAGGTCGTCGTCCAGCCTGGCGCCGAAGAGGCGTTCCAGCCGGCGAGAGCGAAGAGCAACCATGACTGTGAATGCTGCGCTCGCCAGCGGTTCAACGCCACTCGCTTTGGGCTCCAGCGGCGCTAGCGGCGACCAGGAGATCAGGGTTCTACCCCGAGAGCTCAGAGCCGGGCGTTCCGGCCTGATCGCGGAATTGTCCTACCAACGATCGCAGGGGGCGTCGGCCCCTTGAGACAGCTTTGTTCGCCTCGGATGAATGGGATTCTCTCGGAGGGCAGCTCGAGGGTGGCGCCGTGCGCCTGCAGGTGACCGACGAACGAGCGGACGATGACCCGGCCCCGGTTACGTCGCCGGTCCATGGACGACACCAGTGCGGGCGAACCAGGCGGCGAGCTCGCCGGCGTCTAGCTCAGCGACGGTACGTCCCGGGCCCGAGCGCCCGGGACTATCCCGCCGAGCACGCGGCGGTGGTGGGCTGGAGGCGGTGAAGTCGCCGGCGTCGAGGTAGCCAGCGATCGCCTGATCGATCATGTCGCAGGGAACAGTCCATTCCTCGCGCAGCACCTCTCGATTCGCGGGCCTGGCGAGGGCGACAGTGGAGGAGCGGGCCCAGCCCGCGGGCGGCGCCGGGACGAACGGCGGGTCGACGCCAGTGGTCCCGGGAGGCGGGGCCTGGGTGGCTCTGTGCTTGTGAGCATGGCCTCAGCCTGAGCTACGCTGCGGACTCCAGCGGAACAAGAATCGAGCGCCACAGTGACGAAGATCCTGCTCAGCGGACCACCTGGCGGCGGGAAGACCATGCTCGGCGACACGCTCGCAGCCGACCACAGCTTCGTTCATGCCGACATGGAGCCGACAACTGGGCGCTCGCGGAAGCAGCCTACAGGGCTCCGGAAGCCTTCCTGCGAGCCTTCCCCGACGATCGAAACGTTGTCCTGACCTGGGGATTCAGCCGCTCGTAATCCTCCACATGGTGCACGTGGTCGTCCGGGGAGGGTTCACGCCCGTCTGGCTGGACGGCAACCGGGCCCATTTCTTCGAGGGTTTCATGCGCCGGGAGCACGGCAACCCGATCATGGAAGCCCACTACCAGCAGCAGCAGTTGGAGAGGATCACCCAGGCCGGGGCCCTTGAGGCGATCGACTGGCGCATCGTCGACCCGTTCCAGCCTGACGGCACCTCGGCGGCTCCTCCTGCGCGGCTTCCTCGGCGAGGTCGAAGTCGCCGAGGTGGTAGCCCGGACGCGGCTGCACATTGGATCATCCGGACCTCGATGATCCCGCTTTCCCCAAATGGGAGGGCGAGCATGAATATCGTAGATGTCGCCACCGTCGCTGGTGGCGTGGCGGCCGTAGTGGCCGTGATCCTGACCCTGATCGACCGCCGACGGTCGCGTCGCGAGCGCGAACTACCGCCATCGGTACCAGCGGCCCCGACCGTGCCGCCGGAACCCGCGCATACGCCCCAGCCGATGCTAGAGGCCACACCTGATGCCTGGGGCCAGCCGGTGCCAGCCCTCGACACCGGCAAGGCGCTCTCCGACCTCCTGTCCATCGTGGCCTACCTGTTCGGCCTCCTGGCGGCCCTGCCCCTGCTGGCGGTCCGGCGGCGGGTCATCCGCTACCACGCCCTGCAGTCCATCGGGATCGACATCCTCACCTTCGGCTACATGGTGGCCGGGACGGTGGTCGGGGTCACCTGGGGGTTGATCCGCTATGGCGGCGATCCATTCCCGTCCAGTGACCCGGTGCTGACCGCCTTCGTGGCCGGCATCTTCGTCGTGGAATTGCTCCCCCGCTTCTACTGCATACTCCAGATCGTGCGCGAGCGGCCGGCGCGTGTCCCCTGGGTGTGGCGGATGGCAGCGACGCTCGCGGGTCGCGCGCCGCGCCCATAGCGGGGATTTACGTCGACCGGTGGCTGGCATGCTGAGGGAGGAGGGGCCGCGGCCAGTGTCTCGCACCTTGCCCCGATCCATCTCGGCCTGGACGTCCACAAGGACACGATCTCGGTCGGGGTCTTGCCGCCCGACCAGCAGGTCCCAGATGTCGACCGGATCGCCCACAATGAGGCATCGATCCGCAGGCTCGTGGCCAGGTTCCCCAACCCGAGGCTGCTGCGAGCCTGCTACGAGCTTCGAGTGATGACGTGTTGGCAGGCTGCGGGCCGGATCGGGGCAAACCCGGGCGGTACCAGCTCCTGGGTACCATGCGCGCTCAGGAGGTGCAGAGGATGGAGTCGACCTGGGAGTCGCGGGACCTGCCCGTCCTGGACGCGGTGGTCCGCTACTTCGACGAGCAACCTGAGGTGGCTCGGCTGACCTTGGATGAGGCCGCCGAGCTCACCCACCGGGACCGCATGGACGTATACAGGGCCCTCAAGCCGCTGGCTCCGGCCTTCGTCAGGCTCCAGGATCTATGGGGTGACCGGCCCGACGCGCTGGTCTGGGGGGTGACCGATGAGGCCCGACGGGCGGTTGGGCAGTGGCGATCTAGCATGATGCCCGCGGTTTCACTCGAACCAGAGCAGGAGGAGCTGCTGAAGACGCTTGTCGAAGCGTCGAGGAATGTGCCCCGCGACCAGCGGCAGGAGTTCCACTGTCTCAGCGATCTGAACGGGGATCAGATCCTGCATCCAGGGATCCCGAATCGGAAGATGCCCGTCTACAAGGGCGACATTGGCACCCTCGCGAGCGAGGGTCTGCTCAACATGACGGGCACCCGCTCATTTGACCTGAGTTCCCAAGGGTTTCGCCTCTACGGGGAGTTGCAGCATCGTTCGGGTGCTCCAGCGCAGCAGATCGAGGCAGAGCTGAAGCGCTATCTGGACTCTGATGCCTTCCAGCGGTCTTATCCCGAGGCGCATCGGAAGTGGGCAGAGGCCGACAAGCGGCTGTGGGCGAGCGACTCCCAGCAGCAGCTTACGATGATCGGCCATCTGTGCCGGGAGGCGATGCAGGAGTTCGCGGCCGCGCTGGTCAACCGCTATCAGCCTTCGGGCGTGGATGCCAACAAGGCGCATGACGTGGCGAGGATCAGGTTGGTGCTGGATCAGCACGCCTCGAAGCTGGGCACCACATTGGCGTCGTTTCTGGACGCGCTCCTCGCGTATTGGGGCACGGTCAGCGATCTCGTGCAGCGCCAAGAGCACGGCGCCCAGAAGGAAGGCATCCCGCTTATGTGGGAGGACGGTCGCCGGGCGGTGTTTCAGGCCATCATCGTCATGTTCGAGATCGACCGTGCATTGAGCTGATCGCGCGCAGCGGAAGGCCGGGCTGGTGCACCTCGAGCAGTCCGCCGACGAGCACCCAGGGCGCCGGCGCCGGTGGGAGCGAGGGGGCGAGTTCCATGCCCGGGCGTCAAGGCAGATCCTCTAGCGTGCCCCGGATTGCAGGCACGTGGTGCAGAGCCTGCTCTGCTCGGCAAACGTCTCGGCTAACGTTCCGCGTTTGACGTGGTCGCTCCTACCTTGACGGTCAGCCTTCCTGAGCTGCGCTGGTCTGCCAGCCCTACCCATAGTTGCCGGCCTGTGGTGTCCTCGTAATCGGCAGGTCGGGGGTTCGAATCCCCCCTCGGGCTCCAGGTCAGAGGCACTTTTCGGCCTTCTATCAAAAGCTGTCCGGCTAACGATCCTGCCGATTCACCGTTAGCCTGAGGTGCGCAGCAGTGGCGATCTACGCGCGTCGAGGCGGGTGCAAGATCCATGTCTACGCCGCCCTCCACCCGGTTCCGGTAGCCGCATCGCGTCAGCCGGCGGGTCCAAGGCAGCCGCTGTTCCACGTCGCCGGCCCATGGGCGCCACAGCCACGGGCGAGCCATGCGGCGAGCTCAGGCCCGAGCCGGGCCGGCTATGTCGTTGAGGACGGCGCATCTGGTCAGGATCGCGACCACTCGGAACGGGACCATTCAGGATCTCGACACTGGGGAACGCGACCACAAGGAGCCGTCCCATGACGCAGACCGCAAATAGGACCGACCAAGCCGGGCCAGGTCACCCGGAGCTGGTCGGGGTCAGTGGGTCCATGATCACCTCGACCGCAGCCAAGGCCCTCGCGGTCTTGCGAGTGTCCATGGGATTTGTGTTCCTGTGGGCGTTCCTGGACAAGACCTTCGGCCTGCACTACGCGACACCATCGGCCAAGGCCTGGATCCACGGCGGATCGCCGACCAAGGGGTTCCTGGCGGCGGTGGAGGTCGGACCGTTCCAGTCGATGTTCCACTCGATCGCGGGGAGCTGGTGGGCGAACGGGCTGTTCATGCTCGGACTGCTCGCCATCGGCGTCGTGCTCATCGCCGGCGTCGCGATGCGCACCGCGGCCGTGTCGGGCGTGCTGCTGCTGGCCCTGATGTGGTTCGCTGAGTTCCCGTTGGCGCAGCACACCAGTGCTGGAGCACCGGCCGGGTCGTCCAACCCGTTCGCCGACTACCATTTCATCTACGCCATCGTGCTGGTCGTCCTGGCCCTCACCTATGCCGGCACCACCTGGGGATTGGGCCGCAACTGGGCCCGGCTGCCCTTCGTCCACCGGCACCGCTGGGCGCTGTAGCACCAACTCCACCGGCAGGCCGCGACCGACAAGGTCACGGCCTGCTCCCGCGTCTCAGCACGTCTGCATTCGCAGGCGCCGGTCGCGCGGTCGCGGTGGCCACCGGTTCTTCGACCTCGTTCGGCAGGATCGCGGTCGGGCTTGCCGAACGCCAAGCCGAGACCGCCTTCCAGACCGGGCTGCGGGGCTTCTCGAAGCTGCTCGTTCGGGTCGCAGCGGTGCTGACGATCTCCATCTTCGTCATCAACGTGGCCTTCCGCCAGCCGCTGTTGGAGGCGCTGTTGTTCTCCCTGGCGATCGCGATCGGCATCACCTCCCCTTTGAGAATGTGGAGGTCAGTGCCGCAGATGGTGGCCGCCTCGACGCGGACCACCGCGTCGGTGTCGTCGATGATCGTGGGATCGGGCCCTCCTCCCCAGCCCTTCTGGCCGGGTCCGAGGTACATGACCGCATGCGTGGCAGCTCCTTCACGTCGGGGTCGGACGGTTCGCCGGCTTGAAGATGCCCACCCGTCATGATCATCCAAGCCTGCTCCTGTCGACCTCCCGGGACGGAGTAGCCGCTCCCGCTCCCATTGACAGCTCATCAGTGCCGGATCTCCGCGCGCGTGTGTGGATCGTGACCGCGCGTGGCGTTGAACTCATCCCTGGTAAGGCCTCGAGAAGGGGTCGAACTGTTCGCATGGGCCGAGCGGCACCCGGCCTATAAGCCCTTGGACCCTGGACACGGCGGCGTCTGGGCCGGCAGGCTCAGGCGCATCATTCCGCACCTCGGATCGAGGAGCACCGTCATGGTGGACCTGAGCAGCCGCTACCTGGGCCTGGGCCTGCGCACACCGCTGATCGCATCGGCCTCGCCCCTCACCGGCAGCCTGGAGGGCCTGCGGCGGCTGGAGGCAGCCGGCGCGGCCGCGGTGGTGCTGCCGTCACTGTTCGAGGAGCAGCTCACCCTGGAAGCCCACGAGGTCGGACAGCTGCTGGAGCGGGAGGCGGGCAGCCTGTCGGCGGCGCTGGCCCTGGACGACTACAACGCCGGGCCGTTCGGCTATCTGGCGCTGGTCGAGAAGGCCAAGGCCACCCTCCAGATCCCGGTGATCGCCAGCCTCAACGGCGTATCCCCTGGCACCTGGGTCGAGCACGCCATCCTGCTCGAGGAGGCCGGCGCCGACGCTCTGGAGCTGAACATCTACTACGTCTCCTCCAGCCCGGGGCTGGGTGGCTCAGAGGTCGAGTGGCGCTACCTGGACCTGGTCCGGGCCGTGCGGCAGACCATCGGCATCCCGCTGGCGGTCAAGCTCAGCCCCTACTTCAGCTCGGTGGCCAACATGGCCCGCCAGCTGGTTGAGGCTGGCGCCGACGCCCTGGTGCTGTTCAACCGCTTCTACCAGCCCGACCTGGACCTGGAGACCCTGGAGGTGACCCCTCGCCTGGTGCTGTCGACCTCCGATGAGCTGCGCCTGCCGCTGCGCTGGATCGCGATCCTGGCCGGCCAGGTGCCGACCTCCCTGGCCGCCTCGACCGGCGTGCACACCGCCGAGGACGCGGCCAAGGCGCTGCTGGCCGGAGCGGATGTGGTCATGATGACCTCGGCGCTGCTGCGCCAGGGGCCCGAGCACCTGACCGTTGTCGAGGCCGGCCTGCGGCAGTGGCTGGACGAGCACAAATGTCAGTCGGTCGGCCAGCTGCGCGGCAAGCGGAGCCAGCGCTCGATCCGTGACCCGGCCGCCTGGGAGCGGGCCAACTACATCACCATGCTGGCCACCTACCCCGACCAGGTCCGAACCGAGGCCCGCTGAGTGGACGTCCGCTCGTGGACGTCCGCAAGGCAGACAGGATTGAACTTCTGCAGGAGACGTCGAAGCGCTTCGGCCTTGCCCTCCACTCCCTGGTCCTGGCCCAAGTCTGACCAGGCGGTGTTGAGCCGCACGAGGGCGAGGACGATGATGAGCAACCGTGGAAGGGGATCGGATGAGGAGTCGAGCAGCTGCCGCGGCCGCTGCCG
>WNFX01019023.1_pt1 | contig 10541 bp, 6 predicted proteins | sample 5400111 | NCBI WGS metagenome assembly WNFX01 (sample SAMN13153363, study PRJNA577476) | soil metagenome | isolation source: 40 cm soil or saprolite under grassland replicate 1 | place: USA:California | collected 2016-06-15 | reverse complement strand
GCGCCTCGGCCAGTTGCTGACCGGCGGCACCGGCCAGCGCCAAGGCCTGTTGCAGCGCGTCACGGGCCGACTCGAATTCAGCCTGCCGTAACTTCGCGATGCCCGTACCCTTCAGGGCGTACACCTGTCCGATGGGATCGGCGAGATCACGTGCCCTGGCCAGGGCCAGCTGAAACGCGTCTGCGGCATCGGCCAGTTCTCCCGCCAGCAGGTTGGCCTCGCCCATCCGGGAGAGCACCTGCGCCTCGACCCTCTTGCACTGCGTCTCCCGGGTCAGCCGCAACGCGTCAGACACGAGTATCTTCGCCCCGGCGACATCGTGCAGGTCCAGTTTGACCTGGGCCAGGCCGTTCAGTGCGTAGGCGGCCGCTATCTTGTCCCCGGTCTTATTGAACAGGCTCAGGGCCTGCTCGTAGCATCGGGCGGCATCGTCGATCTGCCCGCTGAGCCGGTCGATGAGCGCGACGTGGCTGGCCACCAGGGCTACGCCCTGATCGTCGTCGGTGTCGGCGAACAGCTTGCGGGCCTCGGCAAAGACCAGGCGGGCATGATCGAACCGATGCTGGGCTACGTTGAGCGACCCGATGGAGTAGAGCATCGCCGCCTGGCCACGGACGTCGTGCGCCTTCTGGGTGGCCGCCAGGGCGATGTCGTTCGTCTCCTGCCAGTCGTCAAGGTAGATCCGCGACTCGAACAGCGTGATGGCGCTGAACGCCAGGCTCCAGCACAGTTCGACTGCCCCCATTTGGGCCGCCTGCCGTACGCCCGCGACCATGACGGCGCGCTCCTGGTCATACCAGGACAGCGGATCCCTGACCAGTTCCCTGACCAGCCGGTCCGGGAGCCGCCAGCGCGGTGCGTCGTTCCTCAGCCTCACGTAAGGACCGCCGTAGTGCTGGCAGTGCGCCGCCTCTGCCAGGTAGAGCAGCGCGCCGAGGGCGCGTTCGATAAGCGCCTTCCGCTCGGCCGCCGACTCCTCGGCCGCCAGCCGCTCACGCGCGAATACCCGGATCAGATCGTGAAAGCGGTAATGGCTGTGCACTCCGGAGCCGCTGTCCGTGGTCTCGACCAGCTGAGCGTTGACCAGATCGTCGAGTAGGTCCTCGGCCTCGAAGAGCGGCGCGTCGAGGAGCGCGATGCTGAGCCAGGCTGAGAAGACCGGCGGTTCGAGCAGGGCGAGTCGGCGGAACAGCCGTCGCGCCTGCTCGCCGGTGCTCTCATACGTGAGCGAAATGCTTGGCCGGATGCCCATGTCTCCGTGTCTGAGCTCGTCCAGCCGGCGCGTCTCGTCGGCCAGGCGCTCGCCCAGTTGCTGAATGCTCCAGTGCGGCCGTGCGGCCAGCCGAGCCCCGGCGATGCGCAGCGCCAGCGGGAGATGGCCGCAGTTATCGGCTACCTCGGCCGCGGCCTGAGCCTGCGACCGTACCCGATCGTCGCCTGTGATGCGCGCCAGCAGCTCAAGCGACTTGTCCGCATCGAAAACATTGACCGTTATGTGGATCGCGCCCGCCAGCCCAGCGAGCCTCCGTCGGCTGGTGATAATCACCCCGGCCGCTCCGCTCCCCGGGAGCAGCGCCGATACCTGGCTTTCGCCCAATGCGTCGTCGAGTACGACCAGGACCTTGCGGTCAGCGAGCAGGTTGCGGTAAACCTCAGCCCGCTCATCAAGACCCTCCGGCATTTGCGGAGCCGGCACGCCCAGCGCTCGCAAGAAGCGCTCGAGCACTCGCATCGGCCCGACCGGATGCGAGTCGCCCCCGTGCAGGTCCGCGAACAGCTGCCCGTCAGGAAAATGCTGGGCCACGGCATGCGACGCGTGCAGCGCGATGCTGGTCTTGCCCACTCCCCCTTTGCCTACTAGCGCCACGACCGGCACGGCCAGCCGCTCTTCTCCACCGGCCGCGGGGATCAGATGCCGGTAGATCCGGTCGATCTCCTCGGCTCGTCCGGTGAAGTCCGCGATGTCGGTGGGCAGCAGGTTCGGAACCTGCATTTTCACCGGCCGCATCCGGACCGGCGGCGCGGGCGGGTCAAGGGCCGGGTCCGAGGTGAGGATGGCGTGCTCGAGGTGCTGCAGTCGCTCGCTGGGCTCGATGCCCAACTCGTCGATCATGGTGCGGCGGCCTTGCCGGTACACCTGCAGCGCCTCGGCCGTGCGTTCACAGCGGTGCAGGGCGAGCATAAGCTGGCCGCGCAGCTGCTCCCGGAGCGGGAATTCCTCGACGAGTTCGGCTATCTCGCCGACCAGCTCGCGATGTCGGCCCAGCTCGAGTTCGAGGTTGATCCGGTCTTCGTTGACGGCAATCCGCTGCTCATCCAGGCGGCTCGCCACCACCCGGACCAGATGGCTGTCTATGCCGTCGAGCGCGGGCCCTCGCCAGAGCCTGAGCGCATCACGGTAGAAGCCGACGGCCTGGTCGGGCTGATTCGCCGCCGTAGCCGCCCGAGCCGCATTCACCAGCTCCTTGAACTGCAGGGAGTCCAGCCGCTCGCTACCGACCCTGATGACGTAGCCGTGGGCCTGCGTCGAGATGACCGGCTCGCGGCTGTAGGGAGCCAGCAGCCGCCGGAGTGAGGAAATGCTGATCTGCGCCTGGGAACGGGAGGTCGGTGGCAGGTCTTCGCCGTAGATGGCCTCGAGCAGCCGGTCCGTGGTGACGACTCTGTTGGCGCGGAGCAAGAGCATTGCGATTGCGATTTGCTGCCTGGTGCCACCCGGCTCTAGCCGTTCCGGGCCGACCTCAATCTCAAGTGATCCGAGTATCTTGAATTTCACCGAGATCGATGCTCCGTACCGGACTCAGCGATCGGGGTTCAGCCCGTTCGGGGATCGATCCCTGTTCAGAGTTGCGTCTCTTCTTCGAGTGACCAAATATTTAGCGAGGCAAATAAAATCGCACAAAGATCATGTCGACAAGCAAAGATCGTGTCGACAAGCAACTTACACATTAGACCTTTTTGCGGTCCACGGTCAACCGGCGCTTGCGGGTATATGCCAAAGATTCCTGGCGGCTGGAGCCGCAGATCGCCATCGGGCTGCTCATCGATGGCGGCCGGGTTCCCGCTGATGGTGCACGCGTTCGAGGGCAACATGGCCGAGACCATTCTGTGGAATCAGATTGTCCGGCTTTGCTCAGGGTCCGCTGTGGCGGACGTCGATTACCGGTGCTGCCTGCCAGTGCCGGAGGTAGCGAGCTGGCGTGGTGTCGGCCCGCAACCAGCGGTCCACCCCGTCCCGCTCACAAACCTGCAGGTACTCCGCCAGCCCCGGGCATAAGCGTCAATCGTCCGGGGAGCACGGCCAAGATCAGCCCCATACCCGCAGCCACTGGCGGCCCGCTCGTGCCTGCCCAGCACCGGCCACCTGTCCACCCACGTCGCCGCAGCCACGCCCCCGCAAGACCCCGTCCCAGTCAGCTTGCGGGAGCCGCTACCGTGCGCAGCCTCCTCGATACGCAGCGATACAGCTGTGATTCCAAGTAACTATCAAGACCATGCTGCCGGTGATCAAGAAGTTCATGGCCGCCCATCGGCTGCCGGGTATCACCGTGGTGGCCGATGCGGGCATGATCTCCGAGGCCAGCCGGAAGGCGATCAAGGGTGCCGGGTTGTCGTTCATTTTGAGGATGCGCATCCCCGGGGTCCCTTATGCGGTGGCCGGTGGCGCCCTGCCGAGCTGACCGCCGGAACCGGCCACGACCGCTTCGACTTCACCATCGGCCTGATGATGGACGGCCTCGCGCACCGCTAGGCAACGAGCCGCCGCCTCACAAGACGCTGATCGGCACCTCGGCCCAGTTCTCGCTGGCGGGCTGACTCGTGCAGCAGGAGATCTCGAGGGTGTACGCGCTGGCCTGGACAACCAGGGAGTCGTTCGCCCAGACAGCCGTCCGCGGGCCCACACCTCCGGCGGGGAGGACGGCGAACTGGCTATGACGGATTCATTTTGGGACCGTCCTAACAACCCAGCCGCCGCTGTTGCCGCCCGGGCTAGCCGTGACGGACGCCAGAGGGGTGCGTGGCCGGACGGGCACCGGTGCTGGCACGAGCGGGGACGGCGAAACCCAGGACCGTGATGGCCCCGACAGTCACGACTACGACAGTGAGCACTACCGCGAGGACGGCCACGGCTGTGCTGACCATGTCACAAACCCTCTCACCTACCCGAATCGCGGGTGACCTAAATTTACGAAATGTAACCTTTCGTACCTTTATCGATCTGCGAAGCCCCACGGATAGCGCGGGCAGCGAAGCTAGGGGGTGTTCGCTCGGCGCGTCGGCGAAGTAACGGCGGCGCGCCAGCGAAGTCGTCGGGATCATCGTGGGTAGCGGGAGGAGGACTGTGATCGCAGCCCCTTGCGGCGCGCGACTGCCTGAGTTCGCGCGCAACCGCCAGGCTCGGCCGCGCGCGACTGCCTGGGCTCGGGAATACCGAAGGCTGGTGCCCGCAGAGATGAAGATCGTTACTCAGGTATTCAACAGCACGTACAGTAAGCCGGCGGTCGAGGTCCGCGCAAAACTGGCTCTAGCCAGCGAAAATGGCTGGGTGAGGTCGCCGAGTCCGAAACTAATTTGCGAGGCACATGAAACTGGTGGGCTGTGTCATCGGAAATACTTCGCCGTACGGGTGTGAGCGACATCCACTTCGGAGTGCTGGGCACTCTTGAAGTGCAGATCGGCGCTGCTCCCTGCCCGCTCGGCCCGTTCAAGCAACGTGTAGTCCTTGCTCTGCTGTTGTCCAACGCCAATTCTATTGTGCCGGTGGATCTGCTCGCCGAAGCGCTGTGGGGCGACTTTCTTCCCCGGACTGCCTACAAGAACCTCCAAGTCTATATTTCCACGCTCCGCCGGATTCTCTTTTCCGGCAACGGGCAAGCTCGCCTTGCGTACCGGATTCGTGGCTACCAGATTGAATTGAATACCAGCGAACTGGACGCGCTGTTGTTCAACGATCTGGCCCACCAGGGCCGCATGGCGCTGCGCGACGGGGCGGTGGCCAGCGCGGCCCGGACCCTTGAGGCCGCGCTGGCAATGTGGCGAGGCGACGCGCTGATGGACCTGCGTGGGGTGCCCGCCATCGAGGCCGAGGCCGTCCGGCTGGAGAATCGCAGGCTGTCGGTCTACGAGGACTGGTTCGAGGCCGAGTTGGCTATCGGGAACCATGCCCATGTCCTCGACGCGATCGAGGACATGGTGCGGCGCCATCCGATGCGCGAACGACTGCGGACCGCGCAGTTCGTGGCGCTCAACCGGTGCGGTCGGCGGGCCGAGGCGCTGGCCGAGTACGAGGAGCTCCGGCAGTTGCTCTCCCGTGAGCTGGGGCTGCAGCCAAGCCCCGTGCTGGCGCGCCTGTACCAGGCCATCCTGACCGATGATCCGGTCCTGGACGCGCCACGTGGCACGAGTGGGCCGGTCCGGCTGTTCGCCGACACGACGGCCCACCTGAACCAGCTGACCAGGGACTTGGCGGACTTCACCGGTCGCGAGGAGTTCACAGGCCGGCTCGTCAGCGCGGTTCAGGCCGAAAGCCGTCAGGTCCAGGTCACGGTCATCAGCGGACCTCCCGGGGTGGGGAAGACGGCGCTCGCGGTGCACGCCGGGCATCTTTTGATGAGAGAGCGCGCGGATGGCCAGATACTGGTCAGGCTGCGATCCGCCTCGGGGGACGCGCGCCCCGCGGGCGGGATTCTCGGCGAACTGCTGCGCAGCTTCGGGCTCGGGTCGCGGCTGCCACGGGGTCTGGAGGAGCGTGCCGCATCTGGGCGGGCTCGAGGCGGCCGATCACGTCACGCTTAAACCGTTCGAGGTAGCGGAGGCCGTGGCGCTGCTGGCGAAGGTCGCCGGTGACGACCGGGTCCGGCAATCGCCAGAGGCCGCCGAGCGGATCGCGGTCGCTTGCGGGATGATGCCCGTGGCCATCAGGATCAGCGGCGCGAAACTCAATGCGGAACCGAGGGCCACGCTAGCGGACCTGGCCGCCCGGCTGGAGGACGAGCGGTACCTGCTCGACGAGCTTTCGGTTGGGGATCTCACGATCCGTGCATGCGCCGCGGAATACGAACGGGAGCTCGCTGGCCGGGACACCGCCTCGTTCCTGCGGCTCGGGATGCTGCCCACAAGCCGTTTCACCCTGGACGATTTCGCCGCGCTGAACGGTTCCGGGCACGAGGCGGAGGCCGTGCTCCATCGCCTGGTCGCCGCGAACGTGGTCAGCAACATGACCCCGGCCGACGCCGACGGCCAGCAAGTGTTCAGCATCCCGCGCTGGCTGCAACTGTACGCTCGCGAGCGCCTGCACGCGTCTTCCTGACCGCTGCGCGGGCCAGCGCTAGTACGACGCCGGCCTCGGCGAATCCGCCGCCAAGCAGCCGGTTCTGGTGCAGATGCAGCAGCCTCGCGGCAATCCGGGCCGAGTCCTGAGCGGGCAGACTGCCCCTGAGCCGCTGCCAGTAGGTGCGCATAGCCGCCGCCCACGGCTCCGTTCCGTCCGTCGGGCCAGGGTCGAGGCTGAGCAGAAGCGCCGCTGTCCCATCGGTGAGCTCGCGCACCATGGCCCGGCGGCCCGGTGTCAGCCGCACCTCGGGGGGCGGGACCTCCCGCTGGCCAAGGGTCACCGCCAGGCAGGCGAGGCTGGCGGCGGCGAGCTGTTCGGGAGTTTCCGGCCGCCCCGCTGAGTTACCCGGCCATGTGGACAGCATGCTGATGACCCAGCGCGAGTCGGTCGCGAAGGCGCGTTCCGCGTCCTCGATCATCGACGCACCACCGTACTGTCGGGTCTCCGGCTCGTACGTGTCGAGCGTGACCCGCCGGCACAGCCCGGCCGCGCACAGCGCGGATGTCCAGTCGTACAGGGCCGGCAGCAGGCGGTCGCGTAGGCGCGTCGGATCGCCGTGGAACCGGATGCGCAAGTGGTGACCTCCGGCCTCACCAGGGTCCTGATAGCGGATGAAGAACCAGCGATCGACGCCAGCGTTGTCGGCGGCCGGGAGCAGTTGCGTGCGCTGCCATCTGAGCACCTCATCCTGCAGGTCTGGCGGGGCGAAGACCTTTGCGTACAGCCATGGGCCTCCTGGTAGCTCGAGCCCACGCCGTTTGTGCTGATTGTGCCCTTTGTTTGACTCTTGACTTTTGCGCTGCTGCCCGGTGCGGGGAATCGGCGGGGCAGAAGCCCAGTGCGCGCCGGGGACCGCCCGCCGGAATAGCGGGAAGACGATCTCCGCGGTATGCGGGCCGTCTGGACTGGTCAGCCAGCTTTGTGTAGCCGGTGCCGCCAGCCCGCCGTTCAGTTCGGACACCGTTCCGGCGGGGGTGCGCCCGCACATCCGGCGCAGCAGATCCACGTGCGCCGGGTCATCGAGGTTGAGCGGGAGCCGCTGGTCGTCCTGGCCGCAAAGCAGCCAGTTCGGCACGCCGCTGACCGCGCGCCAGGCGTCAACCGCGGCGCGCCAGCGGTCCATGTCGCCGCGCCGGGCGGCCGCGCCAAGCTCCGGCGGGAGGTTCCAGCTTGCCGGCGACAAAACCACGCGGCCGATGCGCACCCGTGGCCGAAAGGGCAGGCTCAGGGCGGGACCCCAGCGCCAGGGCCGCCACGCGGCGCTGCGCGCCGACGCGAGGGCGAAAAGGAATCGTGCGACCGGCGGAGCGGCATCCGGCCTGAGCATCGTGTAACAGAGCGGCTCGACGAACTGGTCAAGGGTCGGGCTGAACAGCCACAGGCGGCTGCGATCCGCGCAGACAGCGAGTTCCCGCACGGGCAGATCTCCGGGCTGAGCGTCATGGAGACCGACGGGTATCCGGCGGGCGGCCCACCCCGTCTGTGCCACCAGGTTGCCCAGGCGCGGGTCGCGCGGGCGGAAGACCACCTCCGCGTAGGTGACGCGACCGGATACGGTACCGGGGTCGGCCGCGGCGGCCGGCGGGAGGGCACAGCGCCTGGCCTCAGGCAGCAGGTAGGCGAACCGCCCAAGGCTCGCGCCGGCTTGCAGCGCGCCGCCTTGCGGGGACACGGCCAGCAGGAACTGGCCCGATTCGAGTTCGGCCAGCGAGCGGGAGATCAGCTCGGCATGGAGTTCGACGGACGCGGGCGCGAGACAGGCGTCCGGTGATCGAGAGCGCAGGTGAAGGCGTTCCAGAATGCTTTCGTCCAGCGATATCTCACGGCGACGTCCGGCGCCGGCCGCCGCCGCCACTTCCAGCAGCGCCGCGTCGCGATCATCATCATCGTCGCCTGGCGCCGGTGCGGGCTGGCCTATGCTCTCGACCTCGTCGAGCGCGTCAGGCAGCGGCACGAGCTGACCGTATCCGTAGCGATCGACGAACCTGCGGTGATAGAACCGCGACGCGTGATCGCCCAGGCGGCGGCTCGAGGCGCAGCGCCATCCGGTCTCCGCCGCGATCTCGGCTTCTCGCGCCACTTGAGGCGGTAGCCGTACGCAGGAGTCGAGTGCGAGGTCGGCATGAAGCAGCGGTTCTGCCGGCAGCACGGCCTGCATGCGCGCTCGGATGTCGTCGAGCGCCGCCGCGGCCTTTTCGGTCCCGTGCGCCTGCACAAGACGCACCAGCCGCATCCGGTCGCGAATCGCGGCGAGTTCGGAAGCGACGCCGGGCACTGGCCTGCCCGCGTCACCGGGCCCTGACGCTGACAGCCTGAAAAGGACGTGGCCCAGCGGATCACCCGCGCCGGGCGGCGGCAGCAGGTCGGTGTCAAGGACTCCGTAGCTGATCAGCTTCCGCAACATCGCGTGGAAGCGATCAGCGGGGATCTGAGACGCGGCTGCCGTCAGGCATGTGGTGAGCTCGCCGAGATCCACGCCTCCGGTGGACGCGTTGATCACCAGCTCGATCAGCCGCGTCGCCCGCACCCTGATTTCCGTCGCTTCGAGGCTGTCGCCAGCGCCTTCGTGGTCCAGCTGACGCCGGACCACGAAGGCGTCCTGCGCCCGATGCATGTGTGCGCTGGCGGTGATCCGCACCTGGCCGAGGCGGGCGCTGGGATCGCGTTCGATGCCGCGGACGACCCGGTTCAGCCACCGGGCGTCCGGGCGCAGGCCGACGAGATGACGTGCGCCGAGGCTTCCCGTGACCGGCTGGCCGAACGACCCGAGCGTGACACCGGCGAGCAGGCCGAAGGGGGTCGGGCGGTACGCCATCCGAAGCTGGTACCCGATGAGCGAGCTCACGAGCCGGTCGAGCTTGCGTCCAGCGGCCGGCAGATGGTCAGCCGCCGACCTCAGCGCGCGGGCGAGGTCCGGGCTGGACACCTCAAGCGCGTGGCTGAACTGTGGGTCGGCCGCGAGGTGGCGGATGAATGAGGCGGGCTCGGCGCCCGCGTCCGATGTCTGGCCTAGATGGCCCGTCTGGCCGGGTCGGTCCGTCCGGCCGGTCAGCCGGGACACGGATCGGACCGGGGCGCGCACCACGACGGTGTCGGCGCACTCGTACAGCTTGTCGAACCGGTTCACAACTGTGGCCAATTCAGAACGCAGGTGGGGTCCGGAGACAATGAAGCCTCGCGGAACAAGAACAAGGAGGCGCGCGTGAGAGACGGAGACAAGCTGGACAAGCTCCGCGCCGAGGGGTATGCGCTGGACATGCTCAGCGACGAGCAGCTGGACATACTGCGGGATCTGTCCGACAACGAGCTTGGCGTGCTCATCGAGGTCGGGCATCGGCTGGCCGCCGAGGAGCCGGAAGTGACCGCACACGCGCCGATGACCATCGGCGGCCTGTTCTTCTGATCGGAAGGCCCGCTGATCAGCATGTCTTCTGATCAGCAGGCGCCGCTGTCCGGCAGCGCAAGCCACCATGGGCTGTCGGCGGCCCATCTGATGGTCTTGGCCAGACCGGTCCGCAGCGAGGTATCGCTCTTCCAGCCGAGCACCGAGCGGGCCTTCGCGGTGTCCGGGATGCGCCGTGGCAGGTCTTGATAGGACGCGGTGAGCTGCTCGCTGGTGTCCACCGGAGTTACCCGGGGCCCGAACCCGGTCAGCTCGGCGATCAGCGCGATGGCCTCGGCCACCGTTGTCTCGGTGGTGCTGCCGACGTTGAAGACGCCACTGGCCGCCGCGGGCTCGGCTGCGGCGCGTAGCGTTCCGTCCACCGCGTCGTCTACGTAGGTGAAGCACCGGGTCTGCGTGCCGCCGTCGTAGACCACCGGCTGGATTCCGTTGAGCGCCCGGTGCACCGACCGGCTGATCACGAACGCGGGGCGCTGGCGCGGTCCGTAGACATTGAAGTACCGGACGATCGTGGCCGCCAGTGCGTGCTGTCTGGCGAATGTGAAGGTGAGGTGCTCGGCTAGCGCCTTGCTGGAGGAGTAGATCCAGCGATCCGTGGTGGTGGGGCCGAGCACGCGGTCCGCGTCCTCGGCCCACGGCACCTGGGGATTCTTGCCGAACACCTCGCTGGTGCTGGCCAGCACCATGTTGGCTCCGGCGCGCAGGGCAAGGTCGAGCACGTTGCGGGTCCCGGTGAGGGTGATGTCGATGACGTCCAGCGGGCGCGTCAGGTACTGATCGACGCCGACCACGCTGGCCAGGTGG
>WNFX01007101.1_pt1 | contig 10541 bp, 14 predicted proteins | sample 5400111 | NCBI WGS metagenome assembly WNFX01 (sample SAMN13153363, study PRJNA577476) | soil metagenome | isolation source: 40 cm soil or saprolite under grassland replicate 1 | place: USA:California | collected 2016-06-15 | reverse complement strand
TGATGGCTTGCCAGTCTGCTCTCGGGTCAGTTACTAGTACGACTTGTGGTTCGGCGTGTTTTGGCTGTAGAGGATTGGATATGAGACCAGGCATGAATCGGCCGACTATCGGCATAGCCTTGGTGAGCTCCGCAAACCTATCGATTGGAGTCTTGCCGTAGAGTCTTGATGATACTGCCAGTACTCGGCCTGGTTCGAAGCGCGCCATGAACTTGGCGGCCACTCGGATTTTCTCGTTCGTCTCTCCGATGTTTAGTATGAAGAGCCCGTCGGGTCTAACTCGGAAAATGTACTTTTCCATGTCCACCGTCTTGATCCGGGTGCCAATGTGGAGACCCGCGGCCAAGAGCTCTTCCAGTGAGAGGAGAAGGTTCTCCGCTCGAGGGATTGCTTCTCTATCCTCAAAGTCTTGGCTCTCCATGCGACCAAGACCCTAAGCGAGTTCAGCCCGTCTCTTCGCGGTCACTTGCGGATATTTCAGGAACTCGTCGATTAACTCGACGTGTGTTATGAGCATCCGTCTACAGCAGTACCGCCGGATTCCAAGTTCGTCGAGGACTTTCTGGGGCTTGTCGCCTGCTCTTACGCGCTGGTTGAAGGTTTCCCACTTGTCAGCTATCTGCTTTCCACACGTGAAGCATCTTACAGGTATTATCATAGGTCAATCATTACCTGTACGATTTTTGTTTTCTTCGTCGTGCGCTTGGTCCACCGAACTTTTTGGGTTCTGTGACTCTCTGGTCTCCAGCTATCATGACTCTATCGTAGGCGAGGAAGGTCTTTCTCAACTCACTTCCCTTCGTCCAGCCTGCCAACGCTCGGGCTATTGCTATGCGGGCAGCTTCTGCCTGGGCCATCACTCCGCCACCCTCGATGCTGACTCTGATATCCACGCCTTTCGACCTTTCCCCAGCTATCAACAACGGCTCCTCGATCTTCATTCTTGCGACTTCTGGGTACATGTGATCGAGTGATTGATCATTGATGTAAATGCGTCCTTTCCCAGGTCTCATTATTGCTCTCGCTATCGCGGTTTTTCTCTTGCCTGTTTCAAGTGAGAGTTTCTTCTTCTCGCTCACTGTGGATAGCCTCCAATCTCACCGGATAATTGGGCGATGGTGATGTAAGGAACCTTTAGTCTTGAAGCGTCGGCGTCAGCAACTCTCGTCGCTGGACGATCCTGATATTCGCTAGGGGTGCCGATGTAGACTTTGACTCTGTGGAAAGCGTCTTTGCCTCCCGTTTTCTTCCAAGGCAACATTCCTCGTATGACTCTTCGGACGTAGCCGTCGGGCTTGCGCGGATGGGTCGGACTTTTCTTCAGGTTTCCGAGCGTTCGAGTCTTTAGCTTCAGCTTGGCTCTACCGACAACTCGCGCCTTGGTTCCGGAAATGACCGCGCGTTCTGCGTTTATGACCACCATGCTCTTTCCGTCAAGAGCCTTCTTGGCCACGTAGCTGGCCATTCTTCCCAGGATCAAATTGGAAGCGTCAACAATCTCTTCAGGTTGGGCGACGGCTACTGTCTTTTTCACTTTTCAGAAATTCCTCCGAGTCCTTCCTCGAACCCCAAGGTTTTCGCGTTGATGAGCCGGGCGGCATCTAGAACCAACTTCTCGGGGGGTAAGGTTCCCGTTGATTCGACAAAAAAATTGAAAGTCTTCGCCTTCGGGTCGTAACTGTAAGTGCATGCTGACGCTGGCTGCCACTTTGCATGGTCTCTTCCTCTTCCAAGCCGCGCGTATGCTTCAAGCTTGATTCTCTGGCCTTGGGCAAGCTTGACGATCGGGACTTTGTCGGAGACAGGTTTCACTTCAGGGTTCTCCGGTTTCAGATTAGAGGTGTAAACAACCTCAACGGGGTCCGAGGCCTCGACCTCTAGCGAGAGTGATGCTCTACACTTTTCGCAACCAAGTTCGCTCTTGCAAGTGCATTCCTCGGGAAGATTGTAGCTCTGATCAGTTGTGATTGGGATGAGCCCGAGACGATGGGCCAGAATCTCATCGTACATTACCGAGCTGTTCTCCAAAATCATGACGTCTTCAATCGCCATCACCGGGACCTCGGCGAGGATTATCCGGCGAAGCGCGTTAGCAAATGCGGGTGACACATCAGAGAGGACAAAACGGATAGTGTCCTGTTCCTTGATGAGGAGTTTTATGTCCATCTAGTTATCATGCTTCCAACGCGAAGCGTCCAGCCCCGACCGGCCGGACTTTATTTAAAGCTGTTCACGAAAATCTATGTCAACATCTGATTCTTCAACATTTGCATTCGCTGAAAACGCGATCCTTAACGCCGGAAGTCAGGCTGGCTAGGTCAATTTGGTCTTCCTTCGTCCTCGGTCCAAGTTTGGGAACATTTGCAAACTTGTCTAATTGCGTGGCGGTCCGGTGGAGGGCTATGATTTAGGAGCCGAAGGTTATGATTCCAAAGTAGATACTCACGAGCCCGATCACGATCGCGACGGGTGGAAAGGCAAGTACTGTTCCAATGAACTCAAGAATATCCTCGACGAATCTAAGGAGTGTGTAGACGATCAGAATGGTAACTATGAAAACTATGCCCAAGATAACCGTGCTAGAGACCGAGAACGCTACGTGAAGATACGCGGCCGCGAGGATACCAATCCCGAGGGCTATCAAAGACGCCCAGCGTACGTTGCGGAGCGGGCGAGAGAAGAGGAGAATTCCGAGAACAGACATGACAACCAAGTAGTACTTCAGGTACGGATTCGAAGTCGACCCAGGCGCAAATCCTATTCCGAAAATGCCGGATAGGATGCCCAGTCCAAGCGCCAAGTCTATCGCAACGATGATTATTGCGATTCCTACCGCAAGGCCCAGAATGACTAGCCCCTTCTCTAGGCCTTTCGAGACTCTTTTGAACAAGGGAGCAGCCGCGGAGATTCCTCCTACGATTAGGAGAATGGCGGTTGAGACGACCATTGGTATCGGGTGTGTTTCTTACCGAAGAAGGGGGTTTAAGCAGGTTGCGTCTGTTTCTCTTCTCCCGGCTCCGCGGGCGCTTCTTCTTCCATGATTTCAGGAATTACGCGAGGTTGTTCGGCAAGAACTTCTTCCTTAACTTCAGGCGAGACTTCTGGAAGAATTGGAGCAGTGGGTGCGGCTACTTCCTCTATGATCCGGGAGACTCTCTTACCTGTGGGAGCTGCTCTGGCAGGGTGTTGAGCATTGCTCAAGGGACTGCGCGCGTGGAAGGCTATTCTGGACTCTTGTTCGCGCTGAACAACATAACTTGGCACGGAGACAATGTCGCCGGCGACACTGATGTGACCATGAATGACGAACTGGCGAGCCTGGTGGATAGACTTCGCGAGACCCGTTCGGTGCACTATTGTTTGTAGTCGGCGTTCCATTAGATCTTTAACGTTCAGATCAAGAATATTGTCGACAGTTGCTGATTCTGGGAGGATCCCGAGTCTTGCTAGCCGAGTCAGGTATTGGTGTTCAAGTGGGCCCCGTTCCTCTTCCTCCGCTCCGAGTAATGTTCTGGCGATTCCTCTGATCTGCGATAGCTCGGTCTCGTGGCCGCGCAGTTCTCTCTTGTTTCGTAAGCCGTACTCTCCCACTAGGTGGAGTTCTTCTTCGAGCTGGTCTTTTCGCCATGGGTGGCGAGGCGTCTGGTACGCTTTTCTTGGTTTTCGTGGGTCTCCCATGGCATTACCCTAGTCTATTTCTTCTCCTCTTCCTTCTCCTTCTTTCCGGCCGCTCTCGCTGCTTCCATGAGAACCTTCTTCTTCACTCCAACTGCCTTCCCTGACCTACCCGTGGTCCTTGTTCTCTGGCCTCTGACCTTTAGGCCCAAAGAGTGTCGGACTCCTTTCCAGCTCTGGATATCTTTCATAAGGTCAATGTCAGACTTGATCTTGAGAGCCAGATCGGCCCCAACAAGATGCATATCTCGACCAGTTTCGATATCCTTACGTCGATTGACCATTCTAGGGGGTATGCCATGTTTCAAGGGGTCTTTGATGACGTCTTCCACCCTCGACAATTCGCCGTCCGAGAGGGCTCCCATACGGGCTTCCGGGTTGATCTTTGCCGCTTTGACGACTGCAAAGGCTAGATTGGGTCCTACGCCTCGTATCTTGCCGAGCCCATAGGCTACTTTCTTGGTCCCGTCTATGTCGGTTCCCATGAAGCGGAGAATGAGCCTGAACTCTCGGGACATAATTTCACTATGAGACTAGCAATCGCCCGTCCTATCGCTTAATTTAACGTTTCCACTTTGCAGATCCCTCGTAGTCTTGCTGGCAGTCTTCAAACCCGTGTGTTGGAGGCTGAGACCCTCAGTCGATAAGTTATCCCCGTCGTCCCCAGTTGGTTTCAAGGTCGAAGCGAGCAAACATTGGTCAGAAGTTCAAGCCGTTCCACGAGTTCAGAGTCCCAAGAGTCGGAGCGATCGACAACTCTCGCGTCAAATCGTCTAGGTGAGGCGCAAATTTGTTGTACACGAGGCGGCCTAGGAACTCGACAGCGCCAGCTTTGCTACAACTATGTGTGTTTGTCTAATTCCGACGTCAGCGGACATTTCGTTGTCGGATTCTGGAGTTGTCCGCGGAATTTTTATCTACGATTTATTGCTCGCAAGCAACCGGATGATCGTTTTTTCGGTGAAAAAGTTCGTGGAGAGAAAATTTTCTCCGTTCACTGAAAAATTTCTTGCGCGAAAAAATTACTGTCGCGATCGATCTGCGCGCAAACAATTCTTAAATACGCGTTGACCGCTGATTGTTATCATCCGGAAAATTCGGACTAGAAAATCTTCCAGAAATGTTTGGACCACACCTTACGCTTGATTTGTCGGAGTGTGACCGCCGAAAGCTCTCCGACCTCTCCCACATCTATGATCTCTTAGACGAGCTTCCCGACGTTATCGGGATGCACAAGATCACCCCGCCCTACACTTTCATCTATCGCCCCGGCGATAATCCTACGGAATGGGGAGTCAGCGGATTCGTCATAATCGCCGAAAGCCACATTAGCATTCACACCTTCCCGGACAGAAACATGGCCTTCGTCGACGTCTTCAGCTGCAAACAGTTCGATATTCACAAGGCTGTCGACTACGTCGTCGCCAAGCTGGACGCTCACAAGGCTGACAAGAGACTCTCCGGGCGAGGGAAGGAATATCCGCGACAGGTGGAAGCTGCGAGAGAGATCGTAATACGATCCCGCCCCAGCCTGAAGCAGTAAGCTGGATCTAGACAGTGCACTATTAGATCCGTCGACTTTGTAGGAAGGGATTGTATCTCAGCGCGGTTCGGCCCGACCCTGTTTCGCCACAAAGGACCCTTCCCCATAACAGCGCCTCTCTAATTCTTCCAGTTTGAAAAAACAGCCCTGATCCGAAAATCCAAACGTACGGGGTCGCATAGCGAGATTCCAGCCGCTGACCTTGCGCTCAATTCCTGAGCTCGATACCCGCTGAACAGCTTTACTCTATCCATGTTCGATGATCGCAGACAAGCGTGAACGCCCTGATCGTCCCTAGGAGAAGGGCTAGAAAGCAACCGAGGGATCCTTAACAGTGACAAGATCGACTGGACAACAGTTTTACGCGATAAGGCGTGACGATAAGACCTTGTTAAGACCCCGTCACCACGCGCGTCGAAGAAAAAAATATGCGCGCGAGTCTCGCGACGCAGATCCGCCTTCACCGCCAAGTCTTTCCCTTCTTCATCCTCCAGTCTAGAACCTTCCTTGCTAGATCTTATCTTTCCTTTTTACACTAACTTTGTTTTTCTGTTATCTATTTCTCGACCCCCCCTGGGGTATCTCTGATCTAAAAAAAACTCCTTCACACTTTACGCGAGAAGGTTGTTGTGTTGTTGGCGCCGGGAGTGGGATTTGAACCCACGCGCCCCGAAGGGGCACAGGCTGACAGTAGAGCCTATTCCAGACATGGGCCCGCATGCTAGGCAGACTGCCCGGTACCAGGCTCCGGAATCCCGGCTAAACTGGGCAACGTTTCACCGACTATTTTCCCTTTTGGAAAGCGCGCCAGAAGACGCTAACTCAAGGAATCCAGCATGCGAAACTCGCACAAGAATCGCCCCAAAGGAAGAAGCCTGGGCATTTTTCTTGAGAAGATTACGAGAGTGGCGATGGGAGCGAGCCAGCCAACAACCCTTAACGGGCGAATGGCAGTGCTCGCGCCCGGGGGACGCCACCCTTGAATTATTTACGTGAGGAATAACAATTCTAAGCCTGGCGTTACCCAGATTCCTAACCTCTCGTAACTAGAACAGACTCCTTTGGAGGCACGATTTTAAGTGACTAACACCTCATAAGACGGGGCAATCTTGGAACGCTGTTCAGTATGCGGAGCAGAGGAATTCATCCCCTACGTCTGCCGATACTGCGGCCGGACACACTGCGTCCTCCATCGCCTCCCTGAGAATCACGAATGCCCCAACATCCAACAGGCCCGCGCCCCCAGACAGCCCATCGTACTAGAACGACGCCGTACCGGAACTGCTCTAAAACTCATTCAATCTCCAAGGATGAACTTGATGCCGAGGCGCGAGCTGGTAGCCCTCAGCACGGCCTGGATCGTCCTTGGAGTAAGCTTCTCGACGAGATACATGTTCGCAGGCTGGTTAGCAACTCCATTAGCATTTCTCGAAGTGTTCCTCCTGACCCTGCTCGTTATCGGAATAGGATTTCTTGGCCACGAGTTGGCCCACAAGTTCACCGCTCAGAGATATGGTGCGTGGGCGGAGTTCAGGCTCTGGACTATCGGAGCAATCATGGCTCTCGTGTTCGCATCCATACCACCCGGAACCTTCGTCTTTGCAGCTCCAGGCGCGGTCTACATCGCATCTAGATCGAGCTACATTGGTGATGCAATGGATCGAAAAACTAATGGTGTGATCTCTCTCATGGGACCCATAGTAAACATAGCCGCCGCGGGCATCTTTGGATTGGCCTCCGTTGCGCTTTCAGCGGCCGGAATCCGAGGAATAATCATCAACGGCATCAATTTCCTGCCATGGGCCATCTTCATCAATCTCTGGCTGGGAGCCTTCAACATGATACCCTTCTTCATACTCGACGGGCAGAAAGTCCTGACCTGGAACCGAGCCATCTGGGCACTAGTCACGATTCCCTTGTGGCTGGCAACTGCCGCTGCGCTCATTCTACAATTATCCTAGCTACTCTGACTTCCATCTCAAGACGCTTTGACCGAAGAAACGGTACTCCTGGCCGCACTTGGGACAGGCAATATTGTATTCCTCTTCAGCCCTAACTTCCATCACGATCTCTTCTCCACAGTTGCAGACGAAAGAGACCTGATTCTCGGTCATTGAGAAGTCAACTCTGAGCCTGAACTGTGACAGTCTTCGTTTTCCACAAGCGCGGATAGGCCTCAGCTGGCATTATGACTCTGACAGTTTTCGCAGCCAATCCGTGATCCTCCTTCATCATCTGATCGCTCGACATGAGCGCCTTGGACAAGGCGACTAGCTCGTCCTTCAGAGTAAACAACGCAATCGACGTCTTTGGAACAATACCCTCACTCAGACGGACAATTCCGGGAACTGCTAGCTCTGCTCCATGACAAACTGAACTGACTGCCGAATCGCGAATGTAGATCCGTGGGACGTATTCGAAGGCTGACTCCATCGGTTTCACCATTCGTCTCGCCAACACTTCTCTCTCCTCAGGGTTAGCGTCTGAAAGTTGCATCAGGTCGTACAATGAGAATGAGTCCTCTTCGGTGAAACTTCCTGCGCGGGTCCTTCGAAGCTCACGCATGTGTGCACCAACCCCAAGCACTTCCCCAATGTCATAGACGAGTTTCCGAATGTAGGTTCCTGCTTGACATCCGACCCTGAACAGAACTTCGCGGCCGTCGATCTCGACGTCTCGAATGTAGTAGATTCTCCTTTTTCTCACATCTCTCCTTACAGCGGCTCTAACAGGAGGCCTCTGAAGAATGTCCCCGAGGAACTCTTCGAGCACTGCTTGGATTTTCTTCTCTTCCACATCACCGTGGAGCGCCATTAGGCAGACGTATTCTTTGCCTGTAAGTAGGAAGGCCTGGATTGTTTTTGTTGCGTCTTCAAGAGCTAGCGGAAGCACGCCTGTGACCATCGGATTGCTCCGACCTGGTGAAGGTCTCTAGAGTTCCGCCATGGCCAGCATGCTTCAGCCGCAACATTCGTTTGACCCAAGCTACAACCTCATGGCTGGACGGCCCGGAGGGCTTGTCCAAGTTGATCAGCCCAAAACGAAGATGCTGATCGAGAGGCCTCTTCGTCGGCGGACAGCCAAGGGCTGGGTCGGTTTCCTCTTCAAGCTTGACCAGTAGCTTTCTCTGCTCTTCCCAGGGAGCCCGTTGAGACACTCATCATCTCCACTTCAACAGTGGAATTCCGCATCTCTTAAAGAATCTCAACCAAAAACAGATGGTTGCCGAGAAGAGATGAATCCTAGCTTTGCCGGATCTGTCAGGCTGTTACGAGAACCTGCTTCGGCAGAGCGGCTTCTTTGAAGGCGTCGGCTTTCTTTCCTTTGCCGATGGCCTTCGCCACATCCTCGTCCGAGGCTCCTTTCTTGATATCAATGGAGTCTTCGGTAGGTTCAATATGTTTCACGTTTGTCCTTCTGCGCCGTACACCGGAGATCTTCAGTGGCCCGGTGACGAGGACGAAGTTCTTGTCGATCACGTCGACTATAACGCATCTCTGTCCCGTTTCCCGACCGTTGAGTTTCACACAGACGCGTCCGACTTCGATGGTGGGCATCGGGACAATCTTCCTAGAAGACTCTCGCGGTCGAAATCCTCATTTAAGGTTTCGTCGATTTCCGCGGGGCTCTCTTCGCTCTTCGAACCATCACAGCCGCCGAGACAAGGACCTTGGCTGTATCCTCAATCGAACCGAGGCTAGTATCGAGAATGAGATGATAGATGGAGCGATCTTCCACCTGAAACCCGTAGTGTCTGAGATATCTTTCCCGCTGAACAGATTCCCTCTGCTCAGTCTGAGCCCGAGCCTCTTGGAGGCTTACTTTGTCCCGCCTCGCAATTCGTTCCAAACGGACGTCTTCAGGAGCGGTGAGGTAGATCCGTAAATCCGACCTTTCCTTCAGAATCCAGCCTGCGAGTTGACCGTCAACAACAACATTACCCTTGTCGGCTTCAGCTTTGGTTCGCTCATCAACCAGTCTGTCAAAGGAAGGATCTTCCAGCGCCTTCTCGCCCAATTCTTCGAGAGAGACCTTCTTCTCTTTCGCGATTCGTCGAAACACGGCGCCGGCTGAGACGTGCCTGATGCGCAACGCTTCAGCCAGTCGAGCAGCATAGGTTGACTTGCCCGTGCCGTGAGGCCCACTGACGGTAATGATCATGTTGAAACGTTGGAGGAACGGGCGAGAGCTCGAACCTCTGTAGAGAGACAGTTCGGGCACAATACTCCCCCGAACGGCCTTGACGGAGCGCGGGCGCTCCTCGAATATCTCAAGGGCTTACGAGTTGGGACCCCGTGAAGTTCCTTTCCACAGCGCGAACACTGAGCCTTCGCAGGGGCTCTCGGCTCAAAATGCAAAGTTCTCCTCCCTGACGGTAATCTCACAGGCAACCTTCTTCGGCCATGAGTTCTCTGATGTGGGTTTGTCATTTCGTATCTCCAGCCGACGGTGTTATAGAGAGTGCGGACGAAACGCCGAAGATTCTCGATAGGGGAATGCTGATTGTAAACGAACAAACTAGATACCAGAAGAAGAGTGGTAATCCGGCAGCGACTCCACCCCCGACTATAGTGGCGAATGGGAACAAGAAGGGGGCGTACGCTGTGTATGGAGTTGATGACAGAGCGTAGCCTAGTACTGCGTAAATTAGGTAGAAGGGTACAATTGTTATTGGGTATGTTTTCAGTTGCTCGAACATTGCTTTTGATTGCATCTTTGTCATGGCCGATTGCCGTCTCATCAGTTTGTCGACTTGTTTTGTATCCCCGTCTTTCCGAGCTTTCATAAGGGCTTTCGACCAGTTCATATATTCTCGCCTGTTGTTTGCGACCATCTTGTAGTCTACGAGAAATCGGTTGGCGAGCATCGCGACGACGGAGAGAAGAAGCGCGGCAGCGAGAACTATGAAAGCTGAGAGGGGAGCACAGGAGGGGGTTGGCGAGGCATGGTTTGGGTTGCAGAGGTTTTGGACAGGTCCCCCGAGGAAGTGGATGATGTCGTCTATGAAGCTCATGCTAGTTACGCTTCTCGATAATCTTGAGGAGTTCCTCCGCCGATTGTCGCTGCTGGCCGTTTTGGTTCTGCAATATCTGAATTGGAACTCCGGCCAGGACGGCTATTGCGCTTGCCATGTTCCTCGACCATTGCAGGTCGGCCTTAGCATCTTCTAGGTTCTGACTGTCACGGTAACGGGTGGTGTCGGCGGCTCTTCTTCGAGCGACCTCCTCAGGGTCTGCTTCTATCAGGATAATCATGCTCGGGTCCAAGGCTTCAAGGACCTTCCGGGGAGTGCCGGGCCATATGCCATCGTTTGTTCTTACAA
>WNFX01008667.1_pt1 | contig 10542 bp, 7 predicted proteins | sample 5400111 | NCBI WGS metagenome assembly WNFX01 (sample SAMN13153363, study PRJNA577476) | soil metagenome | isolation source: 40 cm soil or saprolite under grassland replicate 1 | place: USA:California | collected 2016-06-15 | reverse complement strand
GCACGTGGCGCGTGCCCGCCTCGTCGAACCCGGCCGCGATGACGGTCACCCGCACCTCGTCGCCGAGCGCGTCGTCGATCACGGCGCCGAAGATGATGTTGGCGTCGGGTGCCGCCGAGTTGGCGACCAGCTGGGCCGCCTCGTTGATCTCGAAAAGCCCGAGGTCCGAGCCGCCCTGGATGGACAGCAGCACGCCGTGCGCGCCGTCGATGCTCGCCTCGAGAAGCGGGCTGGAGATGGCCATTTCCGCGGCGGCCACGGAGCGGTCATCGCCGCGGGCCGAGCCGATGCCCATCAGGGCCGAGCCGGCCCCGGACATGACCGACTTCACGTCGGCGAAGTCCAGGTTGATCAGGCCGGGGGTGGTGATCAGGTCGGTGATGCCCTGGACACCGGACAGCAGCACCTGGTCGGCCGCCTTGAAGGCGTCGAGCACGCTGACGTGGCGGTCGGAGATGGAAAGCAGCCGGTCGTTCGGGATCACGATGAGCGTGTCCACCTCGCTGCGCAGCCGCTCGATGCCGATCTCGGCCTGGGCGGCCCTGCGCTTGCCCTCGAAGCCGAACGGCCTGGTCACCACGCCGATCGTGAGGGCACCGAGGGAGCGGGCCACGCTGGCCACGACGGGCGCGCCGCCGGTGCCCGTGCCGCCGCCCTCGCCCGCGGTCACGAAGACCATGTCCGCACCCTTGAGGACTTCCTCGATCTCTTCGCGGTGGTCCTCGGCCGCCCTTGCCCCGACGTCGGGGTTGGCACCGGCACCGAGCCCACGGGTCAGTTCGCGGCCGACGTCCAGCTTGACGTCGGCGTCGCTCATGAGCAGCGCTTGCGCATCCGTGTTGATCGCGATGAACTCAACGCCCTTGAGCCCCTCTTCGATCATCCGGTTTACGGCATTGACGCCGCCCCCACCGATACCGACGACCTTGATGACCGCCAAATAGTTCTGCGGTGCTGCCACGAGGAGGGCCCTTTCCGCTTGTCTGCCTCTATCGTGTTCCCTGCCTTACCTGTGCGGCCGGTTAATCCGCTCCCACCGAGAACCGGCCGCACGCGGGCCGCCGGAGTGCGCCCCCGCAGCGGCGGCCAGGCAATTCCACGAATTTCCGAGAGTCAAAACCCTCACTCTCAACCTGAGATTTAGAGTTATGCTATGGTGCCGATTGATACGGACAGTAGGGTTGCCCAGATCCCGGGTCAACTCGCCACGCCCGGGGCGCCTAACCCCGCTCGCTGATCTTCGCCCGCCTTTCGCCCGTCTCCTACCCGAATGCCAGGCCAAGTCAGCCCTTGGTCATCGCCGTCCCGACACCGCTCACGTCGTACACCCGCGCATGCCGCCGCATCAGGATCCTCAGTTCCTTGGCCTTGATCCGCCCCCGCTCGTCCCCGCCCCAGACGACGATCGATCCGCCGGCCAGCTGCACCGACACGTCGTTCGGCCCGCCGGTCGTCACGCCGCGGACCTGCCTGGCGACCTGGCGCGGCAGTTCGCCGAGTACCGCCGCGGCGGCGGCCACCGCCGGGCTGCCGCGCAGGCTCCGGCTGGTGATGTTGATCGTGAGCAGCGGCAGGCCGGGCGGCCGCCGGGTGACGTCACGGACGCTCACCCCGAACGGGTCCACCAGGGCGTACCCGCCGTGCACGGCCAGCGCGAAGACCGGCTTGCGCAACTGGATCGTGATCACCAGCGTGGTCGGCCAGTGCTTGCTGACCTCGGCGGACCGCACCCGCCTGAGCCGTTCCACCCGGCGTGCGATGGCGCCGGTGTCCACCCAGATCAGCGGCTGGCCGTGGGCGACGCGGGCGGCGGCGAGCACTTGCCCGGCGGAGACCGCCTCGCCGGTTCCGGCGACCCGGACCGAGCGCACCACGAACAGCGTCGAGCCGAGCAGCGCCCAGGCCATCACCCCGACGATCACGACCGCGGTGAGCGCGAACCACACCGCCTTCCAGTGCGGTCTGGGCAGTTCGCGGCCGCGCCAGGGCCACCCGACCCGGCGCGGCGGCCAGGGCAGGCGGGGCTTGCGCTGCCCCGGGCGGGCACCATTGCCGGCGCCGGGGCCTGGTCCGCCCGGGCGCCGGGGCGGCCCGGAAACAGTTCTAGCCATCAGGCGGCTCCCCCCGTTGCCGCAATGCCGCCACGATCAGCGGGCCGAGCGCCGTCACATCCCCGGCGCCCATGGTCAGGACGAGGTCCCCGGGCCGGGCGGCCGCCGCCACCGCCGCGGGCAGGTCCGAGCGCTCCGGGACGAAGCGCGCCCGCCCGCCCGGCACCTCACCGGCGATGAGCAGCCCGCTGACGCCAGGCTCCGGGTCCTCGCGGGCCGCGTACACATCCAGCACGAACGCCTCGTCGGCCAGGCCGAGCGCGGCGCCGAACTCCGCCGCGAAGATCCTGGTCCGGCTGTACAGGTGCGGCTGGAAGGCGGCCAGGACCCGCCCCGAGGGCCGGATCTCGTGGGCCGTGCGCAGGTCGGCGGCCAGTTCGGTGGGGTGGTGCGCGTAGCTGTCGAGCACCAGCACCCCGGCCGCCTCCCCCTTCGGCTCCATCCGGCGGCGCACACCACGGTAGGCGGCCAGCCCCGCGGCGGCCTGCCCCGGGCTCAGTCCGAGTTCCAGGGCGGCGGCGTAGGCGGCCGTTGCGTTCAGCGCGTTATGACGGCCGGGTACGCCGACCTCCAGCAGGGCCGGTGACGGCGCGCCGGCGCCCTGCGGCGGCCCGGACAGCACACCGAAGCCCACGGCCATGCCGTGCGGGCGCACGCCGGTGAGCCGGTAGTCGGCGCCCGGGCCCGTGCCGTAGCTGCGGACCCGCACCCCGGCCTGTGCCGCCGTGGCGGCGAGCGCCCGGGCGCCGGGGTCGTCGGCACAGGCGACCAGCACGCCGCCCGGCGTGATCCGCCGGGCGAACTCCGCGAACGCCGCCTGGATCTGGCCCAGGTCGGCGTAGTTGTCCAGGTGGTCGGCTTCCACGCAGGTGACGATGGCCAGTTCGGGGGCGAGCATCAGGAATGAGCCGTCGCTCTCGTCGGCCTCGGCCACGAACATCTCGCCGCCGTCGTCGCCCGCGCCCAGCCCGGTATCGGCCAGGATCCCGCCGATCACGTACCCGGGGCGGGCGCCGCTGTGCCGCAGGATCGTGGTGAGCATGCCGGTGGTGGTCGTCTTGCCGTGGGTGCCCGCCACCGCGATCCCGCACCGGCCCAGCATCAGGCTGGCCAGGGCGGCGGAGCGGTGCAGGACGCGCAGGCCCCGGCGGCGCGCTTCGGCCAGCTCCGGGTTGTCCTCGCGGATCGCGGTGGACACCACAAGGGTGTCGGCGCCGTCGATGTTCGCCGCGGCGTGCCCGACCTGCACGTCCGCGCCCTCGCCCGCGAGGGCGGTGAGCACGTCGCTGGCCGCGGCGTCGCTGCCGGAGACCTTCACCCCCCGGGCGATCATGATCCGGGCGATGCCCGACATGCCCGCGCCGCCGATGCCGGTGAAGTGCACCCGGCCCAGTTCCGCCAGGGGCACCGGGGCCACCGGGCTGACCAGGTTTCCCACCTCAGCTCACCGTCCGCGGGCCGCGTGGCTGCGGGCCGGCCGGCCCGCGATGATGTTCATGACCTCGGCGGCCAGCCGGTCGTCGGTGTCCCGGCTGCCCAGCCGCGCCGCCGCCGCCGACATGCCCGCCACGAGCGGGGTGTCCAGCATGACCGGCAGCAGCACCTCGCAGATCCACTGCGGGCTCAGCACCGCGTCGTCCACGATGAGCCCGCCGCCGGCCCGCTCGATGGGCAGGGCGTTCAGCCGCTGCTCGCCGTTGCCGTGCGGCAGCGGGACGTACGCCGCGGGAAGCCCCACCGTGGTGAGCTCGGCGCAGGTCAGGGCCCCGCTGCGGCACAGCGCGAAGTCGGCCGCGGCATAGGCGAGGTCCATCCGGTCCACGTAGGGCAGCGTGACGTAGGGCGGCCCGGCCGGGGGCAGGTGGACCTCCAGGCCGCTGCGCGGGCCGAGCAGGTGCAGCACCTGGACACCGGCGGCACGGATCTCGGCGGCGGCGTCGAGCACCGCGAGGTTGAGGGACCTGGCGCCCTGCGAGCCGCCGGTGACCAGCAGCACCGGCAGGTCGGGCCGCAGCCCGAAGTGCTCGCGTGCCTTGTCCGCCAGGGCCAGCCGGTTCAGCCCGGAGATCTCCTTGCGGATGGGGATCCCGACGCAGGTGGCGTGCGGCAGCTTGGTGCCGGGGTGGGCGGTGAACACGTGCCGGGTGAACAGCGCGCCGATGCGGTTCGCCAGGCCCGCCCGGACGTTCGCGTCGTGGACCACGATCGGCACGTGACGGCGCCGCGCCGCGAGGTAGGCAGGCGTGGCGACGTAGCCGCCGAAGCCGACGACGACCTGGGCCCTGGTCCGGTCCAGCACCTCCCCCGCGCTGCGCACCGCCTGGGACAGCCGCCCCGGCACGCTCAGCAGTTCCGTGGTCGGCTTGCGGGGCAGCGGCACCGGCGGGATCAGCGCGAGATCATAGCCGCGCAACGGGACCAGCCTCGTTTCCAGGCCGCGCTCGGTGCCGAGGCAGGTGAGCGGGATGCGGGGGTCGAGCCGGCGCAGCGCGTCGGCGACCGCCAGGGCGGGCTCGATATGGCCAGCGGTGCCCCCTCCGGCGAGTACCACGCTCATCGGGCCCTCCTCCTCGCTGTGCCTTGTCCCCGGAGATCCGGGGGCCGCCCCCGGGCAGTGCGGGGGTTCCAGGGGGTCGTCCGCCTGGGCCAGCACTGGGGGTTCCAGGGGCGGCTTGCCGCCCTGGGCCAGCACTGCGCGGGCCTTGGGCGGCCTGCCGCACTGGGCCAGCACTGCTCGGGCCTTGGCGAAGGTAGCCTACGGCTACCGAGCAGCCTTGGGCGCCTCGGCTGTGCTCATTCCCGCCTACGGTCCAGGCCCAGCCAGCTTAGGACGCGCCGCGCCGGGCCGGGGCCGGCCTCGGCAAGCGCCTGGGCGGCACCCGGCTCGCGCCGGGCGAACGACATCAGCATGCCGAGCGCGATCATGGTTGTCAGCAGCGACGACAGGCCGGCGGAGACCAGCGGCAGCGGCACTCCGGTGATCGGGATCAGGCCGATGACCGCCGCGATGTTCACGATCGCCTGGCCCACGATCCAGACCGTGGCACCGGCCGCGGCGAGGCGCACGAACGTGTCCTCCACCCGCCGGGCGATCCGCAGCCCCGCGAACGCGAGGCCGCCGTAGAGCAGCGCCACGCACAGCGTCCCGACCAGCCCGAGTTCCTCGCCGAGGATGGCGAAGATGAAGTCGGTGGTGTCGTCGGGCACCCAGCCCCACTTCTGGCTGCTGGCACCGAGCCCCACGCCGAACCAGCCGCCCGAGCCGACCGCCCACTTGCCCTGGATGGGCTGCTGGTCCGGGCCGACCGGGCCGCCCTGCGGGTTGAGGAACTCATTCAGCCGGGTGAAGCGGTACTTGGCGACCACCACCAGCATCAGCAGGGCCAGCAGGATCAGCCCGAGCATCCCCAGGTACAGGCGCAGCGGGGTGCCCACCACCCACAGCAGCGCCAGGAAGATCAGCAGCAGGATGAACGTGGTGCCGAGGTCGTCGCCGAGCATGACCAGCATGGCCAGGATGCCGGCCCCGGGCAGCAGCGGGATCAGCAGGTAGTGCCAGTCGTCCAGGTGGGACAGCTTCTCCTTGCGGGCCAGCAGGTCCGCGCCCCACAGCAGGAACGCCAGCTTGGCCAGCTCCGACGCCTGGAACACGACCGGGCCGAAGACCAGCTCACGGGTGGCGCCCTGGTACGTGGTCCCGATCAGCGGGGTGAGCAGCAGGCCCAGGACCGCGACGAACATCACCGGGTAGGCGGCGGCCCGGAACATCGTGGGCGAGCACCGGGCCGCCAGCCACATGCACGGCAGGCCGAGGATGACGCCGAGCAACTGGTGCTGGAGCCCGGAGTACGGTGAGCCGCCCTGGCCCAGGTTCAGCACCGAGGAGGTGGACAGCACCATGACCAGGCCCAGGGCCACCAGCAGCGTGGTGATGCCGAGGATCAGGTAGTAGGAGGTGAGCGGCCGGTCGAGCAGGGCGAAAAGCATGCCGCGCCGCGAGGCGGGGGCCGGTTCTTCGGGCACGAGACCGGGCGGGTCGGTCGCGACCATCCCGCCCGGTTCGCGCGCACCCGGCCTGGAAGCCTCCTGGACTTGCTCCATCATCCCAGTCTCCGGCGTGAAACGCGGTATCAGCGGGAAATCCGCCGCGTGTCGCGCACCCGCGCCCGGATTCGGCCGGGCTACCTGGGCATCCACTCCACGTAGAAGACGCCCAGGCCGAGCGCCACGAACAGGCCGCTGATGAGCCAGAACCTGATCACAATGGTGGTTTCCGCCCAGCCGCGCAGCTCGAAATGATGCTGCAGCGGCGCCATCCGGAAGACCCGGCGCCCGGTCATCTTGAACGAGCCCACCTGGATGATCACGGACAGCGCGATCACCACGAACAGCCCGCCGAGTATTGCCAGGAGCAGCTGGGTCTTGGTGCACACGGCCAGGCCGGCCAGCACCCCGCCCAGGGCGAGCGACCCGGTGTCCCCCATGAAGATGCGGGCCGGCGGGGCGTTCCACCACAGGAACCCGAAACAGGCCGCGAGCACCGCGGCGGCCACCACCGCCAGGTCCAGCGGGTCGCGCACCGGGTAGCAGCGCGGGGCGAGGAAGGTCGTGCAGTCGTTGCGGAGCTGCCAGTTGCCGATCAGCACGTAGGCGGCGAGGACCAGGCAGGCGGACCCGGTGGCCAGGCCGTCCAGGCCGTCGGTGAGGTTCACCGCGTTGGAGCTGCCGGCGATCAGGAAGACGATCCACAGCACGAACGGCGCCAGGCCCAGCGCCGGGCCGAAGTCCCGCAGGAACGACAGGTGCGCGTCGGCCGGGGTGATGTCGTACCCGTCGGCGAACCGCTGCTGCAGCACCAGCAGGGCGAACACGGCGCCCACCACGGCCTGCCCGGCCAGCTTGGCGCTGCTGCGCAGGCCCAGGCTCCGCTGCTTGTAGATCTTGATGAAGTCGTCGATGAAGCCGACCAGGCCCAGGCCCGCCATCAGCATCATCACCAGCAGCCCGGAGACCGAGGGGACCTGGCCGGTGGCCACGTTCCCGACGAAGTACCCGGTCACCGACGCGATGACGATGACGGTGCCGCCCATGGTGGGCGTGCCGCGCTTGGTGACGTGCGTCGACGGGCCCTCTTCCCTGATCAGCTGCCCGTAGCCGCGCCGGGAGAACACCTTGATCGCCAGTGGCGTGCCGAGCAGCGCCAGCAGCAGCGAGACCGCGCCAGCCACCAGGATGGTCTTCACTGAGCCGCCTCCCCGGTCAGGGCAAGCGCCACGCGTTCCAGTCCCGCGGCGCGTGAGGCTTTGACCAGTACCACGTCTCCGGGAGCCAGGAGGTTCCCCAGCGCGGCCACCGCGCTGCCGGCGTCCGGCACGCCGATCAGCTCGCCGTGCCAGGACCGCTCGGCCTTGGCGCCGGACAGCATCGGCGCGGCGTCCTCGCCCACCACGATGAGGCCCGCCAGGCCGGACCGCGCGGCGAGGCCGCCGGCCTGCTCGTGCCACTGCCGGGACTCGCCGCCAAGCTCGTTCATGGAGCCGAGCACCGCGAAGGCCCGCCGCCCCCGGGCCACGGCGGCGAGGGTTTCCAGGGCGGCCGCCACCGCCTCGGGGCTGGCGTTGTAGGCGTCGTTGATGACGGTGACCCCGTCCGGGCGCTCGGTGACCTCCATCCGCCATTTGCTGCGGGCGGTGGCCGCGGACAGGCCGTCGGCCGCCTCCGCCACGCCGAGCCCGAGTTCGCCCGCGAGCGCCGCGGCGGCGAGCGCGTTCACCACGTTGTGCGCGCCGAGCAGCCGCAGCCGCACCGGCGCGGACCCCTGCGGAGTCACCAGGGTGAACCCGGCCCGGCCCCGGCCGTCCAGGGTCACGCCCGCCGCCCGCACCGTGGCCCCCGGGTCCTGGCCGAACGTCACCACCCGGGCCGCCGTCCGCTCCGCCATGGCCAGCACCAGCGGGTCGTCGGCGTTCAGCAGCGCGACGCCGTCGGGCGGCAGGGCGGCGGGCAGTTCTCCCTTGGCCTGGGCCACCGCCGCCAGCCCGCCGAACTCCCCGGTGTGGGCGTGCCCCACGCACAGCACGGCGCCGAGCCTGGGCGGGGCGATCTCGCACAGCTCGGCGATGTGCCCGGCGCCGCGGGCCGACAGTTCCAGCACCAGGTACCTGGTTTCCGCGGTGACCCGCAGCACCGTCAGCGGGTGGCCGATCTCGTTGTTGAAGGATCCGTACGGCGCGACCGTCGGCCCGAGCCGCTCGATGAGCTGGGCGGCCAGGTCCTTGGTGGTGGTCTTGCCCACGGAGCCGGTGATGCCGGCGATGGTGAGGCCGGGCAGGGCGGCGGCGACCGCCCGGGCCAGGGCGGCCAGCGCGCCGGGCACATCGGGGGTGATCAGCGCGGGCACGCCGACCGGCCGGCTGGCGAGCACCGCCACCGCGCCGCGCTCGACCGCGGCGGCCGCGAAGTCGTGCCCGTCCGCGCGCTCGCCGGGCAGGGCCGCGAACAAAGCCCCGGGGCCCGCCTGCCGTGAGTCGATGACGACCGAGCGGGCGACGGCGGCCGTGTCGGTGCCCGGGCCCGCGCTGGCCCCGGTGACCTCCGCGATGGCGGCCAGGGACAGCGGGATCACAGCATCCCCTCGCCCGGCCTGCCGGAGCGCCGCCGGGCCAGCGCGCCCGCCGCCACCTCGCGGTCGTCGAACGGGACCACCTGCTGCCCGATGTACTGCCCGCGCTCGTGTCCCTTGCCAGCCACTACGATGACGTCTCCCTTGTCAGCCATGGCGACGGCCAAGCCGATGGCGGCGGCCCGGTCGGGCTCCACGATGATCCGCGCCCGCTCCGGCTCGCCGATGGTGAGCACCCCCTCCAGCATTTCCGCGAGTATCGCCAGGGGGTCCTCCGAGCGGGGGTTGTCACTGGTCAGGATGGCCAGGTCGGCAAGGCGGGCGGCGGCGGCGCCCATCAGCGGCCGTTTGGCGCTGTCCCGGTCACCGCCGCAGCCCAGCACGATGGCCAGGCGGCCGCCGGTCACCGGGCGCAGCCCGCGCAGCACCGCTTCCACCGCTCCCGGCTTGTGAGAATAGTCAACGAGCACGGTGAAATCCTGGCCGGCGTCGACTCGCTCCAGGCAGGCGGCGACCCCGGCCACCGCCGTGGCCAGGTGCACGCCCGCCTCGACCAGCGCGACGATCGCTCCGAAGGCGTTGGCGACGTTGAACGGCCCGGGGAGGGCCACGCTGGCGTCGGCCTCGACCCCGCCGGGCCCGACGATGCGGAACGTGCTTCCGTCCGCTCCGCAGCGCACGTCGGCGGCCCGCCAGTCCGCGTCCGGGTCACCGCCGGAGGAGAACGTGACGACCGGGATGCGCGCGCCGTCGGCGAGGCGCCTGCCGTGAGCATCGTCGATGTTCACCACCCCGACCCGCGCGTAGCCGGGTGAGAACAGGAGGGATTTCGCCGCGAAGTACTTCTCGAGGCTGCCGTGGAAGTCCAGGTGGTCCTGGGACAGGTTGGTGAACACGGCCACCTCATAGGAGGTGCCGGACACCCGCCCGAGCGCGAGAGCGTGGCTGGACACCTCCATCGCCGCCGCGGTGACGCCGCGCTCGGCCATGGTGGCGAACAGCGCCTGCAGGTCGGTCGCCTCCGGGGTGGTGAGCTGGCTGGCCGTGGTCTCCCCCGCGATCCGGGTCTCCACCCCGCCGATCAGGCCGGTCAGGTGACCGGCCCGGCGCAGCGCGGACTCCAGCAGGTAGGTGGAGGTGGTCTTGCCGCTGGTGCCGGTCACGCCGATGAGCAGCAGCCGGGCCGAGGGATGGCGGTAGACCCAGGACGCCACCTCGCCCAGCCGGGCCCGGGGGTCGGCGACCACGAACACCGGCACCCCGCAGTCCCGCGCGGATTCCCGGCCGGCCGGGTCGGTGAGCACGGCGACCGCCCCGGCCGCCACCGCGCCCGGGCAGAACTCGGCACCGTGGTGGTTGCCACCGGGCAGCGCGGCGTACAGGTCGCCGGGGCGGGCCCGGCGCGAGTCGTGGGTCACCCCCCGGACCAGGAGCGGGCCGCCGGGCCCGGTGAACGGGTCCGCGCCGGGGCCCGCGTCCCCGGCCAGGACGACCCCAAGCAGCGCGGCGAGGCCGGACAGAGGCCGCCCCTGCGCGCTAAGGGGACGCGGATCCGCAGGCACGCGCAGAGGCTACCGCTGTTCACCCTGCGGTGAGCGGCACGTTCGGGCGCTTGCCGCCATCCGGGGGGATCTTCAGCGACGCGAGCGCGAATTTCATGACCTGGTAGAAGGCCGGGCCGGCCACGTAGTTGCCGAAATAGTCGGCCTGCTTGGGGTTCTGGATGTTCACCGCCACGACGAGCTTGGGGTTGCTGGCTGGCGCGATGCCGATGTAACTGGACCCGTACCGGCACAGGCATTTCGCCTT